>ERZ773007.15-NODE-15-length-117692-cov-4.146400_pt1 | contig 117692 bp, 102 predicted proteins | sample MGYA00580665_ERZ773007 | MGnify/ENA primary metagenome ERZ773007 (study PRJEB29015, sample SAMEA2738122) | human oral metagenome | biome: human oral; feature: human-associated habitat; material: saliva | place: China | collected 2167 ... | reverse complement strand
GCGCTGCACGGGGTCCATGCGCCGTCTTTTTGGCGCTGCCCGTATTTTGTTTTCTTTGCTTTGTTGTCGCCCATGCTCTTGTTGTTCCTTCTGTGTTTTCTCGCGGTTTCTTTGACGCCCGCTTCTGCGCGTGGCGTTAAATGCGCGCCCGCTTGGCTTCCGTTTTTGCGCCTCACGCCCGCCTTGTTGGCGTGGCTTCTTCTATTGTGGTAATATCGTGTGCAAGAGTAGCTGTTTGTTGCTTTTTGTTTAGCTTCATTTAGCTTTATCCCTGTTTATTGTTGAGAGGTTTTCTATGACGTTTAGTGGTCGGGTGCGTGCCGCGTGCGGGCGCGCTCATGGGCGTTTGATGTCTGCGCCGCGCAGTGTAGTTCTTGTTGTTGCGTCACTTGCGTCTGTGTTGGTTGTGGCGGCGTGCGCGTTTGGCGTGTTGTCGTCGCGCCACGAGGTGACTGTGGTGGATGCGGCTGATGGTGGGGAGGGCCGCGTGGTGGTGTCGTGGGGGCGCACGGTCGGCGACCTGCTTGCTGACGGTGGCGTGCCGGTGGGTGAGTGTGACCAGGTGACGCCCAGTGTTGACACTGCCCTCGCGGGCGTTGACGAGGTGAGTGTGGTGCGGTGCAGGAGCGCTCTCGTCCATGACGGCGCGGGCGGCGTGGTCGCGGTGGGGACGGTGCGGCCGGACACGTTGGGCGTGTTGCGTGACGTGGCGGACGCTCGCGGCATGAACATGGCCTCTCGCGCATCCCGCGACAGCGACGACGATAGCGGGCTTGGCGGCGCAACTGCCGGACTCACGCGCAGCGGTAGCGGTGACAGTGGTGCGGGCGTTGTTGTTGTGTCTGCCCCGTCCCAGGAGGGTGTGCCCGTCAACAGCGGTAGCACCCCGGTCCCAGTGCGCGTGGTCGCCGACGGCAAGACTGTGAACGGTGTCGCTGAGGATGGAGCGTCGGCGCGTGACGTGGCAGCGTCCGCTGGCGTCACCACAGGTCCGCTAGACGAGGTGACCGTGGGCTTGGGCACTGACGGCGGCGTGGTGGTGCGCGTGGTGCGCGTGTGGCGCGGCGAAGAAACCGTATCCACAGCGGACAAGGCCGTGGAAGAAAAACGCGACACGGATAGCCTGCTGGTGGGCGAGTGGACGTTCACGCCCGGCGCTGACGGCGCTCACGATGTGACCATGTTCTCGGTGAAGCGCGACGGTGAGCGCGTCCATAGTGTCGTGTTGGGTGAGAACACGGTTGCTGCGCGCCCCGCCGTGCGCGAGGTCGGCACAAAGCCCGTGTCGCCGGAGGTGCTGGTTGCCGCCGGAGTGGACCCTGCGTCGCCTGTGAGCGAGGAGACGGATAGCGCGGGCGTAGTGACGGCCAGGTACCGTGCGCCCCTGTATTCGTTGACGAGCCGTGAGGATGTAGACCGTCTGCTCGGCAAGACCAGTAGCACCGACGGCGCTACTGACGCGCAGGGGGCATCTGCCGGTGCCGTGTCTCCCGCTTCTTCTGCGCCCGCATTTAACCCGTCCGGGTCGAAAGCTGATTGGATGCGCGCAGCCGGTATCAGCGACAGTGATTTCGGGTACGTGGACTACATTATTTCCCACGAGAGCGGCTGGAATTACCATGCGGTTAATCGTTCGAGTGGCGCGTATGGGCTTCCTCAGTCGCTTCCGGCTGGCAAGCTCGCGTCCGCTGGCGCTGACTGGCGCGATAACCCAGTGACGCAGTTGCGGTGGGCGCACAATTATGCGGTGGGTCGTTATGGGTCGTGGGAGGCGGCGTACCATTTCTGGACGGTCAACCACTGGTGGTGATGCTCACGTGCCTTGTGCGCTTTGATTGTTGACACGGAAGCGGTGGGCGTGCTATTGTGGGTTTAGTCAACTACCGTGACGACTGATCGTCGCGGCTTGGACGTGGGCTTTGCTCCCGCGACTCTCCCTTATCGGGAGGCTATCGCGGGTGCCCCATCCATCGTGGGTGGTTGACTGCACCCTGACCTTGGGTCTATCCAAGGTTTTGTATTGCTCTGTCGCGTATGTTCAGTGCTGCGTTGTGGTCGGCGTTGTCGCTGTGTCCGCATGTCAGACAGTCGAACCTTGCGTGGTCGCGGTTCCCCGCGTCCACGTGCCCACAATGGTTGCATTGCTGGCTCGTGTATGCCGGGTTGACCATCACTGTCCTGATGCCGCCCTGCGCGGCTTTGTATGCCGTGAACTCTTGCAGTTGGGAGAACGGCCACTGATTGAGCATGTTGCGTCGCGTTTTGCTGGTCTTGGTGCCTTTTACTGCCTGGCGGCGGATGTGCGTTAAGTCCTCGAACGCGATGGTACTGATGTTTGAGGTGTTCGCCAATTGTTTTGACGCGCAATGGTTGATGTCGCGGATGAACCGCTTTTCCCGTTGCCCCATCGCCTGTAGTCGGCGGTGGGCGCTTCGGGTGCCTTTTTCCTGCAACGTTTTCCTGTTGTGCGCGTAGCGGCGTTTCACCCCTTGCATGTGAGAGTAGGAGATTTCACCTCCTCTCGAATCAGTAGCGAGAGCGTGCTGCCCCAGGTCCACGCCTAGCACGTCGCCTTGTTCGACGGGCGTGGACTGTGGAAGCCGGTAGATGAGCCTGATGCTCGCACTGTGACCGTCCGGGTCCAGAACGAGTTTCGCCGCGTTCAAGCTGCGCTCGGGATACCTGCGGTTGAACCAGTCTGGAACGTCGGGTAATAGTATCCGCTGTCGCTTCTGCCCGAGCGTGGCGCTTAACGATAGCAGGTTGCCGCGTAGGGACATGACTCTCAGGTCGTAGTTGATTGTCTTTTTCCTGCGCGACGCTTTGATGCTCCACCGTCGTTTCGGGTGGTTTGAGTTCCACGAGCGCACGGTTCCCGACGCGTCGCGTATAGCGATGCAGACGAACTGGGCGGGCAGTTCAGGGTATTTGGCGCGCAGTCTCGCGTAATTCTCTTTCTGTACCCTGGTGCGGTTGACGCAGCGGTTATGGTTGCACCATGAGACGAGCGACCCCCACATCCGATTGTAGGAATCGGCCAGACCAGCAAATACGTCGTACTGTTCAGGTGTAATGTCCAGCGATAGCGCGAGGGCGCGCTGAGGGGCGGCATCTGCGATGCTTTCCCTGCGCTGCGCTGTCTTGCTTTTCTTCGTGGACATAACTCTCATGCTACCATTGGTTTTATGGATGCGCAACGAAATAGCCACCAGGTCTATGAACTTGGCTACCGACCGTGGTATGCTTGTAGCTATGAGTCGTGAAGAAAAAGATACCAGCGCTCTCGATGGTGGGCACGCCGGTTTGCCGCCCGAGTCGCTGTCTTACATCCTTGCGCGCGCAGACGCGTATGACGCTATCCGCGCTGATGAGAAGTTTGCCGCGTGGGCTGATCGTGTTGGTGGCGTAGACGGTGTGTGCCTGCGCGGCTCATGGCTTCACGGGTTGAACCATGCTGATAGCGACTGTGACTTGTTGGTGGTGGGCGCATCGGTGGACGATAAGGTGCGGGCGGTGAACGTTCATGCGGGTGGCGTTGACGCGTTGTGCGTGACCGCTGGGCGGTTTGCTCGCCTGCTCGCGTCTGCTGACCAGGTGTGTGTTGAGGCGCGCGCCTACAATGGCGTACTATGGCGTGATGGTGCTGTGGGGCGCGCTCTGATGGAGTCGGTGCGCGTGCCGTTGCCGTTGTTGGTTGCGCATTACCGGGGGCAGGCGGCGCGTGATCGTGCTGCGCTCACGTCTGGGCGCGGTGATTTGGGGCGGCGTGTGAAGTTGGCTCGTAACGTCGTGCGTCAGGAGGCGTGCGCTGACAGTCTCGCTGAGCACGGCGTGCTGCCTGTGGTGTCGTGGGAGCGCGTGGTGGCTGGTGTGCGCTCTTTGGCTGCTGGTGGCGTTGTGGACGCTGACGTGTTGGCTGGCGTGGAGCGTATGGCTGGCTTGTCCCGGTAGCTGGGTGTTTTGCGCTCTGGTTTGCTGTCGGTGTTCGCTCGCGTGGCTTTGTTCCACGTCTCTCTGTGGCGAGTGTCACTGTGCTTGTGGTGGCTGGCGGGTTGCGCGCCTGGTTGCGTGTGTGCTATTGTTCTGCTTGTTAGGGAGTGTTACCCCTGATGAAACTCTTGAGGTTTTCGAGTTTGGCTTTTCGCCCCTCCATGCGGACGTTTGGAGTGAAGATAGCTGCCGCCGAAATGGGACCGCGCGCTTACTTCCTGCCGCATCGGAGGGGCGTTAAGTTTTTCTTGCGTATTTTCCTGCCACGGAGTTGTGGCGTTCCTATCTTTCCTTGTCCGCGTGTCTGCGCTGCGCGTTTCCTGTCGATGCGGTACACTGGTGTTCGGTTAGAGGAAACGAAACGGAAAGGTATCCTCATGATTCTTGTGCCCAACGCTTTTTTCGTCGTTATGTTCATTGTGTTGGCTGTTATGGCTGTTCTGATGCTGCGTCGTGGCGTGGTGGCTGAGGCTGTGTGTGCGGCTGTTGCGGCCGTGGGGTGTGTGCTTCCGCTTGTCGCTATCGGCCTTGCTCCCGCCGCCCGCGAGGGGAACACGGTTGCTGCCGCTGTCGTGGTTGCCGCGTACATTCTCTCCTACGTGTTTACGTTTGGTGGCGCGGCGGGCATGTTTGTTTTTTCGCGCGCCCGCGTTCAGTCTGCGCTTGCTGACGTGGAGGGTGAGGGCAAGTGACAGTGCGAAACGATCACGCTGAGGTGGCGGGACAGGTGGCGTGCCTCGCAGATAAGCGCCGCGCTCTGGCTGGTCAGCGTCTTGCTGGCGGGGCGCTGCCTGGCATTGGCCTTGCTGGTCCTATGGGGGCGGGCAAGGATACGACGGGGGAGGCGATTGCTGACGTGTTGCGTCACCCGTCTGCGGCTCATGCCGCTGGTGGGCGCGCGCCGCGTCGTGTGGCTTTCGCTGACGTACTGAAACGCGAGGCGTATCGTCAAGCGCTGGCGGTGAAAAGTATTCTCACGCTGCGTCGCGGCGTGGAGCCAGCGCTGGATGTGGAGCGCGCCATTGTCGAGGATGAGGTGTTGTGCGGGGCGTTTATGCCTGCTGGCGCTCCCCTCCCCGGCGGCCTCGTCGGCTTGTACTGTCAGATTGTCGCGGACACGGAGCGCGAGGGCGACACTGGCGCGTGGGATGAGGATGTGTTCATTTCGGTGAAAACGCCTGCGAAGCGCGTCGCCTACCAGCTTCTCGGCCAGGCTGTCCGTAGCGTGGACCCTGGGTATTGGGTGCGCGCCGCCGTCGAGGGCATAGACTGGGAGCGTGAGTTCCCTGTTTTCACGGACGTTCGTATGCCTAACGAAGTGTCGGCGCTATATGATGCGGGCGCGCCGGTCGTGTACTTGCGCGTGTCGCCCCAGGTGCAACGTGAGCGCCTGCTGTCTCGCGACGGCTCCCTGCCGAGCGAGAGCGCGTTGTCGCATGAGACGGAGACGGCTCTTGATGAGGCTGTCCGGTGTGGCGCGGTCCCGGTTGTTGACGCGTCGCATGGGAGCGCTCACCGGGTGGCGTTGCGTGTGTTGGAGGCGGCGACCGCACTGTAGGCTGATCGTTGACATAGTGTTTTATCGAGTGGAAGGTGATGGTTAAGGTGTTCGCTGTTGCTCTTATTGTGACCGTTCTCGTTGGCGCGGCGCTGGTTGCTGGCGGCGCTTACGTGGTTTTGCTCTCGTTTGTTGCTCTTGTTTTTAACTCGATGCTGGGTGGTAATACACTGAGGTGTTGGGTGTTGTTGATTGCCTCCGTTGTTGTGACTCTATTCACGTCTGTTGGTCTGGGGTACGTCATATTTCAAGGCGTTATGGCACTCGCGTCGTAGCCGTGCCGCTCAGTGACGGTGTGCCCCTGGCCGCGCTGCGCGCGGCTGCGAGCAACGCCTGTTAGTGTGGCGCACGTCTCGTTGATAATACGTTGCGCGCCTGGCGCAGGCGTGTTATTGTTATCGTGATAGACCTCCTTCCGGGCCTCTCCCATATATCACATGTGATGTATGGTGATTGCACAAATGGTTGGAGCCGTGAGGAGAGGTGGCATTTGTTCGCTTCCGCCCCGTAGCCGGTAAGCGCTTGCCGGTTGCGGGGTTTCTCTTTTGTGTGCGACACCCGAGCGTATGGTGTATAATGGCGCGTGTCAGAAGGCGGCGGGCGCGTTCGCGCCACGTTGATGTTGAGCAAAGAATGGAGTGTCCCCTTATGTCGATTACTGCTGGTGTTATCGTGTTTCTCGTGTCGGCGCTTTTTGCGATTCCGGGCGCTGTCACTGCCGCCTTGTTTGTGCGTGAGCGTGAGGTTCCCACTTTTGGTCGGGCGTTGGCAGGGGTGCTGATGGTGATTCTTGTTGCTTTGCCGTTCGCTTTGGCGGTAGGTGCCGGTCAGCTCGTGGCGTGGATTATGTCTCTCGTCGGCTAGGGCGCGGTGCGCCGTGTTGCGCGCCCGGCGGCGAGTGTGCTATTGTGGTAACAACAGATCCCCGTCCGGGCCTCTCCCGCACGTCCCTTGTGATGTGTGGTGATTGCACAAATGGGCGAGGCCATGCAAAATGAGGTAGCGTCCTTTGGGTGTTGCTTCTGCCCGCAGTCGGAGGTGGTACCGCTTCCGGCTGCGGGTTTTTCTTACCACAATCGGGGAAGCGAAACGGTGTTATTGCAACGAAAAACAAGCGTTTATAAGCGTAAACAAGAAGGGGGCGGTCCTGGTGGTGCTGGCTGGTGTCGTTGATTTGGAGTTGCCGGAGGCGGCGTACACGACGGGTAAGTCGCCGTCGCACGCGCGCGTCGAAAACCTCCACGACTGCTACAAGGGTGTGACGCGCGGGGATGTGTTGGCGTTGTTGTCGGCTGGCGGCATGTTGCGTGAGCGCGTGAATGGTGGTCGCGTGCAGCGCATGATTCCGACGCAGGATGCGGTGGACGCTGGGCTGGTGTTTCGCTGCGGCGGGGTTGCGTTGTGGAGTGTGGATGCGGTGGCCGCGTGGGCGCGCAAAAGCGCGGGCATCAACCTTGTGCGCGGATACGCGAACCAGCGTGTGAAACAACCAGGCAAGGGGAGTGACGGTTTCGTGTCCGCCACGGACTTGGGGAAACTCTTTAACGTGGGCGGCTCCACTATCGGTAAGTGGCTGGACGCTCTGGGTGTGCGTGAGAATGGTTTGCCGACGAAGAAGGCGGTGAAAGGCGGGTTGGCGCGCGTCGCCGAGATGAATAGTGTCGGCGATTCGGGGAAGAAGGTGGCGCGTCGTTTCGGCTTGTGGGCGCTTGTGCCGGTGCAGGAAATGCTCATGCAGGCGGGGCATCCGCTTGATTTTGACTGGAAGGCCGCGCAGAAGGGGAAGGGCCGTAACAGTGACGTGGAGACGGTGAGCGTGAAGGCGGAGCTGGACGCGCATGTGGCGGCTGTTCGCGCCGCCGTGTCAGCTAATGATGGGGCTGCGTTGGCGCAAGCGGTGGATGCTGTTCCTGAGCGTTTTCGTCGCCCGGTGGAGGTGCGCCTGGGCGTGCCGGGTTTCCTTACTGAGGGTCGTTGGCGGGCTGCGTGCGCGTCGATGCACGGCTGACGGGTGTACCCCTGCTCTCGTTCGCTGAAAGTGTGCAGGGGTGTGTAAAAGCGCCGGGCTTGCTCACCGTGTGGTGGCTGGTCCGGCGCTTTACTGTCGCACGAGAAGTGGCGCTGTAGGGTGCGTGGTTCCCCTGTTGGCGCGGGTTTACGCCTGCACGCCTCGGCGCTCGGTGAGGAGCTGTGAGACTGCGAGTGCGGTTTGTGCGCGCCCGTATTCGGGGTGATCGGCTTGCACCTGCTCCCATAGCTGCTTGGTGAGGTTGAGGCGTTCGCGGCCCCGTTCGGTTCCCCACTGCTCGCGTTCAGACTTTTTGAGGCGGCGTTCGATGGTGCGCGCTGCTTTTTCCTCTGCCTTACGTCGCATGACGTTGGGCGCCTTGTCCACGGGAGCGTTGTGTGTCCAATGGTTCACGACGTGCGAGGCGTGGTCGGTGGTTGCCAGGTGATAATCGCTGAGGCGCGGGAGCGTCTGTTTGAGCTGCGCACTGGTCCACCCAGCCTGTAGGCGCTCGGCAGCCATCGCTTGCACGTGTGGGCTGGTGGCGGCAACCGCGTAGTAGTAGGGGAGGCACTTTAGTGTCGTCTCGTAAGCGCTGTCGTCTGTGTCGAGGTTGACGAACACGGTGCGTCTCCTATCGTTTATGTGTTGGTGTTTTCCTTGCTGGTTATAGTGTAGCACGTGCGAGCACGGCACGCCTGACGTGTTTGTTGTGGCGTGTCCGGTGTTCTCGTGATATGGTGTGGTCTATCCAATATGCTATGTACCCGCGCTCTCACGGGATGAAGAAATGGAGAATATGCTGTGACAGTTCGTGATGTTCCGTTTAGCGAAGTTACATTTATGGTTGTGTCCATGTTGGTGTTGATGCTTGGTTCAATTGTCTGCTTTGTGCTGTACGATTATGCTCAGGAGAAGAAAAGCAAGGTAGCCTCTGTGACTGTCACGTGCTTGATTGGTGCTTACACGATTGCTTTTGTCGGCGGTTTCGCCGCTCACGTGCTACTGTCATCTAGTCCGCGCCCCGTCGCTGAGGGTGACTACGAGAAGTTGGGGAGCTATACGGCGACAGTGACGCGCGTGTACCCGCAGTCGCAGATGGTTGAGGTGGAAACCGATTTCGGCGTGTCTCTGCCTGTCCCCGCGTCGATGATGCCGGAAGGAACTAGCGCTGTTGGCGCTACTGTGGATGTCGATGTGTCGAGGCTGCAAGCGACGGAGCATCTTTCGCTTTTGCCGAATCGTGACCGTGGCGCTGCTGGCGAGGGCGGTCCCATTTTCGTGTATGATGCTGATTGTGCGTCGTCTGGCGTGTTGACATGTTCGCAAGCTCTCGGCGACGATGGCGAGCATTGGTACGCTGTCACGTCCGTTCGCACCTCGTGACTGCGGTTTTGCACGGAGTTCGCTAGTGTTGGTGCAGTAGTTGGGTGGCGTGGTGTTGTGTTTCCTGTAGGCGCGCGACCGCATGTGAGCGTTTCGGCGCGCGTAGTCGCCTGCGCCGTGTTATGATCGTGTAAAAGGGTGGCGCGTAGGCTGCCGCCTCAAGTGATTACTGAAAGGTTTTAACAATGCTTGTCTATGAGCATATTGCTGCATGGGAGAAGAGGGCCACCAACGTGGTTTGTGTACTCCTGATTGTTGGGGCGGCTGTCATCTTGATTGTTGGCTCCTCGTTTCCAATGGTTACGGCCGCGTTCTTCGGGGCTGTGATTCTGTGCGCTTATTTTGTGGTGCTCATTCGCGTGATTGCGCCTGACATGATGCGGAAGGTTCTTCCGGTGCCTGACGGGTTTTATAAGCCGCTGGGTGTGTTTGACGCGACGGTGAGGAATGTTGCGCCGCACGTTGTAGAGGTTGAAACAGATTCGGGCGCGGTCCTGTTCGCTGACGCGGATAGGGTGCCGGAGGTCGCGTGTTTCCGTGGGTCTCGTGTGGAGGTTGACGCGTCTGTTGTCACCTCTCCTGCTGGTCAGGGTGATGTGCGCGCTGATGGCGTGGGTGGTTTCGTTGACGCTCGCAACTGCAAGTGTACGGCCGACTATGGGGCGGACGTTGCTATGGGCGACGTGCCGCGCGGCAAGTGGAACGGTAAGGCGCGCTTTTACGCGGTGACCGCTGTTCGCGCCGCCGACTGACAGTAAAACCTATCAACGGAAGGTGAATGATTATGGGAACGGTCACGTGGGATATTGCGCCCAGTTTCCCTGCCGTGTTGCTCACAATGCTAGTGTCTCTTGTTGTTGGTGGTGCTGCGTCATACGCGTTCTACCTATGGTTGGATAAGACGGATGAGACGGCGGGCGGGTGCGCGACCGTTCAGACGGTGATCGCTTTTGTTGCGGCTTTCACGCTCCTGTTCGGTAATTCTACAATGGGCGAGCACTCGGTGAACGTGTCTGAGCTGGCGCACGTCGGAAGATATGACGGCACGGTGACGGAAGCAAAGTACGCGGATGTGAAGATTGAAACGCGATATGGCGCTGTCGTTGAAATACCGCGAGAAGCGCTAGGCGAGGATGCGGCTGCTGGCGACAAGGCGACTGTGGACGTGTATCTGTTGCCGGGTGGTGACGATCTCCCGTGGTACGCTTCGCGTTCTGAGATTCGTCAGAATGATGGGTGGGTTGCTGGATATAAGGGCGATGGCGCTATCAGCCTCATTGTTTCCTCTGGCGCGTGCGCGGCCAAAGATGAGAACGGATACAAGTGTGCGGTGACGTACCGTCAGGCGTTCAGCGGCGGGAACGGGTATTACCTCATTCAGGTGTCACCCGCTGGTGATGGGGCGCAGTAGTAGCCTGGGCGGATGCTTCTCGTTGACGCTCGCCTTTGTGGGCGCTATTGCGCGGTTACGTCAGTGGCCTGGCGGTTTTGCTGTTGGGTCGCGGCCCGTTGGGCGGCTGGGCTTAGAATGTGCCGCCTGTGCGGGGCGGTGTCCGTGTTGCGCCCCGCCCCGCGTTTTTGCGTGCGTGTCGAGCGGTGTGGTTGGCGGCTGGCTTCACGCAGTCGCGCGGCACCTGTGAGAGATTGCGGTCCAGCTAACGTCTGATTGGTCGCGTAGCGCCTGTTCGCGTGCGAGACGTGCATCTAACACGTGTTAGTCGCCACATTTGCGCTCGCGGCTGCGCGCGGTTGCTGCGAAGCGTCGCCGACGTGCGGTTCACTGCGAGCGCGGCGCGGGAACGCGAACGGCGAGAGTCGCAACACGACCGCGCGCCCGCCGCCGATCTTGTGGTATCATTGCATAGATGTAGTTGTATGGCGCATACGGGAAGGAAACAACATAATGTTTGCGCGTATCATGGGCATCGTCAGCCCGAGTATTTTTCTGTCCGCCTCAATCGTATGGGGGCTTTCAACCAGGCATCCTGTCGCGGTGGTTCTTTCTATCGCGCTGGGTGCTGCGGCGGCGTTCATGTCGTTTCGTGCGTGGCGTAGGACAACTGGCGGCGTCGCTGAGCGCCTGACGGGTGTCGAGTGGCGGGAGGTCGTGGACGCTGTGCGCGTGGCGTGGAAGCGGTATTGGAAGAACGCGGCTTTTATCGCCGCGCTTTACGGCCTGAACCTGGTGCTGTCGCTCGCGTTCAAGGGCGCTTATCACTTTCGCGCGTGGGACGTGTTTATGCTGTGGTTTATTGTTGACGCGATGCTGCTCAGCTCATGGGTCGAGCTACTGCGCAAGCGTGTAGGCGACCTCGCGGGCAAGGATGAGGCGTAACGGTGGTCCCGGCTTGCTGACGCAACCGAGTGTTCGTCGCGCGCCACGCGTGCGCTCGTGCTATACTGGTTCCTGTCGGAAAGATGTAAGTAAGGTTGCGCTTCGCCTGTGAGTGTTCGCGCGTGAAGGAATGAGGTAGAACATGATCGCTGTTGCCGCTAAGGTCGCTAGGTATTTCACGGTGGCCGTGTACGGTCTCATGTGTTTCTGGTTCGTGTTCGGTGTAGGTCAGATGAGCGCCGCTGGCGGTTTCTTCGCTGCCATCGTAGCGGTGGTGATGCTGCTGCGCGTGATGGACGACTGGAACAATGTTGTTGCCGCCGCCGAATACGAGTACATCATTGGTAGCGGTCGTGCGCGCGTTCTCGCTATCGTTGTGGGAGCGCTGGTCGAGGGTGCGATTGCCTACGGTTTCTACTATCTTTCGCAGTGGGTTGGTGATGCGTCGCCGTGGTGGTACGTCGCCAGGTTCTTCATGGTGAACACACTGTTTAGTCTGTGGATGATTGTGTTCTCGTGCGTGTGCGACGTTGACGCGTCTGAGGGTAAGAGGATGCGTAAGGCTCTGCGATAGAGCGTGCCTTGTGAGCGGCTGAGAGGACAAGTGAGCGGCCGACCGGAACCCGAAACGCCACCATATTGGCGTAACAGCCCGGTCGGTCGCTTTGCTGTATCCGCTTGTTGCGCTACTTTTTGCGCTTGCGTGCTCTGTTATGGGCGGCTGTGGTGGAGCGCTACGCTGGTGCGGGTTGGTTGGGTGAAGCCGATGGAGATGTCGCCGACGGGCGCGTAGGGGATTTCGCGCCAGTAGCGTGCGCGGCGCTCCCATTCTTCTTCCGTCACGTTGTCGTCTCGGTCGGTGTTGTTCCAGTAGGAGAAGTCGTTGCACCAGTCTTGCGTGTTGAGGGTTTCCGTGTATGCGTGGTTTTCGGAGAGCACCTTGAATACGATGGTGTTTTCGTCGGGGCCGCGCATGATGATCGTGTCGTAGAAGATGTCTAGGGGGCTGAGTGTGCGCCTCTCACAGTTTTTGAGGTCCATCATGCGCTGGTAGAGCGCGTCAACCATGTCGAAAGTGCTGCACTGGCTGTATTCGGTTATCCATGCTGGGAGGACGCGCCGATTGTTGGATGGCAGGTCAACGCGGTAGTCGTCGAGGTCTGCGCCCTCCCATGTGATGTTGACGTTGTATCGTAGGCGCTCGTCGAGGCGTTGTAGCTGCTCATTGAACGCGTCGTAGAATACGGGATTGATGGTGTCGCGGATGCGCTGTGCCGCGTCAAATACGTTGAGGTCGGTAATGAAGTGGTCGTAGGCTTTTGTGCTCACGGTTGTGTGCTCGCTTTCTCCCCTGCGTAGCTGTGTGGGGTGTCATAGTGGTGGCGCGCGTGTTTTGTGCGCGCCGTTTTTCGTTTCTCATGTTACAATAGTTGTTGTTTGATAGGCAAAAGTCCGTGCGTGCGATTTGTTGCGTGTGTGATGATTTTCAGGAAGGCGTGATCGTTGTGGAGATTTTTGTGGAGACGGTGCCGTTCTCGCTCACTGTAGCGTTGTGGAACGTGGTGCTGGCGGCTATGATTGTGGCGTTCGTTGCTGCTGGCGCTTACGCGTGGACACATAGGGGTAAGGAGCATGGTGAGCATGAGCTGACCGCCGTTGACCTCTGGGTCGGAGTGGTGTTCCTGCTGTCTCTGGTTTCTGTGCCCGTGGCGAGTGGCGTTTACACGGCGTACACGGAGCGTCACGCGTTGAACAGTGGCGACTACACGTCTTACGGCGTGTATGAGGGTACGGTGGAGCGCGCGACGCTCACCGATTACACGGTGCGAACAGACTATGGCGCTGTGTTGACTATCCCCTACAGTATGGGCTGGATTGACGGGCGCGTGGACGCGGGTGATCGTGTTGCGTTGGATGTGTCGAGGATGTCCCTTAACGAGAATCAGAGCATCATCATGCGGGGCGGCGACGACATGAGTGTGATGTTCCTGCGTGATGAAGCTTGCGTGAGCCGGTTTGATTCTCGTGGCGCTCGCGTACCTAACGGCGTGGAGTGTCATCGAGCTTTCGGCGATACCGAGTACAAGGGTAGTGTCTTGCTCGGTGGCGGCGGCACATACTACGTGTTGACGGGTGTTTCCCGCCTGTAATCTGTCTTGTCGCTGGGGCGTGGCGGCGTTGGCGCGCGTGTGTGCGTGTCAACGCCGCTTTCGCGTATGCTGTGCGCTGTCGTGTGGTGGCGGTTCGCGCGACTGGGTGGGTGCCCTTGCGCGGCAGTGTTGCGGCGCGATTGGTGAGGTTTTGACGCGGATGCTTACGCTTGCATATATTTTAGTTTGCAGAGTAAGTTTTGTGCGCTATCGCGCCAACAAGGCGCATGACGTGCGTTGGGTGGCGCGTGAGAAGGGGAAGGGGCCGGAGTAGGTGGCTGTTAAGAAGAGTTCGGGCGGTAAGAGCGCTGGCGGCAAGTGGGGTGGTTTCCGTGAGGAGAAGCTGCAAGTCCTGTCTGATCGTGAGCACCTGTTGAAGCGGTTGTCGTTGACTTTCGGTGTTCAGGAGGACGACGGGGAGACGATTAGCCGTCAGAAGCAGAAGGCCGTCATGGAGACGGTTGAGAACGCTTTTGACCAGGTGCTTAAAGGGTACGCGTCGCGCGTGCGCGTCACGTTCAACGCGGACAGGTCGTTCGCTGTGCAGGATAACGGTATTGGTTTGCCGGTGTCGGAGCAGACGGACGAGCATGGTGTGGTGGGTTCTGGCGTGTATTATGCGATTGGTCGCACAAAAACGTCCAGTAACTACGGTGATAATCATTCGGCGGTCGGCACGAACGGCGTGGGTTTCTCGTCCGTTGTGTTGATTGCGGCGCGAGTGGATGCGGTGACGTGGAAGAGTGGCCGCGAGTTCCGTCTTTCTTTCAAGGATGGTCAGCCGGGGTATTTCGACGGCGATAACGGCCCGGATGATGCGTTCACGCCAGTTGACCCGCGAGTCCTCCACGAGGCGGCGGACACTCGTTCTAAGAGTGAGCGCGCCGGGTGGGAGGAAGGCACCAGGTTCACCGTGTGGCTGGACGACACGGTGTTCCAGTCGGATAACCCGTATTCGGATGTGGATGCGGCGCAGAGGGTGAAGCGCACGTGCGCACTCACCCCCGGCATGGAAGCAACCGTCACCAGCTACCAGGAGCTTGCTCACGGTGGGGGCGAAGGCGCTAACCTGGGCGGCACTGTGGACGAGAAGGCGGGTGCGTGGACTGCTACCTACAAGTTTGAGGGCGATGAGGGTGTGCAAACCCTATTGGAGGATGCGGCCCCGCGTAAGCTCGCGACAGACCCGTTCCATGTGAGCGCGTCCACTACCGTGTTGTTGAAAACGTCACCAGGGCCGTCAAGTGGACACCAAGGCGCTACTGGTGGGACTGTGAGTGAGCGTGAGGTTCCCATGTCGGCGGACCTGTGGTTCACGTGGTGTGACGCGCCAAGTGAGCATGTGGAAACGTTCAGTAACACCGTGTTTACGCGCCTGGGCGGTAAGCATTACGCGGCGTTCCAGAAGGCGCTGACGGCGGCTGTGAACAAGCGTTTGCGGTCCATGAAAAAGGGTTTGAGCGTCAAAGACCCTGACGTGACGTATGAGGACGTGGCGCACGGCCTCGTCGCCGTCGTGAGCGTGCGGATGCCTGGCGCAACCTACTCTAACCAGGCGAAAGACCAGTTGGACGGTTCGCGCGCCGTATCGAAGGCTCTCACGAAAATGATGAGTGGCCCGCTAGAAGAGTGGGCGATGGGGCGCGACAAGAACGTTCCGGCGGTGTGTGAGCGCGTGTTGAAGGCGGCTCGCGCCCGGTTGAGCGCGCAGAAGAAGGTGGACGCGTCGCTCGCGTCTGCGAAGATTGCGAAAGCTGCTTTGCCTGCGAAGCTCGTAGAAGCTGAGGGCGCTGGCACGGGTGCGACGACGTTCCTGATGGTGTGTGAGGGTGATTCGGCTGTGTCTGGCTTGAAGCGTGCCCGCACGCTGGATTGTGCGCTGTTGGGTGTGCGCGGTAAAGGGATTAACGCGTTGAAAGCGTCCACGGAGAAGGTGCTCGCTAACGGCGAGGTGAAAGACCTGATTAACGCTGTTGGCGCGGGGTTTGGCGCGTCGTTCGACATGGGTGCGATGCGTTACCCTGGGGGTATTGTGATTGCGACGGACGCTGACCCTGACGGCTCTCACATTGCGACACTCCTGTACGTGATCGTGGATAAGCTATTCCCCGGTCTCATTGACGCTGGCCTGTTGTTCCAGGTGAAAACGCCGCTCGCGGTCGTGTCGGTGAAGAACGGTGACTGCGCGGGTGGCGTGGTGGAGTTGCCTGCGTTCACCCTGTCGGAGGCTCACGACATGATGCGTCAATTGGCTGACGCTGGACTCTCGTATTCGACGGACTACATGAAGGGGTTGGGTGAGTCCACGAGCGAGCGCCTACACCAGTACGCGTTCAGTGGCGAGAAGTGTTGGCAGCGGGTGGAGCGCCGCGACGTGGAGGAAACGGAGCGCGTGCTGGACGTTATCTTCGGCGGCGACACGGAGAAGCGTAAGGAGTGGATTATGGGCTTGGGCGCTGGCGTGGAAGTGTCGGACTGAGACGAACAGCAAACAACTAGCATCACCTGGCGGTAAGAGGAAAGAAAGAGCAACAAGAGCATGGCAGCAGGAAAAACAAGTAAGCTCACGAAGAGTCAGCAAAAGCTGATCGAGCAACTACAGGAGAGCGTCGGTCAGCGTGTCGGTATCGTCGAAGCTGATAGCGCGCAGTGGCTAGAGGAAAACTACGGCGAGTATGCACTGTCTACGGTCGCGTCGCGCGCTATCCCGAGCGTGTACAGTGGCTTCAAGCCGGTCCACGCGCGCATCCTATGGACCGCGCTCACGAGCGGGCTGACCCCATCGGCGAAGCACAAGAAAACAGCGTCGTTCGCTGGCCTGGTGCTCGCCTACCACCCGCACGGTGACGCGAGCGTGCAGGAGGCCGTGTACACGGTGGCGCAGCCGTTCCGCATGAGGGTTCCCCTCGTTGACGTGAAGGGCAGTGTGGGCTTGCATTTTGGTGACAAGCCTGCGGCGGCGAGGTACACGGAGTCTCGCCTGTCCGAGGCCGGTTTGGCGTGCGTCGTGGAAGCAAAGAGCGGCGCGTGCGAGTTCAAGCCGAACTACGATGAGACGACGACGGAGCCGGTGGACCTGCCGGTCAGGTTCAATAATGCTGTGGTGAACGGTACGCCGAATAGTATGGCGGTTGGTTTCGCCGTGAACACGCCAAGCCACAACCCAGATGAAGTGTTGGCCGCGAACCTCCTCCTGCTACGTAAGCCGGACGCGACCGTAGACGAAGTGCTCGCCGTCATGCCCGGACCCGACTTTCCCACGGGCGCGCACGTGTACGACAAAGACCAGGCGGGCGCACGCGACTACTACACGACCGGCAAGGGCCGTTTCGTCATGCGCGCCACCGTGAGCGTGGAGCCGCTACCCAGGGGCGCATCAAAGATCGTCGTCACAGAACTACCATACGGCGTGAGTGTCGGTGACGTACTCGCGCAAATCAACGAGAAAAGCGAAGAACAGCCACCGAAAACGAAGAAGGGCAAGCCCGTCCCGGCGGTGGAGGCGTTCGAGAAGGGTATTACCAGCGCGTCCAACAAGAGTAACAAGGACCAGCGCCTAGAGATTGTTGTTCACCGCCAGTGGCAGGCTGGTCGCGTCCTAGAGGCGCTGTGGAAGTACACGAGTATGGAGGCCGCGTTCAACGTCAACAACACGTTCCTCGTGGACGGCAGGCCGCGCCAGTTGGGTACTATCGAGTGTATGAGGTTGTTCCTGGATTACCGGCGCGCGTGTGTTGCTCGGCGTACTCGTGAGCGTGTGGGCGCGATTGATGCTCGCCTCTCCCAGCTTGCAGCCCTGCTGACGGTGATCGGTGATGTGGATACGGCCATCACGCTTATTAGGGAAGCGAAAACGCCTGGTGATGCGCAAAAAGCGCTCATGGCGCGCTTCAAGATCAGTGAGTTTCAAGCCTCCTACATTCTGTCTATGCAGTTGCGTCGGCTCACGAAAGCGGACGGCGACCAGATCAGGGCAGAAGATAAGGCGCTGCGCGAGGAAAAGAAGCAGCTAGAGCTGGTGCTCTCTGACGCGGATGCGATGAATGACCTCATTGAAAGCGAGCTAGTGGACACGCACAAGCTCATCAGTAGCGAGCGTCGCACGGTCCTACACGACTCGGACCCGACTGAGGATGCTATGTCGGGCGCTGACGGCGATGCTGCTGGCGTTGCTGGCGTGGGTGGTGACCTCGCGTCCGGCGACCTGCACGTGAGCGTTCTCAGTGGCGGAGCGGTCGTGTGTTCCACAAGCCCGTGGAAGTACCCGCCTAGGACGCGCGCATACAAGCACGGTGTCATTGCGTCGTCGTTCACTGTTCCCGCCGATAAGCGGACGGATGGTGGCGGTGAACTGTTGCTCGTGTGTGATAGCGGAGAAGGCGTGAAGGTGCCCGTCTCGTTCTTCCATGACGGCGTGCCCGCGACCGCGAAAACCCTGGGTGTCACCCTCCCCGGTAACCTGGTTGGCGTGAGCGTGGTAGATGGTGGCGGCGATAGCGCGTATGGGCTGATTGTCGCGTCCGAGATGGGCATGGTGAAGCGAGTGAAGCCTGATTATCCTTTGCGCGCGGACACTGTTCCCGTGTGCGCTCTCGTGGACGGTGATTGTCTGGTGTCGGCTGTTCACGTGAGCGAGTCGGAGAAGGCGGGCGTGGACATGGTGTTCATTACAAGGGCCGGTAAGGTGTTGCGCGCGGATGCTGGGAAGGTGCGTGCCGCCGGGTGCCGCGCGGGCGGTGTCGCTGGCATTGGCTTGGCTGACGGTGACAGTGTGATCGCTTTCAACGCCATCCCGTCGTCTCAGGTTGGTGATGCGCTGGTGGTGTCCTTGTCGGACGCGGGCGGCGGTCTCATCCGTGAGGGCGCGTGGAAGGCAACAAGCCTGACCGAGTTTAACGTGAAGGGCAGGGGCACGGGCGGTATGGCTGTGCGCGTGAACCGTAAGCGCGAAAGCGACTTGCTGTTCGCTGGTGTCGCGGTCGGTGAGCCTGAGAGTGTGGCTGTCGCTGATGGTGACGGCGGCGTGACAGTTGGGTTGCCAGTTGAGGTGTCTACGCGTTCGTCTAGTGGCGGCGAGTTCGTGCCTGTCGCGTCTGTGCCGGTGGCGGTCGGCCACGTGTGACGGTAAACGCGGGGCGGTGGGGTTTTGTTTTCTCCACCGCCCCATGTTACCATTATGACGTGAGAGAAGGGAGCGCTTGTGGCGTTTTTCGAGTACCGTTACCAGGGCTACGCCGTGTCGTTTGGCGGCGCGCTGGGTGACACGTTCGCTGATAGCGTGCGACGCACGGCGGGGTCGCCGCGTTTTCGCGGGTGGCGCGTCAGAAGCGCGTCCGTGAGCGTAGAGCCTGTGGATGGTTCCGATCTTGTGGACGTGTATGTGTCCGCTGAGGTTGGAGGGGAGTCGGCGGTCACGGGTGAGCGTGCGTTTGAGGCGCTTGTGCGCGAGTCTGCCGGGGCTGTTGGCATGCGCGTGTATGGGTTTGACGCGCCGGAGGATTGTCCGCTTGGCGTGCATGATCTGGCAGTGGCTTCGTCAGCGTGTTACGGGTAGCGTGCGGTCGCCCTGATCTGACTGCGCCCTGTTTGTCCCTGTTCTTGTTGTTTGCTATTCTTTGTGGTTGTGCTGACTGTTTTCTGGCGGTTGGTTTCTTTTCGTATTTCTTTGTGTGAGAGGACTGTTTATCGTGTCTATCAATACTGGCCGCATGTTTGCGGTTGTTCCCATGTCCGCCGTTAAGGGGTTTGCGTCTGGCGCTCGTCCCGGTGAACTGGTGTCGAGTGTGTTCCCGTGGGCGCAGGGGTGCCCGGCGACCGTGTACGAGGACGAGGGCGTAGTAAGCATTGACGTGACTGACCTTGTGTGCCGTCGCGATTACGCGAACCTTGATTGGTTGCGAGCCGACATGCTGCCAGCCGTTCGTGACCTGATGGGTCGCGTGTTCGATGAGACGCCGGAGCTGTTTTCTATTATGTCGTTTGAGGGCGTGTTCTTTGAGGTGGGGGAGCGGCCTGGCGTGTGGCGCGTGAGTGTTCCCGCGTCGTCGGGTGGTGACCGTGAAATGGTTGTGACGCGCGCGTGGGACGGCGGTGTTATCGCGGTGTCTGGTGGCGTGGTTGCGCCTGTCGCCGAGTGAGCCGCGTGTAGCGTATTGGCGGCGGGGTGCGCCTGGTTGCGCGCGTTGCTGCCGGTATGCTATTGTGTAACCGTCTTGGCCTGCCACGTGTAGGCGGAGTATCTGGGGCCGTGCCCGTCCGTTTGTTGGGGGCGCGGCCCTTGCCCCTTTTATGTGGCAGGTATCTTGTCTTTTGTGCGCTTGTATTTGTTTGCGTGTATCGGCTGGTGGTGCTATATTGTGTGTTTGTCAGCGTCGCGTGCGCGCCCCGTGTGGGGTGTGCGCGTTTTTCGTGCCCGCGCCCCGTATCGGTGGCGCGCGGTTGATTGAATGAGGAGAGATACAGTGGTTTATAGGGTTTTGGATGTCGTTCGTGAGTTTTTCTTGGGCGAGAGCGTGCCGGATTGGGCTGCTCGCGGCGTGACAGATCGTGGTGAGCGTGCGAATGTTGCTTATTTGGAGGCGGCTGCTGTGTCGCTTCACGCTCGCCGCTGACGGCTTGTATGCCGCCCGTTGGTGGCGTGTGGGTGCGTCCCCTTGTTGGGGCGCACCTTTTGCGTACCGGCGCTGTCATTGCATGGGTGCAATGTTGGCCGGTATAATGCGCGACCTGTGACGTGCTTCGCCCGTGTGGACCGTTTTGCTACACGGCTGTCTCGCCGCGTTTTGTTATGCCACTTGCATCTGCGCTCGTTTCGCACGCGCTGGTCGTTCTTACGCGTTTCTAACACGTGTTAGTTGCCTGGTTTTGCCATGCGGTTGGCGCGCTGCGTGTTCGCCGCTAACTGTAGCGGGCACAAGAGAGCGCGCCACATGTGGTCGGTACATGTGTGGCGCGCTTTTCTTTGCCTGCCGGTCCCCTGTGGTACCGACTATCATCTCTACTCGTTGCCTGCGGAAGCATCCTGTAGCGCCCAGGCGAGATTGTCGTTAAGTTCCTGCTCGGTGTCGCAGTTGGATGCTGAGTCGAGGATGCGCCAGAGGTATTCGTCCCAGAGGTCACGGTGTTGTGGTGAGTATTCGTCAATGAGGTAGTCGGCGACATCTTTCGGACGCTTGAACTCAACGCTGTGGAGCCAGTGTGTGAATACCGGCAGGTTAATGTCTAGGACAATGTGGTCGCCCCAGCTAGAAAACCACCCGTCAATCGTGTGCTTATCGCCGTGGTTAGTGGTGAACTCGTATGTCGGGTGATCGAGCATCCCCGTGTACATGTGACACTCGCACGTACCGTCCGTATCCTCGTATGTGTTGGACTGGAAGTTGGTGAGTCGCAGTTTCATTGTTTGTTCTCCTGGCTATTTTCTTGTTTTTGTGTGATTTTGCGGTACGCGTTAACGGTATCATATTTGCGGCGGTTCTGTCACAGGCGACGGTGTTGCATGGCTCATGCACTGTATTGCCTGCTTGCCGCTTATGCGTATGGTATCATATCTGTTATGGATACTGAAAGCGTGAGCGCCCCGGTGGCGCAGGTGAATAATGTTCCGGCCGCGTCCCGCGTGAACATGGTACGAGCCTCGTATGGCGATGTCGCCGCCCACGATGGCGGCGTGTTCCACTGTTACACGATGCGTTGCCCGGATGAGGGCGACACGTATGACGGTGACCGCGTTTGCGTGGACGTGAGGCGCGGCACCGGATACCATACCGGCATGACGCGCTTCCTATCTGCGACGGCCTACTACGAGACAGATAAGGACACGCCGCACGGTCAGCGTTTGAGCGCGTCCGTCAACGATCTTGGCACGCATTACGGTGTGCGCATGGAGGTCGTTGCGCCCGCGCACGTGGCTGCGCTTCTCGCGTCCTCCTATCATGTGACCCCCACGGGGAGTATGGGTATCGCGAGCGTGCTAGATAGCGGTAACGCGCTCCTGACGGCGTTTGAGGATGCGATGGAGCGCACGTATGTGCCGACTCTGGTGAGTGAGGCGGCGTGGCTGAACTCGCGCAACCACGCGGTCGTGAGCGCCTTGTCGATGCTCGGCCAGTTCGATGCGGTGTCGCCGCGCAACGTGCTCGCACATTGGCGTGAGCGCGTGGAGGCCGCTATCTCTTCCGCTGGCTGTGAGGGTGTGCCTCTCGCTCCCGTGGTGGAGGCTGTGTTGGGTGTTCTCGCCCCGTACAGGTGGTTCACGTACATGGTCGCCGTGGAGGGCTATGCGGAGACCGTGTGGAGCGCGGCCGAGAGTGACGAGAATGGGTGCGGTGAACTGTGGGCGCTGCATCGTCTGATCGCTGAGGCGTGGAGCGCCCGCCCGTCGGACGAGATCTGAACCGCCGTCGCTCCGCAGCGAGCATTATCTTTGCTGCGGGGCGGCGCGCATATGGGGCGCGTACTGTTCGTGGTGGCACGGCCGCGCGTCGCGTCTGCTTGGTCCCTGTTTGTGCGTGTTTGTGTTGCGTGCGCGGTTCCGCTTGTGGTACTGTGTAGGGAAAGATAGTGCCCCACACAATAGGGGTGGCCCCGTAAGACTGGGCGAGAGAACATGATGAGGGACAATCATTTTGGTGAACACTAACGAAAACAATGATGGCGGCGGTCAGGCGACCCACAAGCCAACTACTGCCGCTGGTGGTATTGTTTCTGCCCCAGTGCTGGGGTGGGGCGAACGCGCGAGTGGCTTTGTGGACGAGACAGGGTACACGCCTGTCCCCGAGGGTGGCGAGGCGACGGCCATCGTGTCGTCTGACATTGGGGTTGGCGCGTATGAACGTTTCAAGGAACTGCTTGGTCGCGATGCTGTCAGGTGCGTGAGCGTGGGGTCGTTTTCTACTGAGTCGATGAATGGTGCGGCGTTGTGTTCGTATGCGTTGTCGGTGGCTGGCGAGTATGCGACGGGCGGCACCGGGTGGGGTTGCCTGGTGGTTCCCGTCACGAGCATGGGTGGCGCGGAAATGGTGTCACGTCTGCTTGATTTTGATGAGACGATTGCTGAGGGGCTTGTGGTGTTGGTGCCGGATGTGAGTCCTGGTGGCGAGGTTCAGGTTGCGGCGAAGGGCGGCGCGGTGTGGGCGCGCCGCGTGGCGGCGTTGTGCGCTCGCGTGATCGGTGCGGGCGGCGTGGTGGTGTCGATGCCTGCCGGGTGGCAGGATTGGCGTATTCACCTGGCGGGTTATGTGGCGGCTGGTCAGGGTGTGGTGGGCTATCATGTTGATGGTGGCGGCGTGTATGACGCGCTCAGGTATGCTGCGCGTGGTCTTGGCGTTCCGGTGTTTGCGGTGAAGTCGTATGCGGATAGGGGGCGCGCGGGCGTGGATGTGTTGTGCCGCTGGTATGAGGGCGCGGTTGTTCGTTCTTTCACTCAGAGCGTGTGTGTGTCGCGCGCGGGCGTGGATGACGTGGTGGATAAGACATATTCTGATCGTGATACTCTCTATCATGAGGCGATTGTGTTCCGTTTGCGGCGTAATGAGTGTCGTCGCGCGGCGAAAAAGTATAAGGGTTTGCCTGTGGAGGAGCGCGCGTCGGCTGGGTTTGGTGTGCCGCGTCCGGGCGAGGAGGAGGCGTGGGGTTTAGCGTAGCGTCTGCGCTGTAGCCTAGTTTTTCTTTGTGCTTGTTTCTTTTTGTGGGTTACGCGTGATTGTCACCTGTTTACTGTGGTGGGGCGTGTCTGTTCGGTGTTGCGGACGGTTCGCGCCCCACTGTTATTGTGCCTGTTGCTGTGTTTGCGTCTGTTTCTTTTGGTGTTGGTTGCCGCTTGTTTGCGCTATTTTGATGCTGTTCGGTTTGTCGCGTCTTTGCGTGTGTGACGGCTCGCGCTTGCGTCGCCGGGGGCGTCGTTCGCTTGCGCGTGAAGGCGCGGCTATGATGGTTTCTGTATGTGAGAGGAGCTGCTGGTGGGCAGCTTGCCTGTTGATGGTGTTGGTGCGAGCGCGTCCGGCGTGGTCGATGTCGTGTTGTGGGTGGACGTGGAGGCGACGGGCGTTGACCCGGACTGCGAGCGCCTATTGGAGATTGCGGGCGTGGTGACGGACATGTCGGGGCGCACGCTCGGGTTGGAGCCGTTCGCTCGCGTCGTGGACCAGGGGAGCGCGGCTGAGGCGGACAGTGTTGTTAGTGGGATGCGTGGTAGTGCGGCGGTGATGCACGCGCGTAGCGGCCTGTCTGAGAGCGTGCGCGCTGTTGGTGGGTCTGGCATGGTGGCTGGCCTGGTTGATATGGAAATGTGTGCGTGGTTGGAGGAGTGCGCGGACGCGTTCACTGGGTTGCATGGTGGCTCGTCGTACAGGGTGTGGCTTGGCGGGAACAGTGTCCACGCTGACCGGGGTTTCGTGAAGCGTTTTCTGCCGTGCGTGTACGCGTCGTTGGACCACCGCGTGTTGGACGCGTCGAGTGTTGCCCGTTTCCTGCGCGCCGGTGGGGTGAATGTTGCGTGGGTGGCTGACCGTCCGGCTGAGCATCGTGCGTTGCCTGACGTGTTGGGGTGCGTCAGGCAGTACAGGGAGATGTTGCGCGCTGTTTCTGAGCTTGGTGCTCACTAGGCGCTGCATGGACTGCGGTTGCTGGCGCTCTTGTGGTATGATGTTGCGTTATGACGAATGGTAACTTTTCTTCTCACGGCTCTGTGTCTGCCGCGTCTTTCCCGTCTGCGACCGTTGATGACGGGTACGATGGTTTGTACACGCGGCGTATGGCGCGCTCTTACGGCTCTAAGTGGGATGCGCTGCGCGGGCATGTGCGCCCCGGTGTGAAGGTGCTTGATTTCGGTTGCGGTATGCCGGAGAACGCGCGATTGTTGCGTGATCTGGTGGAGGGTGAGGGCGGCGAGTATTACTGTCATGATGCGCACCCTGACGTTGAGGCTGCAATGTGTGTTGACGGCGGGTTCAGCTTCATCCACGCTGACGAACTTTCCGAGCATGTGGGCGCGTTTGACGTGGCGTTCATGTCGAGTGTTGTCCATGAGATGTTGACGCCTGAGTGTCGCCCTGGCGCTGTGGTGAACGAGGCGTTGTTTGAGCTGATTGGTCGCCTGGTTGCGCCCTCTGGGTGTCTTGTTGTGCGTGACTGGGCTGACTATGCTGTGGGCGCGCAGGATGGCTCGTTGCCCGACTTTCTTGATCTCGCAGATGAAGGCGCGGCGCGCGAGGTTGACCAGTGGGTGCGCGCAATGGAGGGCAGCGGCGTGATTACTGGCGGTTCTGTGTGCATCGAGTCACGTCGTGGCGGCTGGGTTCTTACTGGCGAGCGTGAGAACGTGTGCGAAGTGTTTTTGCACTCGGTTTGGGGGTTGGGGTCTCTTGGTCGTGAGTCTCAGGAACGCTACTGTAACGCGGCGTTTGGGTCGCCCGGCGGTTTTATGACGTGGTTTTACGGGGCGCGCGGGTTCGCGGTTGAGGGTTCGCGGCTGCTTTACGATGGGGGGTTTTCGCGTCATGGTGCGCGGCTGTTCCGGCTGGATAGCGGTTTGCCCTGCGCGACGAAAGCCGTGACGGTACTCCGTAAGGGCGTTCGTTGACCTATCCGCTGCTCGCTCTGCGCGTTTATTTGCTCACGCACGCGCTTATGTGACGTGGTTCACTTGTTTTCGTGTTGACGTGGCGCGCGGTCGTGGGATATGATTGTCCCTGTGAGTGATTGAGGGACACCGTTGATCGGCCCTCTCATAGGGCCTCCAACCGGCCAGCCGAAAGAGGCGTGGCGTTGGAGAGGAACCGGGAGGGCCGCTCACAGGTTGACAGAGGTCGCGAACAGCGATAAGATAACAACATAACGTCATAACGGAGTGTAGCTCAGTTTGGTGGAGCGCCCGCTTTGGGAGCGGGAGGTCGTGGGTTCAAGTCCCGCTACTCCGACAGGTGTTAACCTTAACCAAGTTGACACTGTGGGGGCAAGTCTCCTCACGGCTGGTGGTTGTCGGCCAACGGCCCTGTTATACATCAACGGAAGATCAGCGTTAGTGCAATGTGCGACCCCGGTTCGACTCCGGGAAACAGGGCTAAAATAACACAATAAGGGTCTCTAGCTTAATTAGAGGAAGCAAGGCGGTGTTCTAGGCCCGCTAAGCAACTCTCCGGGTAAAGCGGTCCGCCGGAGTGCGGAAGAGATGACAGTTCGATTCTGTCGAGACCCACAGCGCCAATCTGGTGACCTGAGTAGAAGTTACGGGTTCGAGTCCCGTCACTGGCCCCGCAAAGGCTGGTGTAGCTTAATTGGCAAAGCCCAAAAGGGAGACGGGTTCAATTCCCGTGGCGTAGAGAACAGAATACTAGGAAGTTCTCGGAACGGGGGTCGCTCCCCCGCTTTGGGCCGTTAGCTCAATTGGTAGAGCGCCTGCCTTGCAAGCAGGAGGTCGCAGGTTCGATTCCTGTACGGTCCACTGATGTTAGCTTACGGTAAAGCGCACGACAATTCAGGCCCAATGGCTTATTCTGTTCGTGAGAGCGGGTCCACTCCCGCAACATCTGGTAGCGCCCATCATTTTCGAGCGCACACCGACTAATGGCTGATAACCACGAGTCGGCGGGTGCGCGGCGGGCGCGGGATGAGAGGTGATGACCTCCTCCTAAGTAGCGCCACTGGTGTGGTCGCTTGCGCAGACATGCGCATGTGAGCGGGTTCGATTCCCGCCGTTATACAATGCGCCCGATACCGCCGGTTAAGGCCCACACGATGTGAGTGGGTACTCCCGGCGGGGTAGGGTGCAGAGCGCGGGCCAGCCCCGAAGCTCCTGTGGGGGTGTCTGACTCCACGGGGCGGCTAAGGGGTCCGCGTGGGCCAGTCCAGACAGGCTGGCTTTTCTGGACCGTTAGCTCAGACGGTAGAGCGTCGGCATCACACGCCGAGGGTCACAGGTTCGAGTCCTGTACGGTCCACAATGCGTAGCTTAAGCGGGTGCAAAACCCGTAGAGGGATGAGCACAGGTCACCAGCCTGGGGTGCGGGTTCGATTCCCGCCGCAGAGCGCGACATTGTTCGCGTGCGACAATGGTGAAGAGCGTTCGCTGGGTGTTGATCGCCCCAGTGGCGTCTTGGAGCCGTTGTCGTCAGGGGTATAGTTCAGCCGCGATCTGTTCGATGCGCACGAATGGAACGTGTGGGTGCGACTCCCACTGCCCCGCCTATGGGCTGTTAGCTCAGTGGACAGAGCGCCTGGTTACGAGCCAGGGTGTCGCAGGTTCGAGTCCTGCACGGCCCACAGTCATAAAAGAATAATGGTCTTGTGGCGTGAGCGGCGTGGGCCGAACGGCATGAAAGAGCGTTGAAGGTTGCGGGTTCGAGTCCCGCCATTCCGAAAGGGCCACCCTGCGTTGGGTGGAGACACGAGTAAAGGGTGTAGCTTAATTTGGTGGAGCATCAACAAGACTGCCGGGGGCGGGTTCGACTCCCGCGCGCCACACTTTGGACTGTTAGCTCAGTTGGTAGAGCGTCTGGTTTACACCCAGTTGGTCGCAGGTTCGAGTCCTGCACGGTCCACGGGAGCATGGTGTTTTCCACGCTGTTTGGGTGTGGGCGCGTCCACCGCTTGCGCGCGAGTGGCGGCGTGTGATATTATGCTTCTGTAGCTGCCAGTCGTCCTCCGGGACTGGCTGGCTTTAGTGCCTGTGGTGGAATGGTAGACACGCCGGAATGAGAGTCCGGTGCCCCGTTTGTTGGGGCGTGTGGGTTCGAGTCCCACTGGGCGCACTGGTTGATCTCTCTTGTGGGGGTTGGCTTGTTGATAATCGAAGATTATGTGCCCGTGGTGGAATTTTGGTAGACACGCCAGATTTAGGCTCTGGTGTCCTTCGCGGCGTGTGGGTTCGAGTCCCACCGGGCGCACTGGCGGCAAGTGTTTCTTGCATTTCCTCTTGCCGCTCGTGCTCGCCTCATGCTATAGTGGGTGTGAGCATGGTTCGCCGGATTGGCTCAATTGGTAGAGCAACCGCCTTGTAAGCGGTTGGTTGGGGGTTCGAGTCCCCCATCCGGCTCAGGTTTTGACGGTGGCGCGTGATCGTGCTACGGTTAGAACTAACAAGGAAAACTGAACTGAATAGTGGAAAAGAGAAGTTTGTTTCCCTGTTTTCGGCGTGTGGCGCAGTTTGGTAGCGCGCTTCGTTCGGGACGAAGAGGCCGCAGGTTCAAGTCCTGCTACGCCGACCGGGGAGCGGAAACAGCGCGGGGGTGCTCGCGGCTGCGGGTGCTGTCACGCTGGGGTGTGTGGCGGCATTGGTGGTGCGCTGGGTGTGTGCGGGTGGCGCTTGGGTGTTTGCGCCAGGGTGCTCTCGGTGTTGGTGAGTAAGTTGGGCCGGTCTGGGTGGGCCGGTTGAGAGTGTCCGCGCACGCGGGTTGGACTGGCCGATGGTGCGGCTGGTGTGCGTGTGTCCCGCTGGTTGGGCGCACTGTGGTCGCGTGGTTGTCTCTCGTGTTTGTTTCCGCTCCCTTTTTCTTTTGCCTCCGTGGTGGAATTGGTAGACACACCACACTCAAAATGTGGCGCTCGGTTGGGCGTGTGGGTTCGAGTCCCACCGGAGGTACTAGCGCCCCGTAGAAAACGGTGGAGCGCTTAACGATGCCAGTCTGATGGAATAAGGTAGACATAGCGCACTCAAAATGCGCCGCCCGGTTGGGCGTGCGGGTTCGACTCCCGCGACTGGTACTGGGGGAAGCAACATAAGTGAATATGGTGGCTGCGTGTTGTGCGCGTTTTTACCGACATTGGGGCGTGTAGCCTGATGGTTGGTGCCACGGCGGTTGTTGGTTCGCTTGTGGCTGGTGCGCGGGTTGTGTTGCGCACAGTGTCGCTGTCGCCTGGTTTGTTTGTGTTGCTTTTCTCCCCCTTGTTTGGGACAGTAATCCTGCGAGGTGTAGGGTCCGACTGCTAATCGGTTCGCTCGAATTGTTCGGGTGAGGTTCGAGTCCTCTGCTGTCCGCTAGAGTCCCGCACGTGTTGCGTTGGTGGCGTTTTCACCTCCTTTGGCGCTTCCAAACAGCGTTTGTGGGACTCTTGACTTTTATTTGTCTGGGCCGTGTTCGCGTGGTTGTCGCGCCGCGTGGGCGGATGCTCCCTCTAGGGGGTGTTCGGGTATCTCCCGTTTATCTACGGTCTGGCCGCTGCCGGTGTTGCTGCGTGCGGGTCGGGAACGCGCGATCCCCTTGTTTGGGGATGGTGTGGTTTCCGTGCGTGGTGGTGCTGGGGCGTAGGCGATGACGGGATACCCCGTGACTGTGCCTGTTGGGTGCGGTTGCGGGGTTTCCTTGCGTGTGGGGCGTTTTCGTGTGCGTGCGCGCCTTGTTTTGGGTTGGACGTGCTGTTGTGTGTTACCTGCGTGTCCGTTCGCGCGTCGCGGTGTGCCCGCTCGGCTGTTTGTTTGTCGGCTATTGTGTGGTGTGCGTTTCGTGAGTGCTCCCGCTCCTACTGTGACGTGGTTCATGCAAGTTTGTGCGGGTGTACATTTGACGGCGACCGTGGTTGTCGTTTATTGTTTACCGTGTAATGGGCGTTTCCAGCGGTTTGCACTGCCCACAGGTATGCCCGTCGTTTTCGTGAGTGTTTCCTGCCGTCATAAGGGATGGTGGGGCGAGAGCGGCGTGCGTGGGCGGTGGCGGCTGGTGGCGCGACGAACAACATGAAGGAGAAGAATCTCTTGAAGTTCCCCGTTTCTATCACTGGCAAGGCCGGTAAGGCTACGCGTACTCTGGTTGCTGGCGCGGCTCTCGCGGTCGCTGCCGGTGGCCTCGGCGTGTCTACCGCGTATGCTGCTCCCGTTGAGGGTCCGGCTCCGGCTCCCGCCGAGTCGTCTGCGAACGGTATCAACAGTGTGACTGGCTCTACGCCGGGCGCTTCCACCGCGACGGGCGGCCTGTCTATTCAGAGTGTCAAGGTCACTCGACCTTACGAAACCGTTTCCGTGGGTAACAATTTCTCTGTCCGTATTGATTATACGGGCAAGAACGTCTCTCCGGGCGCGACGTTCACCGCTGACCTCGGTCCCGGCCTACGGGTTCCGACCGGCCTGACTGGCATTAAGTTGAAGGCTACCGCCCTGGACGGTAGCACGAAGGAGATCGGTACCGCGAAGATCGCTGACGGTAAGTTCACGTTCACCATTGACGAGGGCGTGAATACTCTCGGCGGTAACGGTGCGCTCAACAACGCGTTCGTCGAGTACAACGTTGAGGTGTCGAAGGACGCGGTGGGTAAGAAGTCCACGACCATCACTGTTGACGGCACCTCTTACGACATCAGCCTGGGTAAGGGCGTTGTTGGTGAGGCGTTCCACCCCGGCGCAGACAAGTACTTGTACGCGGCCGGTAAGGACGATGCGGGCCACTACGTGATGAAGGGGTACGTCCAGGCGACGGTCGCCCCTGGCACCGCGTTGAAGGCTGTTGAGAAGGGCGCTAACGCCACGTTCGGCAGTGCTTTCTACTGCACGAACGACGGTAACTGGGCGAACACTACCAAGGCGACGGCGAACAAGCTGAACGCCGACAAGACCGAGATTACGGCTGTTGCTCCCGCCACTGGCGAGGGCGACTGGACGTGCCGCGTGTCGATTAAGCAGACCGGCGACTCCAAGGAGTTCACCAACGTCGCGGTGGTGAACGAGCAGGAAGTCTCTGCGACAGCCACGTGGCGCGCCAAGGGTGATTCTGGTGCGGACACTGAGGCTGACCCGGAGCCGGAGAAGCCTGTGACCCCGGCCCCGGAGCCTACTCCTACTCCGGAGCCGACTCCCGAGAAGCCGGTGACGCCGACCCCGGATGAGCCGAAGCCTACCCCGACTCCCGAGCCGACTCCTGACAAGCCGGTGACGCCGGAGCCGGAGAAGCCCGTGACCCCGGATGAGCCGAAGCCTGCTCCTACCCCGGAGCCGACTCCTACCCCGGAGCCTACCCCGGATAAGCCGGTGACCCCGGAGCCGAACAAGTCCGAGGAGCCGAAGCCTACTCCTACTCCGGAGCCGACTCCCGACAAGCCGGTGACGCCGGAGCCGGAGAAGCCGGTCACTCCCGTTGACCCGTCCCCGGAAAAGCCCGTCACGCCGACCCCGGACAAGCCGACCGAGCCGTCTCCTGAGAAGCCGGTGACGCCGACCCCGGATAAGCCGGTCACCCCGGAGACCCCGAAGGGTGAGGAGCCTAAGCCTGCGCCGTCGGCTACGCCGACCCCGGAGCAGCCGAAGCCCTCTACTCCCGCTCCCGCGCCGTCTGCCCCGGCCGCTGCCGGTCAGTTGCCTAAGACTGGTGCCGACGCTGGTGTCCTGGGTGCTGCTGCGACCGCGCTGGCCGGTGGTGTTGCGGCTCTCGTTGCCGCTCGTCGTCGTCGCTGACGCTCGTCGTTAGCTGAGGCGATAGTCCGCTAGGACAATAAACCCGCCCCGCGAGTAAGCTGTTATGGCTTTCGCGGGGCGGGCTTTCCTTTTGACTGACGGTTGCGTGCGGCACACTGATGGGTTGTTGCCCGATTGTGTGGCGCGCTTCACTCTTGGTGGGCTTGACGCGCGCTTTTTCTTGCGTGTACGCTATTAGCGGTGAGTAAGCCAATATAACCGCGCTGGGGGCATGTCTTGCAGTTCTACTGATCTCCTGCTTGCGTTTGCGTCCGCGCGGATAACATGTTAGTATGTTCGTGTTGGTGGGGTTACCGCCATGAGCCGCCTGTAGCTCAACGGACAGAGCATCCGCCTCCTAAGCGGGTGATGATGGTTCGATTCCATCCAGGCGGACGCTGCGAGAACTACATAGTGTTTTCATCATTCCGGCGTGGCGCAATAGGCAGCGCAAGCGGCTGTTAACCGCAAGGTTGTAGGTTCGAGTCCTGCCGTCGGAGCTGACACGAGGGGGACTGGTCCTATACCCACTAACCTGCCGCTGGTCTCTCTCGTGTCTCATGGGTCAGTGCCGCTGAATTGGGTGAAGGCACCCGGCTGTAAACCGGGCACATAAGAAACGTTGTAGGTTCGAGTCCTACCTGGCCCACAGTGCGTTGTCGCCCACGGTAACACGTGGCTGCACCGCCCACGCTCTTGTTTGCTGGCGCGCCTGGCGGGCGAGTCTGATATGGCTCGCCGGTCGCGTCAACTGGGAGAGTGGGCGGTAGTGGAGACACGCGGGGCGCTGTATCCCCTCACATACAGCCGCCCGGACTGTTCCACCGCTTGCGTTTCGTGCGTGGGCGCGTGCTAAAGGTTCGGGTGAGGAAGCCCCTATAGCTCAGTTGGTTAGAGCAGCCGACTTTTAATCGGCGGGTCGCGGGTTCGATTCCTGCTGGGGGCACTCGGTGTTAAACTGAACGTGGCGGGGTGCGCGAGTGGACGAAGCGAGCGGTCTTGAAAACCGTAACACCCGTGAGGGTGTCCAGGGTTCAAATCCCTGTCCCGCCGCAGCGAATAAGCGAATATGGCCCTATAGTATATCGGCGAGTACAGGCGATTCTCAGTCGTCAGAGCCGGGTTCGACTCCCGGTAGGGCTACTCGAAACAACAGAATAGTGGTATGTTTCAATGATGGTCCTATGGGGTAACGGTTAGCCTACCAGATTTTCACTCTTGTGGTCCGAGTTCGACTCTCGGCGGGACTACTGACGAAAACAAAAAGCGTTCAGCGGACGAGCGTCGCGGAACTTCATTTAATTCCTTTCTATTCGGCGCGGCGTGCGTTCGCCTCCCACTGTGCGTTGACTGTCATGTTTGCGCGGCGTGGGGCGCTCCTTCCACAATTTTGTTTTCGTTTTTCCGGTGTAGCTCAGTTGGTGAGAGCACTGTCCTGATAAGACGGGGGTCGCAGGTTCAATTCCTGCCGCCGGGACGAAAATAATACTGGCAGCATCGTGTAGCGCTATGGCGCTATTTGCTGCGTGTATCCTGGTGTAGCTCAGTCGGTAGAGCGCGGGTTTCATAAGCCAGTGGTCGCGGGTTCGAGTCCCGCCGCCAGAACTGTGCGCGTCTCGCCATGTTGTTGGCGTGGCTTCGGCGCGCAAAAGTGAAGCCTCTGTAGCTCAGTTTGGTAAGAGCGGCCGGTTGAAGCCCGGCAGGTCGCAGGTTCAACTCCTGCCGGGGGCACAAGATAATTTCATATCACATGTTTTGCTTCCGTAGCTCAACGGATAGAGTGCCCGCTTCCGGTGCGGTAGGTTGCGGGTTCGAGTCCCGCCGGGAGCGCGCAAAATGAAGCCCCTGTAGCTCAGTTGGTTAGAGCGTCCGACTCTTAATCGGCGGGTCGTAGGTTCGAGTCCTACCGGGGGCACTCGGTAAAATTGGATACTGGTTGTAGCTTGCTCGTGTAGCTTAAACAGTGAGAGCGGCCACTGGTCGGCGGTGTAGAGTCATGACCTCGCTGCGTTCGCGGACGCGCGTTTGCCGCCACACGGTTGTGTGTGGACGTTTGGCTGGTGGTGTGGGTCTGGGTGCGATTCCCGGCGCGAGCTACTATTCTCCCCCTCTGCTTTCTTTGGTGGTGGGGTTTTGTTGCGGAGCGCCGCCCGGCGCGCCTGCGTTTTGCTTTCCTACCGTGTGGGGCGCGTGTTTCCTGGGTGTCGCGCCTGGTGGGACGGCTGGCGTTACGGGCGGTTGCTCCGCATTTTTCTCACGCGGTGTGTTATCTGGGATTGTTGCGCCCTGTGGTTGCTTGCGCCGTCAGGTTCGCTGTTCGGCGTTTTAAGAGGTGTTGAGGCCCTGGTGCGCGCGTTGGGTTGTTTGCGGCGCGCAAGCCCGCGAGAGGCGCGTGCAGCGTGGTTTCTGTACGTGTTGTGGTTGCTTGGCGTTGCGCGGTTTTTGCGGCGGTGCTATTTTGTTGCTATGGCGGTTGCGTCCCCGGTTGGTTGCGGGGCGCACGTTTTGGCCGGTTGGACTGTGAGAGTGGTGTTTGCGTATGCGTTTCCATGTGAATAATCAGGGGCGCGTGTTGCCGTGCAGGGCGAAGCACGCGTGCAGGTTTGGCGCGTCATTTGAGAACGGGGGGGAGGCGCAAACCGTTCTTGACCGATACCATGAGGTTGTGGGCGTGGAGCCGCGTATCACTGGTGATTTGCAGGCGCTCGGGTTGAACCTGTGGAACCTACAGTTTCGTGTGAAGAGCGCTTCTGGCACGGTGGACAAGGTGTTGAATCGTGGTAAGCGTTTCGACGCGCTCTACGATGTTATCCGGTACACGAGCGTGAGTGGCGTGGGCGACTACTACAGCGACTTTAACAGGACAATCAGCACGCTAACGGCGAAGGGTTACCAAGTTGTTGAGGTGACGGACTTTTGGAAGCTCACGGAGGAGAGCCGCGCGAAAGGCGGGTACAAGGGTATCAATGTGAAGATGGACTCGCCCGATGGCGCGCATTTCGAGCTACAGTTTCACACGCCTGAGTCGTTGCAAGCGAAAGAGAGCGTCCACGTATTGTACGAGCGGCTGCGTCGCCCGGACGTGACGGCTGCGGAGCGCGAGGAAGTGTGTCGGGCGATGGACGCGACGTTCAGTAGCTTGGAGACGCCGGTGGACGTGTTGACGGCGCGCCGGTAATGCGCGTACAGTGTTCGTGTGATATGGTTGGTGCTGGTTGGTTCTCCTCCCGCGCGCCAAAAGGTGTTTTTAGTTGAGGGGAACGTGAAAGAGGAACAAAACGCATGACGATTGAAGGAAACGTGAGCGCGGACGCTGGTCTGCGTATCCTGTGGGGTGAGCGCGGTTACGTGCTGACCGACGGCGCGGTGGAGCGCGTTGCGGTCCCGGTTGGTGGCGACGTGGGTGTTGACCATTACGAGGCGATCACTGTGAGCATCGAGGATGGTATTCTTGGCCGCGAGTACGTGTCTTTGGTCCCGTATTTTGGGATTGAGGATGCGGCCGAGTATGGCGAGTATCGGATCGTGGAGCCTGGTGGTCTGTTGGTGGAGGCTGCGCGTCTGGTCGCTACGGCTGCTCACGCCGGGCAGTTTGATAAGGGTGGTGCCCCGTATATTGAGCATCCTGCTTTTGTTGCTGATCGTGTGCGTTGGCTTGGCGGTGACGAGGTGGAGGTTGCTGCCGCATGGTTGCATGATGTGGTGGAGGATACTGCCGTGTCGTTGGATGCGCTCGCAAGCGTGTTCCCAGCGCGTGTCGTTGAGGCTGTTGATGCGCTCACGCGCCGGGAGGGTGAGCTGTATTTCGAGTATATTGAGCGCGCGGGCGGCGATAGCGTTGCGCGTACAGTGAAGCGCTGCGACCTGGCTCATAATCTGGACACGTCGCGTCTGCCTGGTGGCGGCGTTGACCTGTCGGAGGCCGATGTTGCGCGCCTTGTCCGTTATGAGCGTGCGCGTACTGTTCTGGCTGGGGTTGCGATGTAGACGGCCGTTCCTGTTGTCGCGGGTATCTTTGCGGCGTGTCATCTGCTCCCTGTGTGGGTTGGTGGCGCGCCGCTTCGCTGTATGCGCTTCTGACGAGCTTTCACGCGCCTACCCCTCCCAGTACACGTTTTGGGGCTGTTAGGCCGTGAGGGGCGCGTACAGCGCGTCTGGCGGAGGTGTTTGTGGGTGATAGTTTGTTCCGGTGTGGATGCTGGTGTGTTTCGTGAGTGTGGGGTGTGGGTTGTTGTTGGCATGTTTCGTGCGGGTGCGAGCGCGCCGGGTGCGCGTTATTGATGTTTTGGTTTGGTGAGCGGGTCGCGTGTCTAGTGCCGCTGGGGTGACCGGATGGTTGTTGACGCGGTGGCGTGTAGGGAGCGAAGGGCGAGGTGTGCCGATGAGCGATAGCGTGAAGTTCGTGTACGGGAAGCGTCAGGATGGTTGCGTGGAGCGGTGCAGGGCGAAGCCGGAAAACCGGGGTCGTGGCAGGTGTCCGCACGGTGAGCATGTGGCGCTCACGGACGCGCAGGCGCAGGAAATAAACCAGGAGCGCTTGTCTGAGGCTGTTCCCGGTTTCCACGGTGGCGCGGGCAATAATGCGAACAGTGGCACGGTGGAGGGAGGCGCGGCTGTTAACGATGCGCCGCGTGTGCGTCCTGGCGCTGGGCGTGTAGGTGGCGTGCGCGTGCCCCGCCCTGGCGGCGTGCCGAAACCTAGTCCTGGCGTGTTCCATAACTCGCGTGCATCCCATCCGCTCACGGCGAAAGAACTGTCCGAGCAGTCGGCGCGCGTATCTGCCGCGCTGGATGAGGAGACGTGGGGGAGTATTCGCGGATTGTGGGAGCGCGTGAATCTCGCTATCGCAGACGGTGACGAGGCTGCGGCGGCTGACAGTCGCGCCTTGTGGGAGCGCGCGGGCGAGAAGGCTCGCGGCTTGTTCCTCGCGGAGTTGGATGCGGACACGGAGGACGGCAGGCGGTTGCGCGCCTATTTGGGCGACGACGTGAAAACAAGTGATGTTGCTGACATTCTCGCGTTCAACATTGGTCAAATGACAGCCCCGGTCCCCGTGAAAAGTAAGGACACGAAACTGTCACGTCACGCGCTCACCGCGTTCGACAACGACATGAACAAGAGCCGCTACGTGATGAGCGTTCTCGCGTTTGGCGGCAGGTGTTGTTACTGTAACAGGCCGTTGCACAGGGGTGAGCCTGCGGACGGTCAGGCGACAGCAGAGCATATCACGCCTGTAAACCCCAGGGGCGGGAGCACGGTGCGCGGCGCAACCCGGTATGGGAACATGGCGCTGGCGTGTGTGGCGTGTAACCGTGCGCGCGGCAACCAAAACTTGGAGGAATGGGTGCTCGTCACCGGGCGTATCCCGGACCGTGAGGAGAAGGCCCGGTGTTTGGCGCGTATCCGCGAGTTCAGGGCTTACGCGGGGTATGAGGAGTACACGCCTGAGCAGACGAAGCGACTGAATCGTGAGATCGGTCGCATGAACCGGGCGTACAGCCGCGAGTTGGAAAAGCTCGGCGAAGATGCTGATAGTGGGAAGGTGAAGGCGGCGGCGCGCAGGGCGTTGCGCAGGGGTGTGATGCGGATGAGGGACGCTGTTCACGGCCCTGTCGGCGGGTAAACTGCCCATATCTTTATTTGTCTCCCTGTGGGGCGGGTAGCGTGGTCGAGTGACTGTGCTGCCCGCCCCGCGTCATTGTTTTGTGTGGCTATCGTATTCTGGTTGGGTGCGTCGCCGCCGGTTTTCTTTCGTTTCGGCGTTCGCCATTCACGTCCTCTTACTTGCCTTTGACGTGTTTTGTGTCCTGTTTTGTCGTGCGGTCTGCCGTTTCTCGTGGTATCCTGAGAGCTGATACTGTCGGAAAGGTCGCGTAGGAGAAAAGGTACGAGGGAGGCTGTATGGTTGCTTACCGTGATGGGGGCGCGCTCACGTGGTTCGTGGAAAGCGCCGCTGTCGCGCGGGAGTACGCGCGTTCCGAGAATGGTAAGCAGCGTGAGGCTGCTGCCGGTAGCCCGTTGACACCCGCCACATATTTGGGTCGCCTCATCTACGACCGGGTTTCTTACGTGCGTAAAGCCGCGTCAGAGAACCCGAAAACTCCCTCGCATGATCTGGCTGCGCACGCGTCTGCTGCGCTCGCTGGCGACACGTATGGGGCGTTGTCCGATGTGGCCGCCGGTAACCCGGCGCTGCCCGCTTGGTTTGTGGGTGACGCAGTGACGCGCGCCGTCAAGGAAGCGGAACGTGCGGGGAGGAAGTCGGTCTCGTTTTCGGTGTATCGCCTGATCGAGGAAAGTCCGAATCTCCCAGAAAGTGTCATGGTGTGGCTGGTAGAAGGAAGGCGACCGGGGTATGAGCGTGTCGTCGCTAACCTGTCGGCGAGCGCCCGAGTGTTCCGGCTGCTCGCCGCTGTTGAGGATTGGGGCGTGCGCTGCGATGTTGCTAACCGGGTTGGCGTGCCACTAGACGTGCTGGCTTCGCTCGCTTACGATGAGGATAGTCGTGTGCGCGAGGTGGCTTTCTCGCACAAGGATATGCCGGAATACGTGTATGACGATGTGATTGTGCGCGACCTTGACAAGGCGTACATCGTGTACGAAGCGGTCGATGGGAGCAAGTCGATGACCGCGCGTATGCTGTCGGTGACGCGACTCGCCCCACCCTACGCGAGCAGGGAAGAGGGCCGCGCGTTTGAGGGATTGTGGGTACAGTCGAAGCTGTGGTTGGAGGAGCGTTATATTGAATTGGAATGACACGGTGGCAGGTAGCGCGGCAAGTGGTGCGGGTGGCGTGCTCGCTCTCGATTTGGACGGCGTTTTGTTCGTGTCCCCTGAGTCTGCCGGTGTGGCGGGCGAGTATGCGGATAGGGTGCGGGTGCGGGTGAAGGTTCCGCGTTTGCGTGATGTGTGGGGTATGCGGGTGAGTGAGCCGGTGTGGGTGTCACCCGCGATGATCGCCGACGTGAACACGCTTATTGGTTTGCCTGGTGTGCGTCTGGTATTGGTGTCGTCGTGGGGTGCGGCGGCTGTGGAGGCCGTTCGCCAGGTGGGCGTGCGCGTGGACGGTGATGTGGTGAACGTGTTTGGGGGTCGCACGGTCGGCGCTATCGACCAGGATGCGAAGCTGGCGGAAGCGCTCGCCTATTTGCGCGAGTGTGCGGCCGCTGGTGAGCGCGTGGTGTGGGTTGACGATCTGCATGTGCCTGGTTTCGTGGAGCACGACGGTATTGTGACGGTTGGCACTCGCGAGGACTCGGGGTTGACCGCCCCTATGGTGGAGCGGATGCGCGCATTGTTGGGCGAGTGAACCTGCTTCCGTTCTCGCGTATTCGCTGTGCCCGTCCTGTCGTCCTGCGTTTTCTTGTCCTGGTTCCCGCGTCTTTCCTGGGTAGAGCGCCCTCTTGCGCGTCCTGTGGTTGCGTCCATGTGGCGATACGGCTATTACCCGTCGTAATCGTGTGGCGAGTGTCCGCGCGTGGGATGGGAGTTGTTGATCGTGAAATTGTCAGAGAAGCTGCGCGGCATGTTTGCGACGGAGAGTCCAGGAAATCTGGATGTGGCGCAAAAGTACAGTGAGGCGATTGGCTGCTGCGAAGATGACGGCGATGTTGCTGCTTTTGCTGGCGTGTTGTCGCGTGCGAAAGAGATTGACCTGCTTGGTAGCGATAACGAGTGGTATCGTATCAGGGTTGCCACCCAGTCGTCCGACCCCGTGGTGCTGTCGATGTGCGCACGCGATTGCGACTATACTGTGCGCGCCACTATGGCGAGGAATAGGAAGGTCACCGACGGCGGCATTTTGTTTGATTTGGCGCGCGACGAGCATTACCATGTTCGCGGCGCGGTTGCTGATCGTGATGACATTCCGTTTGATATGCGCGTGATGCTGATGGGTGACGAGAATTACATGGTGCGTGCTGCCGCTGTGGAGGCGGCGCGCGAGTATGGGTTCGCTCGCCTGGTGGTGAGGGCACTGTTCGAGGATAAGTCCAGGATGGTGCAGGCGGCCGCCGCCCGTAATCCACTGTTGCCGCCTGACTTGGCTGAGGCTCTTCTCTCGTGCGGCATTAAAGAGGTGGAGGATGCTGCCGCTCGTAATCCTGGCTTGTCTACCAGTTTGTTGAGCCAGCTTACGAAAGATAGTCGGAAACATGTTCGTGAAGGTGCGCTTGCTAACATTTCGACACCACAAAGCGATATGGCTGAGGCGGCTCTCGGGAGAACAATGGGCGAAAAGGTGGTGGATGATGCTGCCGCTATCGTTGTCGCAGGCAACGAGAATGTGGACGTTTACACGGCTAGTATGATCGGCGATAGCGGGAGCGTGGAGGCGCGCCGTATTCTTGCAGGCAACGAGGGTAATGGCCTGTATTCCGGGTTGCGTCGTATCGCGTCTTTCTCGGACGATGTGGTGGCGCGTCGCACGTGCGCAGCTAATCCGAGGGCGACGATGGATACGTTGGTTCCGCTCGTGTTGGATGAGGATAATGTTGTTCGTCGTGAAGCTATTGCGAACCTTATTCGTCGTCGCATGTGACCATTAGGTGCTACCCGCTGCTTGTGTCTGTTCACGCGTTGTTCTCATGTTGGGTTGACGCGCAGATGGTGTGCGTGGTATATTGGGTTTTGTGGGCGCGACGAGAGCGTGCGTGTTCACGATGGCGGCTGTAGTTCAGTTGGTAGAGCGCCCGATTGTGGCTTGGGAGGTCGCGGGTTCAAGTCCCGTCAGTCGCCCCGTTGTTTCTCATGGTGTTGATGGTAGGGTAAGAAAACCCCGAACCTGGACCGCTTGGTCGGGTTCGGGGTTTTCTGTTGCTATCGCGCGGAAAAGTCCCAGCCAACACGCGGGCAAGGCGTCATCTCGCCTCGGCGGTAGACGAGACCTCTCACCTCTCGGTTGACCGAGCGGTAGGTGACTTGCGGTTTTTGGTGCGAACAATCGCCTGCACTCTCTGACGTAGCGAAACGGCCCCACCACGCACACGCAATAAACCGCGCGCATGGTAGGACCGTCGCGTCAACGGGCTTTAGAAGCCCGCATCCTCCATCGGGTCGTAATCGTCCGCGACCTCGCCCGTCACCTGGTCAACAGTGTCGCCCGTGATGCCAAGGGTGGTGAGAATCTTGTTCTCGATCTCGTTAGCCAGCTCAGGGTTGTCTGCGAGATACTGGCGCACGTTCTCCTTACCCTGGCCGAGCTGGTCGTCCCCGTAGGTGAACCAGGAGCCGGACTTTCGGACGATACCGTGCTCCACACCCATGTCGATAATCGAACCTTCGCGGGAGATGCCCTTACCGTAGATGATGTCAAACTCAGCCTGCTTAAACGGCGGCGCGACCTTATTCTTCACAATCTTCGCGCGCGTGCGGTTACCAACAGGTGCGCCAGCCTCTTTCAGCGTCTCAATACGGCGAATGTCGATACGAACGGACGCGTAGAACTTCAACGCCTTACCGCCCGTCGTCGTCTCAGGGGAGCCGAAAAACACGCCGATCTTTTCACGTAGCTGGTTGATGAAAATTGCGGTCGTGCCGGTGCCGTTCAGTGCGCCGGTGATCTTGCGGAGCGCCTGGCTCATGAGGCGTGCCTGCAAACCCACATGGGAATCGCCCATTTCACCCTCGATCTCAGCGCGTGGAACGAGTGCGGCAACGGAGTCGATGACGATAATGTCAACGCCGCCCGAACGAATCAGCATGTCCGCGATTTCTAGCGCCTGCTCGCCAGTGTCGGGCTGCGACACAATCAGGTTATCCGTGTCCACGCCGAGGGCGCGCGCATACACGGGGTCTAGGGCGTGCTCAGCGTCAATGAACGCCGCCGTGCCTCCCGCACGCTGCGCGCTCGCAACCGCGTGCAACGCGACCGTGGTCTTACCGGACGACTCGGGGCCGTAAATCTCAATGACGCGGCCCTTGGGGAGTCCGCCCACGCCGAGCGCCACATCAAGGGCGAGACTGCCGGTGGGGATGACCTGGATGGGCGGGCGGTTATCGTCGCCCAGGCGCATGACGGAACCCTTACCGAACTGCTTGTCGATCTGCGCGAGCGCCGCGTTGAGCGCCTGCTGCTTCGCTGACAGTCCAGCGTTCGCCGCTTCTGGTGCGGCCTGTGTTTTCCTTGGTCGAGCCACTTGTTGTGTTCTCCTGTTCTTGTCGCGCACCCATGCCCGCGCGTCGCACCCTGCGACTGTGTGAAACGGGCGTATTTTCTTTGTGGGCGCATATGGTTTTTGTGCCTACGTGGTACAGTATAAGCACATGTCCACGTGTGGGGCAAAAGCTCACCAACCGCGCGCGGTGCGTCGATGCGCGATACCATGAGGGATGATCGCGAAAAGGGAAGCGGAAGGAGGTAAAGTCATGAGCGATGTCGCTACGGTCGCTGTGGTCGTTGCCATTGTGATACTGACGTTGGTCAATGTGTTCATTGCTGTCCGCTAAAAACGGCAACGCGACGAACATGCGTGGTATTATAGGTGGCGACACGTTAAAACATAACATAAAGAGGAGGCTGTCGTGGTCCTTGCAATTGTACCAGCCGTTGGCGCTGCCCTGTTGTTCGTATTGGCAATGTTCGCCCCTGTTAGCGTGAGGCGCGGCGGTGTGTTTACGATGATTCTCGTGTGCTTTGCGCTGCTCGCCGCGTGCGCGTTCCTTGGTTTTTATCTGTATATTGCCACGCGTGTTGTGGTATGATGGTTGTTGATCGTAGAAAACGAAAACAGAAAGAGGTAAACGGTCATGGGCGCTGTTGTCGTTCTCACAATTCTCGCGACGCTGGTGTGCGGTGGCGGCGCGTACACGGCGTTCAGCGGGAAGCTAGACGATGGACTGTCTGCGCTTATGCTGTTGTGTAGCGCAATGGTTGGCGCGTGCGCGTTCGCTGGTATCTGGTACCTCGCCGTAGGCTGACAAGCGCAAACGGTGGACATCAAAGGCGGAATTAGTGACTATCTCTTTCAGTGAAGTGACGGGTATTACGCCCGGCGACGAGGATGAGTATGCGCGTGTCCTCGTCGAACTGTGGCAAAGCGCTGATGACGGCGAGAATATGCGTCGTTTTCTCGAAGAGCGCCGCGTGCCGGACGCTGCCGCACAGTGGGTCTACGACGAGTGTCAACACGATGATGCTTGCCGGGCAGTGTTGTCGCATCCTGGTCTCGGTGAAAAACGCATTACCGAGGCTGCGCGCGTCATCGTATCGGCGATTATGTTCGGGGGTGCGAAGCGCGACCCTCGCATGGCGCTCTCTAATGTGTTCGATAACCCGTCTCTCACGCGCGAAGCGATAGACGCTGCCCTGGGCGTGGCGAACCTCCTCCCTGATTTCATCGTGTACAGCATGTTGACGGGAGGCGCGCTCACCGGGGACGACGTGCAAGCGCTGTGGGAGTCGCGCAGTGAGAATCGCTCGTACCTGGGGTTGGGTCGCGAGTTCGTGGAACCGGCCATGCGTGGCGGTTGTGCTCCCGACAGTCTGGTGGATGAATGGCTGGGCAGTAGCGAGTACGCGCCTCACGCGGCTGCATACGCCACAAACGTGAGCGAGGATGACGTTCTCAGGATTGTTCACAGCGTGGGAAATGTGTGGAACGAGAGGGCGCTCATGAACCCCGTCCTGTCAAGTGAGGCGTTGTGGAGTGAAATGAGGCAGCGTCGCGGACTTGGTGACGGTCTTACGTATGTGTTCTCTAATGAGAGCGCACACCACGCCATGTTGGAAGCTGGTGCGTGCGACAGTGAGTGCAAATTTGGGTGGGAGGAAATTGCCGGTAATCCCGTGGCGACGCGCGCGGCGTTCGAGACGCTACTGTTCACTGGCAGTAATGACAAGATGCGTCTGTTGCAGGAGTCGGCGCGTAACCCTGGTTTCCCGCCCGGCCTCGTGTGGGACGTGTATCGTGTGTTCGGTGCGGGACCGGCGCTCAATTTTAGGGGCGCGCCGTCCGATCTGGTGCGTGACGTGGCTGGCTTTTACGCGGACAGGCGGCTCTCAACCGGGTATTCGACGGGAATGAACGTTGTCTTTCATCGTCTTTGTCCGCCGGATGTGCGTGCTAATTTGGCGTGGGATGATCGTAGTCTGTGGCCGCTTGTTGCTGATGACGCGTATCGTGGCCGACACGAGAAGAAAACAGCTAAGCCCGGTGACGCGGGCGTGGATGCTTCCGCACTGTACCCGTTGTGTGGGTGAAAGAGAAGGCGGTCGGCTCTCCTGTGTGCGTGCCCGTTTGTGCTACAATGGTTTCCATGAACAGAGATTACAGTAGCCTACTGCGGACCATGTACGGTGAGCCGACCATTGGAGGCGACCTGTGGGATACCGTTACGAGCGTCGGCGAGGGCGATGAGGACGCGTATGCGGATGCTCTCGTGGCGATTGGGCGAGCATACGGTCGTTACTGCGTGGAGAACGCTGTTAGGGACCAGCGTGCGCCCGGTGTAGTGCTGGATACGCTGATTGACCGTTTTTCTGCGGATGACCACTTGCCTCTGCTTATCGCTGGGCACCCGAATGTGACCGCGAACGTGGAACAATATTGTCGGCGGAAAAGGCGTGCGAAACTCAATGAGTTTCTAGCTGGAAGCCACGGCGTGAGTGACGAGGCGGTGGAGCGGCTGCTCAAATCAAGGACCCACCGAGTCATTGGCGCACTCTTAGGAAACTCGTCACTCAGCAAAGATGCGCTGCGGAGAGCGGAACTGCGAGCGCACAGTATCGGCATGAGAATGAGTGAAATTGTGTGGGACGGCAGAAGAAACCCGTCCATGCCCGTCGATGTTGTGGAATCGTGGCTCACTTGCTCGGATGAGCAGGTGCGCCTTGATGCACTGGAAAGCCCGGCCGCGCCGCGCAACATACTGTGGGAACGCCTCACGCAAGATGTGAACTTTGCTGAGGACTCGTCTGCTGGGTACAACGTTTTCGCCTACGAGTCTAATGCTGACGGTGACATGATTGACTGGTTTCTCTCCCGGTGGGAGAAACAGTGGCGCGATGAACTTCACAGGGCAACGCGGCGGCGGTGGGTGGCGGAAGCCGCTTTGTCTCATCCTCGCGCGCGGGCCGCAACTCTGGAACGCTTGTACGCGCGCTACGGAGCTGTCAGCTGGTGGCTACGTTCAACGGTGGCGAAAGCACCGTCATGCCCTGACTGGGTGCGCCAGGATGCGGCGCGTAAGCTCGCGGTCGAAGATGGTGCGCTCATGATGAGAACGGGTTATCCGTGCGCGTCGCCTGAGAGCGTGCGAGCGCTCTACGAGTGCGGGTATTTGACGGTTGTCTCAGGTTGTGAGAACGCTCCCGGTGACCTATTGGCTGAGGTTTTGGAATCGAAGCTGCGGAAGGCGGTAGAAGCGCAGGGTGACGGCTCGAATAGTGCCCCTCGTTTTACGGCGAACGATGTGATTAACCCATTGTCACACGATAACATGCAGTGGGCGTGAGGCGGGAGTGCGCCCGGTGGCTCCCAGAGGTGTTGTGGACTGTCGCACGTGACGGGTTTTTAGGCCACGCCTAAACAAGTTGGTAATAACAAGGTTGGGCGGTGATGTCCACTTGCCGATTACGGCACATACCGTGAGATTATTTGCTTACGGTGAGATACGGGCGGCGCTTGGCGTGAACGGTTGTGCTACAATGGGAGCATGACTGTTTCTTACGATACTACGTTATTGCGCGGCAATCTGGGCGGCCCGATTGTCAATAATAACCTGTGGGGGTTTGTGACGAGCGTCGGCAAGGGTGACGCATACGCGTACAGTCATGCGCTGCTCGCGATAGATTGGGTGACGTGGCGCGACTTTGAGAGCCGTGAATATGACAAGGTGCGGTTCCGTTGGGCTGGTGGTATGCTGCGTGACCGTCGCCTGACGGGTGGCGCTCTTGAAACGCTGTTTTCTAACGGGCGGGTGTGTAACGGTTTCCGCGCGGACTTGGCCGTGCACCCGAACATTACGGAACGGTTGGAGCGGGACGCGCTGCGCAGTAAGAGTGCTCTTGTGCGTGAGGCGCTGGCCGGAAACACCGCGATCAGTGGCGACACGGTGAGCGTGCTGCGCAAGTCGAAGTCGAAGGCTGTTGTCGGTAACCTATTGTCGAATAGTGCGCTCGATGGCGAGGCTCTATGCGGCCTTGTGGAGTATGCGAGGCGTATCGGTATGAGTGAGCGCGCGATTGCGACTAGGGGCTGCAAGAACGCCTCCATGCCGGTGGACGTGATACTAGAATGGGCTGGCGACGCCACGTTGCGCCAGTACGTGCTGAGTAGTCCCGTATTGCCGAGGGAGGAACTGGTGCGGCTTCTCCTAGAGGGTGTAGACGATAGCATTGATGTGGCCGCAATGTATGCTTTTGAGCCGTGGTCGAACGCTGACGGGCAGATTATCGACTGGTACGTGAACATGTGGTGCCGGAACGTGGGAAGCTCGTCTCGTCATGTTGGTAGCGTTGGTGTTGAGCGCGCGTTGTCTCATCCGAGGGCGCGGAGAAGTACGCTAGAGCGAGCGTATGCGCTCCACCGTGGCGAGCCTTACGGTGACGGTATCGTGAAGAGCGTCTTGCGTTCCGTGTCGTGCCCGGATTGGGCGTGGTGGGATACGCTTGCGCGAAGAAAATTTGATCTTATTAGAAACGCTGTGCGCTATGCTGAGAGTGTTCCGCACGGTTATGCGCGTGCCCTCGCCGACGATGGGAAGTGGGAGTATGCTGTCGCCTGCCCAGGTGTTCCAAGTGACGTGCTGGTGGATGCCGTGGAAGGTGTCATTAACGAGTACGAGTGGCGGAGAGAGCAAACGCTCAGGAACATGTTAACTGACGTGATTGCGCATGAGAATATGCCGCCGGAGGTGAGGCGCGCGTGCGCCCGGTGGTCTCATAAGTCGTTGTGGTCGGTCGCGCGTGACGGGTTTTTGGGGCGCGCGTAGCACGCTAGTCGGGGCGCGACCTCTCGGTGTGCCCTCTTGTTGGCGCGTCGTTTGCTCGCGCTTTTCGGCCGAGTGTGGTGTCGTGTATCACTTTCCGCGCGTTTGTCTCGCATAGCGGGCGCGCGGGGTGTGCTACGCGTGTTTCCCGTCGGTTTAGCCGCTTGGCGGCGCATACGCGGTGGGTTATTGTGCGCGTGGCGGACACGCTTCTGTGAAGTTTGCGCTCACCTTTTGTCGCACGTGTGCGGCGTGGGCGTGGGCTTTTTGTGGGTGTGTCCCCGAATTGTTTGATTGTACGATTGTGCGCCAGTCCGCCAACTATTTTTCCACGGGCGGGGTGGCGCTTTGTATCCGGGAGGGGACAGTGTCACATATGAGTAATGTCAACAGCAATGAGACCATGATCGGGGCGCGTGGTAGCGCCGACAACGAGAGCGGTTTGCCCGCGCCGCTTATCACCCCTACCGGCGATAATGCTGGCGGCAACGCGGGCGTGGAGACGATTGAACAGCGCCTCGGTGGCCTGTTCGGTGGGGATGAGACGAAAACGAAAGAGAACGCGAACAAGGATGCGCGCCTGTTCTCTACGTTCCGCGACCTTGAAGCTGGCGAGGTGAGTCGTTATTACGCGCTGCAACAGTTGCCGGAGCGGGTGAGTGCCGCGCACGTGAGCGGCGACATTCACTTCCACGATCTTGACTACACGGTGCCGGGAGGCATGTTCAACTGTATGCTCGTGGACCTGCCGTTCATCCTCTCGCGCGAGGACTTTCCTATCGGGAACACGCGCGTCAACCGTGTGCGCAGCGTCGAAACGGCAACGGACCTGATTCCGCAGATTGCCGCGCAGGTCAGTGTCGGCCAGTACGGCGGCCAGACTTACAGTAAGCTCGATGAGGTGTTGGAGCCTTACGTCATGTACACGTACCGGCGTGAGTTGGCGCGCGCGCTCGAAAACGCGACACGCGTCGCAGCAGAGATGGGCGTCGCCGGGGTGGAACCCTTGGACAAGAGCGTGGCTCTCCTAGTTGCGTCCGGCGAGCGCGACCGCATGGCGGCTGGCGTAGGTGAGAAGATTTGGGACATGAGCGTTGCCGAGGCTAAGAAGCGCACGGAAAGCATCGTGTACGACAGTATGGAAGGCGTCGAGTATGCGCTGAACACTGTGCAGGGCAACGGGCAGACACCGTTCGTCACCATCAGTTTCGGGCTTGCTACGTCGTGGGCTGGCCGCGTCGTCCAGAAAGCTATCCTGAAAGTTCGCATCAACGGGTACGGCGCGCGCAGTAAGACGCCCGTGTTCCCCAAGCTCGTGTACATGCTGAAAGAAGGCGTGAACATGAGGCCGGGTGACCCGAACTATGATGTGAAGCGCCTCGCCTTGTATTGCGCGTCCAAGCGTATCTACCCTGATTTCCAGTCGGTTGATAACACGGTGCGTGACCTTGGTTTCAACCCCACCAGTATGGGGTGTCGCTCTTTCTTGTCCTACTATGAGAACCCGGAAACGGGGGAGCCGGTGGAGTACGGGCGGTTTAACGTGGGTGTGGTGACGTTGAATCTGCCGCGTATCGCTATGCAAACCGAGAGCACAAGCGATTTTATGCGCTTGCTGGATGCTCGCGCCGGTATTGTGCGCGAGGCGTTGGATTGGCGTTTCGATCAGGTGCGTGAGGCGACCGCCAGCCAGTCGCCTATCCACTATGTGACGGGCGCTGCGGGTGTCGCCATGTCGCCGTCCGATAAGGTGGGTGATCTCGTGGAGGGCGGTTACGCGACCGCGAGCATGGGCTACATCGGCGTGTACGAGGCCGTGGCAAGGTTCTACGGGGGCGACTGGTACGGTAACCGTGAAGCGGTCGAGTTCAGCGTGAACATTGTGCGCAGGTTGGATGAGTTGGCGCGCTCGTGGAAGGCTGAGAGCGGTCGCGGCTATGGCGTGTACGGTACGCCGAGCGAGAGCCTGTGTGACCGTTTCGCCCGCCTGGACACCCGCCTGTTCGGTGACGTGGAGAACATTACGAGCAAGGGCTACTATCAGAACAGTTTTCACGTGGACGTGCGTAAGAACATGAGTCCGTTCGAGAAGTGGCGTGTGGAGGCTCAGTATTTGCCGTACACGACTGGTGGCGCAATTGACTACGTGGAAACGGAAACGCTGCTGAAGAACCCGGACGCGTTGGAGTCTATCGTGGACGCTGCGGTCGCTGCGGGCGTCAGGTATTTCGGTGTGAACCAGCCGGTGAGCCAGTGCTTCGAGTGCGACTATTCGGGCGAGTTCGCGGCCGACGTTCGCGGCTTCTACTGCCCGGACTGTGGAGAGCGCGACGAGGAGAAGATTAGCGTGGTGCGCAGGGTGTGCGGCTATTTGGGGTCTTTCGCTGACCGCCCCGTGGTGGAGGGGAAGCGAAAGGAGATTGTTGCTCGCGTGAAGCATTTGCGCGTGGGCGACGCGGCGGACGCGGCCGGTGTTGCTGACGTTGTGTCGCCGTCCGTGTAAGAGGTTCTGCCACGCGAAAGGTCGGGCGCTGGCCGCATCGCGTGACTTGTAGCCCTAATGCTGTCGGGGTAATCTCATTGCGATTACCGTGGCGGCGTGAACAAGCGAGGCGAGACTGGTCGTCGCTGATGGCGTGGAAACAGGGAGGGCACCCCACGAGAGTGCGCGTTAACTCGCGTTCACTCTCGTGGGGTGCCCCTTATTCCTATTTGCCAGCGCCGCGACGGTCGCACGCGAGAGTCGCCTCTTGTTTCTCGCGGGCGTCTCTGTCGCGTCGCCGTGCGCACTGGCTGTTAGAGTACGGCGCTCATGCGTGTGGCCGCGTAGTCGATGAGCTGTTCCACCGTGTCGATTTGGATTCTCCACACTTCTGGGCTTATGACGATTGTGAACGCTTTTGCGCCCGCTTGCATCGTGTCAATGAGCGTCGCTAGTTCCTTGTGTGGGAGGCTAAGCCTGTGCATGAGTATGAGGCAGACGTGGGCGTGTGCGCGCCTCGCCGACGCTTCGGCTTCACTGTCGCCGTGCTCTTCCGCACGGGCGATGGCGTCACGCCACCGCTGTGCGGCTTCACACACGCTGTCAGTGTCGGCGTTGACGAAAAAGATTCCGTCATCTTCAACGATTGCACACGCGGTGGCTTCGCCTCGTAGTATGATGCTTCCCAGTCGGGTGAGGCTGGTTTCCTGAGCGTCTGGCGTTCGCATGATATAATCGGCGATGCTTTGATGACGTAGGTATGGGAGGGAATGGCGGATGCGCTGCGTGTCACCGTCTTTGGCGTTTGCGATGATGATGCGTGCTGCGTGCTCCATGATCGTCAGAGAGTTCGAGCGTTCCGTGTCGTCGCCTTCACCCAGGTTTTCGATAACGAGGCTGAGTGCAGTTGTCGCGGGTGTGGTGGAGGGTGATAGGGAGTCGATAACAGCGCGAGTAAACGCGGCGTTGTCGAACGCATCCGGGGTGATGGGCTGATTCTCCCATTGTAGTGTGCCAATGGTTTCGATGAGAACGTCGCTAGTCAGAACGTCGTGGTAGTCGCCGCGCGAGTCTAACGATTCTGCGAGGGCTTCCCACATGTGCGCGTAGTGGCCGTTACGGTACGCTTCCGCGATGGTTTTGGCGCACGCGCTCACGTGTGCTTCATAATCAAGCTCACACGTTCCGTAGTATTCCGCTCCTGGCTCGTAGTGAAGTGGTATGCCTGCCCCTATCGCGTCGCCGTTGTAGATGTCGCGTAGCCGCGTGATGCGTTCTTTGTATGTGTTCACTGCTTCTCTGTTTCTTACTTGTGCTTAGAGTGTCATGTGCGCGCTCGCCGCATCAATAAGGGTTTCCGCGTCGTAGGCGTGTTGCCGCCCGTATGGCGTGTTCAACGTGAGATCGCGGAATGTGCGCTTGCTTTGCATTGTTTCAACGAGTTCAGCGAGGTCGCTTGCGGTGATGTGGTTTCTTCTTGTGAGTTCGCAGCATACGAGGGCGTGCGCTGTCCGAGCGTCAGATTCCCAGAGGGTGTTGCCGTCCGTCACGTGTGTTGCGATAGCTTGCCGCCACCGATGCGCGGCTTCAATGAGCCGACTTGTGTCGGCTGTTTCGATGGCGGGGCATAGGTTGGTTGAAATGTCTGCGACTGATCGTAGGTATATGCGGGCGAGGAGCGCCTGAATATTTGCCTGCTCGCTTGGATTTGAGAAAATGTATTCTTCGATATGTTGATGCCATGAGAAAGGTCCGGATAGTTGCAGGTAGTGACACATGTTTGGGTCGTCGCCTGTTTGTGCCGCCGCTGTTACTGTGTGCCGGATGATGGTATCGGCGTTCCGCGCTGCCATCCCGCCTCGCGTTTTGAGGAGTTTCACGATTGTGTGCAGTCCGGGCGTAAACGTTCGTCGCGCGTCAAGATAGGAGGACAGGTTGATGTACTTGTGGAAGTCATCGCAGGTGAATAGGGTATTGTCGGCGTCGATTGGCGTGCGGTCCCACGCGAACGCGCGCACCATGTAGCGCATGATGGTGTCTCCGATTGCGTCTCCCCATCTGTTGTACTCGTTTTTGGTGGCGTCCAGCATGGACAGGTGGAAGGCGCTCCACATGCGCGGGGGGTTTGCTCGGCTCTCGCCGCAGATGAACGCCACGCTACGGCTGATGAGCTTGTTGCGCAGGTCGTCAACGCGCGCAGACAACACGCCGTATTCGCTTGTTTCCGGTGACAGAGGACGCAGCTCTAGTTGGGCTGTCGTGTATTCGTCTCGGATGATGCCGACAGTCTGCTCGTAGTCCCACTTGATCGAGTTCACGCTCACCCCCTCTCTCGTTGTTGTTTGCCACCGCGACACGCCAGCTCACCCCCCTTTTTTTGTTGCGCGCGACATAAAAGAGTGGGCGGCGCTCGCGGTGTCGCCCCCTTGTTACTGTCCGCCCATGTGGCGTGCCGCGTAGTCGATAACCTGCTCCACGGTGCTCAATGTTTCACCGAGCTTACTGTCAGCGTCGCGCACGTACAGGCAAATCGGTAGCGCATCCTCACCGTCATACCATGCGCCCTGTTCACTGATGGCCTGCATGGTTTCTACGAGGACACTCAGCATGTCGGGTGTGAGCGCGTCACGCCCCATGAGCGTAGAGCATGTGATGGCGTGCGCGGCCCTCGCCTGCGCAGCCCCACTCTTGTCGCCCTCGTCCTCACGCTGCTCGGACAAGCAGCCCCAATGGTGTGCGATGCGGGTAAGTTCCTCCGTGTTGTGCGCGTCCAGGCCATAGGAGGTGCCGTTTGCGGCTGCGCGCTGACGGCGCGCGAGAGCAAGCATGTCACCGCTGAACGCCAGCGCCGCATCGCCCTCGCTGTCGGTTGTGGCTGCACCCATCACGTAGTGCCCGGCGAGGCGCGTTGCCGTGGCGGGGTTGTCGGCCGCGAACACTGTCATGTTGTTCGCGCCGCGTCGGATGGTGTCGGAAGCGTAGCACAGCACGCCGCGAGCAAGCCGGTCCACAGCGCGACTGTCTGTCGCGTACTGGAAGATGTATTCGAGGGGCGTGCGCACCATGCCGCCCATGTTGGATGCGCTCGCGGCGACGAGTTCACGGAACCCGTCACAGTCGAACAGCTCACTGTCGGTGAGCTTGCGTGCTGCGCTGCTGCCGATAGTGTTGGTGAGTGGTGCGGCGCACGCGTTCTTGCCGTTGTCGGTGCGCGTGGTGAGCGCGTCGGACAGTTCACGCCAGAATACGTTGGCACCGTCGTTGGTGAGCGTGTTTTCTAGGCGCGCGGCGTGGGCTTCTGCGTCAATCTGGTCCATCGTGTTGTTGTTCACGGTGGTCCTCCGTCTCTTTTCTTCCCCTATGCGGGCGGTGTGTCTTGTTCTTTTCGTTCCCATTGTAACATACGAGCGGCCATGTAGCCAGGCGATGCTACTATCGTGTTTCCATGCGGCTCGCTGCTTCGTCGATAAGCGCACCGACGCTGGTGATGACGATTTTGTTGTAGGGCCGTCCGTATGTCCAGTCGCACGCCTTAATGTTGATGCGCTGTGAATACCCGTTTGCTTCTTCCAGCTTTTGTAGCGTTTCGATAAGTATGGCGAGGTCACTGTGGGGGAGCGAGCCGCCGTGCATGAGCATGAGGGCTGCGTGCGCGTGCGCGACCCTTGCGAAAGCCTCGCCATCGCTGTCGCCTGCTTGTTCTGTGCGTGCGATTTCGTCTCGCCACCATGCGGCCGCGTCTGCCATTTCCTGCATGGTGTTGTGTTCGGGCGCGAACTGGCGCGCGTAACGGAATGCGCGTCCGGGTCTGGTTTCGTCCTGTAGTGCTTGCCTGCCCACCTCGGATAGTGTGTTACGTTCGCCTCGTGGCGCTCCCAGGACGTGCTCTTCAACATAAGAATGGCGCGCGTAAGGGAGGCGTACCGCGAGGTTGCCGACGGCGTGGTTGTGGATGGTGGGGTTGATGCTGAGGAGCGTGTGGGCGACCCGTCCGATGACAGCCATTCTGTTCTCGCTTGTGAGATTTGTTTCGTCATCCGTTGACTCGGTGAGGAAAGTGAGGAGTGTAGATAGTGGGGTGATGCGTATTCCACCGCATGTTTCGGTCACCATTCGCTTAAACGTGTCGTTGCTGAACACGTCGAGGTTCATGGGGTATTGGTCCCATCCGAGTTCGCTGATGGTTTCCCACATGACGTTGTGGGTGAGTTCACTGTGGTCGTCACCGTTATTGTCGGTGGCTTCTGCCAGTGCCTCCCACATGTGCTCGTAGCGCCCCGCGCGGTAGGCGTCTGCGATGGTTGCGGCGCAGTCGCTCACGTGAGCGCCACTCATTTCGTTGTATTCTTCACTCTCGTCCCAGTCGTCGCCGTCCTCGCGCGTGTCCTCGTCCCAGTTGTCCCCGGTGTTGTTGTTGAGGCACCAGTTGTTGTAGTCGTTGCGCATCCGCTTGATGCGCTCCAAATGCTCATTGACCACTTGATTTTCTCTTTCCTCTTTTACGCACGTTTACTCGCACACGCGCGGCGACCCCCCAGTTGTACCACGCGCTGTATTGTTGCGTTGCGTTATCGTGGGCGTTCTGTCCCGCTCATGCGCTGAGCAACATAGTCGATCAGGGTCTCCACACTGTTGACGGACTCGTAAGGGTACCGTGGGTCACAAAAGGTGAGCGTGAGAGTATGGGCATCCTTACCAGCCTCGCGCGCCTGCTCCTGCTCGTTGAACATGTCAATAAGCGCCGACAGGTCGCTTGTCGTGATTGTGCCCCGGAGGGCGAAGAGTGTTGCAGCGATGGCCGTGTGGGCGTACCGCGCCTCACAGTGCTCGGGCGAGTCTACGTCCGTGTTATCAATGATGTCGCGCCAGCGCTCGGCTGCTGCGGTGAGCGCGTCGGTTCTGCGCGTGTCGAGCTGGTATGCCCCTGCCGTGAGCGAGCGCAGCACGAGTCCACTGGTATCTTTCCAGATAATGAGACGACCCAGCTCCGCCGCGCTGCTGTCTGCAAACATGAAGTATTCACAGACGCACGTGTTGGTGAATATGCTGTGCTCCGTGGGGATGAGCGCGTGCGGTTTACTCGCGTTGCTCATGTTTTCGAGGATGACGCGTGCCGCGTTCTCGATGACGCTACGCATAATGGTTTTCATCGTCTCGCGCCTGGCGAGAGCCTTCACTACTGTGAGATCTTCGCTTTCTTCGCTGAGCTGCTTGATGAGGCCGTGGAGTGTCGTGCTCGGGTCGTAGATCGCATTGTCAGCTAACGCGGATGCTGCGCTGCGGAACGCGTCACAGTCATAGAGGCTATCCCCCATGAGGACCATAGCCTCCCAGTTGGCGTGGTCGATGAGTGCGCTCGTGTTGGTGTAGCCGTTGGCGAGCATGAAATCGTAGGAGAGAACGTGCATGATGGCGCGCCAGAGCGTCTGCGCGTCACCTTGCTGGATGGCGTTGTTGACCGTGTTCACGCACGCCTGCTGGTGGCGTCGCTTCGCATCGTTGAGTCGCTGAGTGGCTTGCGCGTGCGCCTTGTATGTGGGGTGCGTCTGGTCGTAGTAGCCGCGCTTGTCTGTGGGACAGTCGCGTTCGACCGCGAGTTCCGTCTGCGTCCACTCGTCGTATGCTTCGCGCGTCTCCTGGTATGTGTCGTTAATGGAGAAAAAGGTGTCGCGCACTAGCTTCTCTGGCGCGGACGTAAAGGCGCTTGCGTATTTCGTGGTCATTGGCTTGCCGTTCTCTCTGTTTGCTGTCTCTCTTTCCCATTGTAGCACGGGTTGGGCTGTTAGTCGATGCTCATTCGTGAAGCGGCAAAGTCGATGAGCTTGTCCACGTTGATTGTGGGGAACGGTAGCGTGTTGTCGAATACTCGGTTGTCGTTGACGTGCATGGTGCGACAGTAGTTCCCCTTCTTGGTGCGAACGCGCATGAGCTTTTGTTCCTGGAACGTGTCGATGAGGGTGGCGAGGTCGCTGGGCGTGAGTTCCCCGTGCTCTAGGAGGCTGCTGGCGAGCATCATGTGGGCGCACCTGGCCGCTACCTCGTTGCCGGTGTCGCCTTGTTCTTCTGCGTCTTGAATGACTGTCCGCCACCGCTGCGCTGCGCCAGCGACGCTGCCGCATAGCGCGTGGACGATACCGTAGTGCGCCGGGTACACGCTGTAGCGGGTCTCTACGTTTCCTTGGAAGATGATGTGCCCTACGTGCGCGAGGGTGGGGAAACTGTGGGTGTGTTCTCCTGCGAGGTATGCGCTCACGGCGACGCTGGAAAAGTCGCCTGAGTAGCCGTTGGGGCGCTCTACTAGCGTTGGGAGGTTCCCGCTTGCGGTTAGTTCTTTTGCGGCGCGTTCACCGATTGCGGCGGCGTTAAGCGCTGCCGCGCTGTTGCTCCTGCCGGTCAGGTGGGCGAGGAGGAGCCACACGCCCGCTGGGCGTTCCGGGGTTTGGGTACTGGCCGCGTCGTCGTGGACAGCGCGAGCAAACGCCTCACACTCAAACGCATCCTCGTCAATATGCCGCTCGTTCCACCCTGTCAGTCCGATAGCGTGAACGATGATGGCGTTGGTGATGTTACCGGCGACGCACATGTCGTTGCGCGTGGACGTGGAGAGCGCCCGCCACATGTCCGAGTAGTCGCCCGCACGGTACGCTTGTGCGATGATGCGGGCGCACTGTCTCGCGTGCGCGTCCATCATGCTCTCTTGCTGGCTGGCGCTGTGGCCTCCGCGCAGGTATTCGCTCTGGTATCTGGCGCGCTCGGCGGTAATTGCGTTCACCCAGTCGCCGGTAGTGTCGTTCGTCATCTGGTTATCTCGCTTCCTGCCCTGTTATTTGCGGCCCGTTTCCATGCGGGACGCAGCCATGTCGATTAGCTCGTCCACTTTGATGATGGTTGTGTAAATGTCGCGGACGTTGGTGCCGTTCGCGTTCCTGTCGCGGATGCGCATGTTGCGCGGCTCCATGCTGCCGCCGAACATTGGTGTTTTCACTTTCATGAGGCTTGTCGCCTCAAATGTGTCAATGAGGGTAGCGAGGTCGTCTGCTGGGAGCGTGCCACGTTCCATGAGCGCGCCACAGAGTTTCATGTGCGCGCACCTTGCTTCGATCTCGCGAGCCTCGTTCCCGTTTGTTTCTGCGTCGTTGATGATTGAGCGCCACCTGGCTGCTGCGCCCTGCACGTCCCCACATAGTGCGTAAACGATGCCGTAGCTTGCCGAATCTACCATAAAGCTGCTGGTTGTTGTGTGAAAGTTCTTGCGGCCTATGCGGGAGAGGATATTGTCATCGCTGTTGTCCGCGCACGCCAGGTACGCGTGCTCGGCGAGGACAGTAGGGGGCATAAGCGCATGTCGTTGTGTAACTAACAGTTCTTCGTCGTTGGCGCAGCTATTGGCGAGTTCTTCCATGAGGCGGCTACCGAGCGCCACGGTGTTTCTCGCAGCCACGAAACTAGGGCCGCTCGTTTTGAGCGCGTTAAAGTCTCCCCAGGCATAAAGGCGGCCCAACAGGCGATGTACGCCGTTCGGGTGATCTTTATCATTTTTTATGGTGTCACGGGTGACGGCCTGCGTGAACGACGGGTCGTGTAGAGCGCCGTCGCTAATATTGTGGTCGAGCAATCCTGTCAGCAAGACGGTTTGTTCGATAATTTGGAAGGCCGCGTTTTTGTAGTAGATGAAGTTGTCGGTGTGTGTGGCGTTGGAGAGCGCCTGCCAGAAACCGTCGTAGTCTCCGTCATGGTAGGCTTGCGCGATGATTGGCGCGCAAGCGTCCACGTAGCGTGCTTGTGCGTCAGTGAGCGCTTGCGTTGGGTCCATGAGTGTACCGTCTGCTGAACGCGTGGTTATGCGCCCATCGTAGATGTTTTTGCGTTCTTTCTGGTATTTCGCGCGTTCGTCGGTGACAGCTTTTGCATACCTCATGTTTTCTGCGCTCCCCTCTCCTCTTTGCTTGTTTTCGTCTTGCGGCGCGCTTGTCGGACGCGCACACGTGCCGTGCGCTCTCTTTTCTTACGTGTTATGGTACCATGTTTCCGTGTTGGCCGCGCGTCGAGCGTGAGCGTGTGCTATGATGTGTTTTGTTGCAAAAAGGATGCCACAACTAAGAGGAGAGACGAGAGATGACCGCTGAACAGAACAAGGGTGCCGCCACTGAGGGGAAGAATACCCCGTTCCTGCCCAAGGGTATGGACAAGAGCGTGTCCTATCGCGCTGTGAGGGGTCAGTTTAATGACCCGACGGGCACGCCTGTTGTGCTTATCTCGCAGCCGGGTCAGGGTAAGACTGCGGTCGTGTACGCGCTCGCCGCTGAGCGCGGATATGAAGTGATTACGATTGTGGGTTCTCAGAAGGACCGCACGGACATTACGGGTCTGCCGACGCTCGTTAATTTCACGGTGACGCGCCCGGATGGCACCGTGGATGAGGTGCGTCAGGTGGAGTACGCGGTCGAAAAGTGGCAGCGTGTCGTCATGGAGCGTAAGCGCGTTGTCGTGTTCTTGGATGAGCTGAACACGGCTCCCCCGGATGTCGTGTCCTCGCTCCTCACCATTTTGGCTGACCGGCGTTTCCCGAACGGGGAGACCATGCCGGAGGAGACCGTTATCCTGGGTGCTATGAATGATCGTGATACCGGCTCAGAGTATCACGATATGGCTCCGGCGCTCGCGAACCGTCTGTGCCTCGTCGGCTATCACATGCCGCTGGGCGCGTGGCTGGACGGTGTGCGCCGCGCGTGGGGTAAGACCGTCGGCGAGCGCGAGGCGTGGATGCGACGCGCTATCGCAGACTTTGTGGACGAGAATCCTGGGTTTGCGAACATGCCTCACGACCCGATGGGCGAAACCGTTAACGCGTCGCAGTTTGGGTTCGCGTCGGACCCGGCTAACGACATGGTTGCCGCGCACGCGTTCCCGTCCTACCGTTCGTGGGACCGGCTCGCCACCAAGCTCGCCCACACGTCCCTCCTCGATGACGGTAGCCCGGACACGGAGCTAGAGCACGTGTATGCGGGCGGCATGATCGGCTTCAAGGCTGCTTTCGCGTTCCGTGAGTTCCTGGCGCGCCGACGTGAAGCGGAGAAAACGTTTGACGCTCGCCAGTTCATTAACGACGCGTTCACCATTGGTGACGACGGTGAGCCGGTCGCTAACCCCGACACAATGGGCGAGTGGCAGCGCATTGTCGGCGAGGACGGCGCGGACAACCGTCTCGCGGTCGCCCGTGAAGCCGGTCGCCTCGCGGTCGATGACGTGGAAGAAACGCACGTGACCGCCGAGGAACTGCTGAATATTATGCTCCTCCTGCCTGTCCTGTCGGGCGACGAGGAGGTTCCAGGTATGGGTGTGAGGCTGGATAGTAGCGCGCTCGCGTCCCTGGGTAAGAGTGTCAGTAAGGTGTTTACGGAGACTCAGAAGCACGCCTACGCGGTGACAGCTGGTGACGCTGAGGGCAGGGTGAAGCGCCGTATGGTGGTGAACGCGCTCGCTCGTGCGCTCGCGTGCCCGCATATTTCTGATGCGAAGAACATGAAGGCGGCATCCAGGGCCGCGTAGTAGCGCGATGGGGCGCGGCGTGGGGTAGCGGGTGCATGATGAGCTATCCCCGCCTCTCCGCCCAGCGCTCGTCTCGCGCGGTTGGCGGTTGAAGGCTGGCGTGGCGTGCGATGGCGGTGTTTTACGCTAGGGCGGTGCGCGTGCCGCGTGTCGTTTTGCGCGTGGTTGCTGTGGCGCGCGCACCCGTCCTCGTGTTATAATGGTGTCCTGTTGAATATAACGGACGATGTGAACAAGGGGGGCTCGCTGTGGCGACTACGAGGGAAGTGTTAGCGCGGGAAGCTAAGGAAGCCGAGGAGTGGGCGAAAGAGAACGCCCGCAGCATGGCTGAGCAAGGCTCCCGGTATCGTCGCCTGTCCCCGTGGGAGGGCAGCGTGTGGAGCAAGACCATCGAGTCCCTGCTCCTCCCGAAGGATGCGGGCGGTTACGGCTTGTACCCGCTGTCCCCAATTTTCGCGCTTCTTATGCCGTTTGTGGACATTACTTGCGAGACCGCGTACACGGACGTGCGCGCCCGCGTCGGGTTGGGGTTGCAGTTCTTCTACACGTGGGATAACCGCTTGCGTGCGTTCGCTCTCGCCCACGAGGCACTGCACGTCGCGAACCGTCATTTTCAGCGCGCCGACGAGTGCGGCAAGACGTTCGAGCACGCTCATCGAATGATGAACCTCGCGGGCGACATGGAGATTAACGATCTCCTCATGGACATGGGTGTCGCCCATAGCGAGGATGAGGATACGTTTGTGTTCCCGTCAGGGTGGGGGTATGAGCGGTCGCGCACGATGGAAGAGTACCTGTCGGCTCTTTCCGGCGACATTGACAAGCTGCGTGAGTTGGCGCGCATGTTGGAGGAGAGGCAGAGCGGTTCTGGCGGCGGTAAGGCTGGCAGTGGTGGTTCTGGCGAGGGCCAGTCCGGTGACTCTGGCGAGTCCGGCAAGTCGGGTGGCGGTCAGTCTAACGACGGCGAGTCTGGCGCTTCCAGTGATAGCGATTCCGGCGACGGTGAGCCTGGCGGTGGTTCTTCCGGTGACTCTGACGGTTCTGACGGCGGCTCTGGTTCTGGCGATTCCGATAGTGCTGACGGCGACGGTTCCGGTAATGGCGGGTCGGGTGACTCTGGCGAGGGAGATTCAGGTTCTAGCGGCGGTCAGTCCGGTTCCGGTAGTTCCGGTGACGGTGATTCTGGTAGCTCTTCTTCTAACGGTTCCGGTAATGGTGGCGGTCAGTCTGGCTCCGGCGACGATTCATCTAACGGCTCTGGTTCCGGTAACGATTCTTCCGGCGATAACGGTTCCGGCGAGTCCGGCTCATCTAGTGGTGAAGGTGACGGCGCAAACGGTGGCGAGGGCGACGGTCAGGGCGATTGGACCAGCCAGTACGTGAAGCCGAACGTGGGTCACGCGTGCGGTTCGCGTAGCGTCACTGAGGATGATCGTGAGGGTGAGCGCATTGAAGGCGAGACCGGGGTGCGTGGCCGCGCAATGGCTGACGTTGAGGGTGCTCGCCAAGATGCTGAGGCGCTGGTGCGTGAAGCCGCCGACGGCAGTAACAGCATGGGTAGCGGCGCGGGCGACTCGTGGGTGAGGCTACTTGCCCGTATGGCTCCTCCGCGCGTGAACTGGCAGAGCGTGTTGGCTGGCGTGGTGGGTCGTTCCATGTCGTCGCGCGTGCGCGGCAACAGGTATGCGACGTACAAGCGCCCGAATCGTCGCCGTCAGGGCGGTGAGTTCGTTTGGCCGTCGCGTGAGGACAACAAGCCGACGGTGCATGTCGCGGTGGACACGTCGGGTAGCATGGGGCGTGACGATTACGCGCACGCTGTGAGCGAGATTGAGGGCATTTTGCGCGCGTCGGCGTCGGGTGCGGCTATCGGATTCTACGGTGTTGACACGCAGATGAGTGAGCGCCCGCGCATGGTGTCGCATGTTCGTGACCTGAAAGCGTTTGGTGGCGGCGGCACGGACATGTCTGTCCCTTACGTGTGGATGGCTGGTGAGTGGGCGGCTGGCGGTAAGCGTCGCCGCGAACTACCGGACGTTCATGTGCTCGTTACTGACGGTTGGGTTGACTGGGGTGAGACGCTTGCGGCGGCTGCGAAGTGTCGACAGTTCACGCGGATGGTGATTGTGGTGACGAGCGCGAGCGAGAGTAAGCGTGTTGTTGATGATGGGCGCGCTGCGGGCGTGAGCGTGGTGTTCGTGAACGCGTGACGCAAAGCGCCGCATACGCTCTGGTCGTAAAGTGAGTGCGGGTGTTGCGTGGGGCGTGTTCTGCTGCCGGTTTGGTGGTGGACGCGCCCCGCGCGCTTTTATGTCCCTGTTTTCTTTCCGGTGGCGTGTTTCCGTTCGACGGTTGTCGCTCTTCTTTTCGTGCGCCCTGTGCCCCGTCACGTGCGGCGGTCGAGCGCGTAAGCTGCTATTTGTGTGGTGTTTGAGCGTTCCTAACATGTGAAGGGGTTGTGTGGTGTCCGGATTGTCCCGTGGTGAGAGGGAGGCGAAAATGCGTGGTATCGCTGTCCGCGCAGAATACGCGGCGTTCATGGGTGAGTGTGGGCGTTTGGGTGTGAGTGTGGGAGGTAACGCCGAAAACAGGTATATGGTGTTTCGTCGTACACTGGTTCGCGACGACGCGGCCCTGCGCGGCGGGGATGGTCTCGGCGGCGAGGGCGGCATGGTGGACTTGCGTTATAGTGCGGATGTGGCGTTGGTGTGCGCTCGGATGGTTCAGGCGTGTTTCCGCGAGAGCGTAGCGCCGTCGGTGTTTGCGGGCATGTCGCCGCTGGGTGTGCTTATGTTTTTGGGACTGGATGGACGGTGCAAGGGCGAGCCTGGCGCGGATGCGCTTGCCGCTGGCGCGTGCGGTGACCTGGTACTTAACGGCGTAAAGTGAGCGCCACTCGTTTCCTATCGCGTGTATGCGCAGTCGCGCCGTCCGTTTTATCGCTTCGCAGCCCCTGGCTTATCACGTTGCTGTTGTTGCGGGAGCGACCGTCGTCCCACACTCCACTCGCCGGTTGTCCGTATCGCCGTCGATACGGCACCCATGCGGCTCTGTAACGGGCGAACGCGCCGTCAACCCACTCCGGTAGGGTACACGCATTTTGAGGCCGTTAAAATGGCTTCCAGCGTTCCGCTTGTGTCGCGGCAACCCTGTATCCCGAACGCCTGCCTGAATCAACCGTGAGCGTCACATATGAAAAGGAAAGTGGGGCACCCCCAAAACGGGATGCCCCACAATATGTGTGAGATGACAGTCACGTGGTCACTGCTGCTCCCACTCCGGGTACGCCACGCTAATCTCCCACATGTACTGATCGTAAGCCGCTTTCATCACGCTCGTTGACCACTCGTTCAGCTCTGCGTCGTCCTCGGCGAGCGCCATCTCACCCAGGTTCTCCGGCACACTCGCCATCCCGTAATTGAGCGCGTCAATGACACTGTGGCGGATACGCGTGTGGGACGCAACATTGGCGTCCGGTTTAGTAACGTTCAGCTTACCGACCGTCCCCTGGATAAACACCTGCATTTTTCCGATCTTCGTGTACAGGTGCTCGGCAACCAGGCGAGCCGACTCCGCCGTCAGCTCACCGTCGCTCACGTCCATGAGCTTGTTGAACAGGGACGCAACCGCCGTGATGGAGCTGCTGCCGGGGTTCGGGTCGCCATTTGGCGTGTACGGCCACCACGGCTTAGGCTCCGGGCTGGTGCCCTGCGCCTCATACACGGGACGGTGCGACGGTGCCTGCTCCTGCGCGGGAACGTTCGCGCCCCACGCGCTACCCGTCGAGAACTCGCGCTTAGCGAGGGCGCGCGCCGCCTCCGGGTTCAGTTCCGGGTTGCGGCGAACAATCATGTCCTCGAACATGTTGGACTTAGGCATGTTGCGCTTAAAGCCCTTGTCGTTCTCGGAGTCGTCAACAATCCACGTCTTACCACCGTCCAGCGACACGGCCGCAACGGCAGTCTCAAACATGCGGTACTTCTGCTCAGCCTCGGAGTCTTTCATCCTCGATGCGCCCAGAGCGGCGCTGTATTCTCCCAGAAAGTCAGCCCACGGCATATCAAGTGGCGCACTGTCTGTTTTACCGTTGAAATCGACGGCAATGTGTCCATCGTTCGTGTATGGCTTTGTGCCGGGCTTGGACTTGTATTTGCGGTACTTTTCGATGCGGTAAATAATGGGGGTGTTATTTTCGTACGCTTCGCGGAGGGCTGCGGCGATCTTATTGGTGCCGTCGTCGAACACGCTGCCGTACACGTCGTAGCGGTCGCCCTCGTGAGTGAAAATGGCGCGGTATCGGGTGTTCGCGTTGCTGCCAGGCTTTGGCTTCGTGATGTCTAGCTTGCTAATGCGCTCGTAGCCGGTGCGGACCTCCAATTGTTCGCGTTTGTCTACGGGCATGGACGGGTCGCCCGCGAGTGTGACAAAGGGGAAAACCTTGTCTCCCACTCGCATGTTCTCATACAAGGGTGGAACCGTGTTGTTTGTTGCGTTTGTGTTCGTTTCGTTCGTGTTCTGTGTCATCTTTGCTCCTCGTGTGACACGTCGTGTTTTTCTATCTGGATGGGGCGCATTGCGCCCTGTTTGTGTGCCGCGTGTTTTTCGCCGCGTGCGGCCCGCGTTATCGTTTCTACATGTGTAGAAACAAGCGGGGGAGGGGCGCGTCAGCCGCGCCATATGAAAGCGGGCTAACTTGCGCGCCCCTCCCCTCTAGCGTCCTCTCTCCTGCAAGCTCACACCCCGCAAGAGACGCGGGGTATGCGCCTATCAGAATGGAGGCTCGTCACCAAACTGGGTAGCCGCGCCGCCGCCAGCGAAAGCGTCAGCCTGCGCGGCGGGAGCCTGCTGCTGGAAACCGCCCTGCTGCGCGCCGCCACCGTTGTATGCGGCCTGACGCATCTGCTCACCCGCGCCCTGCGCCGGACGCTGACCGCCCGACTGGTAGCCGCCCTGCTGCCCGTTGTTGGTGCGCGTCACCTGAGCGCGAGCGCTACGCAGCGACGGACCAATCTCGTCAACCTGTAGTTCAACGACGGTGCGCCTTTCGCCTTCCTTCGTCTCGTAGGAACGCTGAACCAGGCGACCCTGGGCGATAACGCGCATACCCTTACGCAGCGACTCGGCAACATTCTCAGCCGCGTTACGCCACACGGAACAGCGGAGGAACAGCGACTCGCCGTCCTTCCACTCACCCGAATTACGGTCGTATGTGCGCGGCGTGGACGCAATCGTAAAGTCGGCAACGGCTGCGCCGTTGCCCGTCCAGCGTAGTTCGGGGTCGGCGGTCAGATTGCCGATCACTGTAATAACTGTCTCTCCTGCCAAGGCACCTTCTCCTTCTCGTGTATAGGTTTTCCTTGCATTAAAAAATATATTACGCCCATATGAGCGTTGTCAAAAGCTCACGAACGGCGCTACGGGGCGCCCAGTTTCGCCGATCATCTGCCGCTCTTTCTGCGCCTCGAAACACCGCTCGTTTGCATTTTCGCCGCACTAAAAACTACCCCGGTGCGCGAGCGGGCGGGCGGGTGTAGGAGGGCGGGTTGCCTCGGTTTTAACGGGGTTGTCCGCTCGTTTGTCGGTTGAGTGCGGCTGACAGTTCGCTCTCCCATGCGCCGCCCAGCTTACTTGCCTTCTCGTTGACGCTCTCCGCGCTAATCTGGCGGACTTCGCTGATTTCGCTTTCCGCGCGCTCTGTCCACAGAGAGGGTGACTCGTCGCCATAGTTGCCATATTTGCGGCTACGCACGTAGTAGTAAGCGGCGACACCGGCCATTACAACCGGAAGCAACCGGAACACCCAGTTCACCGCCACGTAGGCGCTCATCCACGATGACGTTTCCTCGCCGCCAAAACCCATGTAAAGCGGAACCCACCAAGCGTTTGCGAGAACCAGCGCACCCACCGCGTAGCGGCCCCACACGGCGGCAACACGACGATACAGGACGCGATAACGCGAGAGTAGCGTCAGCGGCGTTTGCTTCCTCAACTTGTCGCGCGCGTACACCGCTCTCACACTGCCATGCAGTGACGCGGCGAACACCAACAGTGACGCAACTTCAAGAATCGCCAAAATAGTGAACGCCATTATCGTTATTTCCTTCCAAGCGCGCCAGCAAGCTCGCGCCCCCACGCGATGCCGCATCTAATCGTCTGATTTTCCCACTGTACCATAGAGTCCGCCGCATTGTCGCCGCCACTGTCCTGTGTATTTGTTTCGAGTAGGCATGGTTGATTGTGACAGCCTCGCGGGTTGAGGAAAGTATATACTATCACTAACAAGTACGCGAGAACAACGACCGAAGCTACGAAAGTAAGCACCGCGACCGGCGACGGCGCTGCGACAGGACCGCCACCGACGGGTGTTCGCGTGCTCGTTGACGCAGATGGGAAGAAAACAGTGCTCGCAATCGGAAACAGCATGTTCACGAACGCGGCGAGCATAGCGCGCAAAGGGGCGCGCAGAAAACACTTGCTGATACACCCACAATTATCGCGCCGCCCTCGCCACACGTAACCGGCCAAACGCGCATTGACAACGACAAACAACAACCAGAGGCCAATACAGGCAATGCGCATCTGCAAATCAGCGAACGCCACTAGAGCGCTCCCTGTGGAATTGCTGCACGCCTCAGCGCACGCGGCCATAGCGTTCACTGTTCGCCACCCTCACTGTCGCTCGGCTGCGCGTTAATCTCGTCCATGATGCTATCCCACCGAAACGCGGCAACGCACACGCTGCTCACGATGACCGCCACGACGGCTGAAATAACATGCCACACCATGCCACCAACACCGAAAACGGTCGCCCCGGCGTGCTCCTGGGAATAATGCAGTCCAGGGATAGACGGCACCATGAACGCGAGCACAACAACCAGGTTCGCGCCATAATGTTGCCAGGTACCCATAGCGCCACGCTTGCGCTGTACTAGCTCGTACATGACGCGCATAGCGACCGCCATCACAGTGCCTACAAAAAACGACGCAACAGCCATACCGGCAGTCATAAAAGGAGACCCCTTCCACCTATCGCCGCCACCCGTTCACTAACGGTACACGGTAGCGGCCAATAAACATTTATCAACCAATGATACCACATAAAGGGGGAGGTCGGCGCACGCAAACGCGCGCACCAGCCGCCCTTTTCTCACAGGCTCTTTTTATCCGCGCTTGCGCCCCAATGCCGCGTCAATGGGCGCAACATGTCGCGCCAGCTTGTCGGCGTTCACGCTGGTGTTCGACCGCCGCACGTAAAGTCCTTGGCTACGTGTGGTTTGCCGTATAAGCCCCTCAGCAAAGCTAACGATCAGCTCACGTGTCGCCCGCGCCTCGCGCTTACGCGCAAGTGAGGGCATTAGGCTAGACCTTCTCGCCTTCACACGTCGCCGCCTTCGCTTTCGCTGATGGTGTCCTCGCTGTTATCGACGGCGCTCACGTAGTCGCCGTTCACGCCCGCGCGCCTCTCAACGCGGGAAGCGCCCTCGGTCGGTTTCGTGTTACAGTCACCTGCGCATTTCATCTCCCCGCTACCGTTGGCGATAGCTTCGTTCATATCCAAGCGCCGCACATACGCGCGGCAAAGGGCACGGAATAGGTAGCGTACCACAGCGAACGCAAAAACGAACATGACCGCACCCACCTCGAACCAGTAACGGTGCATGTAGCCATCAAGGAACGTGCCGCTACTTTCCACGGGCATGGGCACCGGCACCATGTAACGCGCATACGCGTCACCGACTACGGTTGCAATCACAGCCAGCAATGCAATGCGTGCGATACGCATGAGCTTGGAGCGCTCGCGTGTGCCGTACACATACTCGCGTACAGCCTCGTTCACCCACGCGACAATCTTCCCTGACATGTTCTTCATACTGTTTCTCCTGTCCTCGTTTTGTTCCTCATATGGTTAACCATCGTCCCCCACAAAATCTTTGTTACTTGTGGAGGGCCGCGTCCAGTTCACGCTTCCACTTGCCGCCAGCACCGTAGGGCGCGCTATCGTTTTCTGGCGCAGCGTCCACCGTGCGGCGTGGCGCGTGTTCATCCCCCACGTCAGCACGTTGCTCCGTGCGCTCGCGTTCTCGCTTCCAGCGCCACCGCTCGTATGGGGACTGAGCGGGAGTGTCACCGTTCATGAGATTTGCAAACAGAATCGAGCATGTGACAGCCGTAACAACCGTTACGGTTGGTTTCGGCAAACCAAGCAAGTACACGACGGTCGCAGCGAAAGTCGTCACAGTCGTTGACGCGAACACCATCCGCACGAAACGCCACCCGAACCAATGCGAAACGAGCGTCAACACGGCAAACGCGGCAACCAATCCGATACCAAAAAGGGTCACAGTGTCCATCGTCAAACAGTCTTTCTTCCTAGCTTTCTTCTACCACGCGGAAACAACCGCCACGAGGCGGCAAGGGCACGCCCACGGCCTACAACCCGCGCGAGAAACGCGAGCGCAGACTCTGTGGGCGCGCCGCCACTGTTACAGGACGTTCACGCTGCCGCCGTCAATCTCACGGCGCGCTTCCAACTTGTCCACAAGGGGAGCCACGTACTCGGTGAGTTCACGGCTGTTAGCGCGGCGCTCCTCACCAAGAGTAGACAGTTGCGCGCGAGCATCAACGATGAACCCGGTGAGCGAGTCCAGGTTGCGCTTGATGTCCTCCACCCTGGCGATGGTGCTCTTCTCGCGGGCAACCATTCCAGTGATGTTCTTGCCGATAAGCTGAGTGTTCTCGTCCGTCAGCTTAGCGACCGCCGCGTTAACGGCATCCAGCGTGTCGCCCACCATCTCCTGGGTGCCCAGGGCTGTGCGAACAAGCGTCTGAGCCTTCAACACGGGGATAGTGTTGTTAAGCGTCTGGACAGCCTGATTTGCAAGCATACGCGCAGACTGTGAGGCGATAGCAAGTTCCTGGCACACGTACAGTGCGGTGCCGACCTGTCCCAGCAGCTCGTTCTCGCGGCGGTCAGCGGCGTCAACGACGCTAGAATGGAGCGCGTCAGCGAGAACAGCGTCGCCCTCGTCGCCGGTTGCGCGCAGCTCTTCCACGCGGGCTTCCGCGTCATCGCGAATAATGCGGACGGCGTGAATGTCCGCCGCAATATCCTGGATGCGGTCGCGCTGGTACGCCGCCTCAGTGTCCAACAGGTCAGCGTCACGCGTCATCGTTAGCGCCGCGTTGTGAACCGAGTCGGACGTATCCTGCAACGACTCTTCTGCGCTTTGGAAGCGCGCCTGAAACTCGCGGAGGCGCTTCTCAGGGGATGCGAGGAACGGCAGCCAGCGCGCGATGGCGCTCTGCTTACCGAGGCCATTCACTGTGACAGCCAGGGCTGCGAGTTCGCGTCGCATTGCTTCCGCGCCGTCCGTCTTAATCTTTGCGCCATCGGCGGTGCGGCTCAAAATGTCGGTCTTGCCGCTGACGGCGGCGTTCACATGCTCTTGCCCGATAGCGGAGACTTCGGCGGCCATCTGCGTGTACTTGGTCTGGTCGCGGCTTTCGAGCGTGCCGCTGATCTTCGCGCGAATCATGGGCGCGAGTTCGCGCTCGCGCTCTTCCACGTCGTAGTTGCCTGCGAGCTTGCGGGCAACGTCACTCATGTACGTGCCCTCGTTAATGACCTCTACCTCAACGATGTCGGTACTCTTCTTCCGCGTCGCCTTCTTGGCGGCGGACTTCTTCGCCGTCGTCGCCTTCTTAGCCTTCGTGGCGGTCTTTCCGGCGGTGCTCTTCTTGCTAGATTAGGCGGTGGTGGTCTTGCTGGTAGCCATGATGGGTATTCTCGCTTTCTTTAACGGTGCTCACGTTACTCATGCGGATAATCGTTATTGTACCACGGTTGTTAGGTTATGTCGCGCGTAAACGCTCGCACCTCTCACGTGGGTTTACGGTCGCGTGTTAGATGATGGCGGGGTTGTCGCCTGCCGCCGTGCGCACGAGCTGGCGTGCGCACATGTTCAGCCACGATGTTTCTGTCACGTGCTCGGGGCGCTCCTCTGTGGGGAACGTGGCAGTCAGGTCGATGACTGTGAGCGCCACAGCCACGTCTCCGCTCTCACCTGTTGTGACCGTGTAGTTGTGGACGGTGCCGGGTTCCACGTTTTCCGTGTGAACGACGCGCATGGTGCCGTCTGCGCCCGCAGCGATAATGGAGATGGGGCGAGGCGACCAGGCGAGCGCAGACACGATCTCACTGTCATTGCTGTTTTTGAGGTCGTACATGAACGTGGCGGCACTCTCAACGAGGGCTACGCGTTCACTCGTGGAAACGAGGATGACGGGGTTAACGTCCGTGTTGCCGGTGGTTTTTACCCACACGCCGGGCGCGTCCCCCATGTCAATGAGGGTGCGTGCTGCGGCGAGCGGTCGCTGTTCTTCTGCGCTGTTGTCGGTGTTCTTGTTTTTCTTGTTGCGGTTCCAGAACATACTTGTCACTCCTCGCCGTCGTGGTCGTCGCTGTTAATGTCGCCGCTCTCGCCCGCGCCGTTGTTTTTGTTGCGTCCGCGTTCTTTCAGGGCTGCGAGCGCCGGGAAACTCTCACGCTCCACCCTCTCCGCGTCCTTAGACGCGTTCTCGTAGAACCGCTTAATGCCCTCTAGTTCGTCGCCGATCTGCTCTAGCTCGTGCAGTGCCGACTCGACGAATGACTTGTCCACCGCGCGCGCTTGTTCTTCCACGCTCTGTAGAACGAGGATGAGGGTTTCGCGGACCTTCGGGCGCGACTCTGCTTCTGCGCGCAAGGCCGCGTCAAAAGCTGCTTTGGCCTGGTTGCGGATAAGGTGTGTGAGTCCGCTCATCAGTGTCTCGTCACGCCAGTAGCGGCTGTTTGTGCGTATGGCGACGGTCTGGACGGCGCTCGCCGCGCTGATCGCAGCGTCCAGCACGCCCTGCCCGTACACGTAGTAGCCGACGGTGGCGCTGCGCATCATGTACTCGGCGAGAACGCACAGCGTCTTACCGTAGCCGGATACGGTGATTGTGGTTTTTTCGTCATTCATGTGCAGCATCATATCACACTGTGCGACACGTGCGCCACATGTAGCGCGTTATGTGCGCGCCCGTGTCGCCTCTGCGTCGATACGCCACGCGCATCTCGCAACGTCATGTTCTCGCACAGCGTCTATTGGCGCGCAGCGCTCTCGTGCCCCACGTTGAGTGCCGCCGGTTTTCGCATTGCGCGCTGCCATATGCGTATGCTACCATGTTATCTGTTACAAAGGCGAAAAAGACAACAAGGGAGAACAACCATGCGTAAGCTCGCACGAATCACCACGGTAGATGAGTTTACCCCGATTGAGGGCGCGGATAGGATTGTCGCAGCTCACGTCGGCGGGTGGACAGTCATCACCCCAAAGGCAGCACAGACGGATGACAAAGACGCGCTGTTCATCTACCTAGAGGTGGACGCGGTGGTCCCCGAAAAGACTGCCGTGAAGCGTCCAGCGTTCCAGCCGCTCATGGACATTAAGGTGCAGGACTTCACGCTCATGGATGAGGACACGGAGACCGTGTTCCGTGTGCGCGGCCACCGACTGCGCACGAAGCGCATCCGTGGCGTGTACTCTCAGGGTTTCCTGCTCCCCATCGGCGACGTGTTCACGACGGAGGAAATGAACGCACTCGCTTTCGCGGACGGCATGGACGTTTCCGACATGCTGGGTATCGTCAAGTATGCGCCCGCCCCCAAGGCGCAACCCGACACGAATGTCGGCAACGGGGCGCGCGGCAAGTGGGACGATAGTCTCGCTCCCAAGACGGACGCAGAGCGTCTACAGAACCTCACCCGCTACTGGGACGAGATTCAGTCGCTCACGTGGATGCCCACGCTAAAGGTTGATGGTACGTCGATGACGGTCGCTAACGACGCTGGTCAGATGCGCGTGTTTAGCCGCAACCTAGAGGTTGGGGAAGATAACGAGCGCGCTATCGCGGCCAAGCGGAATGGCCTGTGGGCGTGGCTGGAAGCTAACCACGGCTTCACTGTTCAGGGTGAGCTGGTCGGCGAGGGTATCCAGAAGAACCGTCTGGGTATTGTGGGTCGTCGCGTCCTCGTATTCTCTGTGTGGCGTGACGGCGTGAAGCTACAGCGCAGCGAGTGGCCGGCTTTCCTGGAAAACATGGGTGTGCCTGTTCTTGGTGATGAGTGGATGCCGCAGCGTTTCGACACGCCGGAAGCCCTCATCGAAGCCGTCAACGGTCTACAGGGTCACATTGGCTCTGGGCTGAATGAGGGTATCGTGTACCACCTGGTGCGTGAGCCGGGTGACACGACGACGCTGCCGCGTTGGATGTCCAGTCGTGAAAACTTTAAGGTCGTTTCCAACAAGTACCTCGCCAAGATCGAGTGACCCGTTCGAGAAACATGAAGCAGCCCCGCCACCAAAAGCGAGAGGTGGCGGGGCTGTTTTCTTACCGGCGATGGCGTTGCGTGCGCGCTCTTACGGTGGTATGATGCGGTTATGAATGATAACATGAACGAAAACGCTCGTACAGTTCACGAAAGCCTCGCGGCCGTGAGCGCCGAGCGCGACAGGTGGGAGCCTCTGATCGCGAACGCGTGTTACGGGTGGTTCGGGGAACGGCCATGCGAGGAGGCCGGGGTCCGTGATCGCGCCTACATTGTCAGCCACAGGTGTACCTGGTACTCTTACGACCTTGTAAAGATGATTCCCGGCGCTGACATTGTTGAGCATGGCGACCTCTCTGTGACTGTTAACGGCGTGCGTGTCCCTCCGGGTGGCGCGGTCACGTGGACGGAACGCAGGGACGTTAACGCCCCCTATTGGGAGCGCGCTCGCGAAGCGCGGAACGTGCAGACGTGGACCCCTGAGCAAGTTCTGGACATATTTTCGCGCCAGGAGAACGGCGAACGCGCGGAGCGTCATGTGTTCTCTCCCGGCGTTTACACTGTCGCGGGGAATACGGGTGACGCTCAGCAGTCGTTGTGTTCTCTCTCAGGCGAGGTGCAGCGCGTGTTGTGTTCTCTCGGTGTTCTCGCGGTGGCGACGATTATTCCCAGCTCGGACGGGCCGGAGCCGGAACCGCTAGATGTTCTCGCCTTGTTCGCTGGCGGCGAGTATTGCGGGTTCCTGGCGTGGAAGTACGGGGACGGTGTACTCGTCCGTGTTGGTGCTGATACGGTGTCGGTGCGCATCGTTGACGACGAAGAACTGAACGACATCGCGTGCTCGATTGAAATGACGGGCACCGCAGACGAGAACGAGGTGGCCGCGTGCGTTATCGGCGAACGCGACCAGTGGGAAAACAACGCGCAGCGCATAAAGGCGGCGCTCGCCGTGGAAGGCGCGGACGGTGACGTGCGCGTGACTCGGGAGGGTGTGTCTCTGAATGGCGTGTCGGCGAAGCCTGGCGAGGCGCTTGTGTGGGAAACGTGGGGCGACCAAGTGTCGCACGTCCATGTAGCCGATAACGACGTTGTGCGCCTCAGCATGGAGGAGTACGAGCGTACCGACTATCCGGGCGTGAGCCTTGTGCGACTGTACGACAACACCGAGAAGTGAACGATAAGGAAATGTACAATGAACGATAATAAGCATGAAAATGCAGTGTTGGAGTCGGCTATGCGTCTCGTCGCCCGCGCAAGCCGTATGGTTCCGCTCTCGAAGTGGAGCGTGCCGTCGCTTGCCGTGTTGCGCAGCCTGGAACTGTCGGGAGTTAACGCAGACGTAGCGGGAGCGTTCTACCCGTTGTCTCACAACCAGGCTGCACCAGTCCTGTCTGTCCGATCAAACGCAATTAAGACGGAGCCTACCGCGATGCTCGTGGAAGAACAGGTGGCGGCTCTCGTCGCGTGCGGCGCGGTCGTGGACGCTGGCATTGCTCACCTCGGCGACAGTAGCCGCGCACATTGGTCGTGCCTACGATTCCCCGAAGGGTGTGACGAGAAGGCTGTGATTACCCTCGCGAGGGACATGGGTAGTGCGGCGCAGTCTGAGCTGGATCGGCGGTGGTCGGAAGTTCACCCGTCGGAGCTGTCATGAGCAACGTTACGCAAATGAGCGCGGGCGATGTGCTGGACGCGCTACAGCGCGCGTGGAAAGAATCGGCTATCATCCCGGAGCTGACGATCACGGACACGCGTGAACTGTACCGTGAGCTAGAGAAGGGCGAGAAGCATGGGCCGCTGAAACGCCGCATTGACGCGCTCATGTTCTCCCCGGACGGTATGCGCACCGCTATCGAAGTGAAGGTGGATGTGGCGGACGCTAAGCGCGAGACGTGGGCGAAAATTAGACCGTGGATGATGGTTGCGCACCGTTTCGTGTATGCGGTTCCGGCTGGGCTGATTGATCGTCCGCCTGTTGGTGCGGATCAGCGTTCCGGCCTTGTCTGGGTGTATCCCAACGGGCGCGTGGAGTGGAAGAAGAAGTGCAAGATCAACCATAGTCCGGAGGCGCTGCCTCAACTGCTGACGTTTAACATTGCGTGGCGCGCGGCGAAGGGCGAGGCGCGGTCGTTCTAGCGTGTGATGGCCGGGCGTGACGCTTTTGTGTGTCCCGGCTTTTCGTTGCTATTTCGTGGGTTTCGTCGCGTGTTAGCGGTGTTATTGCGATGGTGACTGGGCGCTCTGTGTGGTGCGCTCGGAAAGAGAAGAGGGTGAGTGTTTGTTCGCGCTGCCGCTCTCACTGTTTGAGTTTTTGGTTGGCGGCGCGAGTTGTAGGAGAAGTTGGTTAACGTATGGCAATAGTTAACATGTTGAAGAAAACGGTGGGTGGTGCGAGCGTTTCCGCTGTAGCGGCGCTCACGTTTGCGCTCGCGGCACCGCTCACGGTGGGCGCAGCCCACGCCGAAACAGCGGGCGGTAACCCGTCCACGGGGCAAAACAGTGGCGCGTATGTGACGTTCGGGCAAGCGGACGGGACGGTCGGTAACGACAAGGTTCACATTATGGCGTTGCCTGACACTGACGCTATCGTGTTGGAGTCTAACGGCCATTTCGGTATCGTTGATAGCGCTGAGGACAACGATTACGCGGACGGGTCGGACGCGCGTTACCCGTGGCGTGATGGTATCGCCACGTGGGGGTACACGAGCAACGTGGACGCGTATTTGCAGAAGCTCGGTGTGAATAGTTCCAATCTGGACTTTTATATTGGTACGCACTCGCACTCTGACCATATTGGTAACGCGGATACGATCATTTACAAGTACCGTCCGAAGCGCATTTACACGCCCCAATATTCCGACAGTTATATTACGGACAAGTCGCGCCTGTGGGATAACCAGAAAGTCTACGACGACATGATTCGGGCCGCGAACTGGGCGTGGGCAGCATACGGTGGCACTCTCGACCAGCACGTTACCCCTGGATACAATGACACTATTCAGATGGGTGACATGCGCATCCAGATCATCCCCACCGACCCGAACGAGAACTACAAGCGGACGGGCGTGCCGGACGCTAACCTGATCGCGTACACGGCGAAAGTGACAGCGCACGGCAGGAGCGCCTACCTGTCTGCCGACTTGGAGGCGACGAACGGGCAGGAAGATTACGTTGCTCCCATTGTCGGGCATGTGGATTGGTTGAAGTCTCCACACCACGGTATGCGCTCGTCCAGTAGCCGCAATTTCATGGAGCGCGTATCCCCGAAGCTGGTCATGCAGACGGGCTATGAGTTCCAGTCCCATGACGGGGCGATTGCTGGCGTGACGCGCGGCGAGTACGAGTGGTTCGAGGCGTACAGCATGAAGAAAGCCGGGTACGACGCGCTGGTTGGCACGTTCACGCCGCAGGGCATCACGAGGCCAAACTATCTCGTAGGCGTGGGGCACGTGTTCGACAAAACGGCTAAGCGCACGTGGTGGTTCTACAATGGTGGTCCGTGGGCGCGTACCGGATGGTGGGAAGGCCACTACGGCGGATGGCATTATTTCAACAACAGTGCGACAGCCGTACAAAACGGTTGGGTGAATAGTGGCGGCTCCTGGTATTGGATGGGCGCTGATTCGTTCATGGCGACTAACGCGTGGGTGAACGACGGCGGCTCCTGGTACCGTGTCGGCTCTGACGGCAAGATGCTGAGCGGCGGTTGGATGAAGATCGACGGCTCCTGGTACTACCTGTCCGCGTCTGGCCGCGCCTACACGGGATGGCTGTACGTTGGCGGCAAATGGTACTACATGGACACGCAGTCCGCGAAAATGCGTGAAGCGTGGGTGAATGACGGCACCGGCTGGTACTGGATGACACCCGGTAGCGGCGCGATGATCGGCGCGGGCTGGCATAGCCTGTGGGGCAACTGGCACTACATGGACGGTAACGGTCGCGCTGTGACCGGGTGGAACGCTATCGGCGGCTCCTGGTACTACATGGACCCTGCGACCACGGCCATGAAAACCGGGTGGGTGAACGATGGGACCGGCTGGTACTACTTGAAGCCGAGTGGCGTCATGCAGGGCGGCGGCTGGGCGCGTATTGACGGCTCCTGGTACCTGTTCTACGGTAACGGCATGATGCGCACCGGCACCGTGTTTGACGGCGGCAAGTGGTGGAACCTTGGAGCGAACGGTAAGCTCCAATAAGCGCGCGACAGTCGTTCACGACGTGGCGTGAACGCGCCCCGTCGTGGCGCGCCGGACTATCGGTTGCGGCCGTAGCGTGAGAAAACGCGAGGGGCGAGCATCCCCGTTGGTATATGGAGGGCCGCCACCCTATCTCATTCAGGGTGGCGGCCCTCTCACGGTATTTTTGACGAGTAGCTACGTGAGCTAGTCTCGGATATGTGCCCTCTTACTGGCCGCGCTCCGGGTCGATGCCGTGTTCTTCCTCGTAGCGTTCCCATGCGCGTGCGAGAGCGCACACGTCCTTGTAGTGGAACTCGTAGCGCCTCACCTTGTCAAGGGTCTCGTTGACTTTGCGCGCGGCCATGATCTTGGCAAGAGTCGGCGTGTAGCGTTCGTCATTCTCTGCGAGTGCCGAGTTGCTTTCCAGAGCTGACGCCATATTCTCGTCGTCGAATGGTATGAGCAGGGAGTCATCGAGAAGCGCCGCCCGCTTCCCAGTTTCCCTTACGTACATGGCGAAGGCGGTACGCAGCTCCGATACGCGCGTCAGAGGTACGCGCCAGTGATCGAAACCTGGGTAATCCAGATTACTCTTCCCGTCGTGTAGGCGAATCTCCCCGTCATCCAAGTGCAGTTGAGCGTACACGGTGTCCGTGGCGGGGAGCGCGAAGCACCCATTGATGTACAGGAGTCGCGAGTAAACGCGGTCGTGTTGCCTATTGATGGCGGTGTAGAAGCCGTCGTAAGTGGTTTCGCGAGTGGAATAAGCGAAGTGGTCACCGCGTTCGGGGTGCTCACTGTCGTCGTAGAGTCGTCCCGTGAACTGTGCGTAGAGTTGACCGTTGACGGCGAAATACTGAATGTCACCAATGGGGAACGATGGGTGTCCGTCACCGATGTCCGCGATTGTCGTCTTTACGATATATTCTGCGTAGGAGTCCCACCCTGGAATGTCTGCGGAATATACGATGAGGATTTTCTTTGCCTTGGCACCGTCGCCGATGAGCTTCTGTTGAATCTCTGAGGGTTCGACTTCCTGTTCGCCGATCTTGCGATCTACCACCATTGTTTTCTCGTTTCTTTCTTGGCGCTTTTTCTTGCAAGCACCAGTATAGCACAGTTTCGCCCCCTTATCTACACGTGTGTCACGCCGGTTTTCTTGTGCTATACTGGTCGTTATAGCGCGTGCGCTGAACGTCACGCGCGCCACGGTAATCAGAGTTAAGTACGGGAAAGTAGCCAAGTGCAAGTGTGGATGAAGGCATGGGTGAGATGCTGTGAGTGAGTACGTGTGGGATGACGATGAGTGGATGCGACGCATCGAACAGGCGGAAGATGGCGACGCGACCGCATCTGCTGCCCTGGCGCTCTATGATTCTCTCATGTCGCATGACGATGTTCCTGCGCGTGGGTGCGGGCGACTGACCGGCCGCCAGTATCGTTTGGCGCGCCTCGCCTCTCTGCCGTCTGCCCCGACGCGCATGTTGACTGAGATGGCCGCTATCCTGGTGGATGGCGCGGGCAGCGAGAGTTTCGATGTTTTGGCTTTCCCGGTTGTGTACGCTTTGGGCGATAACCCGGCTCTCCCGCGCGACGCTTACGAGGGTCTTGAACGCGCTTACGGAGGCGACGACGGCGTGTGTCCCGAGTTGGGGGTGCGTCACCCCGTGTACGCTAATCGTGTGGCGCGGCGCACGATTTTGGGCAACCCCGCCGGGTGCGTGGCTTATTACGTCCCGGAGAGGACTTTGCAGGCTGTGCGCGAGGGTATCGTTGACGACAAGGATGTTCTCGCGTACTTGGGCGAAGGTAAACGAGAGTGGACGTTGAGAGACTACAGCGACAGGTGGGTGTGGAGCGAGGATGACGCGTTGAATGTGGAGATGCGCCTGTGCGGTCTGAACTTATGGTCGGACTGAAAGGGGCGCACGGGTGTCTGCGATTGGCCGCAAACGGTACGGCGGTATTCTTGATGAGGAAGGATATGTGGAGTCATGACAGTGGACGAGCGTGAACGCGAAAAGCTACGCGGCATATTGCAGGCAATAGGCGTTGACAGTATTCATGCTGACGGAGAGGTCGCAGATTTTATGTTGGAGGCTGCAAAGAGGGTTGCGGATGGCGGTTCGATGGCTGGGTTGACGCAGCGGGCCTACTGGCGTGCGCGCGCCCTTCTTGGCCGCGACTGTTGGACGCGGTTTCATTACGTGCCGTTTTGGTTCGCAGAAATGGACTGCATGTCCGCTGACGCGTTGCGAGACATTGCCGCCGGATGCTGCGACAACGCTAACCGTTATTGGAGCGCTGCTAAGGAGGTTGTTGTTCGCCTGTGTGACAACCCGGCGATTCCGCATGACTTGTTCTGTGAACTTGACAGTCGTTTCGGCGGCGAGGGTAGCGATTTGCCGGAGCTGGGCGCGTGCAACCCGCGATACGCGAACCAGATTGCTCGTAAGCTCATTCTCGACCGCCCGGAGGGGTTTTCTGACGCGCACGATGTGCCCCATCACATCCTAGACGGTGTGGCTTGTGGCGCTGTGACCGACGAGGAAGTTCTTGCGTTCCTGTGTAGGCCGCGCGAGTGGTCCACGGAATACGCGGGCGAGCCTGAGTACGCGGACGGCTCGTGGTCGGAGTGGACAGAGGACGATGCGCGCAAATTGCGGGAGCGGTTGGGGTGCTGAAAGGTGGGCGCGCACGTCGCTCGTGGCGTTGAGTGCCCGAGCGCCCACCCATTGTAATACCCGTCAGAGTGCCTGTGCGCGCCTCTGGCGGGCTTTCGTCGCCTGTACGCGCATTGATGACGCCGGGGCTGTTTGAGGCCGTTAAAACGCGTTTCCGGTATTTTGCTTGTGGGCGTGCCTACTCTGTTCTCGCCCGTCATACACAAAAGCCCGCCCGCCGTGTTCTCCACGTTCACGGCGGGCGGGCTTACAACGCGTTTCGCGTCAGAGAATGGTCACGTTCTCTCGCGCGGCATCGTAGGCGGCGAGCGCGTCGGCGATGCGGCGCGCCGTGGCAATCGAGTTCACCCGACCGTAGCCGCTCTCAACGCCCCTGAACGCTCCATTGAGTGCGTCCGCCGCGTTCATCTCCTCGATGGCGGGCACGTACACGCCGGTATCAACGCCCCACTGTGCGCCTTCCGCGTTGACCGCGAGCGCCGCCTCCACACTCTCGTCGTCGAGCGGGATAGTGGCCGTTTCATCGTCGCGCATGTCGCCATCAACGCCGTGGCTGCGCATGTACTCGCGGTACGCGTCACGGATCTTGGCCGCGTGGACGAGGGGGACGCGCCACGAGCCGATCTTCTGGCTGGTCACGCGCACGTACTCGCCGCCGCTGTAATCGCCGACGGTATCCAAGTCATCAACAACATGGATACTGCCATCGTTCGTCAGGTGAGCGTACAGGGTCTTGTCGATGAGCTGGGCGACACAACCGTTAACGACAACGGAGTTACTGTACTCGTTATCGTAGGCTTCACTAACAGCCTCGGCCTTATCCTTGGCTCCCAAGTAGAACGTTTCGTGCAGCTCGTCGGCCTGACGGTTCCAACCCGGCTCGTTAATATTACGGGTCTGCGCACGGTAGAGCGCGTTGTCGGCGATAATGTAGGTTTCGCGGCCCGCCTGGAACGTCGGGTGGCCGTCGCCGAGGTCGGGGAGGGTGGCCTTGACGGTCTCGCGGCGCGCCGTTTCGCCGTAGCGGGACGACTCGTAGCGGATGGTAAGAACGCGGGTGTCGGCTCCGTTGTCGATGAGAGCCTGCTGGGTGGCGGTGGGCTGCTTCTTCATCATGGCTGTTTCTCTTCTTTCACGTGTCGGTGTTTTCTCTTGTTGACGTGTTTTATTGTAGCACAAACACCGCACACTTGTCCACACGTGTAGATAAAAGTGCGGTGGTGTGGGGCGCGGTGCGACGCGTTGACGCGCGTCACAGTGTGGGGTTGCAAGTGTCGTGTTGACGCGTTGGTGTGGGTGTGCTATTGTTGGTGTTGTCAACGTGACGCGGGGGCTTTCGCGCTCTCGTGTAGCGTTGAGTTTTTCGCCTGTCGTCTAATTGGCAGGATGGCGGACTCTGACTCCGCAGGTCCAGGTTCGAGTCCTGGTGGGCGAGCTGAGAAACATATGCGCTCACGTGTTGTGGCGACGTTGTTTCTCTCGTTGGCGCTGTGCCTGAGTGGCTGAGGGAGCGGACTGCAACTCCGCGCACGTCGGTTCGAGTCCGATCAGCGTCTCCGTCGCAGCAAGCTCGCAACGCCCCGTTGCCGGTGTGGTGTGGTTTGCGTGCGACTTATCCCTGTCGTCCAACTGGCAAGACAGCAGATTTTGGCTCTGCGAATACAGGTTCGAGTCCTGTCGGGGATGCGAAAAGCGGGTGCGCGAACATGCCACCCGCATCTACTGTAGACGCTCCACGCAGCGGGGGGAGGCGCATCACCTGTGGGTGATTTCCATGAGCTTGTGGGTGATTTAACGCGCGAGCAACTGAACAGTGACCCGTACCAGTGTGGCGTTCACGTCGGCAAGGCTGCTCGCGAACGTGACCCGCGTTCTTGGCCTCAAAAGTTGGCGCGCAGCGTTGGCGTTCGCGTGTGGTCGTGTGGGCGAAAGCTGTTTGGTGGGGTGCGTTTGGGGGATAGTGGTCTTACGCGAGATGGCGTGCTCGTTTACGGGCGTAATTCTCGCCTGTTTGATATTTTTGTTTATCCCTCTCTTGACCGTGAGGTGAAGTGGCGCGCTGTTGCTCTCCTGCTCGGCCTTGCGCTCGTGTCGCCCAGCCGTGGTGATCGTGAGGGCGTTGTGGTTCGCTCCGATTGCGTGAACGGGTTGTTTGCTGAGGGGTTTGCTGATGGGTTTCTGCTTGGCGACGTGTGTGATTCGGATGAGTTGGAGCTTGCGATGCGCTTGTCGGCGGACGTGCGCTCTCGCGTGAAAGATGCCCTTGCGGGCGGCGACGCTTCCCACGCGCGACGTGGAGCGGTTAGCCGTGGTGTTGCGCCGGTTCTCGTTGCCGGTAGCGCTGGTTCCGGTAAGTCTGTGGCGTTGGTCGATGATATGCCTACGGGGAGTCAGTTTGCTCGCCCTGACATGGTGTTGTCGCTGAATGGGCGCACTGTGGAGGTGTATAACCCTGATGGTGCGGCGTTGTCTGTTGACGTTGGCGACGGTGGTGTTACTCTTGTGAATGAGGACACGGGCGAGCAGGTGCGTGTTCCCGAGAGTGCGTCTCACGTGTTTTTTGTTCGTGATAACTTTGTGATTCTGCCGCCCGCTGGGTGGTGAATCTGACCTCGCGCTCGATAATGGGTGGACAGCGCGCATGTTGTCATCTACTGTTTGTTATAACTGTGGCGCTCCTGTGGATGTTGGCGGCTAGAGGTGCGACGCGTGCGAGGATAAAAATTATCAAGAATGGGCCTCTTTGGGCTGCGACTGGTAGAATGCCTGGTGAGAAGATCGAAAGTGAGTGATGTGTGATGATTATTTCCTCTACTGTGTTGAGTATGGTTCCTGATTGGGCGTTGTTTGGTGCCTTGTGGGCGGCTGTGGGTGTGTTTGTGATGTCTGCGTTGACGTGTTACGCGTGGCGTAGGGTGATGGGTTTTCCGGGTGTGGTGGAGGGGCGCGCTGATTCGGTGCGCGCGTCTGTTGCGTGTGGTGGCGCGTGCGCGTTGGTGGCGGCTGTCCTGGTTATTGGGGTTGGATTGCTCGCGTAGCTGCGTCGTTTGCTTGTTGTCCGCGCTGCCCCCTGTGCCCCCTTTTGCGGGGTTGGGGTGGCGCTGTTTTCGTCCAGTTGGTGCGGCTATTTGTGTGGTGGTTGGGTTCCCTGTGTGTCGCGCTTCTTGCGCGTGTATTGCGGCGGCGTTGTTGTGTGAGGATGTGGTTTAAGCGTGGCTGGTTTTCATGTCGGCGTGAGGGGTAAAGCGGCGGGCCGAGTTGTGCGGTGTGGTGCTAAGCCTGGCGGGTGCAGGTTGATGGGTGCGGATGGCGGGCCGGTTCCGCATTTCTCGTCTGTGGCGGAGGGTGAGGCGTTTCTCGCTGATCGTGATGCTGCGTCGCGTGGTGGGTTTACTGTCCGCGCTGGCGGCGGTGCCGAGCGCGCGCGTGAGTATCCGACTGCCGGTGAGTTGTCTGCCCGCCAGATGCGCTCCCTCACAGACCCTATGAGGGATGCGTTGGAGGCGTATTCGTCGAGTGCCGCGTTGGATGTGAACAAGTATCTGAAACAGCCTGACGGTGGCGCCCTGTTTGATGAGGGTGACGCGTCGTTTGGTGACATGATGGCTGACTTGGCGGGCGACCCTGATTTCGGTGGCTTTGGTGACGATGATGTTTTCGGCGACCCGGACTTTGGAGGTTTCGCTGAGGGTGATCTTTTTGGCGACTACGATAGTGGCGTGCCGGTGAGTTTGCGTGAAGAAATTGACGCGGGCGGGTTGACCGTGCAGAAGGCGGACAGGGTGATTGCTCTCATGGATGAGGCTTTCAGTAGTGCGCCGGAGCGTGCGGACGCTGACCGTCCCTTGTATCGTGGTGTGCAGGCGCGTGTCAACTACAGTGGTGCTCATTCGACGGGGGGGAAGGTTGCGGACGCGCGCGTGGGTGATGTGGTGGTGTTCCCCGAGTATTTGTCTACGTCCACGAGCCTTGCTGTTGCTGACGATTTTAGTGATAGTGATGGTGGTGAGTTGACGGTGATGGAGATTCGCACACCACGGGGCTTGCATATGAGCGCGGTGTCTACTCACGCTGATGAGGATGAGTGTTTGTTGCCTCGTGGTATGAGGTTGCGGATGGTGGGTGTGCGGCATGAAGATTTGCCGGATGGTGGCGTGCGTGTTGTTAAAACGTTCGAGGAGGCGTAAGCGAGGGGCGAAACGCCCGCGTGTGAGCGTCTGTGTGGCCGTTTAACGGGCTTTCAGGTGTGCGGGCACCCGTTGGTGGTCTGGTGGTTTTCGTCGCGTCAGATCGCCGTTTGAGAGAGCCTGTGTTTCTGCGTGTGCGGGTGTGCGGAAACACAAACTGATAGTGCGCTGTTTGTTCCCGGCCTCGTTTTCTTGGGGCTTGTTCGCGTTGCGCCCGCTGTCCCTCCTGTGATATACTTTTTCCATGCGAAATCTTTTCATTATGCGAGGTTGCCCTGGTACGGGCAAGAGTCGATTCCTGCGCACCGTGGGCGCGGACCAGGAGAACCTGATCGTGTCGTCCGATGGTGTGCGCGCTATGCTGGGTGCTACCGTCATGGCAGGCGACGGGACGGGCGCGTGTTCTCGTGGTTTCGGTGGCCGTGACGGTAAGCTCGTGTGGGACTTCCTGCACGAGTGTGTGCGTCAGCGCGCCCGCCAGGGCAGTGACATTTTCCTTGACACGTGCGGTATCACGTGGGACAAGGTTGCCCGCGAGGCCGCGTACTGTGTGAAGCTCGGCTACACGCTCACTGTTATCGACATGCAGGGGGATGCGCCCCTGGATGCGGTGCTGAACATGCAAGAATTGCGCCGCTACCACCCGTCCTACGTGGACCGTGCGACTGTCGCCGCCATGTGGGAGGCAGTACGCGAGGGTACCAGCAAGATCAAGGAGATCGTTGAGCGCAAGGGCGGCACGTACCTGACCGCGCAGTGGCGCTACAACAACGCGGGCGCGGCCCCCATCGTCACAAACATCAGTGAGATGGCGCACGTCGTTAACGACAAGCGCGCAAACAACGGTATCGTGCGCCTGACCGCAGACGACGATCATCCGGTCGTGTTCGTCGGCGACGTTCACAGCGACGCGGACAGGCTGAACACCGTGTTCCAGAAGATTCTTAGCCGTTACGGCGAAGGCAACGCGACGGTGGTCCTACTCGGTGACCTGTTTGATCGCGGCCCAGACCCGGTGGGCACAAAAGACCTCCTCCGCTCGTTTGACAAGCACGAGTTCTTCCGAGACCTCATCCTCGTGGAAGGCAACCACGATTTCAACCTGCGTCGCCTGTACGCGGACGAGAAAGAGCTGGCTAACTCGTTCCCGCAGACCAGGGAGACCATCGACGCGTTCAAGGCCGTGGGGTGGGATGAGAAGATGCTGCGCAACCGCACCGTGGACCGCATGGTGCTCGGTGTCGTTGTGGAGCGTGAGGGGCGCGCTCCCGTGTTCGCGTGCCACGGCGGCGTCAACCGGAGCATCGGCGACATGTTCGCTGGCGGCGGTATCGTCCAGAACGTTCACGCCCACCAGCTCATTTACGGTGCTGGGGACCGTGACACGACGTATTACGGTCGCAGCATGTATTTCGATGCTGACCCGATGCTTAGTGATAATGGCGCGTGCGTGATCGTTCACGGCCACCGCAACAGGGACACGGACCTGGGCGGTGAGGAGCGTCCCATCCTGTCCATGCCGGGTATCGTGAACCTGGAACAGGGTGCGGGCACGGGCGGCCCGGTTGTGGCGTGGAGCACCGACAAAACGGTGTTCTCGTCTGACGAGTGACCGGCTAGTTTCCGGCGCGTTGTGAGCCTCGCCGCGCACGGCGCTTACGGCCCACTTACGTGGCTGTTGCGCTCGTGTGTGGCGGGGCCGGACGCTGTCGCTGCTTTTGCTGATATTTCCCACATGTGAGGCTATTTTAAGGGTATTTGAGGGGGTGTCGTATTGTCAAAAAGGCGGACCTATAAGGTGTTTATTGCGCGCCCGTCTCACGTTCTGGATCTGAGCGGTGAGCTACTAGATAGCGCTCGTGTTTTGGTGTCTCTTGCGTCTGAGGTTCGGGACATATCGGCCTATGCGACCTACGTGGTCCGTAACGATGGGGTTCTAGGTGATGAGCTGGCTCGGGTTACCGCTGCGGCTCCCGCTGATGCCGGTCGCCGGGCGGGAGTGGTGATGCCTGATTTTCTGGAGACTGGGCGAACGGGCAGGTCGCGCAAAGAAAGATTAGTCCAGCACAACGTCGTTGCGTCTCACCGTTCCTATCAGGAGCGTGTTAAGGCCGCGAACGGGGAAAGTTCCAAATATGTTTCGCAAGGCTGGAAACGCACGGTTAACACTGTCATGCCCTCTTATGGTGAGGATTATGTGAACCTCGGCGCTGTGGACCGTGCTTACGCTCGGATTGAGAATAATCCGTTTTCCGATGGCGAGATTGTGCTGCAAATGGTCATTCAAGGCACATGGTATCGTCTGATCTTCGACTTCGACAACAAGCGGTTCACTGAGGGGAAAGTCACCCTGCCTGTCATTAAGGTTCAGGACGGCGCGCCTGTCTTTATTTTCACTGTCGTGACGGATAATCCGGTTGTCCAGTTTTCGGGCGACTATACTATCGGCGTGGATGTGGGAATCACAGATTACGCCACCGTCGTGGTGCGCAGTGTCGCAACTGGGCGCATAGTGCATGAGACGACGCTATCTCAGCGCGTCCATTCACTGTGGAACAGCGTGCGCGCATCTGAGCGGCAAGTCAAGTATTTGCGAAAGAAAGCTGCGGCGATGCTCGGCGACCGGCAAGCTCGCATGGCTGCTTTGGATGAGGCTCGGTTTCACCGTGAGGCGGCGTCCAGGAAGAAGCGGGAGCTGGCGATTCTCGCCGCGCAAGAGATAGCGTATCTCTCCTATGTGTGGGACAACGCGGTCGTGGCCGTGGAGGACCTAAGCTGGATTGTGAACACCATGCAAAACGGGCGGTGGAATCGCGGGGCGCTCATCAAGTGGCTCGCTCATTACGTGTCACAGAATGGCGGATGGGTCGTATCCGTGAACCCAGCCAACACCTCGCAACAGTGTCACGTGTGCGGCCAGCGAGTCACGCACCCTACTCGCAAGCTGTCCGTCTGTCCCGAACACGGTGTGTTGGACCGGGATATTAACGCTGCGGCGAACGTTGCGGCTAGAGCTGTATCGCGAGTTGTTAAAGCGCGGATGACACGCGCGAAAAACCGGAAACTCAGATCACAAGCGCCGCTTAGAACGCCCATAGCTAGAAACTCGCTAAAAAATACGGGCAGGAACAGAATGAAGAGTAAGCCTACTCCGAAAAGGAAGAACAACCGCCGAGTTTCTAAGGGGGTGAATCTTCCTTTATGCCCCGCTAGGGCACAAGCATCACACTTGGAGGCCAGCGTACTAGCGGACCAGGATACACGCGTTACTCTGGGGACCAATACGGCGGCACTCAAACAGGACACAAGTATGACTTATGATCGTAGGTTATACAACCCTGTTGGATACGCAAAGTATTTGAGTGTGATGTTGGGTGACACGTCGGATGGTCCGGGCGTGCGCGCCGCCGTCTACTACAGTGGGTGTGAGCTGCGGTGTGAGGGGTGTTGGTCGCCGCAAACGTGGAACCCAAGGATAGGCCATGACATGACGGCCACCAAGCGGCGTGAGATTGTCGCGTATTTGGAGCGCCCCGAGGTTGCTGGTTTGAGTCTGTTGGGTGGTGACCCGTTTCACCCGTTGAACGCGGCTGACGCGACCGCGTTGTGTGCGCTCGTCAGAAGCCGTTTCGGGTGGGGTGGTGAGCGCACTATTTGGGCGTGGACCGGGTACACGTTCGACGAGCTGCTTACTCGTGAGCACGCGCGCATGTTGTTGCCCATGTTGGATGTGGTGGTGGATGGCCCGTTCATTCTGGGTGAGCGTGACCTTAATCTGCCGTTCATGGGGTCGCGTAATCAGCGTGTCGTGGACGTGCAGGCGACGCTCGCGGGCAGGCGTGACGGCTCCCTGAGTGTGGGTGAGGTTGTTGTGTTGGACGAGTGGATGCGTGCGCCTGAGCCTCCCACGGTGGACGCGTAGGCGCGGCTGTGGCGCTCGCGGCGCTGTTTGATGGCGTGAAGCGAACGCGAGCCACTGTGCCGGGTATGAGAAAACGCCCCACGGCTTTTGCTCTTGTGTGAGCTTGCCGTGGGGCGCTTACTACCGCCCAGCGTTTAGCGGGTGGTGATGGTCAGTCCGAGGCGCTGTGCTTCCGCCTGGGTGAGTCGGCCGTTCTCGAACTTCTGTGCAGCCTTGGCGAGTGTCTTGTCGTCGGCGGTGACTCCGAGACCTCGCGCCGCACGCTCAAAGTGCTTTGCCTGCTTGTAGTCGCCGATGAAAGCGATGTTGTTGTTTTTGTTCTTGATGATCGTCATTCTTCTCTCCTCGTCATCTTCTTCTTGTACGTTTTTCTGCAACCTGGATAGTATAGCATGTTGGGCGAGCGTGAGTCAACGTCTTGCCCGCGTATTGCGTCACACGCTGTACAGACTTGTCGCTGTCGCCTGCTACGCCTCTTGTCGGGCGTGCCTCGTATTGTCCTACTGGTTTTTCCATGTGATGCCGATGCTGTCTGCGAGAGTGCGCGCTACCCGCTCGGCCACTAGACCGTAGGACGCGTCGCCCGGCTTCACTGGTACACCCAGCGTGGCGACACCACCCGCCTGGTCAACGACGATCATGACCTGCCATACGCCCGTCACGGGGTCGCTTTTGCCTCCGCGCCACACGGGCACGCCGCCCATCGCCCACGCTCCCGCGTTTTCATCCCACACCGGGGTTGCGGTGACTCGCCACACGCCCGGCTGCAACATGTTAGCGTGTGCGCCAAGTGGCGTGTCGCCTCTCCACGCGAGGCCGTCACGCAACTGAATACGGGCCGCTACCTTGCCGCGCACTCGCTGGAACACGCGGGGTGCGCAAACGGCTAACAGTGTGATAACGGCCGCGACGACTACGAGGAGAACAATAGGCATGTGAACTCGCCCCCTCCTCTTGTCGCTCGTCTGTTTTCTTGTGCTGCTACGGGACTCGAACCTGTATCGGCCACTCTTCCATTTGATAGTAGAAACAACCAAATGGTCGAGCAGCCGCTCTCCCAATTGAGCTAAGCAGCTCATCCAACTGACCAGGTTGGCATCCATCTGTTCGGTGAGGGTGTCTTGGTCGAGACACTTTACACTATCTTTCGACACTCACCGACAGCGCTCCCAGGCTAGGACTCGAACCTAGACTAGCGGGGTCAGAACCCGCCGTGCTGCCACTACACCACCTGGGAATATTTTTAACCTTGTATCCCGGAGTCGAACCGGGGTCGCATCAGACAATGTCCGCTGGTCTGCCGTTGACGTATACACAAGGTCTTTGCCCGAACTACCAGGCGCGAGGAAGCGCGTCCCCACGATGCCGACTTAGTTACTGTCGCTATCTGTCCCCTTGGTGAGAGTCGAACTCACATGCCCGTGCGGGCGGCGCATTTTGAGTGCGCTGCGTCTGCCTGTTCCGCCACAAGGGGGTATTCTCTAGGGGTGAGAGTCGGCTTGTTGCCAGCGTCTCCCCCTAGAGGGTTTTTGTCCAGTGCTTCCAGTATAGGGGGTTCTCGCGCGCCTGTCAACTCTAACGCCGCGTTCCGTGCGCCACACTCTAATAGCCGCTGCAGCAACAGCGTTTACTAGCGTCCGCCGCGAGCGCCGCTGGTTTAGTTCTCGGTGTTGAGTTGTTCGATCTGGTCGAGGAGTCCGGGGCGCATCTTGTCGGCCTGGTAGATGAGCCACATGGCGACTACGCGGTCAAACATCACTGTGTCGCCAATGTTGCAGATAGTGTACCTTTGTTGGTTGCTGAAACGCCTGACAATATCCATCGGCGACTCGCCCGCGCGCACGCTCAGGAGGTCTTGTTCCCTGGCGTCGGGTTTCACGCTGATGCTGATTCCCGCGCCGTCGCCTTCGCAAACAGTGCCGTCTTCCTGCAACGTGTCTACGTCGATGCAGTGTCCGTATGGCGAGTAGGAGACGCGGTATCCGTACCATTCCACGAGGTTCAGGAATGTCTCTGCGCTACCGGCGATAGGTTCCACACATTCCCATTCGCGGCTTGTTGCATGGGACTGCTCGAACGCGCCGATAAGGTGGGACGGGTCGCGGTCCATGCGCGCCCCCGTTTCGCGGCACTCGGCTGTGAAAGCGCGCAGGTCGTCGCGCGTGATGGGGGTGATTTCTCGTGTCCTTGCCATGTTTCTTGACCTCTCGCTGTTTTCCTCTTGGCTCTGTTTTTGCGCGGCTCTCTATGTTAGCGCACGGTGTCTTGTTGCGCCCAACCTCGCACGCCCGGTCAAATGCTCCGAGCGGGCGGGTTTGTGGTCGCGTCGTTCAGTTGTTGTCGCCGTCCGCGAAGTAGCCGGACTCATCCAGGAGCATACGGTTGACGCGCAGCCACTCTGGGTAATCCAGCGTAATCGCGTCCCCGGTCACGTCCTCCACGAGCATCCCCATGCGCTCCGCGTAGTCGCGGGAGAGCACGCCAGCGTCCGTGAGGAGCTTCCTCATGCGAGTAATCTCGGCGCTTTCGCGCTTGCTCGGCTCGTAGTCGTCGCGCAAAATAGCGTTCTGCACCATCGGTCGCAGCCACTTGGCGCGCGTGTACCAGCGGGTCTTGATCTTCGCCATACGGCCATCGCCGTAAGAAACGACATACCCCTCGGCGTGTTCGTGTGAAGCCCTATCCGCCATGCGGGTAATGATGCCTGCAAGGTCGGTGTCGTTCTCCCACATCCACCAGTATGCGAGAGTCTTACTCTCAGCAACCGGCATGAGCGGGTCCACGGTGCGGATGACGGTGAACGCCGCATCGAACGGCATCGGGTCGTAGTCGGGCGCATTGTGGATGAAGTCAAGGAAAATCATCTCATCTTTGGTGTAATACACCATATGCGGGTCGCGCTTACTGATGCACTCGAACGTGGCCGACAGGTTGTTGTCGGCGAGGATGCGTCGCAGACGCTCACAGCCCGCGTCGCCGATCTGGGCGCGCAGGATGCGCTCGGCCTCACGCGAGTATGCGGTGACACCGCTCTTTGACAGGACCACCAGGTTGCCGTTAACGGCTGCGACGATGGCGAGGAACCCGTTGTGCTTCTTACGCATGGTTACGTTGTAGTGCTCGTTGTCTTGCGCTTCACGCGTGGCTTCTGTTGCGAGGTCGCGGATGGTGGCGGGAGCGCCGCTCTGTCCGACGTTGAAGAACTTGTCGTAGCCGCGTGCGACGACCTCCCCGGTGCTCTTGTCGAGGAACAGGCCGCGAGCGCGCACGGTCTGCGCATCCCACGCGCCCTTGTAGAACGCTTTGCGCGTGAAATTGCACGCGACCACGACAGGGATACCGGACTCTTTGACTCGAACAAGCTCGTTGCTCGCCATCGCGTCCAGGAGGTTGGTCCCGTTGCCTGCTGTGGCTTCGCGCTTTGCCCGGCGGCGTTCTGCCTCGATCCGCTCATCGTTGTTGGCGACTGCGTTGTTCAGCATGTCGTTCCACATGTTCAGGACGTTCACGGTGTTTCTTCCTTTTCTTGACTGTCGGGTGCGCCATGTGTGCGCGTTGTTGGTGTTTGTCTTTCTGCTCTCCATTGTAGCATGTTGCGTGGCGTGGCGCAATAGTGAAGCCCCGCACGGTGGGCGCGACGCTTGTGCGCCTGTTGTTTCCGTGCGGGGCGATTGGCACGCCGGGCAAGACTTGAACTCGCATCCAACAGATTTGGAGTCTGCGACTCTACCAATTGAGCTACCGACGTAGTGCGCGCTTCGCCAGTTGTACGGCCTGACGGGCGCGCGTTTTGCGATTCGTTGCCCGCCAGCTTGCATCCTGGCGGCGAACCACAGTGAAACAATATCACAGTCAACACGCGCCCGTCAATAGGGAAGCGAAAATCATGTCGGTGGCGCAGCTATTCAGGTTGCGTGAGACTGGGCGGTAGCGCGATTTCGTTCGCCACCGCCACCGTAACAAGAAAAACCTTGACGGGAAATAGGAGAGGTGACGGCGTATGACGAACCCGACTGGGCCGTTGTTGGCGGCGTGGGTGAATGGTGAGAAGATCGCGTGGTGTGACGGCGTATTCCAGGGCGACAAAGAGGTGTGCGCGTATGTGCGTCGCATGGTGAAGCGGGGCGCTGTCGTGGAGGCTCCGTGCGGCCTCGTAGAGTGTGACGGCACGATGCTGGGTGCGCTCGCTGCCATCTGGTCTTATTCCCCTGGTCGGTTGCAGGTTGTCGCTTGCCCCGAGCGCGTGTACATGTTCTTCCACACGCCGCCAACGGCGGAAAGCAGCGAGGGAGAGAATGTCGCGACTGTGGGCACGGGCGAGGGACTGGGTATCCCGGACGAGTGGGAGCCTAGCGGCGGCATGTTCGTGGGCGGCGTTTTCGCGGACGGCGCAATCGTAGACGACAGTGACGAAGAGGGGCGGTGACAGCTCATGTGCAGGAGTAAGGCGGACGGCGGTAGGATATGCCCGTGCCAGTCGAGCGCGCGTAGGAGCGCAAAATACAAGGCCAAGAAAGCGGCCGTGGCGTTGGGAGATACACCCGCCATTGGTGCGCGCAACGCGAGTGATACGCCCGCAGGTGTGTTCCCCGAGGGTATGCCTGCCCGCGAGTCGTTCGAGAAGCTACGCGCAGGGTGGGACGCTGACGCCGCCAAAGACGTTATCGCCACGGTGAACTCTCTGACTGACGAGGAGCTAGAGGGCGCGGCTGGTGACGCGCTCGTAGCCGCGTATCCGGACATGATGGCTGCCATGCTGTCGGGTGAGAGTATGCGTGGTTTGGATGGCGTGACGCGCCGCGACGCGGTGCGCGCCGCCGTAGCTGTCGAAGTGGGGTGCGCTTTGGCCGCTGAGGCGGACAAGGATGAAGCTATCCCGCGTGCGCGAGAACGGTTCAATGCGGTGTCTGGCGTGGAAGAAAAGCTCTCTAGCGAGTTGAAGGAAGTGAGAGCCGAAGGGGACCAAATAAACCAGTCGTATGAGGAGGCGCGAGACCGTAAAGACTGGGACACTGTGCGCGCACTGCGTGATGAGCTGGATGGTGTGCGTAGCCGTTGGATGGATGTTCGTGATCGTTGGCTCACGTCGCTCCGCGAGAAGTCGGAAGCGTTGAAGGCGGTCGGGAAGGCTCGCCAGGAGTCATACACGCGCCTGCTCGCTCAGGTTCGTGACATGGGCGGTGGCCTGGATGCGAAAACGGCGTTTGCGCCAAGGAGTAGTGTCGCCGGTAAAAAGATCGTGCAAAGCGCATCCCGCTTGTACCCGACCAGTTGGAATAAGGCGTTTAGTGACCCTGAGAATAATCAGGTGAAAGTGGTACTGGCGAAGAAGAGCGTTGCCATTGGTGCGGCCTTGTCCGAGTACGGGTTCTACCAGCATAAGAGCGTGATGTACAGTGACGGGTCGATTGGCGCTCGCCTGCGGGTCGTTGAGGACGCAGATAGGGACGTGATCGAGGAGAGGATGTGTCATGAGATGATGCACCGGATGGAGCGCACAGTCCCCGGCTTGCTAGGTGCGGAGCAGGCGTTCCTGCGCTACCGGGCAGACGGCAGCAACTATGGTGGCCTGTATGGTGGCGCTGCCGGTAAGAAGATGCCGGTAGGGTACGTTGATTCTTTCCCAAGGACTTACGCTGGCCGCGTGTACAACACGGATACCCCGTTTGCGTTCGAGGTGATGAGCGTTGGCGTGGAACACGTGTTTTATGGAAACACTGGCGACCTGTCCGGTGAGGATGACCGTGAGGGCGCGTCACCATCGGCTGACCGCGAGTATCGTGGTTTCGTGTTGGGTGCGCTTGCATCCCTGTAAGAGAAGGTGCGACAACGTGGGGCGGGTGGCGATTCGTGTGCCGCCCGCCCCTGTCTTGGCCGGTTGCGCCGTCTGGTTTCGTGAGGTTTTGCGCGCCAGGCAAGGGCGGTGTTACTGTTCGTCATGTCAAGAGACGTTAACAACGATGACCGGCACACGAAGGGGTGCCAGTACCGTGCGAGAAGCAAGAGAGGGTGTGGCTGATTGTGGCTACCGTGAAGAATGAGAAGAAGGAGGCGCTGCCCGGTGACGCGCAGGCTATCGGCGAAAACGTTGATTCCGCTGAGGCTCGCGGAAAGCTGGCCGCTGATATGATCGCGCAGCGTTTGCCCGCAGCGTTGGAGCCTACCGTCGTAGAGGAGGCGGGCGTGTTCGCGGTGCGGTCGAAGGCGGGGCGCACGCTCGCCCTGGTGGAGTGTCATCCGATGATGCTGCACGCGGACCTTGGCGGCGAGTATGCGCACGCGGAGACTGTTCGGCTGGTAGCGTATGAGTTGGGTGTGTCGTTCGCGTGCATGGACAGGCTCTGACCGTGGAGAACACTGGCTCGACGGTGGCTCGTGTGCCGCCGTCGTGGGACGAGACGTTCATGAGCTTGGCGCGCGTGTACGCGCAGCGCAGTAAAGACCCTGGCACACAGGTTGGTGCAGTGATCGCCGGGGCTGACCATCGGCAGTTGTCGGCAGGGTATAATGGTGAGCCGAGGGGGTTCACCGGGTATGATGATATGCCGTGGGCGCGCGAGAGCGAGCGCGGCGAGTTGGACACGAAGTACCCGTATGTTGTTCACGCTGAGGAGAACGCGGTACTGAACTATCGCGGCGTAATGCGTGACATGGAGGGCGCGACCGTGTATGTGACGCATTATCCGTGTAACAAGTGTGCGCGTATCCTCGCCCAGGTGGGAATCAAGCGCGTCGTGTACAGGGTGGACTGGGATGACGGGCGGAGAGGTGCGGCTGAGAAGATCATGCGGATGGCCGGTATTAGCGTTGAACAGTATCACGAGTGAGCGGGTGTGGCGGGAAAGCGTGATGCTATTTGCGTGATAGCGTTGTGGCCGCCGTTGGGAATTGTGAAGTTAGGTAAGGGAAAATTGGGTTCTTTTATTGTCGATAAGAATTATGACATGCAGGGGATGGTGCGCGAGTTCTACCACCGTTTCGAGCAGGATGAGTTTGTTGCGCCTGCCGGTGAGGTGGCGAGCGTTGAGCGTATGGGCGCTGGTCGTACCGCGTTGCGTGTTGACTTGATCGGTGAGGAGTTCATCGAGTTGGTGGACGCGACTTACGGCGTGGAGGCTGGTAACGTGTTGCGTGGCGCGTTGGAGCGCGTGCGTAGTGAGAACGGGTATGAGGCTCGAAGTGTGGATACGGTTGAGGTGGCTGACGCGTTGGCTGACATCATGTACCTGGTGTGGGGATTCGCCTTGGAAGCGGGTATTCCGCTGATGGACGTATTCAGGGAGGTCCACGCCTCTAACATGAGTAAGCTCAGAGAGGACGGCAAGCCCATTATTTCTGACGGGACGATGCTCAGGTCTGACGGGTCGCTCGCGCCCGTCGGCAAGCTCATGAAAGGGCCGGGTTTCTTCCCGCCGGACATTGCGGGTGTACTCGGCGTTTAACATGGTGTCCGCGAGCGCGGGCGCATGAGCGGTCGTGTGGCGCGGTTTCCCGTGCTATTGGGGTGGTGTTAGGTGTTTTCCTAGCGCCACCTCCCCCTTTTTGTAGCTACGGGCTGGTGGCGGGTTTCTTGATTGAAGGGGTTGGTGTTGTTATGGCTAGCGTACATAAGACGCATTTTAACGTGCTGTATGGCAAATTGTTGACATGTGTTGCGCAGAGTCCTGATCGGTGTCCGATTAACGTGGTGGCGTTACGGCAGGGTTTGCCGAGCGTTCACTTTGTGGACCAGGATGCGGCGAAAAAGTACATGGAAAAGTACCATGATAGTACGCGCCGGTATATGACGAAGGACGCGTACCGGAGGAACCGTCGTCACCGTCCTGACCTGAAAACGACAAACGACAAGTTGGCTGCTTACGGCTTGTCGGCCGCTGACACGGGCTTCACTGACCGTGATGTGCAGTTCGCTACCGCGCGCTGTGATGAGCCGTTGACGTTGGACGTTGAGAGCGTTGATGGCGCTCCGTTGTCTACGTTCGACCCGGAGAGGTCCGCGAAGCAGCATATCGCCGCGATGGCGTCTGCTGCGAACCGTGACAACAAGTACCAGCTACAGAAGTTGAAGCACGCGGAAATGCTGCCTGGCACCACCGTCGTCAATAAGCGGACGGGTGAGGTCGTGGACGCGGGCGAGGTCGTGGACGCTGCCATGTTGCGTATTCACGAGGAGAAGAACCGTGAGCACGCGCAGAACGTGTTGAACACGCTCGCCGCCTACAAGGAGTTCCCGAACGATTGGAGCGACAAGTTCACGAGCCTTGACGGCACTGTGACGGTAAGCGCTAAGGTCGTCGCCGACCAGTTCCATGATGACGCGTATGCGAGTATGAGTGAGGAGATGCGCGCCGCCTGTGAGGTTGAGGAGGCGACCATTGACTACGATAAGCTCGATAAGCTGATTGAGGAGCGCCCGGAATTGCGTGATCTCGTGTACACGGGTGACACGTATGTGGTGGAGAGCGTTGTTGGTCAGCCTACGGAGGTTGGTCAAAGTGATACTCTGATTTCGAGTTCGTTCGCTGGCAATAAGGCGAAGCTCACCGAGAATGCGAGTAATGTTCTTGCGGGTGTCGCTGGTTTCCGTCAGAGGTCGCAGGCTCAGTTGTTTGGTGAGGCGATTGTGGATGAGGAGACAGGCGAGGTGAAGGGTCACCTGCTGGGCAGTAAGAAGCGCGCGAAGGACCGTGAGGACGTGTTGAAGGATAAGGTGAAGAACCTTGCTGGCGCGTTGGATGTTCGCGGTCACACGGGCGCGCTGTTCATGCCTGGTAAGGCTAACGGTAGTGGCGTGTTGGTGTCGAACCGTCGTAACCGTAAGCGCGCGGACACGCTGCGTCGTGAGCTACCGGGTGATGTGTTGCGTGAGGTGTTGACGGCGACGAAGCGCGTTCCGAATGAGGAGCGTGCGCGCAAGGCTGGCTGGCCGGAGTCTGACATTCAGCGCGTGTTCCATGCCCGTAAGGTGCGGTTGACTGTGCGCGACAACGAGACTGCGATTCGGCGCAAGAATGAGGAGACGTTGGAGCGTCTGGGGATGGCCGCGTAAGGCGCGGTCCCGCGTAGTCTCTCTCGCTTTGGGGTGGCGGTGTTACCTGTGTGCGCGTTGCGTGCGCGAGTGGGGCACCGCCACCCCCGCTTGTCTTTCCTGCGCGCCTTGTCGCGGGGCCTGTTTTCGTTGATTTTCCGGGGTTTACGAGGGTTTGCGGGTGGGGTTGTTAATATGTGTCAGTGAAGCCCCTCGGGAGTGAGGGGACACGACAGTTTTTCTACAAGAGTTGAAGGGGTTTATTGTGGCCGACGTGATGAATGATGAAGTTTTCGAGTACCAGCCGCCGCGCATCGTGTTCGAGGAGCCTGCGGTCGATGTGACCGCTGACGTGCCGAAAGAGTGTGTGGAGTTCATGGATGCCGTTCGCCGTAGCCTGCGAGAGCCGGGCAACCCGAACCCAGTGTTCGGTTTCGATGAGCATGGCGCACTGTTCCGTATGGCGGACGGCGACGACGCCGACTGGTTCCTGCTGACTGGTGAATACAAGGATAACAGTGACGGGTCCGTGGACGTGAGCAAGTACATTGTCGCCGTTAACGGCGATGTCGTGTACGAGACCGGCTACGAGGTTGACGGTGACAATATTAACCAGGCGTGGGGCGAAGCGATGGACGCGTTCATGGCTGCGCTTGGCATCCCCAAGGTGAAGTGACTCAACTAGTGTCGTTTGGCTTTCTGTCGGCGTAGCGCTCGCTCTCACAGTTGCGTGGGGCGAGCGTTCCGCTTTTTGTTTCTCCTGGTTGGGCGGGTGGGGTCGGCACGCGTGAGCGTGTGGCCTTGGTCTCTTTTGCTGGGTTTTGGGTTCCACGGTTGCATTGCCCGCGTATGCGCTGCTATTATTAGCGTACACTATGGTTTTTCATAGCATACGAAAACCGAAAGCGACTCTTCGGACCCCCGGTTTTCCGGGGTGGGTAGTTTTCCGGGATTCCCCGCCACGTGGACGCTTTGGAGTGAAGATGGCTGCCGCCAGATGGGACTGTGCGCCTACTTCCTGCCACGTTGGCGGGGTTTCTTGTATTCTCCTCGCCACCGTCAGCGGTGCGGCGCTGAGTGAGGCTTTGACAATGGTGCGCCCCTTGAACTATTCTTGGCACTATGAAGCTAGTAACATCGTCTATCAGCTACTTTCGTGGAATAAAAAGCAAGACGTTTACGCCCGCAATCGACGGCATTACCGCTATCGTGGGTGAGAACGGGACCGGCAAGACAAGTATCCTTGCCGGTATCTCGTGGTGCCTGTACGGCGAGAAGCCGGAGGGCGTGAAGCGCGCGGACGCTCTCATTAACGAGAAAGCTGACTACAAGGCGGGAGACCGCACACAAGTCACGTGCGTCGTATCCGTCAGTGATGGCCGTTTACTGCGTGTCAACAGGCGTATCACGACACGTAAGGGCGCGACCGAGGTTGACATGTGGCAGCGCCCCGCCGCCGACTACGACGGTACCAACGGTGGCGCGCTACTTGCCGACGCGGATGGATGGGAGCACGTGGCTGGACCTGCCGTGTCGCACGCTAACCCGGTGATCGTGCGCGCACTCGGCATGGATAGCCGACAGTATTTCGCGGCCGTCCACGTCCAGCAGAAGCAAGTGGACGATCTTGTTCACGATAAGAAGCGCGGCGAAGTCATTGAGCAGCAGACCGGCATTACGGCGCTCACTGTGGCTCGCGATAAGGCGCGTGAGGAAGTGAACGCGCTGAAACGTTCGAGCCGTGACCTGCATGTGGATAAGCGGGCTGTGAAGGATGCGGAGAAGGCCGCGAAGGACGCGAAGGCGGACGTGGAGAAGTTGCGCGCACGCGTCGCCAAGGGGGAAGCCAAAACGCGTGATGCTCGCGACAAATACGAGAAAGCGCGCACGGTGTTTGAGGAGAAGAGCGCGGCCTACACTGCTGGGCAGGAGAGGCGCGCCCGCAAAGCCGCCCTCACCGAGCGCATCGACAGCGCGAAAACACGCATCAGCGCGTTGGAGGCGGAGAAGCGTGAGCTAATGGGACGCGTCGGCGCGCACACCGGCGAAGTGACCGTGGAGGACGCGAAAAACAGCCTCGCGAGCGCCCGCGACACGTTGGATGCTGCGCGCGACCGTGAGCGCGCCGCGTCCGCCCTCGTGGAAGAGGCAAGGGCGGCGGGTGAGCGCCTACAGGCGGCTCTCACCGACAACGGCGGCGAAGCGGTGACCGAGGCGGCGTTGACGGAAACCGTGTCAACGCTGTCGGCGGACGCTGAAAAGCTACAGCGCGAGTTCGACTCTCTGCGTGACCAGTGTATCGCTGCGCGCGCCGACCGGGATAGACTGACGCGGGCAGCGGATATGCTGCGCGGCAACAGTGGGGACGCTCACGTGTGTCCGACGTGCCAGCAGGACGTGGAGGATGCGAAGGCGCTCGCTGGTTCGCTGACGTTGCAGGCGCAGGAGGCAAACGAGAAGTCGGAGAGGCTAGAGGCCGAGGGCGCGCGTGTGCGTGACGCTCTCAACGCGGCTGTTACGCGCCTTGAAGCTGCGCGCGCACGTCTGGCGACTGTGGGTGATTGCGCGCCCGTTGCGGCCCTGTTGGTGGAGCGTGAGAAGGCTCTCGCCGCTGCGACTGAGGCTGTATGTGAACGCTTGGTGGCCGTGGAGGCTGCGGACATGGTGTTGTCGTCTGCCGTGGAGTATCAGGGTGTGCGCGGCCAGTTGGACCGCGTGTCTGGTGAGATTCGCGCCCTGCTGACCTCCATTAGTGACGCGGATGCTGAACTGGCTGCGCTGCCGAAGGGCGAGCGCATGGTGAGCGGCGAGACGGTGGATAATGCTCGCGAGCGCATGTTGTCGCATCAGGCGACGCTGAGTGAGTACGAGGGCTTGTTGGCGCAGTTGCGCGTGGACGAGGCGAACGCGTCTGGCGCGCTCGGCGTTCGCGAGAGTGAACTTGCCGGTGTTCGTGAGCGTATGGCTCGTTATGGCGAGGCGTTGGCGGCGGTTGAGGTCGCTTCGGCTGCGCTCGCCGTAGTGGAGGAGTACCGGGCTGAGCGCATTAGGACAGGTGTCCCGCTTGTGGCTGAGGCCGCGTCTCGTTTCTTGGCGGCGTGTACGGATGGGGCGTTTACTGGCTTGTCGTTGGATGAGAAGTATAACGTGAGCGTGACGACGGCTGAGGGTGTGTCGCGTGAGTGTGGCGTGTTGTCGGGTGGAGAGTTGAGTGCGGCGGCTATGGCGTTGCGTATGGGGTTGGCCGAGGTTGCTGGTGGCGGCGGCATGATGGTGCTGGATGAGGTGCTAGTGTCTCAGGATGCGGCGCGCGCTGAGTTGATGTTGCAGGCCGTGAAGTCCCTGTCGGCTGGTCAGGTCGTAATGGTCGCCCATTCGCCGGTCGTGTTGGATGTTGCGGACGCGATTGTGGAGATGTGATCTACGGCGACACTAAAGGTGTCACCGATTCCTGTGTTCGCGATTTCCCGCTGGGAGGGGTGGCGCGCTTGTTTCTGGTTGTTCGCCGGGATATGCGCCGCCCCTCTCGGTGTTTTCTTGCTGTGTCGCTGTGTGCCGCGCCCTTGTTTTCCTGTCTGCGCGCCTTGTCGTTCGGCTTTTGTTACGACGGGTGTTTCTTCTTTTTGGTGGCGCGCGTTTTGTGCTATTGGCGGTTGTTTTGCCTTGTTTTGCGCTATTTTGTTGTGGTTGACGGCAGTTTGTGTCCGTTGATTGTCATTTGTTTTTGTTTCCTAAATTGTTGTGGGAGTTTTTTGTGCGTAAGCAGGATGTGGTGAACGCTGTTGCGGCTCAGGTGACGATGACCCCTCGTGATGTGCGAGCCGTGTTGGCTGGCATTGACATGGTTGTGGGTGAGGCTGTGATGCGTGGTGAGGATGTGACGTTGGGGTTTGTGAAGTTTGAGCCGGTGACGCTCCCTCCGCGTGTTCAGCGTCTCCCTAGTGGCGAGTTGAAAGAGTTGGGGGAGCGTCGTCGTGTGAAGGCGAGGCCGTGTAAGAGTTTGCGTGATCGCGTGGCTGGCGAAAGCCTGGACGAGGGTTGATTGTTTTCTCTCTGGCTGGTCTTTCGGGGCTGCGATTGGCGGCGGGGTGGCGCTGTGTGCGTTGCCCCGTCTCGCTGTTTACTCTGGCTGGTATTGCGTGAGGTTTTGGTGTTTCGCGACATTCCGAGTTATAGTTCCCTGTAACGGAAAAGTTAACGTCTAGTGGCGCGGCCTGTGTGTTCGCGCCTGAATGTGAAAGAGGTGTTTCGTTATGGCTGGTAAGAGGGTGTCGGCGGTGGTTCGCGTCCCGTGGGGCGGGAGCGTCCTAGAGGCGGTCGAAGAGGGTTTTAAGGCGGGTCTGGTGGATGCTCAGGCGAAGCTGGGGGCGCTCAGCGTCGAAGATAGGGGGCTGGTTGAGCGTTGGCATGATTCTATCGTGTGGTCTCGTCTGCGTGAGATTTTTGTTGGCGCTGATGAAGATGGTGCGGGTGTGCTGGTGGATGCTGGCGCGGACGCTGACGAGGAGTCGTGTCGCCTGGTTTCCGGGTTGCCGTCCCGGTGGGATGATTTGAGCGCCGAGCAGGGCAATATTCATGTGATGCACGGTCGCGGCAACAGGTGGGGGCTGTGTAGTGATCGTGAGGGCAGGGGTGTGCGTTTGGGTGACGCCCCGTCTGAGTTGCTTGCTTATGTGCGTCGCGTGAGTTCTACTGCCGTGTTTTATCAGGTGAAGTCGTTTCACGAATCGGTCATGTGACGTGGCGTGCGCGGCCGCGAAATATTGGCTGCGCCGGTTGGTTTGTGTGTTGAGAGTGTGTTGGGGGTTTTGTGCCGTCGAAGAGGGTGAAGCGGGAGAGTATTCCAGCGCACGTGGAGTTGCCGAAGCAAAACGGCAGTGACGCGGAGTTGTATGCGAAGAAGCCTGCCCGTAACGAGGAGGAGATCGTTGCTGCGATTACGAGGCGTTCTGGCATTGATAAGGGTATTGTGCGCGCTGTTGTTCGCTTGTATGGTGAGGAGATCGGCGCGGACTTGGTGAATCATGGGCGTGCTCGCTTGTTTGGTGGCATGTTTAATGTGTCTGCGAAGCCGATGGCTATGAAGCAGGAGGGGCGTAAGTATTTCAATGGTGCGAGGGTGCCGGAGGGTGCGGACCCGGATGAGGTGTTTCCGCCTGACTCGTACACGTTGTCTCATTCGTATAGGTTGAAGGTTGACCCTGGGTTGCAGTGTTTGCGTAACGCGCGGGTGTGGGGGGATGAGTCGTGGGATGTTCCCGTGACGGCTCGCACGCTTGGCCGGTTGCGTGATTTGGCTTACGCTGAGGGCTTGCGTCCGTCTCATTTGCGGTGGCCTGAGCGTCCTGCGGGCATGTCGGTGGGCGAGTATTTCGCGGCTTTGGGTGTCAACATTGACGAGTGGGAGTCGGCTCCTGGTGAGAATGGTGAGGAGTATTACGTGCGGTAGCCGCCTCGCTGGTTGCGTCGGTCACCTCTTAGGGTGCGTTTTTGTGCGTGTGGCGGCGCGTTTTTGCTGCCGCTATTGTTTGGTAAGGGTGTGTCGCCGCTAGGGTGGCTTGGTGTCCCCGCCCACTCGAAAAGACGGGGCGCATGGGTGTGAATTTTGTAGTGGAGAGTGTGAGCGTGTTTGTGTCTAACGTTGGGGGCGGTCGCGTGGTTCGTCGCGCGTTCGCCGCATTGTGGTCCCTTGTGGCCGTCTTTTCTGTCACCGTGCCATTCCTCCTACCGCACGCCGCGCTACCCGCGTGGGCTGACAACGAGGCGCAGTCCGGCAGCGAAGAACGTTCCGCATTGCAGAAGCAGTGGGACGATTACGCGGTGCAGTCCGGCGGCGAAGTGGACAAGCGCGCGACGTTGGAGAAGATGCGAGCCGATACGGACAGTAACAGTATTGGTTACGCGTTGTCGCGTCTCATGACGCCTCGGTACATGAACGCTACTCCGTTGTCTGCGAAGAACGCGAAAGATACGAACTGTGACGCCCAGGATAAGCGGAACGGGACGCTCACCTACCATAACTGCGACGTGCCCAACATTGCCGGGGAGGTGTTGCAGGACGCGTTCTCGTTCTTTGCGCCGTCCGGCATTATCGGCGGCGAAACGTCGTCGAACACGTTGAGTTTCCCGTCCCTGGGGTTGCCGAGCGACCTGCCGGGCGGCGGCGCTCCCGCGACCCCCGGTGAGCGTCAAGCGAAGTACACGGCCCTAGAGTTGTACGGCTACAACCTGCGGTACACGAGCTACGTGGGTGAGTGGGACCATATCAAGGTGTTGACGGCGGCGCGTAGTCTCAGCAATTATGGGTGGATGGAGAAAATCAACCTGGGTGTGACCGCTGTCATTAACGGTGTGACGGGCGCGGTATCCACCGCTGCTAGTAACGCCGCGCAGTCGTTCAGTAAGGGTGACCTGATTGGCGGTATCGCGTCTTTCTACACCGGCCTGTTCTCTGGCGGTGCGGGCGCGACTGCGAACACGTTGTTGGATACGAGTGACCAGAACACGCTGGACTTGTACGCCTGGTATCGTGTCGGCTACGGCGCTACCTTGTACGGTGGCCGCGAGTTGACGACTGAGGAGATTGGTGCGCGCGGTCAGCAAATGCTGATCGAAGCGATTAGCGGTGGTCGCCCGGACGCGGCGAAAACGCCGGACGATCTTATGGCTATCCGCGACCTGCCCGCCATGCCTAAAGATGACATTGCACTGTGCATGGTGACGAAAACTGACGGCACCGTGGAGGAGCGCCTACACTCAGATATTGCTCCCGGCCCGACCGAGGCCGCTTGTAAGGCTGAGCAGAAGAGCGTGGACCGTAATAAGAAAGCTGCTTGGACGGTGGACGGCAACGGGAAGAAGGAAACCCTCGCCGACTGGCGTACACGCAACGACAGCCTGTTCAAGGCGGCAGAAAAGTACGGCATCGCTATCCCTTACGACGCGGACGAGTCGAAGCGTGCTGACACTATCAAAAACATGCAGGCTGGTTGGGCTGACAAGTGGCAGAAAGCGAACAACACGTACTTGGAGGGCGCTCAGGGCGCGAACAACAACAAGTTCGTGCAAGGCGTGCTCGCGTCCGCTGTGAAGAAAGCTATTGAAGCGGACCCGGAGAAAAACTACAACGCGCCGTGGAACCGCTTTATCTGCACGGACGAGAACGGCCGCGACGTGCTGGACGAGGATGGTCGCACCGTCAACGTGTATTTGAGTGACGGCACCGTGAACCCTGCGTGTGGTCACGGCGTGCGCTCCCCCATCCAAAACGGCTTGTTCGGTAACGGGTACCTGCCCAGCCAGGACCAGCCCGCCGCCGATTCGCGTGTCATGTCGTCGGATGAGGTAGTTGGTGTCCTGTTTGGTTTGCCGACTGCTTCTAACGCGCTTGCTAACATGGGGCTTGCCGTGAGCGGGTTGGCGACGCGCGTGTCCAATGCCGCCATCGGACTGGCTTACTCGCCTATCTTGGACTCGCTGAACGTGAGCGGCGTGATCGTGAAAACAGTTGAGATCATCCGTGACGGCTTGTATTTCCCGCTGGTTGTGCTGGTGGCTCTCGTGGCGCTGTGTTATGCGTTGTTCCGTGGCTTGGTGACGGGCACTGTCAGTATGGTGAAGATGGCGTTGACGACGCTGCTTGCCGCCGTGTTTGGCGCTACCCTCCTGGTGTCTCCTGCCGCCCTGGTGCGCGCGGTGGACTACTATCCGGCGAAAGCGGACGCGGCTATCACGAGCGTAATCTTGTCCACGGGTAATAGTGTGGACAATAACTTGTGTACCGCGTCGAACGGCAACGCGACTCACGCTGCTGATGCGAGTGAGAATAGTGTGGGCGGCGACTGGCAGGCATCCACGGCTGTGCGTACTCTCATGTGTGAGAACTGGCGGGCGTTCTATTTCGGCCCCTACGTGCAGTCTCAGTGGGGCGCATCCTACGATGACTTGTACGCTGCCGGTTACGCGCCCGAGGGTGGCGATGCTTTGGCGAACACGAACGCGCCTCTGGTGGGTGACGCGGCCGTGAACATGGGCGGCGGCATCGTCGAACACAACTGGGCGCTGTACCAGGTGGACGCTATGGGGTCGGGTACCGCATCCCGTGAGGCTGTGTCCCGCACGGGGCGGGCCGTGAACCCTGACCTGTACAGGGTGGTGGACGCGCAGGCTGGCCTGTTTGGGTCCGGCTACGATTCGCGCCATTTCGCGGCGTGGAAGAGCGGCGGTAGCCTGTCGTGGGGCGGCATGTTCGCTCCCGTTGTCGCTATCGCGGGCAGCGTGACAGTCGTCGCCTACAGTATCGCGAAGATCACAGTGACGTTCACAGCGGCGCTCATGCTCCTGTTGTTGCCGTTCATGCTCCTCATCGCGTTGCATCCGACCGTGGGGTGGCGCAAGTTCACCATGTACGCGGGCAACGTTGTCGGGCTGATGATTCAGCGCGTTATCCTGGGTATGATGCTCGCCGTGATGTTGCGTATTCTCGTGACTGCCGGTAACAGTGGCACGGGTGGCGGCGCTGGCATGTTGTTCGCGTTGATCGTGTGCGTCCTGTTCATGATGGAGCGTCGCACGATCTTGAATGTGACGGGCGAGCTGGCCGAAGGTTTGGGCGGCGTCGGCGGTGTTGGTGCTGGGTTTGTGCGTGACCCGTTCTCGACGCGCTCCACGGGCACTGGGTTTATCGCTAACAAAATGCAGCAGGCGCGTGTCGCTGCCGTGTCTGCGACGGGCGGTTTCATTGCTGGTACCGTGAGTGCGCGCGGCGACGTGCGTGAGGGGCTGCGTGAAGCTGGGGACGCTATGAAACGTGAAGGCAAGCAGTTGTTCTTCCGTCAGCGTCGCCGTGGTTTCGCCGCCCTACAGACCGCCGAACAGGTGTCCAAGAATGTTGGCGACAAATATCGCGAGGACGCCATGCAGGATAAGCATGTGCAGCATATTGTGGGTGACCAGTACAAGAAAACCAGCGAATATCAGGAGTATGAGCGCCTGTTGTCCGCGTGGAACGAGCTGTCGGGCCGCGTGCTCGCTGACGGCGACGGACAGTACAAGCTGGTGGGCGGTGAACGCCAGTACAAGCCGGTGCCGCCGCAGCGTTCCGACGTGTTGGGCGACAGGAAGATGCGCCGCATGGTGACGCGCGCCGCGAAAGACCGCCGCGAGTACGTGGAGTCCCAGAACGCGGGCGTGGACGCGGTGAGGTCCAAGCAGGACATGAACCGTGACACGATTGACGTGGATGTGGATGCTGTCGCATCCAGTGCGGCAGCTATGCGCGCCCACAATGCGGCGCTGAATGAGGGCAGGCGCGTGTCGAAAGCGCGCGTGCGCAAGATGTTGGAGAAGTCTCGCGCTGATATTGCGCGCCTGGACGCTGAGCAGGACCGCTTGTTGGCGCGTGACGCTGAGCGTGTGGCGCGTGCGAAAGAGCGCGCTGAGAAGGGGCACCGCGCGTCCGGCAAGTACCGTGATGGTGGCTTGCGCGGTCAGGATGTTGGCGGCGTGTGGGAGAGCGAGCGCAAGCGCCGTGAAGATGGCGCGTCGCACCGTGGCGGTTCGAGTGACGGAAAAACTCTTAGTGACGGTCACGGCGCTTACGCAGACGACAGTAGCGTGAACACTGCCGCTGGCGGTGGAACTGAGGAGGAGAACTGATGGTGTCGGTGAACGCTGGCGGCGCTGGCGCGTGGAGTGTTTCTGCGCGCCACCGCCGCGCATCCGCGACGGTCGGCGCAGCCGTGTCCGCCGTGTTGGCTGCGATGGTGTTGTGCCTGTCCATTTTTGGTTCTCACGTGGTGCCGCGCGCGTTGGCTGACGACGACAAGCAGGACAGCCTGGGCGTGGTCGGTTGGGCGATGTGTAACCTGGTTCCCGGCGGCGACATTATTTACAACATGGTCAGCACGGACGTGGTTCCATACGAGCTGTTGTCGAAGAGCGCAGCCGCGTCCCTGGACCGCGTGGACGCGGGCATTAACGGCATGATCTCATACGCTGGCCGCGATTTCGCTGAAACAAACAGCCGCATCGTCGGCTACAACGTGTCTGTCACGCCCCGAGCGGCAGACGCGGAGGAGCTGTCGTTTAACGGCGGGGACCGCGTGACGCCCTATGATCGTTTCGGCGTGTCCGGGTTGAAGTTGAGCGCATACTACGGTGAGTGGAAATACTACAAGTTTGACGCCTGTAAGGGCGAGGACCCGCAGGACTTGAAGGGCAGCGTATTCTACCCCGGACGCTTGGAACCGAAAACCACGTACAGTGCGTTGTCTGCGTCTCAGGATGTGCGCTCTCAGGCTTATGATTCGTCCACCATGTATAAGTGGGGCGTGGGTTTCGCTAACGGTGCCGCAAATTTCGTGTTCTTGTTGACGAAAATCGTTGTGGGCGCGACCATTGCGCTCATCGGATTGGCGTTCGCTGACCCTACCGCGTCGTTTGGCCTGTCGAGCGTCGTTGACGGCGATAGCGGCTTGTTTGTGCGCCTCATGGAGGGCGTGTTTACGCCACTGTCGGTGTTGGCTGTCATTTTGAGTCTGATGGTGGCGTTGTGGGCGTTCGTGAAGTCAGGTAGTGTGCGTGCCGCATTGAAGCTCGCCATTCGCCCGTTTGTGATCTTGTTCGTGGCGGGTATGTTGTCCGCCATGCCTGCCCTGGTAGTGTCTGTCCCTGCGAGGGCAGCGTCTCTCGTGCATGGCGTAGTGTTGTCTGGCGTGTCGCAGCAGTTCGAGTCTCAATCTACGATGTGCGGCAAGACCGGCGGAAACGTGGGCGGCGTGAACGATGGCGAGAGCGTAGAGGCCGCTTTGACGCGCGCCGGTTTGGACGCTCAGAGCGCGGTCGGATGCCAACTGTGGGAGCAGCTTCTCCTTCGCCCGTGGAGCATCGCACAATACGGGGTGGACTACAATCACCTGTGGGCGAACGGTTACGCGCCAGAAAACATGGTGGACGCCGAGGGCGAGCCGGTTAGCGAGCTAGGCAACGTGAACGATTCAATGGTGGGGGACGCGCCCGTGCCGTTGGGTGGCGGCGAGTTCATGCACAACTGGGCTGTGTTCCAGGTGAGCACTCAGACGCGTGCGCACGCTCTTGTCGGCAAGGATGGGGTGGACCCGTTGCCGAACCTGGCAGTGCAGACTGACTGGTATCGCGTTGTGGACGCTTTGTCGAATTACGAGGAGGAGCAGAGGAGCGAAACGCCGTCTGGCGCTACTGCGGCTGTGACTTATACTGCGCCGAAAGATAATCAGCCGTCACCGTACTGGCAGATGTGGACGGGCCGTGACATGTTGGCTCGCCTTGGTGCCGTATTCTCGTCTCTCGTGGTGGCTGGCGTGGCGCTTGTTGCTCCCATGCTGCTGGCCTTGTCGAGTGTCGTGTTCGGTCTTGGCCTGGTCATGGTGATGTGCCTGTTGCCGCTGTTCCTCCTGTTTGGGTTGTGGAGTGGTCCTGGTTGGCGTGCGCTCGGCCAGTGGTGGCGTCTGTTGGTGAAGGTGTTTGCGTTCAAGCTGGGCGCTGGCCTCCTGTTGATCGTTGACTTGCTGTTCACTGGCGCGCTGTTGAACATGTTGGGTGAGCTGGGCTGGTGGACGACGATGATGTTCCTCATTGTTGTCGGACTGGTCGTGTGGCTTGGCCGCAAGCGCTTGTATAACGTGCTACTGTCCGCCCTGTCGGCGGGTGGTGCCACTGAGAGTGCGGCGTTGTCTGGGTTGGCTGGGTCGATGCGCCGCGTGGGGTCTCGCACGCTGGGCGTGGGCCGTAATGTCGGTAACGTGGCGGCGGCTGGCGTTGCAGGTGCTGCGACGGCCCGCTCGTATGGGCGCAGCGCAAAGAGCGGCTTCTGGGATGGCTTGCGGGAGCAGGGCAAACTGTTCGTGTACACGCGGCCCGGCTTGGAAACAGCGGTCGGCGTGTATGAAGATAGGGCTGCTGGCCGTGAGGGGTTGGCGAAGTTCGCGGGCAGGTCGTGCGCGTCGTGCGGCGGACCGCTGGTGGATAGTGAAGCTGAGGATGGCGTTGGCGTATTTAATGGTGGCCGTCTCGCGTCTGGCGCGTACATTTGCCACACATGCTACGAGAGTAGTCTTTTTGACGATTCTGACCCTGCGATGGCTGTCACTATCCGGTTCAATCAGGCTGCGGACGAGAAATATGAGCAGGCTCGCAAGGATGAGGCGCAGAACCTCGTGTATGAGGAGGATAAGCGCCTGATGGGTGCGGGAGCGTCGGTGATGCGTTCTGACGCAGTTGCTGGCGCTATCGGTAAGGTGGAGACTGTGGGCGATCACCGCAAAGCGTTGTCTGACGCTGATTTGCGTAATGCTCTCGTGCTGTTGATGACGGCGTTTGAGTGTGAGGAGCGCGCTCACATGGAGCGTGCGGTGCATTGGGGCGGCGATTTCAAGCGGGCTGGTACATTCCAGTTGCCGCCGGAGGTGGAGGCTCACGTGGACCGCGCGGCGTTGGACGCATTGGCTTCTCGCGGAGAGTACGAGGCGGCGCGTGAGCTTGTCGCTGAAGCTGTAATCTCCTATTATCATGGTCGTACTGGTCGCGATTATAGGGCGGGCTTGCCCGTTACTGGTTCGTCGAGTAGTGAGATGCTGTTGGAGGACGCCGCATTGGCGCGCCGTCGTAGTGACCGTGGTTTGGGTGATTTTGCCCGCCATAACCAGTATGTTGGTAAGCGGCGTGACGGTGAGGGTGTCGTGAACGGTAACAGCAACGACGGCGGCAACGGCGGGCGTGATGCTAAGAAGATCGAGAGCGGCAACAGGAATGGTAAGCGTGTTGGCGATAACGAGAGTGAGGAAAGTAAGTGAGTAGTGGAGGTGCGCTGACGTGGGAGGATGTTCCTCCCCGGTCGTTTGCGGATTGGTTTGTTGTCGATTTCGCTCGGCGTGTTTCTCCCGCACTGGGGTTGCGTCGCAGGTTGTGGGACGAGAATCAGCGGCGCGCCCGCGAGGGAGCGGCTTTGTTACCGTCCCCGCTGTTGCTGCCCGTGGAGGTGCGCAGCGAGCCGTTGGATGCGGAGGCGTTGGAGGAGCGTTTCGGTGCGGGTGATTTTTTGGGCGCGTGCGAGCTTCTTGTGGGCGCGTATGTTCCTGTCGCCGAGCGCATTGGCGGAGACACGGTGAGCGCTGATTTGGTGTTGTCGTGGTGTGTGCTGGCAACCGGCGGAGACGCAACCACATAATACCGTTCTCCTGTTTGTGCCAGGTGCGCGAGATACCCCCGAAGCGGCCTCTGTATGGACCGCTGCGGGGGTTTCGTGTGTTCGCTGCGCCCTGGTAGGGTTTAGGGTGTGGGAGGCCGTTAAAACAGCTTCCAGTGTTTACCTTGTATGCGTTGTGCGGTGACATGTTTCGTGGTATGTTTGTTAGCGTAGAACCTGGTTAACGGCGAACCGACTCATTGTTAGACAAGAAGGAAAGAATCATGCGCATTTTCGATACGGTTGAGGATGCCGAGGCGGCGCTCGGGCGTAGCTTGCTGATGGCGCTGTCGGTTGGGTCTCTTGCCGCAGCTCGCGCCACTGTTGTTTCTCTCCTGGGCGAAGAATACATTGGCGATTATCTTCTGGGCGAGACGGTGAGCCGCGTGTTTGTTACTGTGCGTCGCCCGCGTGGCGGTTATGTTTTCTACCTGGTGGAGGATGGGCCTCGCTTTTGGGAGAGCGCCGTGAAAATCGCCTACTAGGGAAAAGTGCCGCGCGCCTGTTCGCGTCCACGTCATGCCGCCCACCACGGCTGTGCCCTCTTACTTTCGCACCTGTTTTGGCGAAGATTGGACACGCGTGGTGGGCGGCGTTTATCATGTGAGCATTGAAGAAAAGTTTTCTAGCTACACGTTGGTAGCACGCGAGCTTTCGCGGGTGACGCGGCTGTAGGAGGGGTTGGTTACATGGTGTCGGCTGATGGGCGACGAGGCAGCGGGTCGTTTGTCGCGAAAAGTGTTGCCGCACTGTTGGGCGTGTGTCTGGTCGGGCTGCTTGCGTGGCAGACTGGTTCGACCGTCCATACCCTTAACCATTTCGGCGAGGATACCGAGAGCGGCGCGCAGTCCGAGTCCCCGTATGAGAACGTTGCGGGCGCGTCTGCCGCGTGGTCGTGGCTGTCTGTGTTTGTCGCGTCTCCTGATGGTGGTGAGGGGTGGCAGGCTGGTGAGCCTGGCGGCTACCCGGCGCTGTTGGATGGCGTGTCGTGTTCTCCTGGCGTGTCTCGTCTGGGTGTGCGTCCCCTGTTGTATGGGTCGTCTCGTAGTGGCTCGTCTTATGTGAGCACGTTTGTGTTCCCTCCCGGTTATGCTGCGTCGGGGTTTGCGGCGCTCGTTGACGGCGTTGATTCGTGTTTGGGTGAGGGCGTGGATGGCGCGTCTGGGTCTCGCGAGTGGCAGGGCGGACAGTATGCGTTGTTCCAGTCTGGTAGCGTGGTTGTTGGCGTGTCTGGCGCTGATTGGCGTGGCGTGCGTGGCCGCGCGGAGTCGCTTCTTCTTGCTGGCGGTTGCGTGTCGCTGTCGGAGAGTGTGTCGGATACGGTGAGGTCGCCGTATTATGATGGTGATGGGTTTACGGGTTTGGTGGAGTCTCAGACTGTTGGTCCGTCCATTGTGGACCCTGGTGAGAGTCGCGTGTCGTTGTCTGCTCCCGCGTTGGATGTTCCGTCTGTGCCGGAGCCGGAGGGGCCGTTGCCTGACGGGTTCCCGACTGTGCCCGCGCGCCCGCAGGTTGCTTTCTCGGATGAGGCGGCTACGGTTGATTTCGCGTCAGCGTGGCGTACCGTGTCGTATCGTGTGGCTGACGATGATGGTCCTGGCTGTGGGTGGTCGTGGTTTGGTCAGGCCGCTCCTGTTGTTGACGCTGCCGGGTTGGCGGCTAAGCGCGCGTCCACGGTGGAGTCGGCTCAGGGTGAGGCGGATGCTGCTGCCGCCGCCCTGTATCGTGATCGTAGTGCCGCGAGGTGGCGCGGCGTGTCTGGCGCTGCTGTGGCGGCGAACGCGGGCGACTACAATCGGCGCGTGAGTGAGGTGGACGCAGCGCGCAAGGCGCTCGCTGATGGGCGTGCCGCGTTTTACCCCGAGTGGGTGTCGTATGTGTCTGCGCATGACTCGTGGCGTGATCGGGTTGCTGCTCGCGATGCTGCGTCGTCGCGTTGGGAGTCGTCTGTGACTGCGTGTATGGGCGGCGCGCCATCGGTGTCGCCGTCTCCGTCGCCCTCCCCGTCGCCGTCTGTCCGTCCCGCCCCGTCTCCCTCGCCGTCCGCTTCGGCCGGTGTGGTGAAAACTCGCGCGCAGTGTGAGCGTGAGACGGTGAAGCCGGTGGAGATGACTGTGGACGTTGGCGCGGAGCCGTCTGCTCCTACTGTACCGTCTGGCGTGACTGTCCCCGCGTCGTGGCCGCAGCCTCGCCGATAACCACGCCATCTTGCTTGTTTACTGTTTGGTTGTTGTTGACTTTTTGGTGGAGTGATTGTTGTGTCTACTAATGGTTACCGTCGCGTAGCGTGGAAGCCCGTCACGGACGGTAGCGCGGGTGGGCGTGCGCCTCGCCCCGCTCCCGCTGTTTCTCGCGGGCGGCGTGGCGTTCCGGCGTGGCTGTTCCTCGTTGCCCCGGCGTTGATTGTCGCTGTCGTGTTCGCGGTTGTGTACGCGCTTGCTGGTGGCTCTCGTCATGAGGGTGGTGCGCAGTCGTCGGGTCAGTCTATTACCGCCACTGGCGGTAATAATGTGGCGGTAAACGATGGTGGATTGTTGGGGTTTTATGAGCTAGTGCGTGACCGTCACCCGCAGCCTGGCGAAACTGCTTCTGGCAACAACAGTGTGGACCATGAGAGTCAGGGCGTGTGGGAGCGCGACACGCGCATGGATGGGCGCAGTGTGCGCGCGTGGCTGGACGCTGACGGTCGCCGCGTGGGCGTGGATGGGTGGCCGCGTTGGTTGGTGTTGCCTGGGTCTGGGTGGCGTGGCGTGCAGGAGTGCGTGCTTGCTGACGGTGCGAGCACCCTGTGTCCTGTCGCCGTGAGCGGTGACGGAGCGGTGACGGTGAGCGTGGTGCGTGGCGGCTTGGAGGGTGACTTGTTTGTGGCCGCTCAGAGTGTGCGCGTGGGCGCGGTGTCTGGGTCGTTCGCTGATTCGCGCGTGTTGGATGTGTTTATGGTGGATGTTCCTGGCGGCGCTGATGGTGGTGGCGTGTTGCATGTGGGTGTGGGACTATTGTCTGATGGGATGATGGTTGCTGTGTCTGGCGTTGATGGGCAGGCTGTGGAGTCTGTGTTGTCTGGGTTGTCGTGGCAACAGTAACTAGCCGTATTGTTTCTTGCGGGGCTTGTTGAAGGGATTTTGCTTGTGGTGACAAGGGTTATTGTGGGCGTGTTGTGCGCGCTCACGTGTGGCATGGCCGTTGTGTGGGCGCCTGGCTTGTGGTCGGCCGCTCATTATCGGCTGTTTGTGAAGCGTAAGCTCGAAAAAACCAAGCCGAAGAAGGGCGAGGAGCTTCCTAAAAAGAAGAGCGACGTGTGGAAGCCGTATATTCGGTTTGCGCGTCGTGAGGATACGCGTCAGGTTGTTGTGCGGAAGGCGCGGGCAGCGGATGAGAAGAAGGGCCGTGAGGCTCGCGAGCCTGTGACGTTGAACATTGAGTACCGGCGTTTTTGGCCGCTCGTTCAGGCTGTCATGGCGGTGTTGGGCGCGGTTTTTGGCGCTTTGTACGTGTGGATACCCGTCGCAATTCTTATCCTACTGGGTGGGCCGTTGCTGCATCGACTTATGGTGTCGAGTGTGAAGGCTATCGTGGATGGGCGTGAGCGCTTGTTGGTGCGCATGTTTGAGGTGTCGGCACCACGGTTGGGGCTAAAGAGCGGCGGCTTCAAGGAATACGGTGAATGTATTGAAGTGTTGGCGTGGCGTGACCCGTTGAAACCGAGAGAGATTAAGTTTTCGCTGCCGCCCGCGTACTCGTTTGACGTGTACGAGGAGGAGAATTTTCTGCGCACGTTTAACGGGGCTTTCGGTCGCGAGCTTGCGTGGGTGGAAAAGAGCGGCGTAGACGATGACACGAAGCGGCCGTTGGGTTGGAACCCAGACGAGGGCACGGTGACGATTACGAGCCTGCCGCCGCTTCCGATGATGGCACCGTTGCGCGTGGACCATATTCTTGGCGACGACATTCCGTGGACGTTTATCCCCCTCGGGTTGGGCGTTGAGGGTGGCGTGACGACTCATAACCCTGAGACGGGCGAAGAGGAGCATGTGATCGGCTACTCGTGGCACGATTCGGGCGCGAAAGAGAAGATGAAGCAGGGCGTGCAGATTGACGAGCACGCTGCGAACGCTGCTCCGATGTGTTTGATTGCCGGGTCTACGGGGTCGGGTAAGGCTATCCCGGTGGATGAGAATGTGTTGGTTCTCGTGGACGGCCCCGAGTTGAGGGGCGGTCACGTTGATGATTTTGGCTTGTATTCGAGCGCCCTGGATGACGGACGGTTGTCCGCGCGCGGCGCGGGGCATCCGGCTATGGCGGCTCCGGTGTATCGTGTAAAGAAGAGGAATCGCCGGTAAGAGGTGGCGCTTTCCGAGCGCGTTCACGTTCTTCCACGGGAGCGTTTATTTTAATGTTTTAACAATGGTGGGTTGGTGTCGCCAGCCCGCAACAATGGGAGAGGAAACAGTGACAGAAGAAAACAACAGGTACGACATTACCGTCTACTCTAAGCCACGGTGCCCGCAATGCGACGCGACCGCGCGCCTCTTGAACAAGATGGGCGCACCGTACACGAAGGTGGACGTGACCGAGGATGATGTCGCCTACGCGTTCGTGAAAAACATGGGATACCAGCAGGTTCCCGTCGTCGTCGTCCGCGACCGCCACGCCAACACCGACGGCGACGAGAGGGGCGACAACATAGTGGAACACTGGTCCGGGTTCAACCCCGACAGGGTAAAGAGGGCCGCGACCGCGACACTAGAAGCCGCACAGTAACGGGTGCGAGTGACGCGACAACGGGAGGGCGTTTGCTGAGTTTTTGACAACCCAGTAAACGCCCTCCTATTATCGTGTAAGAGTACGCCGCGCGCAGCTCGCCCCACACAACGGCGGGGCAGGCGGCACGCAAGGCGGCAAGGAACATGAGACAAGGGATAGTCAAGGGGAGACGACGTGGAACAGAATGTGGCGCAGAAGATTAAGCTCGCGTTGCCGCTGGTAGACTATGTGCGCGCGCACGCGGCTGACTTGAAGCCGGGCACGCGCATTGAGGAAACCAGTCGCGGCCTGCGTATCAACTGCCAAAACCCCGCGCACAACGACCGCAACCCGTCAATGGACGTGTCTGAGCTAGAGAACAGGTTTCATTGCTGGTCGTGCGGGTTTTCCGGTGACCTCCTCACGCTCGTCCAGGTGCAGCGCGACGTGGACTTTTCGGAGGCGCTGCGTGATCTCGCGCGCGAAGCTGGCATTGACTATTCGGCGGCGCGCGACGATTCGCCACAGGCTCGCTTGCGCGCTCTGATGCGAACGGCTGCGAGGTTCTACGCTCAGCGATACCACGAGCTGCCAGAAGATCACCCGGCTCGCCTCGCCGTCACAGAGCGCGGCCTGTCGGACGCGTGCCCTGGTGAAAACAGTGACGGCGGTTCCTGGCATCCCGATTTCTCATCGTCCGCTGACGGCGTTGTGTATGGGTATGCGCCGGGAGGCAACCGTCTCATGTCGTATCTGTTGAAGGCTCGCCCGTGGAAGGATGCGCCACTGTTCACGCTTGACGAGTTGCGCGCGGCGGGCGTTGTCTCTCACCGTAAGGACGCGGACCCGGACGACAGGAGCGCTCATTTTGACACGTTCCGTGACCGGCTCGTGTTCACGATCACGGACGTTCACGGTCACCCGCTGGCGTTCAGCGCCCGCAAGCTGTCCGACAAGGACAACATGGGCAAGTACGTGAACACCCGCGAGACAGAGTTGTTCTCTAAGCGCCACGAGCTGTATTGGTCGGCTCGCGGCCTGCGTGATGCATCCAAGGCGGGGCACGTGTTCGTGTGCGAGGGGCAGTTTGACGTGTCCGCAGCCGTGGAGTCAGGCGTCACTAACGTTGTCGCGTCGTTGGGCACGTCGTTTACTGGCGACCACGCGATGTTGGTGCGCCGCGCCGCCGGGGACGAGTGTCAGGTGGTGTTCGTGTTTGACGGAGATGATGCGGGTCGCGGTGCGGCCGTGAAGGCGTTTGAGCGCGTGGAGCAGGTGCGCGCTGACGGCCGCGTTATCTTGTGTCCCGACGGCGTGGACCCGTGTGACGTGCTCGCCAGTGGTGGCGTGGACGCGGCGCGTAACCTGTTTGACGTGGGTAAGAGTGTGCCGTTGGCGGTGTTTGTCGCGTCAGAGAAGATCAAAGAGTTTGACTTGTCGGATGCGGGGCAGCGTATGCGTGCTGCGCGCGTGGCCGCGTCGGTGTTGGCTCAGTGTCCGGGCGTGGCGCGTGACGTGCTCGCGGCCGACGTGGCGGCGCTGGTGGGTGTTGGTGCGGAGTCGATGCGTGAGCTTGCGGACGAGAGGACCGCGTTTGTTGATACCCTGGTGTCGGGTTCCGCTGTTGAGAGTGTCCCGGTGCCGCAGGTGTCCGCACGGATTGACGGCGGGGCGTGCGCGGATTGTGAGTGGGTGCGTCGTTGGCATGGCGAGAGCGTGGGCGTACAGTTGCTTGTGCAGGCGTTCGCTGGCTTGTTTTACGCGCCTCCGTCGAAGAGTGATTACGGCGACGAGGGCGGGGATGATGTTGCGGTACTCGTGGCGGAGCGTGTGGAGTTGTTGCGTCGCCTCGCCTCTGAACCGTCTACGCCCGCCCCGTTCGTTCGCTTGTTGGATGGTTTTCGCTCGCTGTGGGGGCGTGAGCGCGTCCTGTTGGACGATTTCGGCGAGTGCGCTGACGTGATGGGTGTCGTGTTGGGGTTGTGTGAGTTTCCGGCCCCTGGCGTGGGCGAGTTGACGGACGCCGATTACGTGCGCGTGAGTGCGGTGGCGTTGCGCGAGTATTTCCGCTTGCTGGACGCGTCGGTTGGTTCGTGAGCTTACGTCTCTCGTAACACGTGGCGCTGTTGTGTCCATCAGGGGCGCGTGTGCGCTGAGTTTTATTGAGGATATTCATGGTTTGTACTATTTGTGTGGCTTGTTTCCCGCCTGCGCGTGTAGCTGGCGCAGGGGGCGTATGTGAGGGTGTGATGGTGTGAGCGAGAGCGAGAACGATGTTCGCGCGCATGACGGTATTGAGAATGAGAATGAGGCGGTTGAGCGCGCGTTCTTGTCTCGCGCCGGTCAGATCGCGGTCGCGTGTCTCCTGTTTTTCCCGGCGACTATCGCGGCGGTTGGTTTTCATTTCGTCGTGATGCGGTGGCTGCGTCAAAAGTGGACGGTTGCCGTCATGATTGCTGCCCTGTTGTCGGTGGCGCTGCTGTTTGGGTTGCGTGGCGTTGTTGTCGGGTTGCAGGGCGCGGGGTTCGCCTACGACAGTGGCGAGTTCTGGTGGGGCTTGTTGTGGTTGTACGTGCTGCTGGGCGCGCTGGTGGGCGTGTGGGCTGGCATGGTGCCGTATCCTATGTTGCACTACCAGTTGCGTGTGAGTCCGCACATCCGCGAGTTGAAAGGCGCGGGGGACTGGAAGAGCCGCTTTTCGTACAGGCGCGCCCCGTGGGAGGCGATGAACCGGCGTGCGAGGGTGAAGTCACTGAAAGCTGGCGTGGCTGCTGAGAACGGTAGTGTCCCGTTGGGTGTTGAGGAGCCGTTGAGCGATAATCCATTGTCGCAGACGGATGAGATTGTGGCGCGCACCCCCACTGAGGCGAATCTCGGTATGGTGATGACGGGCGGCTCTGGCGCGGGTAAAACGACGACGCTGAAAAGCATGTTGTACGCGGAAGTGTCCACGGGAAGCGTGAAACATATCGCTTGCATGGACTTGAAGGGCGATAAGGCGTTGGCCGCTGACATTGCCGCCATGTGTAAGGAAAACGGCTACCAGTTCTACCACGTGAGCCAGGGCCGGTTGAGCGAGTATGACATTCCGTTGTCGGACGGCATGTGCTCATACGACCCGTTGGCGACGGGCGGCGTTCAGCGCGCGGGAACCGTACTGAATCTGCGCGTGTGGACCGAGGAGTCCGACAAGTACCGTAGCGACATGCAGGAGTTCTTGAACGCCCTGTTTACGCTGTTCGACGCGGTGGACCCGAAGGATGTTCCGCTCATCCGGTGGGAGCGCGGCATGGTGCAGGCCGTGGAGGATGCGTGCAACATTGACGCGTTCCGTCAGCTCGTGGATGCGGCGAAGGGCACGGACGCGTATGAGGCTGGCGCGAACGTGTACCGGAAGTTGTCGCGTGGCGCTGATTTGGCGGCTCAGGCGAGCGCTGTTGCCGGTAAGATGCGCGCCCTGTCGATGAGCGCGTTTGGCCCGCATCTGAGCGCTAACCCGTATGACTATCACATGATTGACATTGCGCGCGATACTGCGGACGATGCGCCGCCGTGCGTGATTTTGTTCACCGTGCCGTCTGGCGCGGACAAGGAGACGGCGCGCACGCTTGGCGCACTGTTTTTCAGTGACATGGCGCGCGTGATGGACCACAGGCAGCGTCATGGCGAGAAGTCGCCGTTGAGCTTGTATTGTGACGAGTTCCAGGAGATTCCGATTACGTTCGTGACCCCGTTGTTGGAGAAGGGGCGTAGTGCTGGGCTGAGGACGACGCTTGCCGCTCAGTCGTTTTCGCATATTGTGACGGCCGCTCCCGGTAACGGTGAGGCGTATTTGACGACCGTGTGTGACACGATTAGTTCGTTCCTCGTGTGTTCTGGCGCTGGCGGTGACAGTGCGGAGCGTGTGGCGGGTATTGCCGGTAAGGGCAAGCGTTCGGCGTGGAGGCGAACGAATGACAATCAGACGCACATGTTTTCTCTGAATTTCTTGAATAGGAAGAATCAGAATGTGACGGAGGACGCGTCTGAGGATTGGTTTACGCCGCCTGAGTTGTTTACGTGCTTGGTGTCGCCGAAGCCCGATAACGGGTTTAGGAGCGAGGCTGTGTACCTGGTGAAGGGTGGCGCGCCGGAGGGCGTGGGGTGGCGTGAGCGTCGCCGTCGCCGCCGTGAGGCTGGTTCTACTGGCGGCGTGTGGGTGCGTAAGGTTCGCCTTATTCCGCCCGATCAGGTGTTGGGTGATTCGTACAATAAGGCGGCGGCTGACAGGGCGTTGGCTGCTAACCGGGCGCGTTTTGAGGAGATTCGCGCTGCCGTGGGCGGTGGCGAGTCTGCTCGCGTTGATGCGGGCGTGTTGCCGTCGCCTGGTGAGGGTCGCGCGTCTGGTGGCTCTCAGGGGCGTAAGCGGCGCGGTAAGCGTGGCGGTCGCGCGCATGGTGGCGGTCAGTCATCGCCTGGCAGCGCTCCTGAGAGTGGTGCGCCTACGGGTGGCGTCGCATCCGCATCGCCTGCGGGTGGTTTGCCTGGGACGCGCCCGGCTGGCAGTTCCTCTGGTAGCGCTCCCGCATCTGTGTTGCCTGGCGTGCCGGTTGGCGGTTTGCCGGGGACTGTTCCCACGGGCGGTTCCGCCGGTAGCGCTCCGGTGGGTTCGTCGCGCGCCGGGGGTTCCGGTGGTCCTGTGGGTGGCGCGCCTGTTCGTCGCGGTTTGCGTCGGTAATGCCCGATTGTTGGCTATTAGCTGTTATTGGTTGTGCTCGCTTTTGCGTGGGCGCGTTCGTCTGTGAAGGGGTTTGTTGATGGGTTTGGGTCGCGGTTTGGGCGCTTCTGGCGACGTGGAGCGCGTGGGTGACGGTGATATTGTCGCCGATAGTGCGCCTGTAGAGGCTTCTGACGCGTTTTCGGTCGCCGAGAGTGTCGATGTTGGGTCTGACGGCTTCGAGGCCACTGACGGTGTTTCTGACGCGCCTGCGGTTGTGTTGTCGCCGGGTGAGCGTCGTCGCCTGAGTAGGGTGGCGCGTAAGAGCGCGAAGGCTGGCGGGGACTTGTCTGATATTGGCGGGTTCGTTGATGGTAAGGGGCGTGTTCGTCCGTTGGATAAGCGGAAGGACCGTCAGCGTGGCTCGCGCATGTTTGCGTGGGCGACGGTTTCCCTGTTGGTTGCCGGTCTCGTTGGCGGCGGCGCTTACCTGGTGTTGAATAAGCCGTTGACGGAGAGTGACGTTCAGGGTCAGATTGACGCGTCGATTCATGAGACTGGTTTCCCGATGGAGCGCGGCGAGGCGTTTGCGCGCAGGTTCGCTGAGGCGTATGTGACGGCTGACGGGTCTGAGACGAGCGAGAAAACCCTCTCGTATTTCTACACTGGAACGTTGGGCAAGTCTGCGAGCGTGACGGGCGCGTCGCTGTCGAGGCCGAAGGGCGGCTCGTATCGGCTTGTCGGCGACGTGAACGTGTTTGAGGTGTTGCCGCGTACCGCTGACGTAAGCGTATATAAGGTGCAGATGCTTGTGGTTGACCAGCAGACGGACGGTGACGGGGCGGCGACCGTTAATCCGTCGCCGCATTGGTTGGCGTTGGAGGTGAGTGTCTATTACGACAAGGCGAAAGACA
>ERZ773007.14-NODE-14-length-121912-cov-5.591053_pt1 | contig 121912 bp, 116 predicted proteins | sample MGYA00580665_ERZ773007 | MGnify/ENA primary metagenome ERZ773007 (study PRJEB29015, sample SAMEA2738122) | human oral metagenome | biome: human oral; feature: human-associated habitat; material: saliva | place: China | collected 2167 ... | reverse complement strand
GCTCTTTTTTATTGTCCTAGTTCATCTTACAATCATCCGGATATATCATATTGAGCCAGTCCGTGTGAAAGCGACCGTTGCTCTCGGTATTCGTAACCATACGATTACCGGCTTCATCGTACTGCCCGCTGCCCGCAAGATACTCGGCTGCGCTCTGCGCAAAATCATCCTCATAGACAAAGTCATTGCCGGTATTGTAGGGCGGATCGATATAGATCATCTTGACCTTGCCAAGATAAGTCTCCTGCAAAAGTTTCAGGACTTCCAGATTGTCGCCCTCAATGTAGAGGTTCTCACTGTCAAAGCCGCCGGGCATGCCGTCCTTCCCGACACTGTCCGCGACCACCGGGCGAAGGGTGGAGGTAATCGGCGCATTCGCCGCAAGTACAGCCTTCCGCTTATCCGGCCAGGTGAACTGATAGCGCTCCTCGCGCCCCTCCACAATGCTGTCCGAGAGCTCCTGCCGGAGCACATCAAAATCAATGGCGCGCTCTGTCTTTCCATCGCGCAGCACTTCGGTCACCGCGTTCGGGAAGAGCGCCGCGATGGCATCGATATTCGCGGCGACTTTGTCGAGGGAGTGAAGTTTTAAACTATTCATATTTCCTCTCCTAATCAAATCATCAATATCCAATATCCTATAAATCACTTACAGAAAAGTTACTCTCAAAACACCTCTTAATCCAAATATTTATTACACGTTTTTCAAGTGTACAAATAAATTTGTTATAAATATCGAATTTAGTGCCTGCTTCTCATTAAATCCTTGTCTTATTTCCCCGTGCGCAATAGAATTTCTCATTGCAAAATCTGTGCCATTACCTTTTCCTTTACTTATAGCCTTGTCTCCGTAAATAATATTGTCTCCGTAAAACTTTCGATACAGCACTCCGTATTCTTCGAAGAAGTTGTTACCGACAATCTCACATATCAGTTCCAAAACTATTCGATTAGGGTTTGGATATTTCTGCTTAAATCCTTTGCCATTTTCTTTCTTTCTTTGATCTTGTGTTTTAGCTGGTGATATTTCGTTTATTATCCCTTCCCATAATGGCACTAAAAGAACCGTCGCAGCCGAAAAGCGACGCTTCTTGTAGAGACAAATCGCAGATGTTGCACATTCTAATTTTGCTTCATCCTTTATAATTTTTTTCCATTCCTCAGCATACCTATCAATCACCTCATTTGCGTGACTTATAATATATTTGTCGAAATCGCCTCCGGAGCTCATTTTCGACAGATGCATTTCCTGCATTTGCATCTTTTTCAAAGGATTCTCTTCTCTATCAATTATATCCTTATCTTCAATCTCCCACATCACAGATGGGCACCAACCCATTTGCATAAGTTTCTCTGCGACTTTCAACGCCGACTCTTTTTCAGTTTTATAACTCCTAGCACTTCCAATGGTATCGGCGGTCAGTAATTGCATAGGAAGTAATGCTTCTTCCTCCTCATAAATCCCAAATCCTTTTAAAACACCCTTTCTCAATGTTGGATGTAATTGCTCAAAAGCTGTAAACACAGTAATAATTCTATTTTCAAGCACTTCATCAGCAATCAATGTCATAATTCTCTCCTCATAGTTTTGACCTGAGATTCTTCCCACATCTTCTTTACTTCCCTGTGAACATAAATCTCTCTGGTTACTGTTACCCTCTTCTTCTCTGGTCTTATACTCCTTCTTGACTACTTTTCCTTCCGTATCTTCACAGCCACGATTAGAAGTTTTTTTCTTCTCCTATGCCTATTTTACATTGTAGTCTCCGCGCCCTCTCACCGGTGACGGTTGTGCACCGTGTAACATTATTTCTATAGACATTTCTCAGCAAGTGCTCTCCTTCTAAAATACTTTGCAGCCTCTTCCTCTCCTGCACCAATTCAAACTTCTTCCTCGGCTGCTTTTCCTTCCGTATCTTTGCATCCAGCACCGCAAGCTGTCGCTCCAGCTTCTCTTGTTGCGCTGCGCTCTCTCGCAAATCGCTGCCCTGCGTTCCCGTGAGCTCCGCCCCCGCAATTTGCCTCACATAGTTTTCATAGACCGCATCGATATCCAGGCCACAGAGTTCCAAGCGGCGTTCCGCTTCGCTCCCCCATTCGGTCGCATAGTAGCGGTTCACTTTAAATGCGGCCGTGCCTGCCTCTGCCGCCTCTTTGTAGCCGATTACAGCTTTGTACTGTCCTTCGTATTCCAGTAGAAATAAGAGGTGATACGGGAGTTCCCGGTCTATCTGCCGAAGTACCCGCTCGTCTAGTTCCCGCTCCTTTAGCTGTATGAGAAACACTTCGAGTTCTGTGACCTTGGTTCCCGGCTGTAAATTGAGCGTATCCGGCGATAGCTTATTGACCCAGCGAATCTCTTTGATCTGTTCCACCAGAGCCCGTTTGACCTCCGGTGAAATCTCTATCTTGTCATAGAACTTCTGCTTCGGAATTTTCTTGCCAAATTCCGTGGACTTCGGAAGATTCAGCACACTTGCTCCTCTCTCATTGGACTACCAGGAAACAAATCAATTCAAAATCGCCGAGTCCGGAGACCTGACTCTTTAAGGCGGTCGTGCCGCCGGGTGTAAAGAGACTGTCGATATCACTCTCTTCTTTGACCTGCAAGATAGAATCAATCGCCTGTCCCAACAGCTTTGAGACTGCTTTCATATCTCGTCCGTCCTGTGTCTCCCGGTTAAAGCGCGCGCAGAGTTCCTGCAGGGGTTCTGTTCTTCCCTTGCAGAGCAGGCGCAGGTCGCCGAGCAGCTGCTTTGGGTGCAGGTAGTCGCAGACCACGCTGCCGTCCGTCTTAAGGTACACCAAATAGAACGGGTGAATTTGATTTCGCCCGTCTATGTTCACGCTGTCCTGAATGTTTTTGAGCACAAAAATGACACCCGCCGGCAGTTCTTCCGTTGCGGGCACCAGCGCGTGGAGTCCGCGCGGCTTTGTCTCGATGGCACCGTCGTGCTTCATGTATTCCATCAAATCCAGACGGTATTCATTGAGCCCGAGGTCCATAATCGAAATGCCGTTCGAGCTCTCTTCTATGTCGACGACCTCTTCCTGCATGCGTCTTAGCTGCGCTTTCCGGTAAGCCAGATCTCCTTTTTCCTCGGCATTGATGAGGTCATCGTCTCCGGTCGCCGTCAGTATGGTTGCCTTCATGCGGCTCTCCACGCGGGCTTTCAGATTGATGTATTCGTCGAGCGATACATCCGGCCAGAAGTTGACCAGCTGAATGCAGGCGTTCCGGCTGCCGATGCGGTCCACGCGTCCAAAGCGCTGGATGATTCGCACCGGGTTCCAGTGGATGTCGTAGTTAATCAGATAGTCGCAGTCCTGCAGGTTTTGTCCCTCAGAAATGCAGTCGGTCGCAATCAGGACATCGATATTCACCTTGCTGTCCGGCATGAGGAGTTCTCTGCCCTTGGAAATCGGAGAAAAGCAGGTGAGTACATTGTTGAGGCTTGCGGGAAACTGTTTTACCGTGCTCTTTCCGTCTACGCTTCCCGTAATGATGGCGGTATCCAGTCCGTAGCGCGCTTTCAGAAAGGCACTGACTTGTTCATAGAGATACTCCGCGGTATCGGAAAATGCCGAGAAGATGAGTACCTTCTTGTTGCCTTCATTAATCGGGTGCTCTATTTTCTCCGAGAGTAGGTGAAAGAGCTCCTGCAACTTGCTGTCGTGTGCGGGCGTAAGCGCCGCAACCAGCTGAATGAGCTCGTTTAAAATCTCTTGATCTTTTTTGAGCTCCGCCCGCCAGCTGATCCAGTCCATATCCGCAAGCGAAATGTGTACTTCTTTGCCCACCTGAAAGAGGTCATTGTTTTCATCGTCAAGATCGAAGTCGCTGTCGTTTACAGAATCTACAACGCTATCTTCTTTGCGCGTGCTGTCATAACGGTCAATTTTTTCGATGGTGGTATCCAAAGTGTCTTTTATCCGCGTCAAGGTTAAACAAAACGCATGTACCGAGCTCTCGAGGCGCTTTAAGAGATTTATGCTCATGAGCCTGCAAATGCCCTGCTCGCGCCCGCGCTGCGTGAGATTCTCCCCCTTATTGTGGGTTAAATCCCTGTACTTCCCGAGCTTACTGGGGAGAATGTACTTCGACGGCATATAGATGCTGAGGGTGAGCTTCATGAGCTGCTCTGCGATTTTCCGGTAGCTGATATCCAGATTCAAGTCTGTGAGTCCCGGGCGCACGGAAACGGGCTTTAAGCGTGCGGGGAAGGTTCCGATCTTCGCCGTGTCGTAGTACTTCTCAATGTGACGCCGGGAGCGCGCTATGGTCACGCTGTCCAAAAGCTCAAAGAAGTCAAAATCCAGGGCGGAGAGCAATTTTTCCGTGCTCCGCTCTTCGGGTTCTTCTTTGCTCCAGCTGTTAAAGGCCTTCTGGGCTTGGCGGAAGATGTCATCAATGCTCTTCTTCGTCTTCAACTTTTTGTCGAGTTGTCCGGCATCTCCCTCGTAGGCAAGCGCAAGTTGATTCTTTAAATCCGAGAAGTTGTTGTTGACCGGTGTCGCAGAGAGCATTAAAACCTTGGTCTTTACGCCCGCGCGTATCACCTTCTCCATGAGTTTTTGATAGCGGTTGTCCTGGGTATTGCTGTGGCTGCCGATGCCGTTCCTGAAATTATGGGATTCATCAATGACCAGCAAGTCATAATTGCCCCAGTTCAATCGATCCAGATCCAGGCCGTTCGACTGTCCGCTGCTGCGGGACAGGTCGGTATGAAAGAGCACATCGTAGTTCAGGCGATCCGCCGCAATCGGGTTGTTGACATAATTGTCCTTATATGTGTTCCAGTTCTCCGAGAGCTTCTTCGGGCAGAGCACCAGCACGGATTTATTGCGGCTCTCATAGTACTTAACCACGGCGAGGGCCGTGAAGGTTTTTCCGAGTCCCACGCTGTCTGCCAGAATACAGCCATTGTAGGTCTCAAGTTTATTGATGATGGCAAGCACCGCATCGCGCTGAAAATCATAGAGCAGGCTCCAGATTTTGCTCTGCTTAAATCCGGTCGCTTCGTTCGGCAACACATCCTCGGAGATATCATCCAGAAATTCATGGAACACATGGTAGAGCGTCATAAAATAGACGAACTCCGGCGCATTCTCCTCATAGACGGAGCTGATTCTCTGAATGACCGCCTCGGTCACATCCTGCATTCTGCCCCTGTCATTCCAGAGCGACTCAAAGTTTCGGACAAGGGATTTGGTATTCTCTGTCTCCTGTCCCGCTTCTTCTTCCATGCGGATTATGTTCTCAACAAGACGGTTTCCGCGCTCTGCCCCCAAATCGACGGTGGTAAATTCCTGAAGAGAGGGATAGACCGTTGTCGAAAGCGAGGACTCTATCGTCATGAAACCGGCAAAGCCTCCCTCCCCCGCATTGGCTTTGAATTTCGCCTTGTTTCGAATCCACGCCGCGCACTCTCTCGCAATGCCGCGCTGCGTGAGTTCATTCCGGAGTTTAATCTCGAATTCCGTCCCGTAGAGACCGGACTCTCCCGAAAACTTCGGAATATAAAATTCCTTTCTCTGCTTCTCCCTGTCTCCCAGCCCTTCTGCGCTGTCATCCACAAAACTCGGCGCGGTATAGAGAAAGCGGAATTCTGCAACCCCCTCCAGTTCTTTCTGCAAAGCCTGATAGGCATAAATAGAAAAACAGGCAGCCGCAATCGAGACCTTGCTGCCCTTGCGTATGGTATCCTTCAAATCATCCAGAAGCTTCTCTGTCGTATTATTCAGAACTTTGACCGACGTAGCCACGTTTCCGACTCCCCCCCCTACAACATTTTCTCCAAGCGCGGAATACATTTCTTACGTTTTTCTTACGCATTTTATACATCATAGCACAGCGGGAGGGGGTTTTACAGACAAAAAAGACCATCCGGAGATGGTCTTCTTCAATATGACTACTGCCACTGACGGCTTTCGCAGGACCAATGACCCTCAAAATCCGATTTCAGCAGGATGCAACGATATACCGGTTCAAGAAATTGCCCCAGTCTATTGATAGCTGCCTCGAAAGACAGCCCCACCTCCTTTGCAGGTGCAAATGCCTTCCATTGTGTCAACAGAGCCTCATTCTCTGTAAACAGGCGTATTTGCGCAAACACATATTTTGAGACTTCTCGCCCGCGATGCTCCAAGGTACTCTTTAAAGCCTCTGCAAGTACATTTCCCTCACAGTCAATCATTTCGGAGAGATAATAGATGTCATAGAAATCCTTCATTCTACTTGTTCCCTCCATTCTGAGGAGAATGGCATCGAACTTCTCTGCAATCGTACTCTCCAGAGAATACGTATATAGCTTTGGTGATTCAAAGTCCGGAAGTCTCGTACAGATAGCGCGTTCCACCGCAGCGGGAACAATGACATCATCAATCCCCACATCAATGGAAAATGGCATCCTGACTTTACCGATTTTTCCGACCAAAGTAGTTTTTATGCCCGGATACTTTTTTTCAAGTGTGATTTTCTCTGTTCTAATTACTTCCAGTTGAATAAAATCATTTCCGGTTCCTATCGCACATATGTGTTTCATGGTCTGTTCTATATTATCCATGCTTCCGTGCAAGTCTCTCAGCAGAAAATCAATATCCTTGGTCGGCCTCGATTGGAATTCTGTAAGCGTGTATATAAACATACCGCCTTTCAGAACAAAATGATTCGCATACTCGGATCGCGACAGCTTTCTCAGAAACTCCTCCTGCGCAAACAGCTGCAACACCAACTGAAACGGAATTCTCTCTTCCTTTGCCTGATTCTTGAGCCGTGTCAGTACCGATGCCGCCATATTTTTTACAGCCATGGCCCCAGTATTTCCCTAACCTTTCTCTCCACACGGAGCAGCTTTGCATACTTGAACAGTCGTGCCGGGAATTTCTCCGGATCTTGCAGATAGCGCTGAATTACTGTGGCAAATACCTCTGCATCTACCTTGTTTTTGTGCAGAAGCAGGTCACAGATGGTTCTCTCCTTATCGTAAATTTTGACAAGGCACCCATCTATCTCCGCTTCTTCGATCCCCGCCGAATAGCGTTCTTCCTGAATAAAGTGAGGCTTTACAAGCGGATACTCGATTTGAAAGCGCTTGCGCGCGGTCCGGTTGCTAACCGCAAGATGCCAATACGCCGGCGTCCTATCTGTGTAGCCGTAGTAGTCCAGCGCGCTCTCCATACAGATAACCGCATCCGGAAACAGTGCTTTCAGAATCGGCAGGTCTGAAAACGAATTCTCGTCAACATACTGATAATAGCCTCTCCGCAGCTGCTCAAGCCTACCTTCCTCCAGAAGACTCTGTACTTTCCTGTAATATAGCCCCTCTCGCTGCAGCTCGGCAGTTCTCATCACGCCGCCGTGCGCCTCGAACATCAGCTTCAGTGCTTCTCCCATAGTAACTCCTTGTCATGAAACAATACAATTATATTATACTTATTGTATCCTTTCATGACAACAGCAAAACCAACTGTTACGTATGCACACGCAAAAAGAGCGCCCCTCCCTTCGGGGCGGCGCCCTTCTCTTCTACCTTTTCCCTTTTCTTACGCTTCTCTGTTAATCACCAGCTCACTCTTAATCCCGTTCAGTTCAATCCGCTTTTCTGCATCGGGCGTATCAAAGGGCTCTGTTGCCTTCCCCTCGTTCGCATAGGAAATCCGTGTGCCCATGCCCTTTGCCTTTGCCGAAAAGACCGCATCCGCCGGGACATAGACTCTCGAGCAGGCCGAAAGCTGGTTCAGTTCCAGCGAAACTGGCAGGCTTCGGCAGCGAATCTCCATATCAAGATTGCTGTCAATTTCCACGGTGCCGGGAACCGCGTCGAGATATAGCTTCCGGTTCCTTCCGCCGAGCTCAATGCGCTCGCAGTCCAGTGAGCAGAGGCTTACAAGTTCTGCATTGACCGCACACTCCACTTTTCCGAGATAGGCCGCCGGGAGTTCCGCATAGATGCTGAGTCCCTCTTTTGAAGCGATCTCGCTCATCCCGTTCTTTCGGAGCAGTTCCAGATCCAGCCGCCGCTTTGTATCGTCCAATTTGATTTTAAAATCACTCTGCAGCGAGGCGAGAGTACCAGAGACCAGGCGAATGCGCAGTTTCTCTCCCGAATGGCCGGAAAGGAATACTTCTTTGGCGCTGCCGAACTTCATATCGTAGTGTTTCACTTCGTCGATATCGTATTCGGTGACGCTCTCATAGCGATGCGCCGCTGTCGCTTGCGCTTTTGTCTCCCCCGTAAGCAGTTCGTCTACGGTGGTTCCAAACAGGGCTGCGATTGCCCGGAGGTTCTCGATGTCCGGTGTGCCGCCCTCGGTCTCCCACTTGGTAACGGCCTGTCTCGAAACATGCAGCTTCTCCGCCAACTGTTCCTGTGACATGCCCGCGGTCTTCCGAAGGGTTTTGATTGTTTCTGCGATTGTCATGTTTTGACCTCCTGTGTCTTGATGGCATCAGTATAAAAAAATCGCAGCGGCACACAAGAAACACGGGCTTACATTTCAAATTTTTCTTGCTACGCTCCGTAGCAAAGCGCTTAATCCCACCAATAAAAGTCCTTCAGCTTTAAGGCTGTCTTGCAGCGCGGGCATATTTTCTCGACCTTATTGTCCCAAACTTCTTGCTCCGATAAGACGCGCATCTTTCCGCCGCAGTCCTTGCAGCGGTGTTCATAAGCCCCGTAGAGTTCGTATCCCTCCTCCTCGGGCACTGTCCAGTGTTTTTCCGGGATCGGCTTTGCCTGTAATTCGGCATCCTTCGGAATATAGGCTGTCAGCAATGCTTCGTTATCGAAGCTACCGCAGTTCGCGCACCGAAGCAACATGAGGTGCCCATCCAGAAAGGTTCCTGGATATGTTTCTACCAAATCCTGCCACTCAGCTCCGTATGCGCCGGCACGGGCTTTCTGAATCAGCTGATGGCAAACCCAAGGATATCTGAAACCGACTCTCCCTTCTCTTGTCGCACACAGTTTTTAATAATAGCTTCCTGTCGATAACAGTATAACGCGTTCACGAAAAAAAGAGCCACCCTTGTGGCTCTTTCCTATCATACCGCTCAATCTTCCCGCTGTATGAAGTTGGTCACTGCCTCGCCCTCGGCCTCCGGGTACGGAATGCCCTGCTCTTTTGCGAGGGCAAAGCTTCGCATCATCCAGACCATGTTCCGGGCAAGGTTCCGCATGGTCTGCATGCCTTCCAGGTCCATGGCGGCATCTTCCGCGGTCAGGCCGTGGGTGATGTTCCAATAGGTGGATCCTGCGACCGGCATCTGCGAAATCCCGAAGTATTTGTTCAGCACATCAAAGGACGCCGTGGTGCCGCCTCTTCTCGCGACGGCAATCGAAGCGCCGGGCTTAAAGGCAAAGGGATTCTCGATCTTCTGCATCTCCTTGACTGCCTGCATGGTGGTGCCGTTCGCATGGCTGCTGCCGTTCACAAAAATAACCTTCACGATAAAATCCTCCTTCGCGCCGCGTGGCGGTACGAGGACTTATCATAGCGCTTTTGGGAGTTTTTCGCTATATCTCGGCTTTCCGTAAGCTGCGCGTTCCGTTGTGTCCGTCACTGCTTCAGCCTCTGTCCCGCTCTTTTTCCTTTTCCTCCCGATACACCTGCCACGCCCTCACGATCGAAATTACGATTGCTACCATGGTATAGACAGCAAGTAGCAACATCCCGTAGCCCTTCGGCGAAAACGCAGTGCTGACAATGCCGAGTATTCCCGCCGCGACCAGCATGATCCCCGCAAAGCGGTTGCTCTTCTGCCAGGTGATGTCGTTATATCTGGTCCAGGACAGGCGAAAGCCGACCAAGCCGTTTCGCTTACACTTCGGCAAAACATTGCCGACCAGCACGAGCAGCGCCCCGCAGAGTATGGTCAGGAGCTTATCGCCCGCAAGGGTGCTGAGGAAGCTTTCGCCCCGCAGGGCGAGCACGGTGTTATAGAGGAGCACCCCCTGTATGCAGCTTAAGATCAGGATCTGCGGGAAAATCACAATGCCGAGTACCTTGGCATTCGCTGCGGCCGCCTGTCTTTCCTTGTCACTCTCCGCCTGTTCCGCCTTTCTATGAAAATGAAGCAGTAGAAAGCGGCTGCCGAAGGAAACCAAAAGCAAGACCACCGGCAAAATCAAAAGTTCGTACTTACTGCCGTATCGCGTCACGTTTCCGGCAAAGTCATAGTGCGCCGGTATCACTGCGGGCAGCTCCCGCAAAACCAATAGCGTCACAAACAGGCAGAGCGCCGCAATCATTTTTGTAACTTGTTTCATGCTTTCCTCCCTCCGAACGGTTCCGCCCGGAAAATCAACTCCCGCAGGACGGTCTTGTTGCGTTCATCGCAGACAAACAGAGAAGCTCTTTTTGATTTTATTTTTCTGCACTTTCTTCCAAATACACTTTCCTTGAATACCATGTGGTCGCTATAACGGCGAGCAGCAGAAATACCGTGAACAGTCCGAGTGCAAGTTCTGCGGAGGGCGCAAGCAGCGCACTGACCATGCCGAGCAGCCCGGCGATCACCATGGCTGTGCCCCCAAAGCGGTTGCTCTTCTGCCAGGTGATGTCGTTATATCGGCTATACGGCAGGCGCACGCCCACATTGCGGTTTTTCCGGGTCTTCGGCAAGATGTTGCCGAGCACAATCAGCATAACGCTTGTCAGAACACACATCGCTTTCTGCGCCGTTTGCGCAATGCTCGCCCCCGCCTGCGCTCCTCCCGCAGTTCCGAAATGCTCTGCGGTCCAGGCCGCAGACCACAGCAGCCCGGCCTGCAACAGGCAGAAAAAGAGATTCATCACAAGTCCGACCAATACAAGCACCTTTGCATTCGCCGCCGCTCCCTGTGCCTCTTTGTCATCGCCGACGGCCCGGCGTTCAAAGTGTGCCACAAGAAACTGCCAGAGCAGCGTAATCAAAAGCGTGACCATGGGTAAAATCAGATAGCTGTACTTACTGCCCCAGCGTCTCACCTCTCCGCCGATTGAATAATCCACTGGAAGCAAAGCAGGCATGGTCTGCAGAGGAATGATTGTAACCATCAGAGTAAGCACCGCGAGTAACCACACTGTTTTTTTCATGACTTCCTCCCTCCGAACTGTTCCACCCAGAGGATCAATTCCTGCAGGACGGATGTGTTCAGTTCATAGTAGACAAAATTTTTCTCCTTATATTCGCTCACCAGCTCTGCGCCCTTTAAGAGCCGCAGGTGGTAAGAGAGCGCCGGCGGACTCACGCCGAGTTTCTCCGCAATTTCTCCGGCGCTCATGCGCCCCTCCCGCAACATGACCAGAATGTCGCGCCGCTGCGGATCCGAGAGCACTTTAAAGATACCGCTCTCTCCCATAGAGGCATCACCTCCTTAAAATTTCTTTTAACTAGATTGTAGCACAGCTTTCCCGCCTGTCAATGACTATTTCAAAACATTTTTAAACTATTGTCATTCTGTTTCCATGCTGTTCTTTTTGTCTGGCGGGTTTCTGCCCTGCGATTTTCTAATCCTGATTTTTCTAATCCTGATTTTATCTTGTGGTTTTCCGACCTATCGTTTTCTGATTTGTGGTTTTCTGGCCTGTCGTTTTCGAATCTAGGATGTTCCAATCCGTTTTTCTCCCCTGCTTTCTCTCTCGGCTCTCGTTATCTTAAGTAAAAACAGGAGCACACAAAAAAAGAGGACGGATGTCTCCGTCCTCTCGCTTTCGGCGCACTGCGCCGGTTTTCCGGTTCAACTTTTACTTTCCCCTGCTTATTGCATCGCCGCTTTCTCTTATGTGGTGACCTTCGCTCTCCCTGTTCTCACAGGAGCTGTGCCCGAAGGTCCTCTGCGCTGAGGGGGCTCAAGTAAGCCGGTGCAATGTCAAAAATGGTCTTGCAGCCCTGCTGTCCCTCCGCAGCGAGGCGATGTGCCGCGCGCGCATAGGCTGCGAGCACAGCGCCGGTAAACTCAGGGTTCGAGTCGAGCTTCACACTGTACTCAATGAGTTCCCTGTGCCCGCCGTCAAAGCCGGTCACGCCGCTCCGGATTACGAAGCCGCCGTGCGGCAGTTCTGCGTGCTGTTCGCGCATCTCCTCCGCTGTGATGAAGTGTACCGTGGTGTCGTAGTCCGCAAAGTAATTCGGCATGTTTTTGATTTCCGCCTCGATTGCAGCGCGGTCCGCATTTTCCGCAGCCACGACAAAGACCTCTCTCTTATGCATCTCCCGCGCAGTGAATGCGGGCTGCTCACCGTTACGGATGCGCGTCATTGCGTTGTCGACCGGAATGGTGTACTGTCTCGCATCCAGCACGCCCGCAATGCGGCGCACCGCGTCGGAGTGTCCCTGGCTCACGCCCTTGCCCCAGAAGGTATAGTTCTTGCCCTGCGGGAGAATGGCGGTCGACATCATGCGGTTTAAGGAGAAGAGACCCGGATCCCAGCCGAGGGAGATGATGGCCAGGTGGCCGCTCTCTCTCGCCGCGCGGTCTACCTCCTCAAAGTGCGACGGAATCTTGGCATGCGTGTCAAAGCTGTTGATCACGGTAAAGTGGCGCGCATATTCCGGCGTCTGGGTCGGCAGATCGGTCGCGCTACCGCCGCAGAGCACCATGACATCGATTTTCTCTTTCCAGTCGAGCGCCTCGGAGAGCGCGACGACCGGGACCTGTTCCGTGTGAATCTTCACGGTCTTCGGATCGCGCCGCGTAAAGACAGCGACGAGTTCCAGGTCCTCGCTCTGTTTGATTGCACTCTCAATGCCTCTCCCCAGGTTGCCGTAGCCCAAAATACCGATGCGTGTCTTCATTCTGTTCTCCTCTCTGAACGCGAAAGATGCCGCTAACATGATATGTTTTCTCTGTTGTAACGGAAAAGTCCTTTTTCTGTCAATCAAAACCTTTGTGAAGGCTCTTGCCGAAAGCTCTGCGTGCCCGCTGTGTCGCAAAAGCGGGCAATGCTGTCGGCAATCCGCGCCGCATCCTCTTCCTCGTGCGTCACAAACACCGTCGTGAGACCGCGCGAGCGCTGTTCCCGCCGGAGAAGTTCCGTGAGTTCCCGGCGAAGCGGCGCGTCGAGACCGGTAAAGGGCTCATCGAGCAGCAAGAGCCGCGGGCGCACCAAAAGGGCGCGAGCCAGTGCCACGCGGCGCTGCTGTCCGCCGGAGAGCTCTGCCGGAAAGCGCGCCTCGAGGCCGGTGAGTCCGAGCGCGGGCAGAAGTTCCGCAATGCGCGCCGCTGCCTCTGCCGCTGTGACACGCGCTGTCAGAGTCCCGGTCAGACAGATTTCCAGATTCCGATAGACCGTGAGCGCCGGAAACAGGCGGTGCTCCTGAAAGACCATGCCGAGCTGTCTCTCTTCGACCGGGCACTCGTTCATTCGCACGCCGTCAAAACGGATTTCACCCGCCGCGAGCGGTAAAAAGCCCGCAATCGCGCGAAGCAGGCTGGTCTTTCCTGCGCCGGAGGGACCAAGGAGCGCAAGCAGCTTCCCCGGCTCGACCGATAGGTTCACCTCGCGAAAGATTTCCGTGTTCCCGCGCACCAGCGCCGCATCCCGCACGCAGAGCGCCGCACCTTCTTTTCTCTCAGACAAACCGCTACCTCCTGTCCGAACGACCTGTATTTTTCGTTATTTTGCATACAATGTGCGACCATAAGAAGAAGATTATAAATTTACCCGTGAAATGATATTTGTAAATTTTCCGTATTTTCAGTATATTCTTTTTATATATTACTGCCAAATTTGGACTAAGGGGGTACATGCAGTATGAACCAAGTAACCGTAGGCATACTCGGGTTTTTGACCATCATTGCGATTGTCGTCACACTCTTTAAGAGTAAAACCCTTCCGAGCATCGCTTTCATCCTCTTCCCGTCGATACTCGCACTGATTCTGGTGTTCGGCGGCTACTACACGTTTAAGGATGTTGCGTCTCTCATCAAAGAAGGCTTTAAGAGTACCGGTCCCACGGCTGCTCTCTTTGTCTTCTCCGTCCTCTTCTTCGGCATCATGACGGATGCCGGCCTCTTCGACGTTATCATCGGCAAGCTCATGAAGCTGGTCGGCGACAATGTCATCGGTGTCGCGGTCATGACCGCGATCATCGCAATCATCGGCCACCTGGACGGCGGCGGCGCTTCGACCTTCCTGATTGTAGTCCCCGCCATGCTGCCGGTCTATAAGAAAATGCACATGCGCAAAACTTCGCTGCTCCGCATCACGGTGCTCGCGATGGGCGTCCTGAACCTGATGCCCTGGGCAGGCCCCACGATGCGCGCGGCTTCGGTGCTCGGCATGGAAGCGGGTAAGCTCTGGAACGAGCTGCTGCCGATTCAGGTCTTCGGTATAATCCTTGCACTGGCACACGCAGTTCTCACCGGTATTCAGGAGAAGGCGCGCGGCGCGGGTCTGAACGGCAAGCTCGCACAGACTGAGGAGGCGGTCGAGGTCGAGGCAGGCCAAGAGGGACAGCTCGGCGAACTGGCTCGCCCGAAGCTCTTCTTCTTTAACATGCTCCTCACGATTGCGGTCATCGCCTTGCTGATCTGGGATGTATTCCCGAGTTATGTTCCGTTCATGCTCGGCGTCGGCATCTCGATTCTCGTGAACTACACGGACATCAAACTCCAGAAGAAGATCCTTAACTCCCACGCGGTTCCGGCTCTCATGATGTGCACCACCCTGATGGGCGCTGCGCTCCTCATGGGTATCCTCGTGAAGACTGTCAAGGTCGACGACGTTGCGATTCCGAGCGTTGTGAGTTGCATGTCCTCTCTGATCACCATGATTCTTCCGGCTGCACTCGGCGCGCACCTGCCGCTGGTCATCGGTATTCTCTCGGTTCCGCTAGCGCTGGCGTTCGATACGGACAGCTACTTCTACGGTATGCTCCCGGTCATGATTTCGATCGGCGAGGGCTTCGGCATTCCGGCGCTCCCGATTGCAATTTCCATGGCAGTCTGCCGCAACTGCGCAACCTTCATCAGCCCCATGGTTCCGGCGACCCTGCTCGGCGTGGGTCTTGCGGAAGTGGACATCAAGGATCACATCCGCGCAAGCTTCTTCTATGTGTGGGGCTTCTCCTTCCTCTGCATGATTTTCGCAATCCTGGTCGGCATCATCCCGGCGTAAATCCGAGGAAGCAAACATTCAAGCATAAGAAAATGCTCTGCCGATTGGCAGAGCATTTTCTTTTCGTATGCGGCGTAACGGACATGGCTCAGGCCTCCGGGAGCTCCTCGGTTCGCGGCATTGCAAAGTCCGGCTTCAAGAGCCGAATCAGCTCGACCATGTAGTGCGTGAGGTACTGGTCCTTCCTATGGCAGACATAGAAATGCCTCCCCTGTTCCACATCGATGAGCGGGTAGACCACGCAGGTCTTTTTGAGTTCCGGTGAGATATCGATGTAGTTCTTCGGACAGAGGAACACGGCCTGACAGGGCCCCACCGCGTGCTTCGCGACTTCAATGCTCTCGGTCTCGAAGAGGATGTCGGGGGAGATGTGCGCGTCCGCGAAGAGTCCGTCCTGGGTGATGCGGGTCGAGTGCCCGGTGCGGAGGCTGATGAAGGACTCTGCCTCGGCCTCTCGTATGCCGATGGGCCTTCCCTCTTCCATGCGTCCGGCGAGCGCCGTATTTCTGGAGGCGAGCAGCACGAGTTCCTCCCGGTTAATCAGGACATAGTTCAGCGCGTTGGTTTTTGCGCTGGTCGTGAGACAGGCGAGGTCCAGTTGATGGTTCAAGAGCATGGTTTCGAGCGCATCCGATCCCAGTTCCGTCAGCTTTAAGTTCACGGCCGGATAGCGCGCGTGAAAGCGCGGAAAGATCTCCGGTAAGAGTTCCAGAGAGCGCTGCAGGGGCATGCCGAGGCGTATGCTGCCGCGCGTCCCGAGGCGTATCTCCTCGAGCTGGCGCTCCAGATTTTGCTGTATGCTCTGAATGGCGCGGGCCGCCTGCATGTAGCACTCACCGGCCGGGGTCAGAACCATAGGGTTCGTGTGCCGCACAAAGAGCTCCGCGCGCAGTTCCTCCTCTACCTTTCGCACCATCTGGCTCACCGAGGGCTGGGAGACATAGAGCACCTCGGCCGCGCGGCTGATGCTACCCTCCCGGAATATGGTGAGCATGTATTTGATTTGTCGTTCGTTCATGCTTGTTTCCTCACGCTATTCTTATAATAAAAACACTATACTCATCATAGTCAATAATTACCTTGAAGTCCATACCCAACAAAAGTTACAATGATTTCAGACAATTGTTTGTTACGCAGAAGGAGGCAGCTATGGAGATCAAAAAGCCGGCGGTCGCCGGCACTCTCGAGTCCAGCGATTGCCAGGTCACGGTGGAACCGGGCAACGGCAAGGTCGATTTTTCGCTGGAGAGCGCAGTCATTCACCAGTTCGGAAACCAGATCAAAAAGGTGACGCTCGAGACCCTTAAGGATCTCGGCATCGACAATGTAAGAATCTCGATTGTCGATAAGGGCGCACTGGACTGCACGATTAAGGCACGCATTGAGGGCGCTGTGTTCCGTGCAGTAGATCAGTACGACAACATTCCCTGGGGAGGTGCGGTCAGATGAGCCATCCGAATAAAAAGCGCCTGCGCCGCTCGATGATGTTTTTGAATGCGCAGAAGCCCTCTTTAATCAAGGACCCCTATCTCTACGGCGCAGACTCCCTGATGCTGGATCTTGAGGATGCGGTCGCCGTGACCGCAAAGGACACGGCGCGCTTTTCGCTCTACCAGGCGCTAAAGAATGTCGATTACCGCGGCTGCGAGCGCGTGGTGCGCATCAACGGCCTTGACACCGAATACTGGAAGGAAGACATTCGCTGCTCGGTCGCGGGCGGCGTGGACGTGCTCCGCATCCCGAAGACCGAAGACGCCAAGATGGTCAAAGCAGTCGAGGACGCTGTTCTTGCCGCAGAGCGCGAGTTTGAGCGCCCGGAGGGTTCCACCCTCTTGATGGCGGCACTCGAATCCGCCAAGGGCGTCATGAATGCCTACGAGGTCTGCACCTCTTCCGAGCGCATGATCGGCATTGCGCTCTCGGGCGGCGACTACACGAAGGATCTGCAGACCAAGATCACCGGCACCGGCGTGGAACTCATGGGCGCGCGCCAGCTGATGATCATCGCAGCGCGCGCTGCGGGCGTGCAGTGCTTTGACACGGTCTGGACCGACCTCGACAATCTCGAGGGCTTCCGGAAAGAGGTCATGCTGATTAAGGACATGGGCTTTGACGGCAAGTCCATCATCAACCCGCGCCAGATTCCGATTGTCCACGAAGTCTTCACGCCGAGCATGAAGGAGATCATTTTCTCCGAGAAGGTGATCCGCGAGATCGACTCCAAGCGGAAGGAAGGCATCGGCGTCTTCACAGTGGACGGCAAGATGATTGACATTGCATTCTACGACGGCGCGCAGCGTGTCATTGCGCTCGCCAAGGCATCCGGCGTGTACAAGGGGGAACTCTAAATGAAAAATGCAGTCGGCAGAGATATTCCGGAAGAGATTTTACGGGTGACCGGAAAGGATGTGTTCCGCGGCTCCCATGCGATGGACGGCAAAGAGTACCGCCGCGACGGCGCGCGCGTCAAGCCCGTCATCAATTCCGAGGGCTCGAAACTCCTCCCGTCCATCAAGGACGCCCTTTTGAAATGTGAAATCAAGGACGGCATGACGCTGAGCTTCCACCACCACTTCCGCGAGGGCGACAAGGTCCTCAATATGGTCATGGAAGAGGTGCATAAGCTCGGCATTAAGAACATTACCATCTGCGCTTCCTCCATGGGCAGCCAGAATAACCCCATCGTCTACATGATCGACGACGGGACCATCACCAACATTCAGAGTTCGGGTGTGCGCGGCGAAATCGGCAAGGCTATCTCCGAGGGACGTCTTCAGGGGCTCGCAATCATGCGGAGCCACGGCGGCCGCGTCCGCGCGATTGAGTCCGGCGAAACCCACATCGACATCGCCTTCATCGGCGCACCGACCGCGGATGAGTACGGCAACTTAAACGCAAACGGCGGCAAGGCAAACTGCGGCGTGCTCTCCTACTCGGCGCCGGATGCGCTCTATGCGGACAAGGTGGTCGCGGTCACGGACTGCCTGGTTCCCTTCCCGAACTGGCCGCATCAGATCAGCCAGATTTATGTGGACTATGTGGTCGTGGTCGATGAAATCGGTGATCCCTCAAAGATTGCGACGGGCGCGGCAAAACCGACCTCCGACCAGAGAAAGCTCCTCATGGCAAGCTACTGCACCGAGGTCGTGAAGCGCACGCCCTACTTTAAGGACGGCTTCTCCTACCAGACCGGTGTCGGCGGCGCTTCGATTGCGAGCACGATTTCGCTCGCGGATGTGATGCGCGAGCGGAACATCCACATGAGCTTCGGTGTCGGCGGCATCACGAAGCCGATGTGCCAGCTTCTCGAAGAGGGGCTTGCGCGCACGCTTGTGGACACCCAGGACTTTGACGAGTACGCGATTCAGAGCGCGGCGACCAACCCGAACCACCACTACATCACGGCGGGCGAGTATGCGGATCCGTTTAACAAGGGTGCCTATGTCAACAAGCTCGACTTCGTGATTCTTGCGGCCCTCGAGGTCGATGTGCACTTCAACTGCAATGTCGTGGTGGGCTCGAACGGCGTGGTGAGCGGCGCGCAGGGCGGCCACCCGGACACGGCGGCGGGCGCAAAGTGCACCATCGTGATCACGCCGATTCTGCAGGGACGCATTCCCTCGGTCTGCACCGACGTGACCACGGTCACAACGCCGGGCGAGGACGTGGATGTCGTAATCACCGACTACGGCATCGCGATTAATCCGAAGCGGCAGGATTTAATGGACGCGCTGAAGGATTCGGGTCTCCCGTTAAAGAGCATCGAAGCGCTCCGCGACATTGCCTATGCGATGACAGGCGAGCCGGAGCGCGTGCAGTTCGGAGAGCGCGTGGTCGGTATCATTGAGGCGCGCGACGGCAGCATCATGGACGTGGTTCGAGAGATCAAGCCCTTTCAGTTTGCGGACTAAATAAACAAGCAGACTTCGGAGCCGAAAACGGTTCCGCTGCGCCGGGGAGCCTTCCCCGGCGTTTTGTTTTTCCTTACTCTGTGCTATGCTGAAGCGGCAAACGGTAACAGCTTTCGGAAGCGAGTACTTGTATGACAGACAATTATCATCTCGGAGAGATTCTGCTCTCCTATCCCTCAGAGTCGAAAAAGCTCCGCGCCTTTCTCGCGGAAAATAATTTGCAGTGCGAGCCCGATCTCGATACGGCCTACGGCATCTTCGACGCGGACGAAACTCTGGTTGGCTGCGGCTGCGCCGCCGCTTCGCTCCTAAAGTGTTTTGCGGTCAGCGAGGAACTGCGCGGACAGAATGCGCTCGGCACCCTCCTCTCGGCTCTCATTGAAAACCGCTTTCAGCACGGCTACTTTGATCTCTTTGTGATCACGCGGCGCGAAAAGGCACTGCTCTTTTCTGCCTGCGGCCTTCGCCTGCTCGCGGAGACGGGCGCGCTCGCGATGCTCGAAAACCGCCCGGACGGCCCCGAGCGCTATGCGGAGAGCGTGCGCGCTGCCCTGCCGCCGCACGAAGGAAAAACGGTCGGCGCGATTGTGATGAACTGTAATCCCTTTACGCTCGGCCACCGCGCACTCGTGGAATACGCCGCGGCAAAGGTAGACCTGCTCTGCCTCTTTGTGGTCGAAGAAAACCGCTCTCTTTTCCCGACCGAAGTTCGCTTTCGGCTGGTCAAAGAGGGGGTCAAAGACCTGCCGAACGTACATGTCTTTTTGAGCGGCCCCTATATGATTTCCGGCACCACCTTCCCGACCTATTTCCTAAAAGCGGGGGAGGATGCCGCCGCCCTCCAGTGCGAACTGGATGCCACACTCTTTGCGCGCTGCCTCGCTCCGAAGCTCGGCATTTCCGTCCGCTTTGTGGGCTCGGAACCGCTGGACCCGACGACTGCCTGCTATAACCGCGCGCTCCGGGAGGTCCTGCCGCCATCCGGCATCGCGCTCGATGAACTGCCGCGGCGGGAACTGGGGCATACACCGATCAGTGCCTCCCGCGTCCGCGCCCTGCTCAAAAACAAGGGCGTCTGCCCGGAAGTACTGTCTCTCGTGCCCCCGGTCACAGGCGAATGGCTAAGCGCCCATTGGAATGAACTTGCAGCGCTCAAAGCTTCTTCCTGAGAAAGGAGTTCCATGTCCGATTTTATCCCTTACGCCGTGAGCGTCGAAGATATGATGCGGGCGCGCGATGAGCGTGTCCTCGCGCAGAACGAAATGCTCGCGGCGGCGGCTTCCTTTTCCGCGCCGACCGCCCTTCTCTCCTTCGGCATGAATATTCCGGGCGCGGTGAAGCAGACGCCGCTCATTCGGAGCGGCTTTCTCTTCGGCAAAGAGCAGCTCACGGCGCTCTTACAACGCGAGGACTACGCGCTCCTCCTGACGCGCGAACTGCGCCGCGTGAGCGGGGATAGCTGGCTTTGCCTGGTCGGAGCACCGCCCGAAGCTGTGAAGCGCCTCGCCGTTTCGCTCGAAGACAGCGAGCCGCTCGCCCGGCTCTTTGACATCGACGTGCTGGATTCTACGGGACGGAAACTATCCCGCGAGGATTTTTCTCTGCCGCCCCGCCGCTGCCTGCTCTGCGAGGAGGCAGCCGTAGTCTGCGCGAGAAGCCGCGTCCACAGTGTCGAGGCGCTCTTTTCCCGTTGCGAAGCTCTGCTCCGCGAGGCCTTTCCGCTCTCCGCGTCTTTCTTCTCCGCGCTCGAAAACCATGCGGCACTCTCCCTCCTCGACGAAGTCTACGCCGCGCCGAAGCCGGGACTTGTGGACCGCATCGACGCCGGTGCACACGCGGATATGAAATTCGAGGACTTTATCCTGAGCACCGCCGCGATCAGCCCCTTCCTCCGGGAAATGGCGCTCGTAAGTTACCAAAGCTGCTTCACGCTTCCCGCTTTGCCGAACGCAGCTCGCAAAACGGAAGTCGCGCTCTTTCCGCTGCTCCGGGAAATCGGAAAACGCGCCGAATACGAGATGTACGATGCAACCGGCGGTGTCAACACGCATAAGGGCGCTGTCTTTACCCTAGGACTCCTCTCTGCAGGCGCAGGGCTCCTCTACGCCAAAAGCGGCAGGCTCGGCGCCGAGGCCATTTTGGATGAGGTGCAAAATCTGGTCGGCGATACTCTGCGGCAGGAGCTTGCCGAATTAAAGGCAGGGGAAGTCGGAAAGGCCCACGGCGAAGCGGTGCTGCACCGCGACGGCGCTGGTGGCGTTCGCAGCGCGGCGGCCAAGGGCTTCCCGGTGCTGCGCAGTGTTGCCCTGCCTCTGCTTCGGCAGTACGAGGCAGAGGGACAGCCTGCAGAGGCAAGCGCCCTCAATGTGCTCCTGCATCTCATCCTGCATGTCTCCGACACCAATGTGCTGTACCGCGGCGGGAAGGACGCCCTGCTCACCCTCCGCGCGGACTGCCGCAACATTCTCTCGCACGGCGGCGCTTTTACGCCGCCGGGAACAGACCTGCTCTACGAGCTCAAGGAAACTTGTAAGCAGCGAAACGTAAGTCCCGGCGGCGCCGCGGACCTTCTCTCGGCCGCCTTATTTTTACATCGGCTCGAGAAAACTTTTCATTGACAATGACTTCTCTCCGTGCTATTCTATACAAGCCTTATGGCAAGAGGCTGATGTAGCACAGTCGGTAGTGCGTCGCATTGGTAGTGCGGAGGTCACGGGTCCGATTCCCGTCATCAGCTCTTCATAGGAAGCACGTATTTACGTCGGAACGGCGTAGATGCGTGCTTTTTCGTTATTATGAAGCAAGACAATCCGGGCTGCGGACTATGTGAAATACAGCATGATTCGGTACACATGCAACATAAATACAACACGAAAAAGAGGGCGCGGCTGCGCCCTCTTTTTCACAAGTCAGTTCTGCTTGTTCAACAGGTAAATACCTCGCCGTATTGCCTCTGCCCGTGTCACACCCTCTTTGGCACAGTACGCTTCCAAAATCGCGTCTGCCTCGGCATCCAGCCTCACATGGATAGGTCGGCCTTTCGGGTTATCCGTCGGACGTCCCATCTTCTTTTCTTCTGCCACTCTGTCTCCTTTCTCTTGCCTTTTCTCTCTGTGCCTTCCTCATTCCAAGCTTCTTGACACGTCCAAATATGTACGTTATCATGTACGCACAAGGAGGTGTCGTTATGCTGAACACAAATATTACCAACTTCAGAAAAAACATCTTTGAACTTCTGGAACAGACCATACGTTATAACGAACCTGTGAATATCAGCACCAAAGCAGGCAATGCTGTCCTAATCAGCGAGGAAGACTATAACAGCCTGATGGAGACCTTGTATCTCTCTTCTCTCCCGAAAGAACGTGCGAAGATTATCGAGGGACTGCACACCTCTTTGGAAGACTGCCTGTCGGAAGATGAGGTCACTTGGTAATGTATACCATCGTGTATACAAAAAAAGCCGCTGCCGATATTCCCAAGCTAAAGTCGGCAAAATTGGATACAAAAGCCAAGGCGCTGATTGAGATTCTTAGAGAAAACCCCTACCAAACGCCCCCGCCCTACGAAAAGCTGATCGGAGATCTTCAGGGGGCTTATTCCCGGAGAATCAATGTTAAACATCGTCTTGTCTACGAGGTGCTCGAGGAAATCAATACCGTAAAAATCATCAGCCTTTGGACGCATTACGAATTCTAGAATACCGCCGAAGCGCCTAGCAGCGTATCGTCTCTACCCCTTCGCAGAGCTCCCGTATCCACTCTTTCCGCGGTATCACTTCAATCCATTCCGCCGGGATACCTGTTTCGCCGTCAAGGCCATAGATAAGCCCCGCAAGGCCGCCCGCCACCGCACCCACGGTGTCTGTATCATCTCCGAGGTTTACGGCGAGGAGGGTGCAGTCGCGGTAGTTTTCTGTCCGTAAGAGGCACCAGAGCGCTGCTTCCAGCGTGTCTACGACATAGCCGCTGCTCTTAATCTCCTCGCGGCTCAAGGTCTCGATTTCCGGGAGACGGACATAGTTCTGCCAGGCGGGCTCGTGTCCGTAAATCCGCGCGGCGCGCTCTAAGGCAGAGGAAAGCGCTGTTCGCTTTTCGCTCCCGCGAAGCAATTCCGCCGCGACAAACACATAAATCAGGCAGCCGATGTGCGAAATCACGTGGTTGTGGGTGAGTCCCGCGACCCGGCGCACAGCGGCTGCCTTTGCTTCGTTCGTCCCCTCGAGTAAAAGGCCAAGAGGCAGCATGCGCATCAGCGCGCCGTTTCCGTTGTCCCGCTCTCCCGTTCCGCCGCAGTCCTCCGGCGCGACACCCTGTCCGTAGGTCCAAATGGCCTTTCGGCAGGCATTGCCCACGTCAAAGACATAGTCCCGCGCCGTGAACTGTTTCTCAAAGAGCCAGAGAAAAAAGTTCTGCATGATATCGGCGGGATCCACACAGCCCTTGCGCTTAAAACTCTCCAAGGTCGCAAGCGTCATAGAGCTGTCGTCCGACCAGGTGCCGGGCAGCTGCCGGTAGGTCCCGTAGCCCGTCATTTTCGTCACCAGGTAGCTGTCCCGTGGCTCAAACTCAACCGGAACGCCAAGCGCATCCGCGACCACCAGTCCCATGACAGCCTCATAAACTTTGTTCATCTCGTTCTCCATTCTCTTTCTTCTCCGGATTTATCCCGCTGTATTCTTTGTCTTTCGCTCCTCTACTGCCTTCGGTATTTACCCCTGCTGCTTTTGTTTTTCTGATTTTCTTCCTTTTGGTACGGAATCAATCCGATTCTCAAGTAGCTCTCAAATTTTTCTCGACGCACTTGCAGTATCTCTTGCCCATCGTACATGGCTCGGGTCTTACGACGCAAGCAGACCGGTTTTTCCTCTGCTTCTTTGTACCCGGCTATCGGTTTGCACCCTTACTTGCTTCCTGCCTTTTGTCCCACTTCTCAAGAAAAGTTCCTCGGAGCGCTGCCGCGCTTCTCAAATCTGATAGAGTATCGCGTTCACGATGGCAGCCGCGACGGTCGAGCCGCCCTTGCGGCCGCGCGCAATGATGTGCGGCGTGCTGCTCCCGACAAAGAGTTCCTTTGCCTCGACCACATTGACAAAGCCGACCGGCGCTGCGATTAAAAGCGCGGGCTTCAGTTGCCCGGCGTCCATGAGCTCCTTGATTTTTACGAGTGCGGTCGGCGCATTGCCGATTGCGAGGATCAGCGGTCGCTCCGCAGAGAGCGCTGCCGCACGCTCCATAGAAACCGTCGCGCGGGTCACGCCCCTCTCCTTAGCCTCGGCGGCCACATCCGCCTCCGCCATGAAGCAGCGCGCCGTAGCGCCGAAGCCCGCGAGCCTTGCCTTATTGATGCCGGCAAGCGCCATATTGGTGTCCGTAACAATGCAGGCCCCCTGCCGTATCGCTTCTTTTCCCTGTTCGACCACATTCTCCGAAAAGAGCAGGGTATCCGCAAACGAAAAGTCCGCCGTCGTGTGTATGACCCGCTTCACCACCAAATCGACGCCGGCGGGAAACTGCCGATTGCCGAGTTCCTCGCCGATGCGCCGAAAGCTCTCTGCCTCGATTTCCTCCGGCTTCCAAAATTCTATACTCATCTCTCAACTCCCATGATGCGGTACAGTTCCCGCAAATCAAAATATTCCCTAAGCGTTTGCGAAAGAAGCCGGAAGCCCGCTTCCTGCCGCTCCCTGTGACTTTTTAATCGGTGCGGGTAAGAAAGCCCCTTTCTCGCGGCAAGTGCCTTAAGAAGCGTCTCCGTGACCCCTGCTTCGTCAAAGAGGCCGTGCAGATAGCTTCCGCAGACCGCGCCCGCAACGCAGCCGTCCGCGCGTTGCCGCTCACTTTCCTCTCGCGCGGAAAGACGCTGAAAGTTCTCACCGTCTTTGCCGATCCAGCTCTGTCCCATGTGGATTTCATAGCCCTCGGTCTTTTGCCCGGCAAGCGCTGCCCAGAAGCCGCTCGAAGCCGTAATTGTTCCGGCTGCGCAGACCGTTTGCTTGGCTGCGTAAAACACGGTATCGACCGGCAAGAGCTTAAGTCCCGCCGCCTCTACGCCGCTCTCTTTATCCCGCAGTGTTTCGCCGAGCATTTGGTAGCCGCCGCAAATACCGAGCACCGGGCGGCCGGAAGCCGCAAAATCCTGAACGTACGATTCAAAGCCCTGTGCCTTCAGCCACGCGAGGTCATCAAGCGTACTCTTGGAGCCCGGCAAAATCAGAAGATCCGCAGCTTCGATTTCCGCCGGGCTGCTCACATAGCTCAGTTCCACATCCGGCGCCGCCTGCAGCGGATCAAAATCCGTGAAATTCGAGAGCCGCGGGAGGCGAATCACTGCGATGCGAAGCAGGGCTTCGTCCCGCCGTTTGCTCTTTCGGAGCCGCTCCGAAAGGGAGTCCTCATCCTCCAAGTCAAAGTGGCGGTAGGGCATTACCCCGAGCACTGTCTTTCCCGTGAGTGCCTCGATCTGCCGAAGCCCCGGTTCCAAGATTTTAATATCGCCGCGAAATTTATTGATGATGAGACCCTTGATGCGCGCCTGCTCGGCCTCGGAGAGGAGCTTTACCGTCCCGTAGAGCGCGGCAAACACCCCGCCGCGGTCTATATCCCCGATTAAGATGACAGGGGCATCGACCGCCTCGGCAAGTCCCATATTCACAATGTCGTCGGCGCGGAGATTAATTTCTGCCGGGGAACCCGCGCCCTCAATCACAATGATATCCTGCTCGGCCGCGAGACTGTGATAGGCCTTCAGCACTTCGGAGAGCAGTCCCTTCTTCTTTTTCTGATACTCGATTGCGCTGTAGTCCCCGACCGGCTTTCCGCAGAGCACCAGCTGGGAGCCGGTGTCCGAGTTCGGCTTTAAGAGAATCGGGTTCATGCGCACATCCGGCGCGATGCCGGCTGCCTCCGCCTGCATCGCCTGGGCTCTTCCGATCTCGCGCCCGTCCGGCGTAACTGCGGAGTTCAGCGCCATGTTCTGGGATTTAAAGGGCGCGACCCGGTAGCCGTCTTCCCGAAAAACGCGGCAGAGCGCCGCCGCAAAAAGGCTCTTGCCCGCGTTGGAGCAAGTACCCTGAATCATGATTGCCTTTGCCATTCGCCCTCCTTTTCAAACTCGGCGAGCGCCGAAAGAAGACGCCGGTTCTCTTCGGGCGTCTTGACCGCGCTTCGAAAATAGCCCGCGGGTAAGCCGCGAAAGTTTGCACAGTCGCGGAGCGGAATCCCCCGCGCCGCACAGTGACGAAGCCGCGCCGCGTTTTTCGCTTCGTTCGGCACCGCGTCCGAAACGAACAGGAAATTACACTCGCTCTCCGAGACCCAAAGTCCGAGAGAACGCAATCCTGCGGCGAGTTCCGCCCGCCAAACGGCAATCAGTGCCGCGCTCTCCCTCTCCCAATCCGTACAGGCGAGCGCTGCCTCACCGGCCGCCTCCGCGAGCACCGAGACCGGCCAGGGCTGCCCGGCCGCAAAGAGCAAAGCGCCGAGCGCGGGGTCCGAGCTCACACAGTAGCCGAGGCGCACGCCCGGCATCGCAAAGGTCTTGGTAAACGCCCCGAGAAGAATGCGCCGCACCCCGCCTTCCGCCGCCCGCAGATGATGCCGGAGCGAGGGCGCATTGTCCCGGTTCAAGAAACCAAAAAAGCACTCGTCGGTAATCAGGGTAATGTTCAGTTCCTCACAGCGCGAAAGAATTTGCAGAAAGAGCTCTTCCGAGGGAACCAGCCCCGTCGGGTTATTCGGGAGGCAGAGCCAGAAGAGATCTATCTCCGCATTCAAATCATCCAGCACGCGCTCCGTGAGCTGAAAACCCTCTTCGCGGCGCAGCCTATGAAAGTCACAGTGACAGCCGCGCCGCGCGAGCGCCCGCTCGTACTCCGAAAAACTCGGAGAAAGGAGCAGGGCGCGCTTTGGTTTCAGCACTTCCGCGAGCCGCTCAATCACATCCGCCGCGCCGTTTCCGCAAAAGACCTGGGACTCACTGACCGCATAGCGTTTCGCAAGCGCCGCGCGAAGACCGCTCGCAAAGGGATCCGGATAGTGGATGCAGGCAGCGACCGCGCGGTGCAAGGCCTCCTCCACCTCTAGCGGCATGCCGCGCGGGTTAATGTTCACCGAGAAGTCCGTAATTCCGGCTGCCTGCACGCCGCCCTGCGGAAAACAGGCACCGCCGTGTTCGTAGGCGGAATTCATTGCTTTCCTCCCTGCTCCGTGTAGGCCGCAATGCCGAGCTCCGTAAAGCTGTCCGCCCCGCGGTACACCGCCTCCGCCATATCAAGGAGCGGGAGCGCCGCAACCGCCCCCGTGCCCTCGCCGAGATGCAGTCCCGCAGAGATGAGCGGCTTTAAGTCAAGTGCCGAGAGGAGCGCCGCTGCGAGCGGATCCGCCGAACAGTGGCTCGCAACGAGATAGTCGCGAACCCCCGGTGCGAGGGAAACTGCGGCGAGTGCCGCCGCCTCCGTGATAATGCCGTCGAGAAGCAGCGGGATTTTTTCGAGCGCCGCGCCGAGCATGAGTCCCGCGAGCGCCGCAAGGTCAAAGCCGCCGAGCGCAGATAAAAGCCCGAGCGCATCGCCGCGCAAGTCTTGATGAAGCGCCAGCCCCTTTTCCACCGCACGCCGCTTTCTCGCAAGTCCCTCATCCGAGAGCCCCGCACCGCGCCCTATGAGTTCTGCGGGATTTCGTTCCAGCAGAGCCGCTGTGAGCGCCGCGCTGGTGGTCGTATTGCCGATTCCCATCTCTCCGGCGAGAAGAAGCGCCGTTCCCCGCCGCTTTTCTTCGGCCGCAAGCTCCATGCCGATGAAAAGCGCCTGTAAACACTCCTCCCGTGTCATTGCGGCCTCTTCCGTGAAATCCCGCGTTCCGCTTCGAACCTTACGCCGAAGGATTTCCTCCCCCCGCGGCTCTCCCGCAGTGCCTACATCGACCGGAACAACCGCACAGTCCGCGAGTGCAGCCATGCGGTTCACCGTGCTGCCGCCGTAGGCAAGGTGCTCACAGACCGCTGCAGTCACCTCCTGCCCGGTCTGGGTGACGCCCTGCTTCACCACGCCGTTGTCCGCACAGAAGACAAACAATTTGCGCGGCTTGAGTTGCAGCGCCGCAGTCCCCTGAATTCCCGCAATGCGGATCAAATCCTCTTCGAGCACACCGAGCCCGTGAAGCGGCATCGCAATCGAGAGAAACTTGCTCGCCGCGGCATCCGCCGCCGTCCGATTCGGCGGCAAGATGTGCGCAATCGCCTCAAAAAAAGCCGTCTCGCTTCCTTGCAACGCCAATTTAGCCCTTCCTCTTCTTGTCATAGCCGCGCGGCGTCAGGAGATAGCCGTTCAATTCTATGCTGTCCTCCGCACCGATAAAGACCGTGGTCCGCATATCGACCTCACGCTCCCGAAGTTCAGCGAGTGTCAGCAACTCCTTGCTCTCACCCTTGCGCCCTATATTCCGTGTAATCGCACAGAGCGTTTCCGCCCTGCGCGTCTCGAGGAAGATCTCCGCCGCCCGCGGGAGGCAGTCCTTACGGCTACGGCTGCCCGGATTGTAGATGACCACTGCCATGCCCGAGGCCGCGAGGCTCTTTAAGCGCCGCTCAATCTGCTCCCAGGGTACCAAGAGGTCCGAGAGGCTGATGCAGGCAAAATCCAGGGTCAGCGGGCTTCCGAGCAGGGCTGCGCCGGAGAGCGCCGCCGTGACGCCCGGCACCACCTCCACCGTGAGTTCCTTATGTGCAGCTGCGAGCTCTATGATAAGGCTTGCCATACCGTAGACCCCGGCATCGCCCGAGGACACCACGGCAACCCGCTTCCCCTGAAGCGCAAGGGCTATCGCCTCTTCGCAGCGCTGAATCTCCTCGGTCATGCCGCTCTGCACGACCTCTTTTCCGTCCAATAAGTCTTCAATCAGCTTTAAGTAGGTGCTGTAGCCCACAACGGTATCCGCCGCCTCAATCGTGTGAAGCGCCTTTAAGGTCATGGACTCCCGGTCCCCGGGGCCGATACCGACCACCGCAATCGTATATGGTTTCATGCTTGTTTCCCCTCTCTGAATTCAGTCGTAAAGCTCGGATCGTAGAGCTTTGAGTTTTCATACGTTTCACCGAGGAAATCCCCGATGAAAAGCAGCGCCGTTTTGCGAATCCCGGCAGCTTCCGCTTCTCTTGCGAGTTCGCCGAGCGTGGTGCGGATGATGCGCTCGTCCGGCCAGGTCGCCTTGTATACAATGGCAGCCGGGGTCTCTGTCGTATAGCAGCCGCCCAAAAGCAGCTCTTCCACCGCCTCGGAAACGCGCCCCGCCGAGAGAAATAATACCAGACTTGCACCGTGCGCCGCGAGTGCCGATAGTTTTTCCTTTTCCGGCACCGGCGTGCGCCCCGCCGCGCGGGTCAGGATGACCGTCTGCGAGACCCCGGGCAGCGTGTACTCCGCACCGAGCGAGGCCGCCGCACCGAAGAAGGAGGAGACACCGGGGCAGACCTCAAAGGGCACCCCCGCCGCCTTGAGAGCATCCATTTGCTCCCGGTGCGCGCCGTAAACAGAAGGGTCCCCGGTGTGCAGGCGCACCACGCGCTTTCCTTCTTTTGCCGCCGGAATCAGAATGTCCAGCACCTCGTTTAAGTCAAGCCGCGCGCTGTCGTGAATCTCCGCCCCTGTCTTACAGCGCTTTAAGAGTGCGGGATTCACGAGGGAACCCGCATAGACCACGACATCCGCTTCCTCCAAAAGTGCCGCGCCGCGCAGGGTCAAAAGATCCTCCGCCCCCGGGCCCGCACCGACAAAATATACCTTTCCCGCTTCCACCGCTACTCCTTTCTCTCCCGATTCCGGGCATTCCAAACCAACTCCCTGAAAGCTTCGCGCCTACACACTTTGCTTTTGTCTTAAGAAGCCTCTGCCGTCTCTCTCGAAGGACTGCTTCGGACGACATTACTTGACCTCTGTCCTTCGCAAGCGCTCCCGTGTTTCGGGCCGTCCCGCCCGAAAAGAGGCTGCGCGCCGCCGTCTCTTTCTTTCTCTCACTCCGCTATTGTAACAGAAAAGGAGCCTGTCGTCGCCGACAGGCCCCCGGACTCTCTTGTTCAGTGATGCAGGTCGCGCTCCGCTTCCGCAATCTTATCCTTCAGCTCCTTGCAGGACGCGTTGAACTTTTCCTGCTCTTCTTCGGTGATCTGGCATTGAATCACAGACTGCACGCCGCTCGCGTTGATGACCGCCGGTACACCCGCAAATACACCGTTCTGCTTGTACTCGCCGCGGAGATAAACCGAGACGGTCTGCACCGAGCTCTCGTCGCCGAGAATGGCCTTCGTTAAGCGGGTCAGCGCAATGCCGATGCCGTAGTAGGTTGCCTTCTTCGCCGCGATGATCTTATCCGCTGCGGTTCGCACATCAACCTCAATCTTTTCGAGCTCTTCCTTCTTGTAGACCCCGTTCGACTCCGCAATCACATCGAGCACCGGCTTCGTTGCGATGCAGACCTGGCTCCACGGCACAAACTCGGAATCGCCGTGCTCGCCCATCACATAGCCGTGAATGCTGCGCGGGTCTACCTTGAAATAGCTGCCGACCAGATAGCGGAGACGCGCGGTGTCGAGCGAGGTGCCGCTGCCGATGACGCGCTTCGGGTTGAAGCCCGAGAGATCGCAGGTCACCTTGGTCATCACATCGACCGGATTGGTCGCAATCAGGAAGATACCGTTAAAACCGGAGTCTGTGACAGGCTCCACAATCGACTTGAAAATGGCGGTATTGCGTGCGAGCAAATCCATGCGGCTCTCGCCCGGCTTCTGCGCGACACCGGCGCAGATGGTCACGATATCCGCCTCCTTGCAGTCGGCATAGGTGCCGTTCCAAATCTTCATGTGCGAACCCGAGAACGCGAGGCCATGGTTCAAGTCCATCGCCTCACCCTCCGCCTTCTCTTTTACATAGTCAATCAAGACGAGCTCATCGCAGGTCTGCTGATTCAGCATTGCATAGGCGTAGCTCATACCGACCATGCCGCAGCCAACCAGTACAACTCTTCTCTTATCCTTTGCCATGATATTCACTCTTTCCCCTTGCGGTTCCTGTACGCCCTCTGCCGGACGTATTGTATACGATACAGTTCTACTTTAACACATTTTTCCAAAATGTAGTATGTTTGCTTTGAATAACTGCGTAAAATATTGTCTTTCCGCCGCACAGCAACAAAAATGCCGCCGTGTCCCGCGCGGCATGCTACAATGGAGATTACGTTTATTTTCACCGCAAAAGGAGTACTTATGTCTTCTTCCGTCAAAAATCCGACATCCTTTCGCCGCTTTGCGCTCTCCGCGCTCCCGGAGTTCTGGATGTTTCAACTGCTCGCCTCCCTGTTTCTCTTTCCGCTGAGCCGTCTCGTGTGGCGCTTTGTCCGCGCACTCACGGCAAAGAGCGGCGCGCTGACGAGTTCGAACTACCTTCGCTTTCTCGCCTCGTGGCGCGCGCCGGTGCTACTTATTCTGCTCTTCCTGCTCGTCATGCTCTACCTGCTCTTTGAACTGCTCGCGCCGATTTTCCTCTGCAACGCGCTGCTAAGCGGCAGGCAGCTCCGCTACCGCACGGCACTTCTCGACGGGCTCCGCTCGCTCCGGAAATTTGCCTCCCCGCGCGGCCTCCTGTTTCTCTTTTATCTCGCCATCCTGACGCCGCTCACCGGCGTTGGCTTTCACATCAGCCTGACAAAAAAACTGTACATTCCGAACTTTATCTCCGAAGTCATCGAGACGACGCCGCTCTACTTTCTGCTGTATCTCCTTCTCATGCTGTTTCTCTTCTGGCTCGGCTACCGCATGCTTTTCTTCCTGCACGCGGCGCTTCTCGAGTCCCGCACACCCGGCGCAGCCTTTCGCCGCTCCTCGGAACTGGTGACCTCCAACCGGCTTCGCATCGCAAAAGAGCTCTTGCCCTTGCTCCTGTTTCTCGCCGTCATCCGCCTGCTCGCGCAAGGTCTCTTAAAACTCCTGCCGGCCCTCGTTTTGATCGCGCGAGAGGAAAAGCTGCTGCGCAGCGCAGCCACACTGACCACCGGCACGGACCTCCTCCTGAGCGCCGAAAGTCGCGCCGAACTCCTGTACCGCTTTGCCGCGGCCTTTGCTGTGCTCCTCGGGAATTATCTGCTCTCCATGGTTTCCCTGCTCTGCAGCAGCTACTTTCTGCTTCGCTTTACCAGACTCTTTCTGATACTCGCGCGGGAGCAGGCGCCCGAAGAGCGGCCGCTTCCCAAAAGTCCGCGCCGCACGCTCCTGCTCGCTGCGATGGGCGCCTCCTTGTTCTTTACGGCTCTGCTCTCCTTTGTGCTCTCTTTCCTCTATGCGCCCCTCTTTGCGCGGGAACAGCACACCAAACTGATTGCGCACCGCACCGGCGGCTATCTCGCGCCGGAGAATTCGGTCGCGGGCATCATCGCCGCGGAAAATGCGGGTGCTTACGGCTCGGAAACCGATGTGCAGCGGACTTCGGACGGCTACTACGTCATCAACCACGATGACAACTTTAAGCGTCTTGCCGGTGTGAACCGGACACCCCAGTCCATGACCTTCCTCGAGGTCAGAGGCCTCACCCTGACCGACCCGCATTTTCCCGCAGAACCCTATCCGGTCGCAACGCTCAGCGATCTTCTGGACGCCTGCCGCGGCAAGGAAAAACTCTTCATTGAGCTGAAAGGCGTGACCGCGGACAAAAAAATGGCGGACGATGTCGTGCGCATCGTCCGCGAAAAAAATATGGTTTCGGAGGTCGTGATTATCTCCCTCTCCTACCGCGTCATCAACTATGTGGAGACCCACTATCCGGAGTTTGACACCGGCGTTCTCTTCTTTGCCGGCGTCGGCAATCTCCCGAAGTTAAACTGCGACATTCTCCTCCTCGAGGAAGAGAGCGTGAGCAACGCCCGCATTGCGGAAGCGCACGCCGCGGGCAAGCAAATCGGCGTCTGGACCGTCAACGACAGCAACGGGCTGTCCCGCTTCCTGGACAGCGAGGTCGACTACATCATCACCGACGACATTCCCCTCGCAAAGGAAACCGAACAGGATCTCCTCGCGCGCACGCCCTACGAGATTTTTGAGGACCGCCTCGGTAACTTCTGGGATTTCATGTTCTTCTGATTCTTCCTTAACGGAGGCTCTCCGGCCGCTCGGCCGCATGCGCCGCGAACTCATCCGCTGTCCCCGCGCCGCGGAAGTCCGCGCTGGTTTTGTATTCGCCGGTCACGGTCACCGTATAGGCGGATTTTCCCTTCTGGTAGACCGTGCCGTCCTCGCCCTGAATCGTGACATCGAGCCCCTTGTCGTCCTTTACCAGCCCCTCGGCGTAGAGCGCGCGGAGCGTCGAATTGCCGTTCACGACCCAAATCGAAGTGCCGTCGATATAGAGGGCAATGCCGGGCGCCTCTGCCTTACCGGGTCCCGGTAGCAGCTGAATGTCTCCGGTGAACTTTGTGACATCGCGGAGGTAAATCGCAGCGCTCGCATCCTCCTCGCTCACCAGATGCCCTTCCATCATTTCGCCGTAAGCGCTCAAACTGCTCTTTGCGCCGTTCGAGGCGAGCAACAAATTGCCCTGCGCTGCATCGACCGCGAGCGTGACATTCTTAACCACAATCGACGCATCCGCGGCGTCCACATAGAAGAGATTGCCGCGCTGGGCGCGCAGTGTGCCGCCGGAGAGCAGGAGCTGCGGCGCCGTCGCATTCGCCTCGCTGTTTTCGGCGCGGCGCAGAATCACCGCCGCATTCTTCTGATTGCCGCCCGGCTCCGGCATGTTGCCGGAGACATGGCAGTCGTAGAGTGAGAGCTGGGCGCCGTCCTCGAGGGTGAGCGCCTCCGCATTGCCCGCCGTCAGAGTCGCCGCGTTAATCCAGCCCTTGCCGGCCGCGCTGACCGCCGGAGCGTGCTCGCCGGTCGCCGTAAAGGTGCCGCCGGAGAGCGTCATGCTGGCGTCCTTGCCCACAGAGAGCGCCGCGGAATCGTTTCCCGTCGTGCCTATCATATTGTCCCAGGCGTAGAGCGCGCCGCTTCCGCGCGTCTCTATTCCCGGCGATTGCTCCCCGGCTGTCGAGAGCGCCGTGTCCGCAATTTCCACCTCTGCCGTGTCGCCGATCAGAATCCCCGCGCTTCCGGCCGCATCCGATGTGAGATTCGAATTCTTAACAACCGCCTTGCCTGCCTCCAGGAGCACCACGGCGGTATCTGCCTTGCCGGCCTTTCCGGCGTACTTCCGCGAGAGCTCCGCATTGTTGATGAGCGCCGCACCGCCTGCTTTGATCAGCACCGTGCTCTCGTTCCGCTTCGCGGACGTCACCTCGCCGTTCACGGTTCCCGGTTCCGTAAAGGTCTTGACCCCCTTTGCACTGCCTCCGCCGCCGCAGCCTGCCAGAAGAACCGCCGCCCCGAGCAGACAAACCGCCATTGCTTTTCGTCTCATACCCTGCCTCCTTTTGTCTCATTTTAGCTTGCGGCGGGGATGAATTGCAAGATACTAAACACTTTCTTGAAAAATGATTATTTTCTCACGGTCTGCTATACTGAGACCATCCAGTCTATCCGGAGGTAGCGCGATGCAAAATGATGCCAGACGGGCAGAAATCCTGTCCACACTCACCAAAAGTCAGCGACCGATCAGTGCGACGACGTTCGCAGCTGAGTACCATGTGAGTCGCCAGAGCATTGTCGGCGATATTGCCCTGCTCCGCGCTTCCGGCGCGGACATCATCGCGACCTCCCGCGGCTACCTGCTCGCGGCGTCATGGCGACAGCCGCTGCTCAAAAAGACCATCGCCTGCCGCCATGACGCCGCTGCAATGCGGGAAGAGCTCTATATCGCGGTCGATGAAGGCTGCACGGTTGCGGACGTGTCGGTCGAGCATCCGCTCTACGGCGAGCTCCGCGGCCAGCTGCAACTCTCAACCCGCCACGAGGTCGATGCCTTCCTCACGCGAAGCGCCGAGTGCGCCGCCCAGCCGCTCTCTCTCCTGACGAGCGGCATTCACCTCCACACCCTCCTCTGCCCCGACGAGGCCGCCTACCGCCGCGTCACCGAAAAACTCCGCGCCGCCGGTATCCTCCTCTCCGAATAACGGGATTCCAAAAGCAAATAGCTCTTCCGCTTGACAGCTTTGTCAGTCTATACTATACATATGTCTTGACACTAGTAAGGTTCAAGGAGGATGTATGAAAGCACTGGCAGCATTTCTGAAACGAAAGGACATCGAAATCTCGGCCAAGCGTTACGGCATTGACGCGCTTGCCGCGATGGCACAGGGACTCTTCTGTTCTCTCCTGATCGGCACCATCATCAACACCATAGGCGCACAGCTCCACCTCGCTTTTCTGACCTCTCCGGTCGCAACGATTGCAGGCACCGAATACACGGTCGGCGGTCTCGCCTCGGCGATGTCGGGCCCCGCGATGGCAACCGCAATCGGCTGGGCGCTCCGCTGCCCGCCCCTCGTGCTCTTCTCGCTGATTACCGTCGGCTTTGCCTCGAATGCGCTCGGCGGTGCGGGCGGTCCGCTCGCTGTGCTCTTTGTCGCGATTCTCGCGGCCGAGTCCGGCAAGGCAGTCTCCAAGGAGACCCGGGTCGACATTCTGGTCACGCCGCTCGTCACGATTGCGGTGGGCCTCCTCTTCTCTGCCCTGCTCGCCCCGGCACTCGGCAAGGCAGCCATGAAGGTCGGTGACCTCGTGATGTGGGCAACGGAACTCCAGCCCTTCCTGATGGGCATCCTGGTCTCGCTCGTGGTCGGCATCGCGCTGACCCTGCCGATCAGCTCGGCAGCCATCTGCGCGGCGCTCGGTTTAACCGGTCTCGCGGGCGGCGCGGCCTTTGCCGGCTGCTGCGCACAGATGGTCGGCTTCGCCGTGATTTCCTACCCGGAAAACGGCTTCGGCGGCCTCGTCTCCCAGGGCATTGGCACTTCGATGCTCCAGATGGGCAATATCGTGAGAAACCCGAAAGTCTGGATTGCCCCCTGCGTGACCTCGATGATCACCGGCCCCGTTGCGACCTGTGTGTTTCACCTCCAGCAGAACGGTGCGGCCGTTGCCTCCGGCATGGGCACCTGCGGCCTTGTGGGACCGCTCGGCGTCTACACCGGCTGGGTCAAGGATGTCGCAGCCGGACAGAAGGCAGCGATTACCGGCGCGGACTGGCTCGGCATGCTGCTGGTCGCTGTGGTCCTCCCCGCAATTCTCTGCCCGTTCATCCACATGGCGGTGCGCCGCATGGGACTCGTGAAAGACGGGGACTTAAAGCTCGCATAAACAGCACTACGACAGACGAAAATCAAGCAAAAAAAGCCTCCGGGTCTGCCTGCTTTCACAGGCAAGCCCGGAGGCTTTTTTGTTGGTGCAAAGCACTTCATTCTTCCCGCTCCGTAACGATCATATCGCTCTCGGAGGTCTTTCTGGAATCCGCCACTGCCTCTTCGAGCGTATCGTAGCCGCTCGCCGTGTCGTCGTTCGTGGTGCTGCCGAGGTATACGGAGTGCCCCGTCGCCATATAGGTGCTGTAGTCAAAGCTTGTGTTATTGCCGCTCCGGAACAGCACATTCCGGTAGCGCGTGCACTGGTACACGGTCTTCTCCTTGCCGTCCGGGCCGCGGTAAGTCATTTCAAAGATGTCGCTCAACACATTCTTATTTCCCTTTGAAAGCAGCACCAATTTCACCGGCTTCGCCGAAATCTCCTCACTCCGCTTGATGCCCGAGATGCTGTTCGGAAAATAGGTCTTTCGAATGGCTGCAAGGCTCGTGCTGTGTAGCATCTCGAGTTTTGTGCTGTCCAGGGAATCGAGATCGCTCAAATAGCTATCGAGCCCGGTGACGGTATACTTCTCCACGCTCTTCGTGAGCCGATAACGATCGCTTGTCGCCTGCACTGTCACCGTATCGCCGTTTGAGAGGCGCTCTCTCGGCTCTACCTGATAGCCGAGATAATATTCGTTCACGGAAGCCGGGTAGTTGCCGCGCTTTAATTCCGCCTTACCTTCGCCGCTCACACCGGAAAATTCGACCGTGACATAGGGGAAGGGATCCACGCGCTGCTTTTTTGCCTCGCCGTACAGACCGACCGCCAGAACCAAGCCGACAAATATGCCGATTCCGATCAGACGATGCTTCCACTTAAGGAAGCTCTTCCGTCTCTCCTCCGCCTCTTCGGCCTCCGCTTCGGCGCGAAGTTTTCCTCTGGTCTCGCCGTAAGAACGCTCCTCGGCCTCCTTCGCGGTCAGCTTGCCGTTTTCCATTGCAAAATAGAGTTTCTTCCGGCAATAGGGACAAACCGCCATCTTCTGATCTTCGGAAATCTGCATCTCCGCGCCGCAACTCGGGCAAGTCAAATCGATCTTCCGGACTTCTGCCATTTTGTTCTTTCTCCTCCCGCTGTCGCGCTGTATCACACTGTCCTCTTGTGTGTTGCAGGCTCGCCGCCTGCAGCCGTCCTGTCTTTACTTCTTCTTTCTCTCCTTGACGCTGTAGCTCTCTGCGTCAAAGCGGAACACTGCGACGCCTGCCGCCTGTTGCGCTGTGATTTCGAAGTCTCTGCCGGTCTGCGCCCGCATGAGGAGCTTTAGACCCGCAATCTTCTCTTCGGGATCCTCGACCACCGTGACCTCGCCGCGCGCCATGAGGCTCGCATAATTTGCGCCGTAGACACAGGCGATATCACCCTCCCCCGTCGTCTCGACCTCGCAGTCAAGCTCGACAAACGCGCGGGGATTTGACATCGCGAGCGCGAGCTTTTTCCCTTCCTTTGCGCCGTGCATGTAGAAGCGGAGCACATCGCCCGCGTAAACATAGCCGTAGTGCAGGGGAACGATGTAGGGATAGTCCCCGTCCGTAAGCCCGAGGCGCAGCACCTTCGCGACCTCCAGAATGCGCTGAATCTCTGCTCTGTCCCGTACCTCTCTGTCGTTTCGCCGCATATCTTCCTCCTCGCCGTTTTGTCCAGTATAACATAAAAAAGACCACAGCCTCCTGAAAAGCTGCGGTCTCTGCCGGTTTATTTCGCTTTTGTTTAGGTAAAAAGTCCCTGGAAAAGAATAATCAGCACCAGAACCGGAAGTCCGAACTGAAAATAATACTTCAACGCGCGCGGTAGTTTAATGCCCTTGCCGTCATTTGCCTCCGCGAGGTAGTGATCAAAGCCCCAGCCCCACTTGGTCGTGCAGAACAGAAGAAAAATCAGGGAGCCGAGCGGCAGCAGCAGATTCGAGACAATGAAGTCCTCGCTGTCCAGCACATCTTTGCCGCCGATCAGATGCACATGGCTCCAGACATTGTAGCCGAGCACGCAGGGAACGCTCGCAATCAGAATGAAGCTGCAGCAGACCAGCGCTGCCTTTTTCCGGCTCCAGTGAAGCGAGTCCATCAGATTCGCCATCAGGTTTTCAAACACCGCGATGACTGTCGAGAAACTCGCAAAGGTCATGAAGAGGAAAAAGAGTGCGCCCCAGAGCCGTCCCAGACTCATGTGCAAAAAGACGCGCGGCAGGGTGATGAAAATGAGCGACGGCCCCGCATCCGGCTGCACACCGTAGCTGAAGCAGGCCGGGAAGATGATGAGGCCGCTGAGTAACGCCACAAAGGTGTCGAGCACACAAATCCAAGCTGCCTCGCCGGCAAGTGTTTTCTCCCGGTCCATGTAGGAGCCGAAAATCTCCATTGCGCCGACGCCGAGGCTCAGCGTAAAGAAGGACTGGTTCATGGCCGCTGTGATGACCTTGCCGAAGCCCTGCGCCTTGGCTCTGCCGAGATTCGGTAGCAGATAGAATCTGACGCCCTCCATCGCGCCCGGGAGCACCAGACTGTGCACGCCGAGCAGGAGGATGAGTCCAAGGAGCCCCGCCATCATGACCTTCGTGATGCGCTCCAAGCCCTTCTGCAGGCCGAACGAACAAATCAGGAAGCCGAGCACCACGGTGAGCGCCATGTAAAAGCCCATCTCACCCGGATTCCCGAGCATATTTGTGAAGACCTGATCCACCGCCTCGCCGCTCACCTTCGCAAAGTCGCCGCGGAGGAACTTCACAAAATACGAGACCATCCAGCCGGAGACGGTCGTGTAGTACATCATGAGAAGCGCACAGCCGATTAAGCAGACCCAGCCGTGCAGGTGCCAAAAACTCCCCTTCGGCTCCAGTGCCTTGTAGGCGCCGACCGCGCTCTTCCTGCCCGCGCGCCCCACCGAAAATTCCATGGTGAGCACCGGGATTCCCATAATGACCAGAAAGAGCAGATAAAAGAGCACAAAGAGGCCGCCCCCGTTTGCCCCCGTCACATAGGGAAACTTCCAGACGTTTCCGATTCCGATCGCGCAGCCCGCGCTCACCAGAATAAATCCCAATCGGGACCCAAAACTTTCTCGCTTCATGAATCCAACTCTCCCGTCTAACAAGCAATATCAGAAAAACGGGTTATAGTTTAACACATAGAAGCGATAAAGTCACCCTGTCCCCCGCTTCGTCTGTTCTTCTTCCTATCATTCCCGAGCATCCGGCGCATCCAGTCGCCGCGCCTTCTCCGGATGCAGGCCATTGCGAGCGTCACCGGACTGTGTTCAAACGGATTCTTTCCCTCGGCATACTGCCCGGACGTGCGCTTACGGTCAGTGCTTCCCGCCCTTGCGTTGCTGATTCTCCTCGATATAATTCCCGAGCACCCAGCGCATATAATCGCCGCGTTTTCTCTGGATGCAGGCTGTGGCCAGGGTCACCGGGCAGATGTAATACGGTCCCGTTCTCGTGTCATAGATCAGGGACGGGAGCTTATAGTAAACGTTTTTCGGCTGATCCAGTATCATGTACCAGGTCCCGCCGAGTTGCCGCCGGTACACCTCTCCCACATAAATGCCGCAGAGATCCGCCAGGCGGTAATCGTGTCCGTAGGGCTCCTTGTCCTCGACCAGATCCATGCTCTTTTCATACTTGCCGAGCAGCCAGTGTTCGAGCGCATCCAGACTTTCCGGAGAATAGTCGAGCGCAAGTCCCTGTTCCCTTGCAAACTCGCCGGTAAAGTAATCCATTTTATCTGAAAGAAAGAAAATCCAGTCATCAAAATTGTCTTTTGTGTACGGCATCCGCCATCCTCCCGCTCTCTTTGCAAAGACAGCGATACAACAAAGAGACCTCCGGCAAGCGCCGGAAGTCTCTTCTCCGTCAGGTCACAGTGTTTTTAGCAGCACTTACTGCTTCTTCGTCGCCAGATAGTTGGCAATCTGCTTCGTGAGCGCCGGAACAATCTGGTTCAGATCGCCGACAATGCCGATGTCCGCGACATCGAAAATCGGCGCATCCTCATCCTTGTTGATGGCGATGATGAGGTCGGAGTCCTCCATACCGGCAAGGTGCTGGATTGCACCGGAAATGCCGATTGCGAAGTAGAGCTGCGGGCGGACTGTCTTACCGGTCTGACCGACCTGGAGCGCCTGCGGCTTCCAGCCTGCGTCAACCACCGCACGGGAGCAGGAAACCTCTCCGCCGAGAACCTCTGCGAGCTCATCGAGAATCTTGAAGTTCTCTGCGCTGCCGACACCGCGGCCGCCGGAGACCAGAATCTTCGCATTCATGATGTCGACCGTATCGCTGATCTTCTTCACGACCTCGAGAATCTCGACATAGCGCTTGTTCGGCGTAAAGCCCGGGTTGAACTCCACGAGCTCAAACTTTCTGCCGTCTTCCTTGGCTCTCTTCTGCATGACACCCGGGCGAACCGTTGCCATCTGCGGGCGGTTGTTCGGGCAGGCAATCGTCGCAATCGTGTTGCCGCCGAATGCCGGACGCGTCATGAGCAGCTGGTTGTGCTTCTGGGTATCTTCCTTCCCGGCCGGAACAGTCAGCGGGAAGTCGCCGATCTCGAGCTTCGTGCAGTCTGCCGTGAGGCCGGTTGCAACGCGCGCCGAGGTGCTCGGGCCGAGATCGCGACCGATCGGGGTTGCGCCGATCAGGACAATCTCCGGCTTGTATTTGTTGATGACTTCCGCGAGCGCGTGCGTGTACGGCTCGGTTCTGTACTCCTTGAGCTCCGGATCATCGACCAGAATCACACGGTCCGCGCCGTAAGCGCCGAGCTTCTCGGCCTCGCCCTTCACGCCGGAACCGATCAGCACTGCCGTGACATCGGTCTTCAGAGCCTCTGCGAGGTTCTTTGCCTCACCGATCAACTCGTATGCAATGTTGCTGACTTTGCCGTCTACCTGCTCGGCAAAGATATATACGCCCTTGTACTCTTCTAAGTTCATTGCCTTCACCTCTCTCCCGCTCTATTAGATGACGTGTCTATCGACCAGCTGATCCATCAGGTACTTCACGGACTCCTGTGCGTCCAGGTTTACCTTGACGCCCTTGCCCTTCTTGACCTTATCGGAAGCTCTCGCAATCTTGGTCGGGGAGCCCGCAAGACCCATGTCCTTGTCCTCCAGGGTCGGCAGATCCTTTCTGCCCCAGGTCGTCACGTCCTGATCGAACGCGTCAAAGAGACGACCGACCGTCATGTAGCGCGGCGGATTCAGCTCTGCGAGTGCCGTGCACAGGCAGGGAAGCTTCACCTTCAGCACATGGTATCTGTCTTCAAACTGACGCTGCACAATCGCATAGTCGCCGTCAATCTTCAGGTCCTGCGTATAGGAGACAACCGGGAGACCCAGGTGCTCCGCAATCTGCGGGCCGACCTGTGCGGTATCGCCGTCGATTGCCTGGCGGCCGGTGATGATGAGATCATACTCGAGGTTTCTGAGCGCTGCGGCAATCGTGCTCGAGGTAGCCCAGGTATCTGCGCCGCCGAGCACGCGGTCGGTGACCAGAATCATCTTGTCCGCGCCCATCGCATATGCCTCGCGCAGCATATCGGTCGCCTTCGGAAGTCCCATCGTGAGCACAGTGACCTCTGCGCCGAGCTCATCCTTTAAGCGGAGAGCCGCCTCAAGTCCTGCCTTGTCATCCGGGTTCATGATAGCGAGCATGGCAGCTCTGTTCAGCGTTCCGTCCGGGTTGAATGCAACGCCGCCCTTGGTGTCCGGAACCTGCTTAATGCAAACGATAATTTTCACGATCTGTCCCTCCTCTTGATTACTTCAGTAAGCTTGCAGAGATTACCATGCGCTGCACTTCGGACGTGCCCTCGTAAATCTCCGTGATCTTCGCGTCGCGCATCATGCGCTCCACATCGTACTCTCTGATATAGCCGTAACCGCCGTGCAGCTGCACGCACTTGGTGGTGACAGACATTGCCGTGTTTGCCGCGAAGAGCTTTGCCTTTGCAGCCTCGACGCCGTAAGTGGTCTGGGTCTGCTTTGCGACCGCCGCCTTGTAGACAAGGAGCTGCGCCGCCTCGCAATCCGTCGCCATGTCAGCGAGCTGGAACTGCGTGTTCTGGAAGGCCGCAATGGCTCTGCCGAACTGCTTTCTCTCCTTCACGTAAGCAACCGTTCTCTCGAGAGCGCCCTCTGCGAGACCCAGTGCCTGGGAAGCGATACCGATACGGCCGCCGTCCAGCGTGTGCATTGCGACGTGGAAGCCCTTGCCCTTCTGGCCGAGCATCGCGTCCTTCGGAATGCGGCAATCCTGGAAGATGAGCTCGTAGGTCGCGGAAGCGCGGATACCCATCTTCTTCTCCTTCACGCCGAAGGTGAAGCCCGGGGTGCCCTTCTCGACGATGAAAGCGGAAATCTCCTTCATGCTTCTGCCGTGCTTCTCAACCGTGCCGGTCACTGCGATAATCACATAGACATCGGCATACTTGCCGTTCGTGATGAAGCACTTGGAGCCGTTCAGAACCCACTCGTTGCCGTCCAGCACAGCCTTGGTCTGCTGACCCTGCGCATCGGTACCCGCGCCCGGCTCTGTGAGGCCGAAAGCGCCGAGCTTCTTGCCGCTCGCGAGATCCGGCAGATACTTCTGCTTCTGCTCCTCGGTGCCGTAGGTCAGAATCGGGTCCATGCAGAGCGAGGTGTGCGCGGAGACGATAACGCCGGTCGTGCCGCAGACCTTCGAGAGCTCCTCGACACACATTGCGTAAGTCAGAACATCACATCCCTGGCCGCCGTACTCCTTCGGAATCGGAATACCGAGGAAACCGTAACGCGCCATCTTCTCAACGGTCTCAACGGGGAAGCGCTCCTCCTCGTCAATCTCCTGCGCCAGCGGCTTTACTTCGTTTTCCGCGAAGTCTCTGAAGAGCGAGCGCGCCATCTCATGTTTCTTGTCCAGTGCGAAATCCATTGATCCTTCCTCCATGTTAAATAATTAACGCACTGGAGCAAATCCAAACGGGAAGGGAAACCCTTACCCGTTGGACCGCTCCGGTGTAATTACCAGAATCGCTTACTTCGTATAGTCGTAGAAACCTCTGCCGGTCTTTCTGCCGAGTCTGCCGCCGCGAACCATCTTGCGAAGTTCCGGATGCGGTCTGTACTTCGTGTCGCCGGTCTCGCTCTGCAGCACTTCCATGATTGCGAGTACGACATCGAGGCCGATGAGGTCGCCGAGCGCCAGCGGTCCCATCGGATGGTTTGCGCCGAGCTTCATAGCCTCATCAATCTTCTCTGCCGGGACATTGTTATCCGCATAGACACCGATTGCCTCGTTGATCATCGGGATCAGGATGCGGTTCACGACAAAGCCCGCAAACTCCTGCATCGGGACAACCGTCTTGCCGATGTCCTCCGCAATCTTCGTGATGCGATCCAGATCCTCCTGCGGGGTATCCAGGCCGGAAATCACCTCAACCAGCTTCATGACCGGAGCCGGGTTGAAGAAGTGCATGCCGGTCACCGGGCGATCCAGGCCTGCGCCGATCTCGGTAATCGAGAGCGAGGAGGTGTTGGTCGCGAACAGGCAGTCCTTCTTGCAGATCTCGGAGAGCTCCTTGAAGGTCTGCTTCTTAATCTGCATGTTCTCGATGGCTGCCTCAATGACCAGATCGCAGTCCTTGCAGATGTCCTTGGTGCCGGTGTGGATGCAGCCGAGAATCTTGTCCATCTCTTCCTGCGAGAGCTTGCCCTTTGCAACGCGACCCGCGAGACCCTTCTCGATTCTCTTCTTTCCGCCCTCTGCGAATGCATCTGTCAGATCGCAGAGATAAACTTCATAACCATCTACCTGCGCAAACGCCTGCGCAATGCCGCCACCCATGGTGCCGGCGCCGATGACGCCTACCTTCATGCTGTTCCCTCCTCTGTGCGTTTTGCCGATTCCGGCACAATCTCTCACCATACTACTATAATGTATGCACTTTTTCCAGATGAACTTGAAATTTTATTATGTGATTTTCGGATAACCGTTTTTCACAAGTTACTCAACGGTTTTGGAAGCTCACGCCCTTCTTCTTCTCGAGGAAGGCCTGCATCCCCGTCTTCTGATCCTCGGTCGCAAAGCAACTGCCGAAGAGTTTTTCCTCGGTCACAATGGCTTCTTCCATGGGCTGCTCGAGGCCCTCATTGATTGCCTTCTTGCAGGTGCGAACCGCAACCGGCGCATTGGCCGCAATCTGTCCCGCGAGTTTCTCGGCCGCCGCCATGAGTTCCTCCGCCGGATACACCGCATTCACAAGACCGATGCGAAGTGCCTCCGCCGCCTTGATGTTCTTTGCCGTGTAAATGAGCTGCTTCGCCATGCCCGGTCCCACGAGGCGTGCAAGACGCTGGGTACCGCCGAAGCCCGGGGTAATACCGAGGCCCACTTCCGGCTGGCCGAAGATTGCCTGCTCCGCGCAAATCCGGAAGTCACAGCTCATCGCGAGCTCACAGCCGCCGCCGAGCGCAAAGCCGTTGACCGCCGCAATGACCGGCAGCGGGAAGGTCTCGATCATGCGGAAGATGTCGTTGCCCTTCTTGCCGAAAGCCTCGCCCCCCTGTGCGTCCATGCCGGACATCGCCGCGATATCCGCACCCGCGACAAAGGACTTTTCTCCGGCACCCGTCACGATCACGCAGCGCACAGTCTCCGTGTCAATCCCCTCAAAGGTTGCCTTTAAGTCATCCAGCACCTCCGCATTCAGCGCATTCAGCGCCTTCTCGCGGTCAATGGTCACAACGGCGACAGCGCCCTTGGTCTCATACTTTACATATCCCATTTGTCTCGCCTCCTCGGAAAAATCAACCGAGGGTCTCCGCGCATGCGAAGACCCTCCGATCACTCTTAGTTGTACTGCTCAACAATCGTTGCGCAGCCCTGTCCGCCGCCGATGCAGAGCGTCGCAAGACCTCTCTTGGCATTCTTATGTTTCATCGCATAGAGCAGTGTCACGAGAATGCGGCAACCGGAAGCGCCGATCGGGTGACCGAGTGCAATCGCACCGCCGTTTACATTGACCTTGGACATATCGAACTTCAGATCGCCCGCGACCGCAACCGACTGCGCCGCAAATGCCTCGTTTGACTCGATCAGGTCAAGATCCTGCACGCCGAGGCCGGTCTTCTTGAAGAGTCTCGTGGAAGCCTCGACCGGGCCGATACCCATGATAGCCGGATCCACACCGCCGAGTGCGCCGCCGATCCAGACTGCCATCGGCTTCACACCGAGTTCCTTCGCCTTCTCCTCGCTCATCACGACCACCGCCGCAGCGCCGTCGTTGATACCGGAGGAGTTACCTGCGGTCACAATGCCGTCCTTCTTGAATGCCGGCTTCAGCTTGGAAAGGGACTCTGCCGTGGTTCCCTCTCTCGGGCCCTCATCCTTGTTGAAGACAACCGTGCCCTTCTTGGACTTCACCTCAACCGGGACAATCTCCTCGTCGAATGCGCCGCTCGCCTGTGCCGCGACAGCCTTCTGCTGACTATTTGCCGCAAACTCATCGAGCTGCTCTCTCGTGATGCCGTACTTCTCGGCAACATTCTCCGCCGTAATACCCATGTGATAGTCGTTGAACGCATCCCAGAGGCCGTCGTTGACCATCGTGTCAATCATGGTCGCATTGTTCATGCGATAGCCGAAACGCGCCTTGGTCAGCGCATACGGTGCCATTGACATATTCTCCATACCGCCTGCGACGACGATGTCCGCATCGCCCGCCTCAATCATCTGCGCCGCCATGTTGACGCAGTTCAGACCGGAACCGCAGACAATGTTCACCGTGACTGCCGTGGACGTGTAGGGAAGACCTGCCTTCAGTGCTGCCTGACGCGCCGGGTTCTGACCCAGAGCCGCCTGCAGTACGTTACCCATGTAAACATGATCAACCTGCTCCGGCTTCACGCCTGCTCTCTGCAGAGCCTCCTTGATGACCAGTGCGCCGAGCTCCACTGCCGGCGTGGTGCTGAGGCCGCCGCCCATCTTACCGATTGCGGTGCGGCATGCGCCTGCAAGAACAATTTTCTTCGACATATCCTGTTCCTCCTTCGCTGTGCGATATATGCTATCGAACTTGTCTCAACTGTGAGAATGCATACTCTCACTCACTAAGACCTATGGCAATAATAGCGCAAAAAGAGGATTTTTGTCAAATCGGACTGTACTTTTTCACGGCGTTTCTCCGCAGCCCGCACAGCATTTTCCGGCTATTCTTGCGCTTTTTCTCGCGCTTCTTGCGGCCTCCGTCTGCTTAATATTGCGCACTTTATGGCTTTTTTTTGCGTTTCTCCGACCGAACTGCTTCTGCGTTGAAAAGGTGGCGGCGGAATGTTACACTAGGACTTAGAATTATTCATACTGCTGAAACTGCGCGGAACAAAAGCGCAACGGGAGGTCAAAATGAACATGCACGAAGAATACAAGCAAAAGCTGGTGAGTGCCGAACAGGCTGCCGCCCTCGTTCGGTCCGGCGACTGGATTGACTACGGCTGGTGCGTCGGCACGCCGGTCGCCATTGACAAGGCACTCGCAAAACGCATGCCGGAACTCTGCGACGTCAAGATTCGCGGCGGCGTCCTGGTCCGGAAGCCCGCGATCTTTGAGATTGAGAATCCGGCCGAGCACTTCTGTTGGAACTCCTGGCACCTCGGCGGCTGGGAGAGAAAGGCGGTCTCCGAGGGCTTCGGCTTCTTTAACCCGATGCGCTATGCGGAGCTCCCGCGCTTCTACCGCGAGGACAATATCGAGAAGCCTGCGGTCGCCTTTTTGCAGGTCGCCCCGATGGACGAGCACGGCTACTTTAACTTCGGCCCGCAGGCTTCCCACCTCGCGGCAATGTGCGCTTCCGCCGGTAAAGTCGTGGTCGAGGTCAATCAGAACCAGCCCGTGTGTCTCGGCGGCTACCAGAACGCGATTCATATCTCCGATGTCGACTACATTGTAGAAGGCGAGAACGATCCCATGCAGGAACTCGGCGCGGGCGCGCCGCCGACCGAAGTGGACCGCGAAGTCGCGCGCCTCATTGTGGAGCAGATTCCGAACGGCGCCTGCCTCCAGCTCGGCATCGGCGGCATGCCGAACACCGTGGGCAGCATGATTGCGGCCTCCGACTTAAAGGATCTCGGCGTGCACACGGAGATGTATGTCGATGCCTTTGTGGATCTCTACGACGCCGGCAAGATCACAAACCTGAAAAAGCCCTTCGACAAGGGGCGCGAAGTCTATGCCTTCGCGGCCGGCACGAAAAAGCTCTATGACCACTTAAACAATAACCCCGGTTGTATGAGCGTACCGGTCGACTATACGAATGATCCGTATGTGATCGGCCAGATTGACAATTTTATCTCGATCAACAACGCCGTGGATATGGACCTCTTCGGTCAGGTCAACGCCGAGTCCGCGGGCCCGAAGCAGATTTCCGGCACCGGCGGCCAGCTCGACTTTGTCCTCGGCGCCTACCTCTCGAAGGGCGGCAAGAGCTTTATCTGCATGAGCTCCTCCTTTGAGACCAAGACCGGCGAGCGAAAGTCCCGCATCCGCGCGACGCTGACGCCGGGCTCCATTGTCTCCGATCCGAGAAGCGCGATTCACTACCTCGTGACCGAGTACGGCATGGTCAACTTAAAGGGCGTGACCAACTGGCAGCGCGCCGAGCGCATCATCTCGATTGCGCATCCGGACTTCCGCGACGAGCTCATTCAGGAAGCGGAGAAGATGCACATCTGGAGAAAGAGCAACAAGCGCTGAGATCTGTCTGATATCCGCCGGGGTACCACCGTTCAGACCGGGCAGTGGCTGAATCCCAGGTGTATCGCAAAAAGAAGCTACCGCAAATTTTGCGGTAGCTTCTTTTGATTCGATAAAATAATACACGAAAAGAGTTCGTAAAACGCTTCCGGCCATCGATATACAAGGCTTTTCTCCGCTGAATCCCAAAACCTTCACACAAAAAAGCGCACCGACAAATCCGCATCGGCGCGCTTTTTGCTTATTTCATCTTCTTCAATTCTTCGATCAAGTCCAAATCCGACTTGAGAACTCGCATGTTGGTGCTCACGGTCTCCTCACCCGGCTTGGTGACTCTGAACTCCAATACGGTGCCCTCTGTCAGGCCACCCGCAAACTGTGTGCGGAAAAAGGCACTGACCTTCGGGTGGTTCTTTTCGAACTTCCGGTTCATGCCGAAAAGCTTCATGAGTTGCAGGGGATTCAGTCCCATTTACTTGTCCTCGGTTGTGACCGGCTCTGCATTGCCGTTCAGCATCTCTTCCATGGTGTGCCAGCCGAGCACCGCGCATTTGACGCGTGCCGGCATGTGTGCAATGTCCTTCAGGATACCTGCCTCTTCCAGTTCTTCGCGCTCTTCCTCGGTGATATTGCCCTTGATCATGCGGAAAAAGATGTCAGCGAGGCGCTTTGCCTCCGACTCGGTCTTGCCGATCACGAGGTCCAGCATCATATCCGCCGAAGCCTGAGAGACCGCACAGCCGTCACCGGTAAAACCGCCGTCCCGAATCACGCCGTCAACGACCTTGAGCTTTAAGATGATGTCGTCGCCGCAGCTCGGGTTCACGCCCTCAAGAACCAGATTCGCATCCGGGATGTCATGCTTATTGCCCGGATGGAGGTTATGGTCGGTCAGAATTTCATTGTAAAAAGTCTTTTCGTTCATGGTCACTCCTGATAGCCCATCTCGCGGCGCACCTTGCGGAGGCTCTCTGCCAGACGGTCCAATTCCTCCTCGGTGTTATAGAAAGCAAAACTTGCGCGCGTCGTGGACGGTGTCTTCATAAACTGCATGAGCGGCTGTGCGCAGTGGTGTCCCGCGCGGATATTCACCTTGTCGGCGTCGAGAATCGCCGCAATGTCGTGCGGGTGCACACCCTCAATCGTAAAGGTGAAAATGCCGTGGTGCTCCTCACCGCCCTTCGGGCCGAGCACTCTGAGGTGCGGAATCGCGGAGAGCTTCTCCATCGCGAGACAGCTGAGGTGCGCTTCGCGCTCCAGAATCGTATCCCAGCCAAGCTGCTTGTAGTAGTCGATTGCCGCACGGAGACCGACCGCACCGCCCACATTGACGGTGCCCGCCTCAAATTTGTGCGGGAGCTCCGCCCAGGTCGCCTTCTCGCGGCTCACATATTCGATCATCTCGCCGCCGAACAGGAAGGGCGGCATGGCGAGCAGAAGATCCCGCTTGCCGTAGAGAACGCCGATGCCCATGGGGGCGAGCATCTTGTGGCCGGAAAACGCGAGAAAATCCACATCGAGGTCGACCACATCGACCGGAATGTGCGGCACGGACTGTGCGCCGTCCAGAACGAACAGGCTGCCGTTCTCGTGCGCAAGGCGCGCAAAGGTCTTCACATCGTTTTTGACGCCGAGCACATTCGAGATGTGCGTCATCGAGACGAGTTTCGTCTTCGGACTCAGCATACGGCGGAACTGCTCTTCGGAAATATAACCCTCTTCGTCCGGCTCGAGGAACTTTAAAACCGCGCCCTTACGCGCCGCCGCCTGCTGCCAGGGAATCAGGTTCGAGTGATGCTCCATCACGGTGATCAGGATCTCATCGCCCTCGCCGAGAAAGGCCTCCGTCGCAGCGTAGGCGAGCAGGTTCAGACTCTCGGTCGCATTCCGCGTGAAGATGATCTCCTCATGGCTCGCCGCATGAATAAATTCACGGACCGCCTCCCGCGCATCCTCATAGGCCTCGGTCGCCTTGACCGAGAGCTCGTAGAGGCCGCGCAGCGGATTCGCATTTTCCTCGAGGTAATAGTGCTGCATCGCGCGGAGCACGCTCTCCGGCTTCTGCGTCGTCGCAGAGTTGTCGAGGTAGGCAATCTCCGGATGTGCATGAATCAGCGGAAAATCCTTGCGGATTTTCGCGTCTATCGCTCTTCTCTCTTCACTCGTCATCGCTCTTCCCGCTCCTCTTCCTCATCGAGCTCCAGCAAGTCATGGCGCGTCTTTGCGTCCGGAATTTTCCGTACAATCGCGTCGATTCTCGCCTTCGCCATCATCTCGTAAACATCATCCTTCTGCATACCGCGGGACTCCATGTAAAAGAGCAGATCCTCGTCAAGGCGGCCTATCGTCGCGCCGTGGTTGCCGACCACATCGTCCTCGCTGCAGAGAATAATCGGCAACGAGCGGTTCTCGACGGTCTCGTCCATGAGGAGCACGTCCTCGGTCTCGTTGCCCTCGCTGCCGGAGCAGCCCTTCCGGAGGTCAATGCTGTCGCGGAACACTTTTTTCGCGTGACCGCGCAGAATGCCCTTACCGTGAATCTCCGCACCGGTCTTTTTGCCGGTGTGAATGCTCTCATAATTCAGGTCGTAGCGCGCGCGGTCCTCCCCGACATAGCCGACATCCACCGCGAGTTGCGAACGGTCACCGCCCATTGCGGCGCTGAAGCCCTGGTACACATGCTTGCCGGAGAGCACCAGGTGAATCACACGGAGCTCGGCATCCTTCGCGCAGACCGCGCCGACATCGTTCAAAAAGGTGTAGCCGCTGCCCGGGCGCACAATCTGCACCAGTGTGAGCTTTGCGCCCTCGCCGAGCGTAATTCTGGTCTGAACGCCCGCAAGACCTTTTGCGTCTTCTTCCGAGCGATAGTCCATGACGGCCGTGAGGGAGCTGCCTGCCTCGAGATTCAACTCGACCTCGGCAAACTTGCCCGCCTGCGCCGGTGCGTCATTGGTCTTTGCGCTCTTCAAGGCGATGCGTCCCTTCGGGTCGTACTCTTCGCCCTCATCCGGCAGTTTGAACGAGAGGCGGAGTGCATCCCGCTCCGCAATCCGCTGTCCCGCCGGAACCGTGCAGATTAACACCGGGAGCTTTGCGGCCGCGAGGGCCTTTCCGAATTCTTCGCCGCCGCCCGTCCGCATCTCACGCACCCCGACGCCGTTTAACTTCTCCACGCGCACCCCCTCCGGCAACTCAATCGCCGGGGAGAGGCGCTCCATCGCGGGGAGGTCTAACAGTTCCCCGCCGTTCATCTTGAGCCAACCGAAAGTCGGGCTCGCCAATGTATTAAATTTCATCTCACCCTCCTTATCCGATTGCACCCTTCATCTCAAGTCTGATCAGGTTGTTCATCTCGACTGCGTACTCCAGCGGCAGCTCCTTGCCGACATTGTCCGCGAAACCGCTGACAATCAGCGCCCTCGCATCCTCCTCGGAGACACCGCGGCTCATGAGATAGAAGACCGCGTCGTCCGAGATGCGGCCTATCTTTGCCTCGTGGCCCACATCCGCCTTGTTGGTCTTGACCTCGATTGCCGGAATCGTATCCGAACGGCTCTCGGCATCGAGCATCAGAGACTGGCAGGAGGTAGAGCTCTTTGCGTTCTCCGCGCTCGCCTGCACCACAACCGCCGAGCGGAAGGTCGAGATGCCGCCGCTCTTTGAAATCGATCGGGTGTTCACATAGGAACTTGTATTCTTGCCGATGTGCACGACCTTACAGCCGGTGTCGAGGTTCTGCCCCGCACCCGCAAACGTGACGCCCGAGAATTCGGAGCGCGCGCGGTCGCCCGCGAGCACGCTCATCGGGTAGAGGTAGCCGACATGAGAGCCGAAGGAACCGGAAATCCACTCGACTTTGCCGTCTTCCTCGACTCTGGCGCGCTTCGTGTTCAGGTTGTACATATTCTTCGACCAGTTCTCAATCGTCGAATAGCGAATCGTTGCGCGCTTGCCGACAAAGAGTTCCACGCAGCCCGCGTGCAGGTTTGCGACATTGTACTTCGGCGCCGAACAGCCCTCGATAAAGTGAAGATAAGCGCCCTCGTCGACAATGATCAGCGTGTGCTCAAACTGTCCCGCGCCCGGCGCGTTCAGACGGAAGTAGGACTGCAACGGAATTTCAACGCGCACGCCCGGCGGCACATAGACAAAGGAACCGCCCGACCAGACCGCACCGTGCAGCGCCGCGAACTTGTGATCCGTCGGCGGCACCAGCTTCATGAAGTGATCGCGTATCATCTGCTCGTAGGGGCCGTGCATCGCGCTCTCGAGATCGGTGTAGATGACGCCCTGCTCTGCGACCTCTTTTTTTACGTTGTGGTAGACGAGCTCCGAGTCGTACTGCGCGCCGACGCCCGCGAGACTCTCTCGCTCCGCCTTAGGAATGCCGAGCTTCTCAAAGGTATCTTTGATTTCCTCCGGCACCTCCGACCACTCGGCGCTCATCTTCGTGTTCGGGCGCACATAGGTCGCAATCTGATCCATGTTGAGGCCTTCGATGGAAGGGCCCCAGACCGGCATCTCGCTCCGCTCGAAAATCTCGAGGGATTTCAGGCGGTGCTCCAGCATCCACGCCGGGTCGTTCTTCGTCTTCGAAATTTCCCGAATAATCTCCGGTGTGAGTCCCGACTGAATGCGGTAGGCATCCTTCTCTTCGTTTCGGAAGTCATAGATGGAGCGGTCTATGTCTTCCACATAGGTTCTCTCTTTTTCTCTCTCTTCCGACATACTCACTCCTTGGTCTCGAAGCGCGCGAAACCGTCGCGGTTGATCTCCTCAACAAGGCTCGCATCGCCGTCCGCGACAATCGAGCCCTTCACGATGACATGGGTCTTGTCCACCTTGAGCGAGGACAGAATGCCCATGTTGTGGGTGATGATGATGAGTGCCGAATCCTTATCCTTCTGGTACTCCTCGATGCCGCGGCTCACGGTTCTCACCGCGTCCACGTCGAGGCCGGAATCCGTCTCGTCGAGAATCGCAAGACTCGGCTTCAGCATGAGCAGCTGTAAAATTTCCGCCTTCTTCTTCTCACCGCCGGAGAAGCCGACGTTTAAGTCGCGATCCGCATAGCTCGGATCCATGTTCAGCACCTCGAGTGCCTTCGCAATCTCCTTGCGGAAGTCCCAGAGGCGAATGCGCTTGCCGGTTCTCTGCTCGATTGCATTCCGGATAAAGTTCGCGAGGCTGATGCCCGGCACCTCGAGCGGATTCTGGAAGGACATGAAAATGCCCGCCTTCGCGCGCTCGTTGACCGGGAGGTCTAAGAGGTTTTGTCCCTGGAACTCGACCGAGCCGCCGATTACCTCATAGTGCGGATTGCCCATCAGCGTGTTGCCGAGCGTCGATTTGCCGGCGCCGTTCGGTCCCATTAAGACATGGGTCTCACCGGGCTTCACCGAAAGATTCAGGCTCTTCAGAATATTTTTTTCTTCGACTCGCACGGATAAATCCCGCACTGTCAGTAAGTCTTTGCTCATAATTCTCCCTCCCTTGCGCCCTGCGCAAGTTCACACAAATATTGCGTTTTTAGCATTATAGCGCGGCACGGTTCCCACTGGCAAGATTAATTCCTACCAAAGCACTTGGAATTATGTATTTCTTGAAGTACAAGTACCGGCGTGTTACAATCCACTTTGAGGCGTTTTGCTTATTTTTACGCAGAAATTCTCTATCTGTTCAGTCATCTTTACCGGAAACTGTGCAGTTCCGCGTTGAACTTCGCAGTTCCGCACAAACAAGAAGGAGGTAATACTATGTATCATGTGGATCTCAATTCGGATCTCGGTGAGAGCTTCGGCGCCTACACCATAGGTCTCGACAAGGAGGTTATCGCGCAGATTTCCTCGGCGAATGTGGCCTGCGGCTACCATGCCGGCGACCCTCTCGTCATGGCGGAGACCGCCCGGTTGTGTCGGGAGGCAGGGGTCGCAATCGGCGCACACCCGGGCTTCCCGGATCTCATGGGCTTCGGTCGCCGCAACATGGCCTGCTCCCCGAAGGAAGTCAAGGCCTATATGAGCTACCAGCTCGGTGCGCTCTATGCCTTCGCAAAGGCTGCGGGACTTACGCTCCAGCATGTCAAGCCGCACGGCGCACTCTACAACATGGCGGCAAAGGACGCGGCGCTCGCGCGCGCCATTGCAGAGGCAGTCGCGGAATTCGATGACAAGCTGATTCTTCTCGGCCTCGCGAACAGCTTCCTGCTCACAGAGGCAGAGGCTGTCGGTCTCCGCACGGCCTCCGAGGTCTTTGCGGACCGCGCCTACCAGGCAGACGGCTCCCTGGTGCCGCGCTCCAAGGAGGGCGCCGTGATTCATGACAAGCAGCTTGCGATTGCCCGCACCGTACGTATGGTAAAGGAAGGCAAGGTCACGGCGATCACCGGAGAGGAAGTCCCGCTCCGCGCGGATTCGATCTGTGTCCACGGCGACAACCCGTCTGCGGTCGAATTTGTCCGCGAAATCCGGAAGACCCTCACCGAAGAAGGTGTGCAGGTCGAAGCGCTCGGCAACTTTATCAAGTAAGTCTTCAAGATTAGATTATAAGAGGGGTAGCAATATGAAAAACAACCAGAACAGCCACAGTCTCTCCGTGAAACTCGGCGCAGCTTTCCTGATGGCAACTTCCGCCATCGGTCCGGGCTTCTTAACCCAGACTTCCCAGTTCACGGCAAAGTATCTCGCTTCGTTTGCCTTTGTCATTCTCTGCGTCATCATCATGGATGCGGTCGCGCAGACCAATATCTGGTCCGTGATCGGCGTCTCGGGCAAGCGCGGGCAGGAAATCGCAAACACGGTGCTCCCGGGTCTCGGCGTATTTTTGACCTTCCTCGTGGTCCTCGGCGGTCTCGCCTTTAACATCGGCAACGTCGGCGGTGTCGCGCTCGGCTTTGACGCAATGTTCGGTCTCCACGAGAAACTCGGCGCCGTCCTCGGCGGCGCACTCGCAATCTGCATCTTCCTCTCCAAGAGCGGCAAGGCAGCCGTCGATAAGGTCGCACAGATTCTCGGCGGCGTCATCATCCTCGTGATGCTCTTTGTCGCAATTTCCTCGAAACCGCCGGTCGGCGAAGCGGTGGTTCGCATGTTCACGCCGGAGCGTCCCGGCTCCATGGTAGGTCCCATGCTGACCCTGCTCGGCGGCTCCTGCGGCGGCTACATCACCTTCTCCGGCGCACACCGCCTGCTCGACGCGGGCTACGGCGGCAACAAGGACGAGGTACCGCACTTCCGTCAGTCGGTTCTGACCGGTATCTCGGTCTCCGGCACCGTGCGCATTCTGCTCTTCCTCTGCGTGCTCGGCGTCTGCACCCAGGGCACCGCTCTGGTCACCGCCAATGTGGATGCAATCACCTCCGCGAAGAACCCGGCGGCCGAAGCGTTCCGCCTCGCAGCCGGCAATCTGGGCTACCGCCTCTTCGGTCTCGCGCTCTTCTCCGCGGGCGTTACCTCGGTCATCGGCGCAGCCTACACCTCAGTCTCGTTCTTAAAGACCCTGCACCCCTATGTGCGCGAGCATGAGAGTCAGTTCATCGTCGGCTTCATCGCATTCTCGACCCTTGTCATGGCAGTGCTCGGCGGCGCGAAGAAGATGGTTATCTTTGCGGGCGCGGTGAACGGCCTGATTCTTCCGATTTCGCTCTGCTGCATGCTGCTCGCCTGCCGGAACCCGAAGGTCGTCGGCAAGGAATATCGCCACCCGATTGCACTCTACGTCCTCGGTTGGATTGTGGTGCTCTTCTCGGGCTACCTCGCTATTACGGCTCTTCCGAACCTCGGAAAGCTCTTCTCGTAATCACCCCCGCAAGTTTGCGCAGAAAGGATTGTCATGGATACTTCATTTCCGCGCTTTCTGGTAAACGGAGACAGCGCCGTGAGCGCTGTCTTCGGCGACCGGATCTCGGAAGAGATCAACCAGAAAATACGCGCATTTCAGCTCCTGCTCACCGCGCGGCATATCCCGGGACTCATTGAGACCGTCCCGACTTACTGCACGCTGATGATTCACTATGATCCCTGCCTGCTCTCCTATGAGGAGCTCCTCGGAAAACTCCGCGTGCTCGCGAGCGAAATCGATCTCACGGCGCTGCCGCCGAGCGAAGTTCTTGAAATTCCCGTTCTCTACGGCGGGGAGATGGGACCCGACCTCGCACATGTCGCAGAGCATGCCGGTATTTCCGAAGCGGAAGTCATCAAACTGCACAGCGAGCCGGAATATCTGATTTACATGCTCGGCTTCACCCCGGGCTTCACCTATCTCGGCGGCCTGAATCCGAAGCTCGAGACGCCGCGCTTAGAGACGCCGCGCGTCCTGATTCCGGCGGGTTCGGTCGGCATCGCCGGCAAACAGACCGGCATCTATCCGATTGCCTCACCCGGCGGCTGGCAGTTGATTGGAAGGACGCCCGTTCGCATGTATGACCCCGACCGCGAGGTTCCGATTCTGCCGCGCGCCGGCCAGTATATTCATTTCACCCCGATCACAGCGGAGGAATACCGGAAGATTGAAGCGGAAATTGAGGCGGGAACTTATCGGCTGAACATCCGGAAGCGAGAGGAGGCTAAGGCATGAGCATTCAGGTGATTACCCCCGGCGCGCTGACCACGGTCCAGGATCTCGGCCGCAGCGGCTACCAGGCCTTCGGCGTCTCGGTGTCCGGCGTTATGGACCCGCGCGCCATGCGCCTTGCGAATATTCTCTGCGATAACCCCGAGGAGGAGGCTGTGCTCGAGTGCACGCTCCTCGGCCCCGCGCTCAAGTTTACCGCGGACAATGTCATTGCACTGACCGGCGGCGACCTCGGTGCGACCTTAGACGGACAGCCCCTCGCGCCTTACGGCGCGTACGCGGTGAAGAGCGGACAGACGCTCCGCTTCACGGCGCCGAAGACCGGCTGCCGCGCTTATCTCGCCTTCCACGGCGGCCTCGACATTCCGCTCGTCATGGGCAGCCGCTCAACCTATTTGAAAGCAAAGCTCGGCGGCTTCTCCGGACGCAAGCTCGAGAAGGGCGATGAACTCGGCTTCCGCGCGCCCACAGCGACGATTCCGAATCTCGATGTGCGCCGCTTCACCCCGGAATTTGTGCCGCGGGAGGTCTACACCCTGCGTGTGGTCCTCGGCCCTCAGGACGACGCGTTCAGCGAGGAAGGCCTGCAGACTTTCCTGAATGAGACCTATACGGTGACGCCGGAATTTGACCGCATGGGCTACCGTCTAAACGGCGCGGCGATTGCGCACAAAAACGGCGCCGACATCATCTCCGACGGCATTGCCTTCGGCGCGATTCAGGTTCCCGCATCGGGCACGCCGATTATCATGCTCGCGGACCGGCAGACCACCGGCGGTTACACGAAGATTGCCAATGTGATCAGCGCGGACTTCCGCCTGCTCTCACAGCTGAAAGCGAACGATAAGGTCCGCTTTGCCAAGGTCTCCGTTGCCGCCGCGCAGGATGCAAAGCGCGCCGAGCGGGATGCGCTCCGCGTCTTTGCCTATGCCTTCGGGCGCTGAGATTCTATTCTAAAAATCAGAAAAGGAAACCATTTCATGCATACAGAAGACGATACGAAGCTGACACCGCGGGAGGTTCGCGCGCTCGCCAGAGATAACAAGCTGACCGCCGCGACTTCCGCTCTCTGCCCGGACTATGTGAAGGCAAGCCTCCTGATTCTCCCGGCTGCTTACGCGGACGATTTTCTCCGCTTTGCCTCCTGGAATCCGGAAGCCTGCCCCGTGCTCGAGGTGATACGGGAGAAACCGCTCTCCTCTTTCCTCGCACCCGGCGCGAATCTCTGCACGGACTTTCCGCGCTACCGCGTCTTTTTAAACGGCGAGGTCTCGGAGGAAGTGCGCGAAGTGAAAGCGCTCTGGAACATAGGCTCCGTCGGCTTCCTGCTCGGCTGCTCGGCCTCCTTCGACGGGGCACTGCTCGCGGCCGGTCTTCCTGTGCGCCATGTGGAAGAACATCGCGCGATGCCGATTTATCAGACCAAGCTCCGCACCTGCCCGGCCGGGCCCTTCCGCGGCCCCGTGCTGGTCTCGATGCGCCCCCTGCCGCAGGCTGCGGTCAAGAAGGCCTATCAGCTGACCGAGCCCATGGAATTGGTGCACGGCGCACCGATTCAGATCGGCGCCCCCGAAGAAATCGGCATTGCCGATTTCAACAAACCCGATTTCGGCGAGGCAGTCGGTGTCCGTGACGGCGAAACGCCGGTCTTCTGGTCCTCCTCGGCGACAGTACAGGCAGCCCTCCGCTTTGCGAAGCTGCCGCTCGCAATCACCGATGTGCCGGGCTACCCGCTGATTTCCGACATTCGGAACGACGCGCTCCCGGAACTCTTTCAAAAAGAAAAAGCGCGCGTTTAATCAACGCAGCGCTTTCTCATTCCGCCGGTTCTCCCGGCGGTTTTTTATGCTCTCTATGACGAATTTCCGGAAGCCGCCGAAGAGATGCCCGTTTAGCATCATGAGCAGTCCCTCTGTCATGCCGGGCGATATTTTCCCGCTGCCGAACTTCGAAAAGGCGCGGAAGGGCATGTGATAGGCAAAAATCAGATTCAGGTCCGGCTCTCTTCGCGCCGCACTCCTGTTCAGCGCACGCCGAAGCTGCCGGTAAAGCATCCGCGCGAGAAGCCCGCGGGAGCGCCGGAGCTCATGAACCGCATCGCCGCGGAGCAGCTCTCCGGCAATCGGGTGCCGCTCGAGTTTTCGCCCGAACAGCCGCTCAAACTCTGCCCTTCCGACCTGTTGTGCCGCCCCGCTGAAATAGTGGGGCAGGCGCTTTTTTTCGTCCGGGAGGGCGAGTTTCTCCCCCGCCCGCACAAGTTCCCCGTTCAGGCGGATATCGGCCGCGGAGGCGCCGATCAGAATCCGGTAGCGCCCGCTCTCTTCGAGAAAGCGATTGGACACGCTGTCAAAGACCCGGAAACTCTTATCGTCAAAGGGAATGAACACTTCCCTCTCCTCCCCCGCCTTCAAAAAGACCTTGGCAAAGCCCTTCAGTTCTTTTTCCGGCCGGAAGGTCTCGCTCTCTGCGGCACCGATGTAGAGTTCCGCGATCTCTGCGCCCGCCCGACTGCCGGTATTCCGAAGCCGGAAGCGGACACCCGCTTCGCTGAGTTGCAAACCCTCATAGACAAAACGCGTATACGAGAGACCGAAGCCGAACGGGTAGCGGAGCGGCACTTTCGCCTTGTCGTAATAGCGATAGCCGACATAAATGCTCTCGCGATACTCCGCACAGTTACCGCGTAGTTTCCGATAGGGATAAGCCGGCGTGTCCGAAAGCGCACGCGGATAGCTTTCGGCGAGTTTGCCGGAGGGATTCGCATCGCCGTAGAGGAGTTCCGCCATCGCGCCGGCGCCCGCCTCGCCGCCGAGATAGCCATGCAGGATGGCTCTCCCTATGGCGGCCGGTGCGAGATCTACGACCGAACCCGCACTCAGCACGAGGACAATGTTCGGATTCACGCTTGCAAGCGCGCGGAGCGCTCTGCGCTGCGCCGCCGGGAGCGCCAGGGTCTTCCGGTCCAAGCCCTCGGTCTCCGCCATCTCATCAAGCCCGCCGCAGAAAATCACGCAGTCCGCGCGGCGCGCGAGCCGCAAGGCCTTACGGAGCCGTCTCGCCTCCTGTCGTTTTGTGTCGTTTCCGTGCCGCGCATAGCCGCTCGCTATGCCGAGCAGTTTCTGTCCGAGGCGCTGTGAGAGCTGTCCTGCGAGTGTCTCGACCCGCCTACTGTTCACGAGCGAAGACCCGGCTCCCTGATAGCGCGGCACGCGCGCAAAGTCTCCGATTAAAGCGACCGTCTCCTCACCGGTGAGCGGCAGAATGCCATCGTTCTTTAAGAGCACCGCGCTCTCCCGCGCGGCGCGGCGCGCGAGTGCGTGCTGCCTCGCCGGATCGACAGGCTTTGCCTGTTTTGCCTGTACCGCAGCTCGCCGCAGGGTGCGGAAATAGTCGGCGAGACAGGCTTCGATTTCCGCCTCGGAGAGCTCCCCGCGCTCTACCGCATGCATCACTTCCCGCGCCGCATGGAGACCCGGGTCCGGCATCTCGATCGTGGTGCGGCACCGAATCCCGCGAATATGATCGTCCGAGCCGCCCCAATCCGTCACGACCATGCCGTCGTAGCCCCACTCTTTCCGGAGAATCTCGAGCATAAGCTGCGGATTTTCATTCGACTGGAACCCGTTCACCTGGTTGTAACTCGTCATCAGCGCGCCGGGCTTTCCCTCTTTGACCGCAATCTCAAAGCCGGTCAGGTAAATCTCCCGGAGCGCCCTTTGGTCGACCTCGGCGTTCAGTATCATGCGCCGGAATTCCTGCGAATTTACGGCGTAGTGCTTCACACAGGCGAGTGCGCCGCCGCGCTGGATACCGCGCACATAGGCCGCCGCGAGCTTGCCGGAAAGATAGGGATCCTCCGAAAAGTACTCAAAATTCCGCCCGCAGAGCGGACTCCGCTTGATGTTGAGCCCGGGGCCGAGCAGCACATCCACGCCCTGCGAACGCGCCTCGCTTCCGAGCGCTTCGCCGACCTCCTCCGCGAGCGCTGTATCCCAGCTGTTGGCGACAGTCGCCGCCGTCGGGAAACAGGTCGCGGGAAGCGAGGCGTTCAGTCCGAGGTGGTCGCCAATCCCCTCCTGTTTCCGGAGCCCGTGCGGCCCGTCGGAAAAGAAAAGAGCCGGCAATCCCCGTCTGGGGAGTGCCCGGCTCTTCCATGCGCCGCCGCCGGACAACAGCGCTGCCTTTTCGAGCAGACTCAGCTGCCCGATACAACTTTCCGGCATCTCTGTCTTTTTTTCTTTCATCTGTCTACTGTCTCCTGTCTGCGCGCGGCATAATCCAGAACTTCATCGCCGGAAAACTGATTGCGACCTGCATGACAATGTTCAGCACTGCCGAAGCCATGATACCGAAGCGCGGCAGCGTATAGGCCGGCAGTGCCGCCGAGAGCAGCACCAGCAGGACTGCGAGCAGCGCAAAGCGAAGTGCCGCCTGTCCCGCCGCTGCCGACGAGTGAAATACCAACTTTCGCTGCACGAAAAAATTGACGGTCTGCGCGAGCGCGGTCGCGAGTAAAAAACTCAAAAAGCCCGCGAGTCCCAAATCCTCTGCGACATTCCGATAACGGAACACCAGAAAGGAAAACGGTACGGTTCGCAACCCGCGAAACAAAACATGCGTGCCGAGATAGGTCATCAGAAAATTCACCAGCGTCGAGCAGTTCGAGAGCAGGTTAAAGAGTAAAAATTCCCGGATTGCCGGATGGCGCCGAAAAAACCGCTGCATTGCGCGTCACTCAGTCATAAAGAGTGTCCGGGTGCTGGATACCACGCTTGATTTTTTCCGCTGTCTCGCTGCCGCAGAGTTTTGCGACCAGCGCGAGTCCGAAGTCCATCGCCGTGCCGAGCCCGCGCCCCGTCGTGAGGCCTTCGCTCTGTTCCACCGCGGCGCCTGTCCACTCCGCGCCGTTGATACCGTCAATGCCCTTTTCCCAGCCCGGATAGCAGGTAAAGCGCTTGTTCGCAAAGAGCCCCATCTTTCCAAGTATGCTCGGCGCCGCACAGATGGCCGCGAGTTCCTTCCCCTGTTCCGCCTGCGCCCTCAAGGTCTGGGCCACCAGGGCATGGCGCACCAGATTGCTGACCCCCGGCATACCGCCCGGCAGGAAGATCACATCTTCCGCCGAGAAGTCCATCTCCTCAATCAGGCGGTCCGTCACAATCGCAATGCCGTGAGAACCTGTCACGACCCGCTCTCCGCTCACGGAGACCAACGTCACCTGCACCTCGGCGCGCCGCAGCAAATCGACGACCATCAGGCATTCCACTTCTTCCAATCCCTGTGCGAGCAGGGCACTCACCCGTTTCATACGCTCTCCTCTCACGCCTCCGCCTGCATTGCCATGCGGAGCGGCGGTATCATCTGTTTCTTCCGGCTCACAACACCCGGCAGATAGAAGTAACCCTCTTTTTCCGGCTTGCGGCGGAAGGCGCGCTGCGCATACTCCTCCGCCATGTTGCCGTACCAGAAGAGCTCGGTGCTCTCCGACGGCGTGTCGGTCGCCATGTAGTAGACCGTATCGACACCCGCACGGTTTGCCGCGCTCTCGAGGAAGGGTCTCACGAGCTCCTCGGCCATCTTCCGGTTTTTCTCAGTCATAAAGGTGCTCTGGCCCACACCGAAGCGGATGTCGCCGAAGGTGAAGACCTTGAAGTCCGCGAAGAAAATCTCCTCGGCGCTCCGGCCGGTCAGATCTTCTCCGGCCTCAAACATCTGGTTCGCATAGCTCTCGATATCGACTTCGGCGAGCGTTGCGAGCGCCTCTGCCGCCGCGCGATCTCGCGCCGTGCAGGTCGGCGAGCGGAACATCAGGGTGTCCGAGAGAATTGCCGAGAGCATGAGTCCCGCGATTTCGCGCGGCGGTGTCAGGTTCTTCTCCTGCATAATCGTATAGATAATGGTATTCGTACAGCCGACCGGCTCGTTCCGGAAGTAGGCCGGGCTGCCAGTCTCCAGATTGCCGATTCTGTGGTGATCGATGATCTCGAGAATGTCCGCCTGCTCCATGCCGTCCACGGTCTGCGTGAACTCGTTGTGGTCCACCAGAATGACCCGCTTCGGGTGCAGGTTTAAGAGGTTTCTGCGGCTCACGACACCGACATACTTGCCGTCGGAGTCGAGAATCGGGAAGTAGCGGTGGCGCACGGAAGCCATAATCTTCTTCGCGTCCTCGACATAGGTGTTGAGGCCGAACTGCAGAATATTATTGCTCTGCATGATGTGGCGCACCGGAATCGCCGTGCTGATGAGACGCGCCGCCGCGTAGGTGTCAAACGGGCTCGTGAGCACCGTGCAGTTCTTCTCCTTCGCGCGGCTTAAAATGGTCTTGCCCGCGAGCGCGCCGCAACAGATCACAATGCAGGACGCTCCGCACTCAATTGCGCAAATCTGTGCCTCATAGCGGTTCGAGACCAGCACAATATCGTTCTCGCCGACGAACTCCTCGATGACCTCGGGACTCGTGCCGATATAGATATGTCCCTCTTCGATGCAGGCCTCCGGGTCCCCGGAAACCAGCTCTGCTTCGAGGGTCGCAATCAGGTTCTTATACGGCGTCTTTGCCGTCGCGAGAATGCCGTTGTCGAGGAGATTCATGTTGATATTCATGATGTCGGTGACCGAGACCAGTCCCTGGAGCTCCTGCTCCGGCGTCGTGATGCAGAGGGTCTCAATGTCCTCCTCGCGCATCTTCTTCCAGACCTCGCGGAGACTCATCTCTCCGTCGATGCCGGGCTGAATGCGAAAGTCGATGTCCTTCATCTGCGGGCTCACGCTCATGATGAGACGCGGCGCCTTCATCTTCCAGTAGTCGAGCACGAACTGCGACTCGCGGTTCACACTGCCCGCTCTCCGCGCCTCGTACTCGCCCTTCGGGTCGATCTGCTTTTTCAGCCAGCAATAGCTGAGTGCCGCGCAGATGGAATCCGTGTCCGGATTTTTGTGTCCCACAATATTGATTTTCTTTCTCCGGTTATGAGTCGGCACGCGTATTCTCCTCTCTCTTCACAGCGACGCGGCCGTCCACGCAGTAAAACGTGAAGGTCGCGAGAAATAACTTTTTCCCCTTCGAATCTGTCACCTCGGCCGCAATCACGGCAGTCTTGCTGCCGCGGCGCAGCACATAGCTGTGCCCGTAAATGCGCTTCTCCTCGGTCGACGCGAGATAGTGCAGATCCGCGGTCTGCGTCACATAGGCGTGGCCGCTGCCGCGTGCCGTCATCCCGGCAATCACATCGGCGAGTGCGTAAAATGCGCCGCCGTGTACCATGCCGTAGGCATTGGTCACATCGTCCTCGACATCCAGATAGCCCTCGGCGCTCTCCTCTTCCAGATCCGTGAGCACCACATGATTGTGCAGTGCAAAACGGTTGTTGACAATTAAATCCCGATTCTCTTCTAATTTCTGTTTACTCATTGAATCTCTGCAATAACCTCCATGACCTTTGTTTCTTCCATTCCCTGCGCGAGACTCAGCGAATAGGCATAATCGCCGCGCTGCCAGGTCGCGAGATACACTCTGCCGTCTTGGCCGCGGAGCCTCACCTCTCCCTCGGTATCGCTGACCCTCCGGTCCTCCGGATAGACTGTATCATCTCCGCTGATATCTTCCATGCTCTTTGCCTTGCGGAGCAGTGCCTGCGTCTCGGTCTGATCCGCAAGGCTGCCGTAAAAGACCTGAACAATGCCGCCGTCCCGTATTGCCTGGACATGGCTCAGGTGAAAGTCCCCGATCTCCTCCGGTGCCTTCAGCTCCACGCCGGTCTCTTTCAGCGCTTCCTTCAGATCCCGGACATCGATCCATGGATTTGCGGCCTGCGCGGTCTCTTCTGTCACAGCGGCTGTGCTTTCCGCCGCCTGCGTGGTTCCCGCACTCGCTGTCGTCTGACTTTCCGCCGGGCTCTCCGCTTGTTTGCCGCCGCAGGCGGTGAGGGCGCCGATTGCCAACGCAAGTCCCAGCGCAGTCACAGATACTTTTCTCCGGTCTCTTCTCATCTCTGCTCTCCTTTCCGATGCGGATAAGCATTTCTCCGCTTTTATCTTAGCACAGGCACGCAAATTCACGCCATACCTTCCGAAGGCAGAACTTGCACGAAAAAACGCCGCGGGACCTCTGTGCCCCGCGGCGTTTTCATCAAACCCGACTGTACTTTTGAAAAGATGACTCAGATCTCTTCTTTTCTCCGGAAGAAAAGAAGGACACCGAGACCGGCTGCGCAGAAAACTGCCGCCGCACTTGCCGGCTGACCTGTCTTCGGCATTCTGCCCTTTCTGCCGCTGACACGCGCCTGTCCCGCAAGTCTGTTCCCCGCGTTGCGGAGCGCCGTCCCTGTGCTTGGCGCCGTCAGTCTGCCGGTACCGTCGACCGTCGCATTGGCCGACGGCGTAAAGTTGCTGTCACCGCTGCCCGGCACTGTCGCGCTCGTGTTCGTCGCGCTGCCCCGGTATGCTGCGCTCCTCCCCGACATTCTGCCGCTGCCAGTGTAGCTTCCGCCGCCGCTGCTGCTGCTCGAGAAATAATAGCTGTTTACGAGGTCAAAGTTCATATCCTGCCCCACCGCGCGGATTCGGCTTGCCGCCGGGAAACGCAACACATAGTTTCCGCTGCCCAGAACCTCGGACAGTCTGTAGGAATGCACCGACTGCACCTCGCCCTCTCGCTCTGCCTCCGAGGCGCTCGCAAGCTGTGCGTTGGAGCGCGAAGCGCGCACCGCATTGGCATCCGTCGCTCTCTCGAGCTGGTGCAGACCCTCGACAAAGTACCACTGTCCGTCCGCATTGGGCCGAACAGTCGCAATTCTCGACTTGCCCGGAATCACATTCTGCTCCGCGTCCAGCGCATCGAAGCGGACCTTGATTTCCGCCGGACGAGCCGAGACATTATTGCTGTCATCCCAGGTCTTTCGAATCACGACCGGGGTCTCGCCCGTTCTGTGGTCAACGCTGACCGCCTCGGTCTCCGCATACGCGGAAACCGAACCCTGGTTGCTGAAGTAGTAGGGTTCTCTCGCGTAGACACTCGAAAGATTTTCGGTATCCTCCTTCACAAAATAGCTCGTGCCGTCCGCAAGGCCGTCGATTTTCGCCGCGTCGTTGCCGTAGAGGTTCACGGTCGCATAGCTCGCGTACGCGCTATCCACGCCGTACTGCGCGCGAACCGCATCCGAGAGCGTCGCAAAGCGAATCTCCTGCTTTTCGCCGTTTCTCTCCAGCGAATAGGTGCCCGGCGCACACGTGAGAAATACCTGCACGCTTGCATCTCCCTGTACCGCAACACCGCTTCCCGCCGTGAAGTGACGAAGCGACAGCTTTGCATTGCCGGCCGCAAACGCACTGAGCGGCAGGCTGAGTGCCGCGAGCGATGCTGTCATCGCGCAGGCAGCAAGGCTGCGCGCAAACTTTCCGAACATTCCCTTCTTCATAAGTGAGACTCCCCTCTTTCCGGCCTGCGCCCTAGCCCTGGCACAGGCAAAAGCAAAATTCATTTGACAGCGCTATCATAAAAAAACGGGCACCTCGGGTCAATAGAAGTTATTAAATCGACTTTATTTCGTAAGAACTCCGCAACAATTTCCGAATGCATCCGTTTTGACGACATACTGCTTTCGCGCTATAATAAAATCACCGATGACATTGTTTTCAGGAGGTCTGCTATGTGGAATATCGTGACCGATTCCAGCTGCGACGACATACGCTTTGAAGAAAAGCGTGAAGATATTCTGTATCAGAGCGTCCCCTTTTACCTCTATACCGATCAGAAGGAATATGTGGACGACGGAACTGTTTCGATTCCGGAGATGATGGCGGACCTGCAAAAGAGTAAGACCGCCCGCACTTCCTGCCCCTCTCCGGCTGCCTTTGCCGAGGCCTTCCGGAAACCCGGCGATGTGATTGCCTTCACCATTTCCTCCGAGCTCTCGGGCAGCTTTCAGAGTGCCGAGACCGCGCGCCTCATGGTCGAGGAAGAGGAACCGGGAAAACGCATCACCGTCTTTAACACGCGGACGGACGGTCCCTCGATTATGCTCTTAATCCGCGAGACCGCGCGCATGATTCTGGACGGCCTGGATTATGCGGAGATTATCTCCCGCATCCCGACCCTCATAGACCGCACCTTCATTGTCTATGCGCTCTCCTCGTTTAACAATCTGATTCGGAACGGGCGCATGAGCCGCCTGACCGGTTTTCTTGCGAATACGCTCGGCTTCTGGGGCATCGGCATCGCGAGCCCCGAGGGAACCATACAAATCAAGGGCAAGGTTCGCGGCACAAAAAAAGTCCTGGACGCAATCGTACAGGACCTGAAAGAAAAAGGACGCGCCGTTCAGGAAGTCGTGATTGTGCACTGCCTGAACCAGCCTGTCGCCGAGGCACTGGCAAGCGCCATTCGGGAGACGTTTCAGACCGCTTCGGTCGAGGTGCGGCCGGCGGGCGGCCTTGACTGCTTCTATGCCGAGCAAAACGGCATGATTATCGGCTATCGCGTTGCAGTGCACTGAGGCGCCGCGCCCGGTCAAGCGCAATCCACTCGAGAAGACCGAGCGGACGGTACTCCGAAAACATACAAAAACAGTTGATCATGAGACAGGGGATGTCCTTTTCGAGGATTTCCCCTGTCTCTCTGTCTCTCTGTGGGCGCTTCGCCGCCTGCGTCTCCGCGATGAAGCGGTTCACAAGCACTTCGTCGAACGTGTCGTGCAGATGGCCGTAGAGCATGACACTCCGCGGTTCCCCCTCTGCGGTCAGCCGGTTCTGCCCGTTGTAGCAAAAAACCGGATAATGCGAGAGTATCACCTTTCTCCCCTCGTCGTGAAATTCCGCGTAGTCCTGAATCCAGTGAAAGCGGCTGCGGTCAAAGGTGCTCTTTTTGAGGTAGTAGTCGTGGTTCCCCTGGATCAGATAGAGCTCGCCCTTCAGCTGCCGCACAATTTCGTTGGTCTCCTCGGCCTTCCCCACCGAGAAGTCGCCGAGGATGAACACCTCATCTTTCGGCGACACCGTTTGATTCCAGGCGTCAATCATATGCGCGTGCATTTCTTCGAGGGAGGCAAAGCCCCGGCAGTCCATCTCGCGGTTTAACTTGTCGTGAAAAAAATGTAAATCTGAGATATAGCGCTTCATCCGGCCTCCTCTCAAAGATTATTTCGTCTCGATTGCCGCCGCGCAAGCTTCCGCAAGCTGTTCGGGCGTCATGCCCTGCGCTTTTAAGAGCGCGGAGATGCGGTAGCGGTCATAAAAGGCCTTCGGAAGGCCGCGGAGCAAGACCTTCATCTCGCTGTCTCCGTAGAAGCCCGCCACTTTCGCCCCGAAGCCGCCGGAGAGCAGACCGTCTTCCAAAACCAGCACGGCGCGGTGCTCCTCCTTGAGCGCTTCCAGCAGCGCTTCATCGAGATCCGAGACCACGCCCGGGTTCATAAGAGTCGGGCGTATGCCGTACTTCTCTTCGAGCACTGCGGCTGTCTTTTTGCCGAGCACCTGCATATCGCCGGGAGAGAGAATCGCGAGTTCCTTACCTCGCTGCACAATTTCATAGCGCGCGGGCAGCGAAAAATTCTCCCGTACTGGTACCGTCGCGTGGCAAAGTTCGGTGGAGGGAATCAGGATCGCGACCGGATTTTCTCTCTGCTTCAGGGACCAGCGGAGCATGCTCAAGTACTCTTCGACCGAGGTCGGCGCGAGCACAATGAGTTCCGGGATATTGCAAAGCATCGGGAGCGCCAGTACGCCGCTGTGCGTCACATCGCTCATACCGAAGAGCGAGGCACTGCCGAGCAACATCGTGACCGGGCTCTTCTGGATGCAGATATCGTGAACCAGCTGGTCATAGGCGCGCTGTAAGAAAGTTGCCTCCGTAAAGTAGACCGGCTTTGCCCCGCGCTTTGCCGCGCCCGAGGCGATGGCGAGCGCCGTCTGCTCCGCAATGCCGACATCGAGGTACTGCTTTCCGAGCGCAGCGCGGCGCTCGGGCGTTAAATCGATGGTGCCCGGCACGCCGGAGGTCAAAACGAGCACGGCGGGATCTTCCGCCGCTGCCTGTAAGAGAAAGTCTGCGGTCGCCTCCTCATAGCTCTCGCCCTCAAAGCGGAAGTCCGGCAGGGTCTCGCCGCTCTCCCGGTCGAAGGGGAAGTGCCAGTGGAACTCCTCCTTCCGGGTCTCCGCAGGACCATAGCCCTTGCCCTTAAGGGTATTGATGTGGAGCACAAGCGGATGATTCAAGTCCTTCACCGCATTCAGTGCCCGAATCAGCGCGCCGATGTCATTGCCCGCCGCCTCATAGCGGTAGTCAAGGCCCATCGTGCGGAACAAGTTATTCTCGGAAGTCCCGTTGCTCTCGCGGAGCGCCTTCAGCGAGTCGTAGAGCCCGCCGTGATTCTCGGCGATTGACATCTGGTTGTCGTTCACCAGGATGAGAAACTGTCCCCTGAATTCGCCCGCGGTGTTGAGCCCCTCGAGCGCCTCGCCGCCCGAAAGTGAGCCGTCGCCTATGACCGCGACTACTTTTTCCGTTCCGCCGAGCAAATCCCTAGCCTTTGCCATCCCGAGCGCGAGATCGATTGAGACCGAGGTATGCCCGAGTTCAAAGAAGTCGTGCGGGCTCTCCTTCGGATTCGAGTAGGCCGAGACATCGTCGTAGTGCGCGGGGTCCGTGTAGGCCTCCCGCCGCCCGGTCAGCATCTTGTGCGGATAGGTCTGGTGGGAGATGTCGTAGATGATTTTATCTTCCGGTGAGGAGAATACCGCGTGGAGCGCAATCGTCGCCTCGATAAAGCCGAGATCCGGCCCCACATGCCCCATGTGCCGGCTCGCGCGAACGATGAGCGCCTCGCGCATCTCGGCCGCGAGCACAGTCATCTCTTCTATGCTCAGCTTCTTCACATCCGTAGGGCTGTTGATGTTCTCCAGATACATGTCTCTTACCTCATTTCAACACACAGTTGCCTGACAGCAGTATTATAAGAGCCGCCTGCGCAAAAGAAAATAAATACCTTGTGAAAAAAACAGCGGGAGCTTGCGCTCCCGCTGCGTGCCTGGGCTGGCCGGATTCGAACCGTCGAGTGAAGGAGTCAAAGTCCTTTGCCTTACCGCTTGGCGACAGCCCAAAATGCCTATTCAGCATAGCAGACTGCCTCCCTTCTGACAAGCCTCAGTTTACCGCTCTGCCTCAGTCGTCTAAAAGTTCTTCGAGGGAGTCGAGCTCGCGGAGCGCCCCGTGAACCCGCCCGAAGCCGTAACGCACATGGTAAAAATCGACGCCGGCCTCCGCAGCCGCGGCCTGATCCATCTCGGTGTCTCCGATGTACACGGCCTCCTCCGGGCTGCGTTCGTTCCGCTCGAGAATCAGCTCTATATTTTCTCCCTTCGGGCGTCTCGTCTCGCCGTAGCAAATGAAATCGCGAATCACGCCGTCCTCGCCGCTGCTTAAATTTCCCGCTGCAAGCAGAGACTCAATATAGCCCTCCTGGCAGTTTGAGACAATGTAGAGTTCCTTGCCGCTCTCATGCAGGGCGCAGAGCGTCTTCAGCACCCCCGGATAAAAATAGCCGCTGTGCGACTCCAGATAGTGAATCTCATGGCGCATGCAGGCGTCCATCATTTCTCTCTGCTCCTCAGGGTCTGCGTCCGGCGAGATGCGCACCGCAATCTCGTCCATCGTGTGTCCCATAAAGCTGTGCATGTCGTCGACCGTGAGCGTCCCGCTCCCCCGTCTCTCTTTCAATACCTCGTTCCAGGAATCCGTGACCACCCGCGCACTGTCCCAGAGCGTCCCGTCCACATCAAAGAGATAAACCCGTTTCATTCCGTCCCTCCTGACTGTCTCGCCGTTTTTATCTTGTATAGCCTGTTTCTGCCACTTTGACAACAAGAAAAGCTGCGACAACCTGCCGCAGCCTAAATCACTGTCAGATATCTCTCTGTCTCTACGCCCCGCTTCCTTGCTTCGAAGCGCCGCATATCTTTACCCCAGGTAGAAGAACTGCCCTGCTTTCTTCAGAACCGGGCGCAGCGCCGCATAGGCAATGACCACGACCACAGTGCCCGCGACCGAGTTGATTGCAGTCACTCCGGCCGCCCAAGTCGCCATAATCTTCGACACATCCTGCGGGATGCCGAGCAGATAGGTCTTATAGAGATAGCCCACAATCGGATCCGCAATCACATTAAAGCCGAGCGCGACCGCCGAAGCGAGGAGCGTCCAGAAAAAGAGATATTTTCTGTCGTGATCTTCCGTAATGTGGCCGAGCTTATGTGCGATGAAGCCCGCAATCAAACCGATTAAGAACTTGAGCAAAAAGGTCTTCGGCGCGGACGTCACATACTTCGGATCCATTAAATCCGCAATCGTCATGCCGATGGCGCCCGCAAGACCGCCGTACACGCCGCCCAGGTAGAGCGCCGCGAGCACGCAGAAGGCATTGCCGACATGCAGGGCCACCATACCGCCGCCGGGCGTCGGAATCGGAATTTTCAAAAACGCAAAGGCCGCGTAGCAGAGCGCCGCCATGAGTCCCGTCAATACGATTTTATGAAGTCTCTGATCTGTGTTTGTCGCTGTTGCTGTCCGTTGTCCTGTCATGACATCATCCCCCTTTGTTTCGATGAGTACGATTGTAGCGCAAAACTGGATATAAAAAAGATTCAGTTTTCATATTTTTAATGATACCAATTTGCGGTAAAATCATACCAGTCAGCAAAATCACAGCAGCTTGAACGGAGGCTCTCATGCTCACTTACTTCATGGACGCGCGCGGAAAGCAGCGCAAGTACCGCTTTCTCTACCATGCCATCCGGCGCGACATTCTCGCAAAGAAACTGCTTCCCGGCGAGCGCCTGCCTTCCAAGCGCGCGCTCGCGGAGCACCTCGGCTTAAGTCTCTCGACCGTCGGCAGTGCTTACGCGGCCCTGCTCGACGAGGGCTATCTCGAGGTCAAAGCGCGGAGCGGTTTTTTTGTCTCCGCACTCGCAATTCCGGAAATCGGCAGTGTAGCTCCGGTTGCGGCGGCAGACTTTCAATCTGCTCCCGCCGCGGAACTTGCGCCCAAGCCCGAAAGCCCCGCTGCGGAGGCAAACGCGACTTCCGAAGCCGAGAGTGGTTCGCCGCACGCCTCCCTCGGCGACCTCGCGGCCGACTTCCCTTTTACGCCCTTCTCCCACATTGTCCGCGATGTGCTGCTCCGCTTCCCGAATGAGCTCCTCGCCCGCCCCGAAAACCAGGGCGTACTTCGTTTCCGCGCGGCAATCAGCGCCTATCTGCTCCGCTACCGCGGCATGCAGGCGGATCCCGCGCAGATTGTAATCGGCTCCGGCACCGAGTACCTCTACGGACTGGTCGCGCAGCTCCTGCCCCGCGCGGCACTCTACGGCATCGAGGCGCAGTCCTATGAGAAGATACGCCTCGTCTACAGCGCCTACGCCCGCCCCTACGAACTTCTGCCGCTCGACGCCTACGGGGTGAGCGCCGAGGGGCTTGCTTCCTCCCGTGCCGCTCTCCTTCATGTGACACCCTATCAGAGCTTTCCGAGCGGCGTGACCGCAAACGCCGCGAAGCGCTGGGAATACCTCCGCTGGGCCAAGGAGAGAACCGCTTTTCTCGTGGAGGATGACTATGCCTCCGAGTTTTCGCTCCAAAAAAAGCCGCTGGAGACCATCTATGCGATGGACTCCAACGACTCTGTGATTTACCTCAATACCTTTACCAAAACGCTCGCGCCCTCGATGCGCATCGCCTATATGGTGCTCCCGAAACGCCTCCTCGAAAGTTACCGCGAGCATCTCGGCTTCTACGCCTGCACCGTCCCGGCACTCGACCAGTATGTGCTCGCCGAGTACATGAACCGCGGCTATCTCGAGCGGCGCCTGAACCAAATCCGGCGAAAACTCCGCCTCGCTAAGCAGGATTCGAGAGCGCCGCTTCCAGAAGTTTCCCCGCAGCCGCCGCAAAGCGGTTCAGCGAATTGATCTTCACGAAGTTCTGCCCGAAAATCCGCTGTACATCCGCTATCCCCGCCTCATCTCCGGTGTAGACGCAGAGCGGCGTGATGCCCTTCCCCCGCGCCTGTCTGAGCTCTTCGGCGCAATTCTCGACGGCAGCCTTGCCGCTATAAGCTTGATCCTGCCCTTCGTAGCGTAGTTTCACCATATCATTCGGCTTCACATCGCTTAAGACAATCAGAATCTTCCGCTCGGCGGGATACTCTTCCATAAGGCCGCAGACCGCGCGATAGGCAAGACCGTCCCGGTTCGCGCCCGCCGTGAAGTAGCGAAAAATCTCCTGATTTTTGCCCTGCTCGCCGTAGTCGAGATACCGGGTCAGCACCGTGTAGCCGCTCATCGAGAGATAGCCCCAGACGCGAAGCGGTACCTTCAGGGCGCTCAGGCTCTCGGCCAGAATGTAAGCCTGCCGCGCGACCAGTTCTGTCCTCTGTTCCTGCGAAGTGCTCGCATCGAGGAGTATGTCTACACTCACCCGGCTCTCGTCACCCGGCAGCCGCTTCGCAAAAATCCGGTTGTCGTTCAGGCAGAGTGCGCGGTACAGACGCCCCGGGATCAGCTGCCCGGCTTTGCTCGGAATGTCCACGGGGTCGCGGAGCTGTTGCAGCGCATTTTTAAGGTGTTCCCTGAGTTCTGTGACCGCCACATGGTCCCGCGCGAGGTCGCCCTCGTGCGCGCGCTTCGTCTTTTCATAGCGCAGTTCCATTTCGCGGCGCATGCGCTTCGGAAAACCCTTCAGTTTGTCGCGCTCTTCTTTCGGTAGTCGCCCGTCAGTCAGATAGAGGCGGCTCCCCGCGTGGGCACCCGTACAAAATTCGGCCGTAAGTTCCCGCTCCTTTGCTTTTTCGTAGAGCGGCGCGCCGAAGTAGTCGTGAATATACTGCCAAAGCTGCGCCTCGGTCTTCTCCTGATAACGCTCGCCGAAGTTTTTTATGCCCGTCTCACTGCCCTCTTTCGGCAGCGCCTCGCCGAATCCCATCGCGAGTCTCCGCACATTCGGCTGCAGCGGTTCGGCCTCCTCCGCCGTGCGCCGCTTCCGGAAGACAAACTTCGGCAGCGCAAAGCGCCTGTGCTTCTGCGCGGAAGCCGGTGCGCCCGGCAAATACGTAAAATAGTGGGCGAGGGTCTTGCCGACTTCCTGTATCCACGCCTCCGTGTCGAGATCTCCCGGCAGCTCCAAGGCCTTTAGCAGCTTCCGGTCCACGAGGTCCGGCAGTCCCGAATCCTCGCCGAGCGCCGTCCGGTAATGTCCCTCCAGAATCCAGCCCTCGCGGCTCTCCGCGATACTCGGCATGAAATTTTTCAACTGTTCCCTCGCATAGTGTTCGCGGAGCACCGCCGCCGCCGGGCGCTCCGCGCGCATCTTCTCAAAGGTGCTGTTCTCGAGCGCGAGCCAGAACAAGCTCTCATAGACGCCCTGGTCTACGGTCTCATGAAAGCTCTGATAAAATTCCATCAGCCGGTCCCAGTCATAGTAGCGGTGCGCGGCGCCGATGATGCTGTTCCAGTAGAGATCCGCTCTCCCCTTCGCGTCATACATCCGGAAGCCCGGGGATATGTCGTAATTGCCCGCGGCATTCCAGATCAGATTTGCGGCGCGCCGCTTCTCGAATTCGTTCAGTTTCATGCGAAAATACGGCCCGCTTCGAGGCTCTCCGGCAGCCGCGCTGCGACGAGATCGCTGACCAGGGTCTGCTCGTAGCCGTCAAAACATTTGTTCACGACGCCGAGGCGCAGCGCTCTCACCGGCGAAAGCCCGCGCGCCATCATGCCGATGGCGGCAATCATACCGCGGAGATCCAGCGCGCGACTGCTGATCTCGCCGCTCTCGCTCTTCTTTCGGATTTCGTCAAAGAGTGCCGCAAACTGCGCCGCATATTCGGGGCGGAGCGTCGGATATTTGCCAAGCAATAGGCGCTGCACATCGGCCTCCGGAATCACCGGCATCTGAATCACGAGGAAACGGGAGGCAAGTGCCTCGTTTAATTCTCGCGTACCCGCGTAGCCGTAATTCATCGTGCCGATGAAGCGGGTCGCCTCGTGAAGCTGCACGCGGTCATAGCCGGGGATATCGATGACGCGACGAAAGTCGAGAGCCGCATGCAACACCGCGAGACTCTCATTCTTCGCCATATTGATTTCATCGAGCACACCGAAACCGCCGCACTCGGCCGCGCGGAGCACCGGTCCCTTCCGAAGCTGCACCTCACCGTCCCGGAATGTGTCCGTCCCGATTAGGCTCGCGGCATCCGCGTTCACATAGAGGGAAATGTCCCAGAGCGGGCGCCCGAAAGCAGCCGCCAGTCCCTCCGCGAGCACATTCTTGCCACTCGCCTTGCCGCCCGTGAGGAGCAGATGCTCTCCCGCGAGCAGAGCGCTCAGCGCCTCCTCCCAGACCTCCCGGCCGTAGTAGGGATAGAGCGGCACCGGCACACGCGCCGCTTCGGCCTCATCCAGCTTATAGTACTTGCGAAACGCGAGCACCTCATCCAGCAACTGCGCCGAAACCCCCTCGGCGCGCAAAAAATCCAGACTTTCTTCTCTCATCTCTTTTCCTCTCTTCGTCTCAAAATCTGAAAAAAAGAGGCCCGGTCAATGCCGGACCTCTTTCTACTGTCAAAGGGTGTTTGCGGGTCTCTTGCCTCGCACAAAAACTGCGACGGTGTAGAGCACCGCGAGCAGAACGCCGCCGATGTAAGCCGCATTCCACGGAAGGTGGAAACCGATCTTTGCGTTCAGAATGTAGCTGCCGCAGACGATCGTATAGAAGATACCCGGAATCAACGGCATCCAGACATAGGCGCCCTTCTTCTCAATCAGGAGGTAAATCGCAGCTGCCGCGAGTGCAAAGAGTGCCATCGCCTGATTCGACCAAGCGAAGTATCTCCAAAGCTGGTTAAAGCCGTTTGCGTCAAACTTCGACCAGATCAGAATGCCGAAGACCAGCACAAAAATCGGCGTTGCAAGCGCCAGACGGCGCGCGTTGTTATCCTGTTTGATGTGGAAGGTATCCGCAATCGTGAGGCGCAGTGCGCGAAGTGCCGTGTCACCGGAGGTAACCGGGAGCACAATGACACCGACCAGAGCAATCGCACCGCCGACCGGACCGAGTGCCTTTCGACAGAGCACACCGACCACCGAGGTCGCGGAAATTGCTTTCATGCTACCGTCCGCCGCCTGCTGGAAGTACTTCAGCACGCCGTTGTCAAACTGCATCGTGAGGCCGCCCTTTGCGGCACCCATCTGAATCAGCGCCATCGTACCCGCTGCCCAGACCATTGCGATAAAGCCCTCGACAATCATCATATTGTAGAAGGTCGTCTTGCCCTCGTGCTCGCTCTTTATGGTGCGCGCAATCAGTGCGGTCTGCGTCGAGTGGAAGCCCGAGAGAATACCGCAGGCCACCGTCACGAAGAAGATCGGCATAAAGTGACCGAAGGACTTCATATCGCCGACGCCGAAGAAGTAGTCACCGTATGCGAACGCACCGGTGTTCCAGCTGTCCCAGATGTTCACAAGCGGATAGCGGAAGACAACCATCGCGATGAAGACACCGACTGCCGAGAACACGAGAACCGCACCGAAAATCGGATAGACGCGGCCGATGATCTTATCGATCGGGAACACCGTTGCGATGTAGTAGTAGACAAAAATCGCGCCGTAGATGATCCAGGTTGTCGGATCGGTTGCGCCGCCCGAGAAACCGAAGACCTGCGTCGCCGCAATATCGCCGGGCGTATAAATGAAGACCGCGCCAACCAGAAGCAAGAGAACGCAGACAAAGATGTCATAGACCCAGAAGACGCCCTTGTTCGTGTACTTCTTGACCATGTCCGGCATCTGGATGCCGCCGTCTCTCGTGCAGATCATGCCCGCGAAGTAGTCGTGCATCGCACCGCCGATCACATTGCCGATCGGAATCGTAAGCAGCGCAATCGGTCCGAACAAAATACCCTGAATCGGCCCGAGGATGGGGCCGGTTCCCGCAATGTTCAAAAGGTTAATTAACGCATTCTTCCAGGTCGGCATCGGGACATAGTCCACGCCGTCCTGCTTCGCATACGCAGGGGTCTCACGGTTGTCCGGGCCGAAGACGCGCTCACAGAGGGAGCCGTACAAAAATCCGCCACAGATCAGAATCGCGAGGCCAATCATAAATGTTGCCATAACTGTTCCTCCCTTTCCAGACACTTGCAATCCCGAGACTTTGGGATTGATAAACATTTGACAGATTAGTACAGTTCCCTCTGTTTTTCAATATTTGTTTAGAAATCCTTTAGATTTTATACTTATGTATTTCATAACGGTTAGTCGTTTTAAATCTTATTGTTTCATACATTTTTGCTTACACCTCATGGATGCGCGCGGGATCAAAGCGATCCTCCGGCGCTTTTTCCTCCGCAGGATAGCCAAGCGGCAAAACGGAGAACACAAACTGTCCCGCCGGAATTCCCAGAATCTGATTCGCCAGTTTCACGCGGTCTTCAAAGGGATACACACCGATCCAGACAGCCCCGAGCCCCTCAGAGACGGCGCCGAGCCAGAGGTGTTCGGTGCAGATTGCCATGTCGGTCGGTGCAACCTCGGCAAAACGCTTGCCCGCCGGGTCGCAGACCGCGACAATCGCGAGCGGGGCTGCGGCGACCGGTCCCGCATAGCGGCTGATTTGCGACAGGGCCTCGAGCTTCTCACGGTCTCTCACGATATAGAACTCCCAGGGGCGCTGGTTTCCCGCCGAGGGCGCTGCCATACCGGCGCGGAGCACTGCCTCCAACTTTTCCGCTTCCACCTCCCGCGCCGCAAACTTTCTCACACTTCTTCTCTCAAAAATTTCTTTCATCATCTCTTCCTCTCAGAGCCTCCGCATCCACGCAAAGGCAAGAATCGTATGTTCCGCGACCGCCAACAGTTCCGTATCGGCGAGCGGAAGTCCCGCAGTTTCTCCCTCTTCCGGCGAGAGCAGCAAATAGGCGCCGACCTCTGCGACCCACTCCTTTTCCGCGCTCCGGAGCGCTGCCGCTCCCGCATAGCAGTATAGCAGAAGGGCCTCGCTCTTTGCCGCTTCTGCCGGGAACAGGTCGGCGAGTCGGCAGCTCTCTCCCGCCCCCAGCACGGCCGTTGTCATACCGCCGGTCGCCGCGCCCTTCCGGAGCATCAAATTAAAGTCCGTCACCTCGCCGCGGGACTTGGTCTCGGCCCCGCCGTCGAACTCGAGCACCTCGAGCGCGCCGAGCGCCCGGAAGGCGCCGCCGTTTTGCGAGAGGCGAAGTGCGCCGCTGAGCGGCGTGAGAAACCTCCGGTAATCCGGCAGCGGCGTAAAATCACTCTCGGGAAGCTCCACGGTCGCCGAACTCACGCGCCAGAGAAAATCTCGTCCGGCATAGCTTGCGCCCTCCGGAAAGAGCAAAAACTCTCTGGTCTCCCCGCCGCTCCAGCGGCTCACGCGGTAATCCTTTGCGGTTCTCTTTCTCACCTTCATCACTTTTCTCCTCCGTTCGACTGAAAAGATGTCTAAAACCGGTTTGTCCGTCATACGCCCCGCCTCTGCTTGCTTTAACTTGTTTCTATACTACGCATTGTAGTCTTTCGCAAGGCGAAAGGAAAGAGCGCCCGGCACGCCGGGCGCTCTTTCCTCTTTACTTTTTCTCCACGCGCTCTATGCGCATTGCGGAATTCTGTTTGCGGGCGAGCAAGAGGATTTTCTCCGCGTCCTCCTTGTCAAAAAAGAGCCGCTTTGTCTTGTCGCCCCGCCGGAAATATAAGGCTACAAGTGTGGGATGCCCCCTGTCCTCGAGAACCACGGTATCGATCTCATTCCAGGGATAGCACTCGTAGTGCGTCGTGATACGCATCTGATAGAACTGCTCGATTCCCTTTTCGCTCACAACCACCTGCTTGTCCATGAGGAGCGCCAAGAGGTAAAGGGCGCCGAAGAGCAGGGCGATGCGGTAGCGGGTCAGGAGGCCCGCCGCGAGTAAGAGCACCGCGAGGCAGTAGCCTCCGTAAGTGACCCAGCGTTTTCGGGGCCGCAACTCCCGCGCCGTATAGACGACGCCCCCCTCATTCTCCCATGGAAGCATGTGTTTTCCTTTCTGTCTTGATTTGTCTGATCGCTCCGTCTTTCTGCGGAGCAGGGGCACCTTACTTGCTGACCTTCGGCGCCTTGCCCTCCGCGCGCAGTCTCTCAAGATTCTTAAGGGCTACCTCATGCGCCTCTTCGGGTGCGGCCGCCGGCTTATGCATCGTGGTCTTGCCGAAGATATTGGTATACGCGCCGTCTGCCCAGAAGACATTGCGTCCCAGGAAGGCCGTGATTGCCGCATAAATCGGGTTCAGCAGGTTCACGAAAGCAAACGGGAAGTATGCGAAGGGGTGTATACCGAGCACGCCCATCTGATATGCGCCGCAGCCCGTCCACGGGAACATAACCGCCCAGAGGGTGCCGCAGTCCTCGAGGGTTCTCGAGAGCATGTTGCGCGCAAGTCCCATCTCATCGTACTTGTCGCTGTAGAGCGGTGCCGGAACACCGATGCCGAGGAACTGGTCGCACATGGTCGCATCGCAGAAGAGCGAGGTGAGCAGGGTTGCAAGCACCAGCTGACCGACCGAGTGCAGTTTATTCTTGAGGCCGCCAAACAGCGCGTCGACGCAACCGCAACGCTCCAGCGCACCGCCGTAGGCGACTGCAAGGAGTATCAGGTTGATGGTCCACATCTGGTGATCCATACCGCCGCGGTTTAAGAGCTTGTCAGCGATTTCGTTTCCGGTCTCAACCGTGATGCCGTAGTGCAGCGTGTTGAAGATAGCGCCGATGCCGGTCATACCCTGGAAAATCGCCGCAAAGAGCACGCCGCAGAAGACCGAGACGGCAATACCGACCAGACCCGGGAGCTTCATCACGCAGGCTGCGATGACCACGATAATCGGAATCAGCAACAGCGGGTTGATGTTGAACTTCGAAGCGAGCGCAGTCTGCAGACCCGCTGCAACCTCCGGGTCGTAGCCCGCGGTGTTGATGTTGATGCCGAGTATTGTATAAAGAATCAGGGCAATCACAAAAGTCGGCGCCGTCGTGGAAACCATTGCCGTCACGTGATCGAAGAGTCCCGTGCCGGCAACCGCCGCCGCGAGGTTGGTGGTATCCGAGAGCGGCGAGAACTTATCGCCGAGGTATGCGCCGGAGATAATCATACCGGCGGTAATCGCGGGGTTGATGCCGAGCCCCGCACCGATGCCGAGGAAGGCAATACCGATGGTCGCCGTTGCGGTCCAGGAAGAACCGCAGGCAAGACCTACAATCGCGCACATGATGCAGCCGACCGGCAGGAAAAGCCGCGGGGTCAGAAGATCCAACCCGTAATAGATGACAGCCGGGATGGTTCCCGACATGATGAAGGATGCAACCAGAATACCGACGGTGCAGAGAATCAAAATTGCTTCCATCGTCGCATTCAGACGATCCAGCATACCTGCAAGCATATCCGAGAAGCTGTGGCCGCAGACGCCGCCGATGATGCAGGCGACGCAAATCGATACGACCAAGGGCATATGCGCATCCGTATAGCCCGTCTTTCCGACATACCCGAGTAACATGAGTCCCATCATGACGACGATGGGAATAAGCGCCTCAATGAAATTCGGCAGTCTTACTTTCTTGCTGCCTGTCTTTGTCTCTTCCATACTCTCCTCTTTTCTGTTTGATTGCGCCTCAGAGCGCTCTTTTGTCAGACTTCCAGTTCTCCGCCGATGGCCGCCTCAACCGCCCGAATCAGGGAGCCGTCCGTGAGAATCCGCTCGCAGTAGTTGATATCCTCGTAGAGCTCTCTGTCATCGTCGAGGTATGCGCACCCCTTCCGCACGAGGTCATACGCCGCCTGCGTGCCGCGTCCCAGTCCCTTGTTGCCGCGCATGTCAATGCCCTGGCAGGCAACCATGAGTTCCATCGCGAGGACTCTGCGCACATTCTTGCCGATTTCCGCTGCCTGGCGCGCCGCAATGGTGCCCATGCTGACATGGTCCTCCTGACCGGCCGAGCTCGGGATGCTGTCCACGCTCGCCGGATGTGCGAGCACCTTGTTCTCCGAGACCAGAGCCGCCGCCGAATACTGCACAATCATGAAACCGGAGCAGACGCCGCCGTGCGGGGTCAGAAAAGCCGGCAGTGCCGAGTACGCAGGGTTCACCAGTCTCTCGATGCGGCGCTCCGAGACATTTGCAAGCTCTGCCTCCGCAATCTTTAAGAAGTCAAACGGCAGTGCCATCGGCTGACCGTGGAAGTTACCGCCGGAAATACCGGCTCTGTCCTCTTTGAAAATGAGCGGGTTATCCGTGACCGAGTTGATCTCAATGTCCACTCTGCCCTGCACATACTTCACCGCGTCCTTCGAAGCACCGTGAATCTGCGGGCTGCAGCGGAGCGAGTAAGCGTCCTGCACGCGAATCTCACCCTGACGGGTCGTATTCTTCGAGTCTGCGAGCAGACGGCGCAAGTTCTTTGCGGTCTTGCCCTGGCCCTCGTGCGGGCGAATCGCATGGACTCTGTCCTCGAGTGCATCCATGACACCGTTCTGCGCCTCAAAGCAGAGCGCATCCGCAATGTCGGCAATCTTTAAGAGTTGTGTCGCATCGTGAAGTGCGAGAGCGCCGACCGAAGTCATCGCCTGGGTGCCGTTGTTCAGCGCAAGCCCTTCCTTTGCCGAAAGTTCAACAACCGGAATGCCGGCTCTCTTCATCGCCTCTGCGCCGGAGAGCAACTCGCCCTCGTAGTAAGCCTTGCCGAGTCCCAGCATCACGAGAACCATGTGCGAAAGCGGCGCCAAATCACCGGATGCGCCGAGCGAGCCCTTCTCGGGAATGAACGGTGTCACACCCTTGTTGAGCATCGCAATCATGGTCTCAAGCGTCTCGAGGCGAATGCCGGAGTAGCCCTTCGAGAGATTGTTGATGCGGAGCAGCAGCATGCCGCGCGCCACATCCTCCGGGAAGGGATCGCCCGCGCCGACCGCATGCGTGATAATCAGGTTCTTCTGCAGTTCCTTGCACTCATCCGTGCTGATGACGACATCGCTGAACTTGCCGAAGCCCGTCGTAATACCGTAGACCACCTTTTTCTCGGCAACCAGATCATCGACAATTTTCCGGGAAGCCAGAACTGCCTCTCTGCTCTCCGGCGAGAGCTCCACGACCGCGTGTTCCCGGCAGACCGCAACAATCTGCTCCACGGTCAGATCTTGTCCGGTAATCAGAATCTTCTCCATCTCTCTATGTCCTCCTGTCTGCAAAGCTGTGTGCTTTCAGCAATTTTTTCAAGTACAGTCTACAGAAGTCCCGTCAAAAAAGCGTCTATTTATGTTTTTTTAGAGAAATATTTGTGGAAAAATTTAGGAATTGCCGCTCCGCTCTGTCCGCCGCAAAGTGACACTGCATCAATCCGAGTCCGCAAAATAGGACAGCGCAGCCGACTGCCCCTCTCAGTTGCATGCAAAAAGGGCGGTACTACCGCCCTTCTGCGCGCGCAAGCGCGGCCTCCGCTTCCCGAAGCAGTTCTTCCGTCTCTGGATTCCGGATTCGCTCCGCTATGTAGCGGGCCTTTTTGAGATGCTCCGCCGCTGCCGCAGTCTGTCTCTGTCGGATTGCCAGCAGCGCGAGGTAGCACTCGGTTCGCTCGAGCCCCCAGCGATAGTTGCTCGCCGTGAGGATGCCGGCAGCCCGGGTCAGGTATTCGCCGCTCTCGGCATCCCGCCCGAGCAGATAGAGCAGCTGCCCGATGCCGGAATAAATCTGCGCCATACCGTTCGTCTCTCCGGACACGCCGCCGATGGTCGCGGCGTCCCGGTAGGCGGCGAGCGCCGCTTCGAGCTTGCCCTGCAACCGCTCAATGTCTCCGCAGTAGGCAATGCAGGCCGCAATGCTCGCGCGGTACTTCGGAGACTTCTCCGCCTGCTCCGCTTCGAGCGCCTCAAACGCACTGCGCGCTTCCCGAAGCGCTGCATTCGCCGCTTCAAACCGCCCCCGTCTTAACAGGCACCAGCCGCAAAGACGCCGAAACGCCGCGTGCATCTCGGCGTGACCTTCCGCCGACTCTTCTAATCCGAGCGCTGTATAGCGCTCCGCTTTTTCGAGGTTTAAAGTCTGGATGCCGTGAAAAATATGCTGCAGATAACAGGAAAAGAGCATATCGAGGTCCGCGTAGCGCCGCGCCGCCATCATGCACTGTTCGATCGCCGCGATACCGCTGTCGTAGTGTCCGGCCGCGATGTCGTGCCGCCCGAGAATATATAACATCTGCATTTTCATGCGGCTCACTTCGGGCGAATTGTCCTCGAGGCGTATCACGTTCTTGGCGAGCTCCAGCATCTTCTCCGCCTCCGCGAGCGCGCCGAACTGCCCGTCGAGATCGGTGATCTCCGAGTGCACAATCGGAAAGTTCTCGTTCAGTATCGTATAGAACTCCTGCAGATAGCGAATCTGGTAGCCGTAGGCCTTGACCGGGCAGAGGGCACGCATCCAGTGGTGCGCAATGACAGGCAGTGCTGCGTAGCGCCCGCCTTGTGTACGCTCATAGTACTCGGCGAGCATGCGGTGATAAAGCCGCGTGCGCCCCGCGCTCTGCTGTTCATAGAGATATTCCTGGAAGACACGGTGCACAAACTTGTAGCAGACCTCAAATCCGACCGTGAGCTCCTGAATCAGCCGGTTGCCCTCGAGACTCTCGAGATGCCCGAGCAGTTCCAGACGATTCATATGCGGCAGGAGGTACTCGAGTTCTTCCATATTGATTTTTTCCGGAAAGATTGCCATGCAGGAGAGTACCTCTCGCTCGGCGCCCGTGAGACCGGAGAGTCTGGCCGCAATCAGACGGTCAATCTTGGGGGTCTTCCGGAGCACAAAGCCCTTTTCCCGAATCAGCGCAATCATCTCCTGTAAAAAGAAGGCATTGCCCTCAGTCATCTCATAAAGCGCGGCGAGGCGCTCGGGCGTCTCCCGGAATTCCGGAAACACGCGGAGCACAATGCGGTCAGACTCCGCCCGCGAAAACGGCTTCAGCGCGAGAAACCGGACGCGATCCTCGCGAACCGGGCGCTCCAGCTGCCGCACAACTTTTGCCTCCTCCTGCCCCTGGTAAGTGCAGATCAGCCGAAGCTGTGCGGCGTCGAGACTCTGCAACAACTTTAGGAGCAGACGGTAACTCACCTCATCCATCCACTGAATTTCATCGATGGTGATGAGCACGCGCTTTTTCCGGCACAGAGACTGCAAGAGACCCAGGAGCCGCTGCTCCACCGCCTGGTAGCGGAGATAGCCGCTGCCCTCCTCCACGCCGCCCGCAAGTTCGGCAATCGTCAAAGCAGTCTCCTCCTCCGAAATATCGCCGAGCTTCCCCTCCGCGGCGAGCTGACGCAGCTCTTCAAAAATATCGCCGAACGGACTCAGGAAAAACTCGGCGCCCTGGCGGTAACAGATTGCGTGGAGCGCAAGCATCCCGTTCCCCGCCGCGAGCTTCCGGCAGGCATCGAGAAAACCGGTCTTGCCGCATCCCTCTTCGCCCTCAATCAGGGCGATACTCTTTGTGCCGCCCGCCTGCAAAAAACCGCTGATTTCGAGCAGTTCTTTTTCGCGGCCGATGTGGCCCGGACCGCTGCTCTTCTCCTCGACCGGCGGAAGTTGCTCTTTCATGGTAAAAATCTGCTGAAACAGCTGTGTCGCCTCGTGGGAGGGGGCTGTCTCGAGCTCCTCGCGGAACAGTTTTTCCATGTCGCGATACAGGCGGAGCGCCATGTGATGTTGCCCGCAGGCCGCATAGCGCTGCATGAGTTCCAGATATAAAGCCTCGTTAAACGGGTCTTCCGCGAGCAGCACTTTTGCCGCGCGCTGCATCCCCGCGACATCCTCCTCTTGATAGGCCACCTCATACTGCTGTCTGGCGACTGCGCTGTCCTGCCGCTGCCGCTCACTGCGGACACCCTCGGCCCATTCCTCGAACTCGTAGCAGTTCTTCACAAAAAAATGCTCGAGAAACGGTGCGTCACAGCGCGATAAGTCAGTCGAGAGCCGCACCTCCGCGGAGAGGGCGAGTTCCGCATTTCCCTGACTCGTCAGCACCTCGCTGCCGAGCTGACGCCGTACCTGATAGACCGCGTCCCTGAGTTTTTTTCTGCCGGTGCTCTCCTCTTCGTCGCCCCAGAGCAGATGAATCAGCTCCTCGCGGCTTGCGCGCTGCCGGTAGGCAAGGTAATAGAAAAAGGCCTCTGCCTTGCGGTACGGAAAACTCACGCGGGTTCCGTTTCTCCGAATCTCCGGATTTCCCAGAAACCGAATCTCGATTGTCTCCAACTTCCCTGCCTCCTCTTTCATTCTGCTCTTATTATAGGAGCGAGCCGACAGCAAAGTCCAGCATAACCGTCAAATTTAATCCTTTTATTCCTCCGAAATTAGACGATTTTTCGACTCTACCCGTTTATACTGGGTCTCAATCATGAAATAGTTCTGACTGTGTTTGCACGATCTGCAGAAAGGAAGGTGCCCCATGACCAACCAGGAAATCGGCGCTTGCATGACCATCAAGCTTGACGCTGTGCTCCCCGAATATCCGAAATTCGACCCGAAGCTTCGCCGCGCACCGCGGCGCGACCTCGAGCTCTCCGATCACGAGAAAAAGCTAGCGCTGAAAAACGCGCTCCGCTATGTTCCGGAAGAGCTCCACGAGGCGCTCGCGGACGAATTCATGGAAGAGCTTTTGACCCACGGCCGCATTTACGGCTACCGCTTCATGCCGAAGGAGCCGTTGCACGGCAAGCCGATCGATGAATACCGCGGCAACTGCCTGCAGGGCAAGGCGTTCCAGGTCATGATTGACAATAACTTAAGCCCCGAGATCGCGCTCTATCCCTACGAGCTCGTGACCTACGGCGAGACCGGCTCGGTATGCCAGAACTGGATGCAGTATCAGCTCTTAAAGAAGTACCTGGAGGCGCTGACCGACGAGCAGACCTTAGTCGTGATGTCCGGCCACCCGCTGGGTCTCTTCCACTCCCACAAGCAGGCGCCGCGCGTCATCATCACGAACGGTCTCTTGGTCGGCGAGGCGGATAACTTAAAGGACTGGACCCGCATCACCGCGATGGGCTGCTCGAGCTACGGTCAGATGACCGCAGGCGGCTGGATGTACATCGGCCCGCAGGGCATTGTCCACGGCACCTTCAATACGATTCTGAATGCCGGCCGTAAGTATCTCGGCGTACCGGCGGATGGCGACCTCGCAGGCCACCTTTTTGTGACCAGCGGTCTTGGCGGCATGAGCGGCGCTCAGCCGAAGGCAGTCGAGATTGCGGGCGGCGTCGGCATTGTCGCGGAAGTCGACTACTCCCGCATCGAGACCAGACACAGCCAGGGCTGGGTCTCTAAAGTCGCGGAGACCCCCGAGGAAGCGTTCCGCTTCGCACACGAGTCCCTCGAGAAGAAGGAGCCCATGTCGATTGCCTTCCACGGCAACATCGTGGATCTCCTGCAGTACGCGGTCGATCACAACGAGAAGATCGAACTTCTCTCCGACCAGACCTCCTGCCACGTCCCCTACGACGGCGGCTACTGCCCGCAGGGCATCAGCTTTGAGGAGAGAACGCGTCTTCTCGCCGAGGACAGAGAACAGTTTATCAAGCTGGTCGATGAGACCCTGACAAAGCACTTCCACCTGATTCAGAAGCTCGTGGAGCGCGGCTCCTACTTCTTTGACTACGGCAACTCCTTCATGAAGGCCATCTTCGACGCGGGCAACCCGGAAATCGCAAAGAACAAGCGCGACACGACCGAGGGCTTCATCTTCCCGTCCTATGTCGAGGATATCATGGGCCCGATGCTCTTTGACTACGGCTACGGTCCCTTCCGCTGGTGCTGCCTCTCCGGCAAGCACGAGGATCTCTTAAAGACCGACCACGCGGCCATGGAGATCATAGACCCGAACCGCCGCTTCCAGGACAGAGACAACTGGGTCTGGATTCGCGACGCGGACAAGAACAAGCTGGTCGTCGGCACCCAGTGCCGCATTCTCTACCAGGACGCGCTCGGCAGAAGAGACATTGCGCTCCGCTTCAACGAGATGGTGCGGAACGGGGAAATCGGACCGGTCATGCTGGGCCGCGACCACCACGACACCGGCGGAACGGATTCTCCCTACCGCGAGACTTCCAACATCTACGACGGTTCGCAGTTCACGGCTGACATGGCAACCCACTGCTTCGCCGGCAATGCGGCGCGCGGCATGAGCCTGATTGCACTCCATAACGGCGGCGGCGTTGGCATCGGCAAGGCCATCAACGGCGGCTTCGGCCTGGTTCTCGACGGCAGCGAGCTCACAGATCAGATTATCCGCGAGTCGATTCCGTGGGATACCATGGTCGGTGTCTCCCGCAGAAACTGGGCGCGGAACGAGCACTCCATCGAGACGGTTGCGGCCTACAACGAAAAGTTCAAGGACAGCGACCACATCACCATGCCCTATATTGCGAGCGACAGCCTTGTCGAGCAGGCATTCCGGCGCGCAACCGAAAAGCACTGAGTTTTCACTGCGGCGCAGTTCCCCTGCGCCGCGGTTTTTATTTGACAGCACATTAACTCTCTGAGGAGGACAACGCATATGAAGCGAACTTACATCCGCCGCGCAGCAGAGCTCGTGACCTGCAGCGGCGACAAGGCAAAGCACGGCAGCGAAATGAAAGAGGTCGGCATCATCAAAAACGGTGCCGTCTTAATTGAGGACGGCCGCATCGCCCGCGTCGGCACGACCGAAGAACTGGACAAGGAAGTGGACTTCTCAACGGCGGAGCTCATCGATGCGGGCGGACAGGCAGTTCTGCCGGGCTTCGTGGATTCCCACACCCACTTTCTCTTCGGCGGCTATCGCGCCGATGAATTCGGCTGGCGCCTGCAGGGTGAGAGCTATCTCTCGATCATGGAAAAGGGCGGCGGTATCAATGCGACCGTGACCCCGACCCGCGCTGCCTCGGTCAAGGATTTCGTGGCAGTCGGCAAAGAGCGGCTTGACACCATGCTCCGCTTCGGTGTGACCACGGTCGAGGGCAAGAGCGGTTACGGCATGGATAAGGACACCGAACTCCGCATGCTCCGCGCAATGAAGATACTCGATGAGAGCCACCCGGTCGATGTGGTGCGCACCTTTTTAGGCCCCCACAGTGTACTCCCCGAATGGAAGGGCAAGGAGCGCGCGTTTCTTCGGTACATGCTGACTGAAGTCATGCCGGAGGTAAAAAAAGAAGACCTTGCGGAATTTGCCGATATCTTCACCGAGACCGGCGTCTTTAACATCGAGGATTCCACTTACTACCTGCAGGAGGCGAAAAAGCTCGGTTTCCGCCTGAAAGTCCACGCGGATGAGATTGCAGAAAACTTCGGTGGCTCCGAGATGGCGGTGGGGTGCGGCGCGCACTCCGCAGACCACCTCTTAAAGGCCTCCGACGAGGGTATACGCCGCCTCGCCGAGGGCAACACGATTGCGACTCTCCTGCCGCTCACGGCCTTCTGCTTAAAGGAACCCTATGCACCCGCGCGGAAGCTGATTGACGCGGGCTGTGCGGTCGCACTCGCCTCGGACTTGAACCCCGGCAGCTGCTTCAGCAATTCGATTCCGCTCCTCATTGCGCTCGGCTGTATCTACATGAACATGCGGATTGAAGAAGTCGTCACGGCACTCACCTTAAACGGCGCGGCGGCAGTCGGCAGAGAGAAAGAAATCGGCAGCATCGACCCGGGCAAGCAGGCTGACCTCATCTTCCTGCACTATCCCTCGATTCAGTTCCTGCCCTACCGGACCGGCGTGAACATCGTGTCCCGCGTCATGAAGCGCGGTGAGCTCGTCATTTGAGTGGCGCTACTGTTTTGATTCTGACAGTTTTCTTACACCTTGCTTAAACTTATTGTTTTTTCTCCCTTCTGTACTATGCTAAATATATACAAAAGAGCTGCGTGCAACCGTTTTCGGAAGGAGGGACCAATATGAGTCCGGCAAGTCGGAAGAAACTCTGTTTCGTCGCATTTTATCTCTATGTTGCTTCTATTGTGACGGCGCTTCTCTTGTCCTATGCGCCCATCGATCCGCTGCTTTGCATCGGCCTGAAGGTGCTGCTCCTCTTCCTCGCGCTCTTCTTCTATGCGCTGCACGCGAAGAACAATGAGAACCATGTCTACCTGGATCCGAAGGCACTCCGCGCAGCAGGCGGCCCGCGCTATCTGCTCTACTTTCTGGTCGCGCGGCTTCTGCCCGCCTACTACATCTTCCGCCTCGTTCTGATCCTATTCACGATGGACGTGGAGACAACTTACGACTGAAGCACTGAAAAAAACAGCTTGTTCTTTCCCTCCCTTTTCGGTATACTTTTAGGATTCACACGAAGAGGGGGGATTGTTTTGTTAATCTCAAGGGAACTCGACTACGCGCTCCGCATTCTGCGCGGTCTCGGCGACGGCGATATGCACACCATGCGCGCACTCTGCGAAGAAGAACTGATTCCGCAAAAATTTGCTTATAAAATCATACGAAAGCTCGCGGCCTCCGACTACATTCACGCCGTGCGCGGCGTGGGCGGCGGCGTGCGCCTCACGGCGGATCTCTCTGCGCTCACGCTCTTTGACCTTCTGAAAGTCTTTGAGCCGGAAGAGCGCGTGAACCACTGCACCGCCGGCGGTTACTGCTGCGAGTGGATCGAGGCGACGCAAAAGCCATGCCAGACCCGCGCCTACCTCGCCGATCTGGAGTCGAGACTGACCCGCGAATTGAAGCGGGATTCGCTCGCAACCATGCTCTTCGGAAAACAATAATCAATCTGTTTTGCGGAATGCATTTCGAAGCGTCCGGTTGATTTCACCGAAACAGGAGGTTTCTGCTATGTCCGGTGCAAAGCAACTCTATATTTTCTCTGTGGTGCGCGTACTCACCGCAAATCTCAGCATTCTGGCAGGCGCGTTTTGCATTGCGCTCGACCGGAAAATTCCGCTGTTTGCGCTTGCCGGCCTCTTGTTCTGCCTGTCCGAGGTGCTGCGTTTCAGGTGTAGGAAGCTTGCAGCCCAAAATCCAAACGCAGAGGATGGGAACCCCAAGCTAAAAGCCCTGCAGCGCTTTGAACAGAACCGTCAACAGTCCGTCTTCATGCTGCTGCTCTGGGGAAGTATTCTGATTTCTCTGATTCGTGACAATCTCGGAACCTGAGAAGCAAAGCGACCCGCTTTCCGCACAAAAAGAGCTGCGGGACGAAAATTTCGTCCCGCAGCTCTTTTGCTTTGTCTGTCGGCCTGCACTTTACGGCGCCGTTGTCTCGCCCTCGTTCTCGGTGTTGACCTTCTCGAGCACCGCATCCTTTAAGACAGCGTACTTGTACTCGCCCTCCTTGTAGACATCAAAGCGCCCGCGCACGGTGATTTCCGAGCCCTCCGGCGGATAGTCGTCGGGAAAACGGTAGTTGTCCGCAAGCTTGAACTCGATGCCCTGCGCACAGCAGGCGGTCGCATCCTGCACGATGCAGGAGTAGTAGTCCGTGTCCTTCGTCTCGTCGTGGTAGATTGCGACGAGTCCCTTCATCCGTATGGTCTTGCCCATGCAGCTGTCGGGATTCACCATGATGTTATAGACCTCCGAGAAAACCATGGTAGCGCTTAACTTCGTGAGGTCGATGTCCGTGCCATCCGCGCCCTTTAAATCGACCGGTGCTTCACTGCTCTCTTCGACCACGCGGCTCGCCGCGGTGACATCGACGGTCTCCGACGCTGCGCTCGCTGCCTTCTGACTCTCCGCTGCCTGTTGCCCCGACGCGAGCACCTCATTGACACTCTTGGTCTGGCTTCCGCCGGCACGGCTCTTTGCCCCGTCCGCGCCGCCGCAGGCACCGAGCAGAAGCACAAGCGCCAGTGCCGTCGGCCATACATAGTTCTTATTTTTCATGCTGTCTTCCTCCGCTGTACCGCCGCAATCAGGCAACAAAGCCCGAATGCGATTGCATCCGCCGCGACGATGGTCGAGCCGACCGGTGTTCCCGCGAGGATAGACGCGAGAATACCGAGCAGCGCGCAGGTCACCGAGAGCAGTGCGGAACAAACGGTAACACTCTTAAAGTTGTGAAACAGGCGCATTGCCGAGAGCGCCGGGAAAATGACCAGCGCCGAGATGAGCAGCGACCCCACCAGATTCATTGCGAGCACGATGATGACCGCGACCGTGATCGCAATCAGGAGGTTATACCGCCCGGCGTCGGTCCCCGAGGCGCGCGCAAAATTCTCGTCAAAGGTCACCGCAAAAATCTTCTGGTAATAGACAATGAAGAGGCAGACCACCAGGAACGAGAGTGCGGCGCAGAGCTGCACCTCCCGGCTGGTCAGCGTCAAAATCGAGGTCGAACCGAACAGCGTCGAGCAGACATCGCCCGAGAGATTGGCCGAAGTTGAGAACACATTCATGACCAGATAGCCGAAGGCCAGGGCACCGACCGAGAGCATGGCGATGGCCGCATCGCCCTTAATCTTACTGTTCTGGCCCGTGCGAAGCAGGAGCACCGCGCAGACTATCGTGACCGGCAGAATGAGAACCATCTGGTTCGAGAGCTTCAAGACCGTCGCAACGGACATGGCGCCGAAGGCGACATGCGAGAGACCGTCGCCGATGTAGGAGTAGCGCTTCAGGACCAGGGTCACCCCGAGGAGCGAGGAGCTCAGCGCAATCAGCACGCCGACGATGAGGGCGTAGCGCACAAACGGATACTGCAGATAAAAGAGGATTTTTTGTACCATAGCCATCATGCGTTCACACTTTCTTCCTGTAAAAACCACTCGCCGAGCCGGGAGTGCTGATATTCCTCTCTGGTGCCGAAGAACACCTTCTTGCCGATGTGCAGAATATGTTGCGCATACTGCACAGCTGCCGCAATGTCGTGTGAAATCATGATAATCGTGATACCCTCTTCATTCAGCCCCTGAATCAGCTGGTACATGTCTGCCGTAACTTTCGGGTCGAGACCCGAGACCGGCTCATCAAGAAGCAACATCTTCTCGGTCGCGCAGAGCGCCCGCGCGAGCAGCACGCGCTGCTGCTGTCCGCCCGAGAGTTCCCGGTAGCAGCGCTTCCGGAATTCGGTAATGCCCATGCGCTCCATGTTCTTTTCCGCGCTCTCCCGGTCTGCCTTTCTGTAAAACGGCCAGAAACCGGTTCTGCCCTGCCGCCCCGAGAGCACAATTTCCTCGACCGAAGCCGGGAAATCGCGCTGCACCAGGGTCTGCTGCGGCAGATACCCGATTTCATTGGCGCGAAGACCGTCGCCGCGCTCCACCGTGCCGGCGAGCGGCGGCTGCAGTCCCAATATGGTTTTCATCAGCGTGCTCTTGCCGGAGCCGTTCTCTCCGACGATGCAGAGATAATCTCCCGCGTTGACTTCAAAATTCAAGTGTTCCAAGATGCTTTTCTGGTCATAGCCGAGTGTCAGATCCCGGCAGAGAAGCTGTGCCATGCTTTGCCTTTCCGTTACAGGCGCTTTCGCGCCTTCATTCCGTTTCCTTACTGCAATGCTTTCTTCAGAACTTCCAGATTCTGTTGCATGATGCCGAGATAGGTCTCGCCGCTCTCGATGTCCTGTTCCGTCGTGGACTGCATCGAATTCAGAGTCAGAATATCCTGATTCTTGTCCTTCGTATTCTGGATAATGGTCTCCGCAATCTTCTTGTTCGGGCCCTCAATCGTCATGACGTGCTTCAGGCCGAGCTCATCCATCTTCTTTGCGAGGAAGGAGACCGTCTCAAAGCTCGCCTCGGTCTCTGCCGAGCAACCCACAAAGGCCGCATAGTACTTGATGCCGTAGTCATCCACGAGATAGCGGAACGGGAAACGGTCACCGAAGAGCAGGGTCTTGTTGGCCGCTGCCTTGACCGTATCTGCGTACTGCTGATCCAGCGAATCGAGCTGCTCCGTGTACTTCTTTAAGTTCGCCTCATAGACTGCCGCATGTGCGCTGTCGAGGCTCTTCAGATCTTCTGTGATGACTTCACAGATGCTCTCGGCATTCCGGAGCGAAAGCCACACATGCTCGTCGTATTCCGGGCCTTCCTCTTCTTCGCTCTCTGCACTCGCCGCCGTGCTCTCGCCCGCAGCCTGACTCTCCGCCGCCTGGCTCGCCGCCTCAGTCTCGCTGTCCTTGCTGCCCTCTTCTTCCTCGGCCTGCATGCCCTCGACCACTTCCTCTTCCTTCGTGTTATTGCCGAGTGCCTCGAGGAGGTTGATAACCTTACGGTCCGGATTCTTTCCTTCCTTCAGTGCATCCTTGACCCAGCCGTCCGATTCACCGCCGACATAGAGGAAGAGGTCGCACTCGGAAATCTTTGCGATATCCTCGGCGTTCGGCTGGTAGCTGTGCAAATCGACGCCCTTGTCAAGAAGGAGCGTGATATCCGCATTCTTTGCCTCGTCGCCGAGAATCTGACGCACCCAATCGTACTCCGGGAAGATGGTCGCGACAATCTTTAACTTCTTGCCGCTCGCCTCTGTTGTGCTCTCCGCACTCGCCGCTGTGCTCTCCGTCTTCTTTCCGCTCTGTCCGCACCCCGCAAGTGTGCCGAATGCGAGCACTGCCGCTGTTGCCATTGCCATCCAACGTTTGAATTTCATGTCTCTCCTCCTTGTGTTATAATGCCGACAAACTCAAGCCACAGCTGCAGTAGCAGGAACGGCGGCATGTGACCCGAAAGGCCCACTGCCGCCGACTGTGCACTTCGAATTTGAAAGCTGGTTTTATTTTATGTCGCTGTCCCTACTTTGTCAAGCACCCCGAAAGGATTGCCATGCATTTCCGTCCGAATGATATCCGCCGCGCGCTGCAAAGCGCACCCGCACCGCAAAAAAAAGAGCGCGAGGCCGCTGTCCTTCTCCCCCTGATTGAGAAAAACGGGGAGCTCTTCATCCTCTTTGAGCGCCGCGCGCTCTCCCTCCGCCACCAGCCCGGCGATATTGCGCTCCCGGGCGGCGGCATTGAAGCAGGGGAGACACCGCTCGACGCCGCCCTTCGCGAAACGCGGGAGGAACTCCTGGTCGAAGACAGCCAGCTCACCGTGCTCGGTGAAATCGGCACAGAGAGCGGTCCCGCCGGACAGAAGGTCTACGCCTTTGCGGCGGAGCTTACGAACTACCACGGCACATTTTCACCCGCCGAGGTAGACCGGGTCTTTACCCTGCCGCTCTCCTTTTTTCTGACCCACCGCGCCGAGCACTATCGGGGGAGCTTTGTCGCCCGCCCGATTGAAAACTTTCCCTATGACCGCATTGAGGGCGGCAAAAACTACCCCTTTGCGGTCCGCGACTACACCATACCCGTCTATCCGGACACCGCGCCCTTAATCTGGGGCATGACTGCCCGGGTGCTGGAGCGCTTTGTAAAGCGCCTCCTCGGCGGAAGCGCGCAGGTGTAAAGAAAAACATTTCAGCGCTTTCCCGCGAAGACAGCGGACTCCTATCGCTGTCTTTTCCCGCCGTGCACATGACACACCACTTAAAGCAGCTGTCATGCTGTGCTCCTTTCCCTTTCTGTATTCTGCCGCTTCATAACCCGATACGCTGCGAAAAAGCCCCCTCGGAAAACCGAGGAGGCTTTCTCTTCTCTCAGAACGCGGACAGATAGAGATTCTCCTTCTCCGGTGCCGCAAAGTGCTCTTCGAGCATGCGGACATGGGATAGGAAGGCCGCATCTTCAAAGTACTTGGCGCCCTGCTTGCAGCCTCGCACGCAGGCTTGACATTTGATGCAGATGCTCGGGACCTTTGAGGTGTCCGCCGCGTCAATCGAGCCCATGGGACAGTGCGCCGCACAGGCGCCGCAGTGCAGGCACTTCGAAAGATCCGTGAGCGGTTTTGCCTTTAGGAATTTGGCGGGTGCGCCGTCCTCTCCCTTCGGCACATAGTAGGGCGCCTCCGCATCTCCCGGCACCGTGAACGCAAGGGAAGCCGCTTCTAAAACCGCGGGGTCCGCGGCCTTCAGCGCTTTTGCCGCGCGCGCCGCAAAGTCCCGCGCAACGGCGAGCTCTTCCACGCGCGGTCTCTCGGGACAGATGCGGTCCGAAAAGGCATGGCGACAGGCAAAGGCAGCTGCCGCAAGCGGCAGAAAACCGTTTGTCCGCAGCACGGATAAAAGCTCCGCAAGGCTGTTGTCGAAATTCCGGTTTCCGTAGCTCACAAACAAAAGGACGGGCGTATGCTCCCCGCGAAGCTTCTCCTGAAATTCCGGCAAAATCTTATTCGGGAGCTTGCCCGCGTAGGTCGGAGAACCGATAATGAGGAGCTCATCGCTCGAAAAATGACGCTCTTCCTCCCGCTCCCGCGGCAGGGTAAAGGAACTCACTTCCGCGGGACAGGCCAGCGTTTCCGCCGCGCCCGCCGCCATGGCCTTTGCATACTTTGCCGTCCCGCCCGTCGGGCTGAAAGATAAACTGTGAATCTCACGAATCTGCATGCCTATTTCCTCGCTTTCATCGTCAAAACGACTTTTTCTGAGACCATTATACCATGTGCTTCTCCGCAAATTCCGCTTTTTCCGCCGCTTATTATCTGATTATATCAAACTAATTTGATTTTTTCTGACTATGTTATATTGTTCTTGAAACCGTCTTTTATCAAAGAAAGGAGGCTCCTTATGAAACTGCGCAGACACTTTGTTATCGCGGCTCTTGCTTTTGTTCTCTTGCTCGCAGGCACAGTTTTTCACACGCAGGTGCTCGGCTCCGGCAGCGAAGTCCTCGATACGGACGACTATGCGGAAGGCGAGGCGGAAGAAGAAGGAACACTTCCCGAGGGTTGGATTGAAATCGGAGACCACGAATACATGAATCCGTCCACCGGAGAGTGGGCAAAGGTTCACGTCTCCGAACACAACTAAGAAGCTTGGGCGCAGGCATGGCAAGGGCTACCGACTCTTTTCTCCTACCACCTTGTAATTGTCTCATTCAGGTTCAAAAAAAAGGCGCCGGCTTTACCGGCGCCCTTTTGAGGGGGTAGGAGGATCAATCGAATCGCTTGTTTTACTTCGCTGCCGCAAAGCCTCCCTCGAGGTCTGCGATGATATCATCGATATTCTCGGTTCCGATCGAGAGACGAATCGTGTTCTGCTGAATGCCCTGCTCGACAAGCTCTGCATCGCTGAGCTGCGAGTGGGTCGTGGTCGCCGGGTGAATGACCAGGCTCTTTGCATCCGCGACATTTGCGAGCAGGGAGAAAATCTTCAGATTGTCGATGAAGGCAAAGGCCTCCTTCTGTCCGCCCTTAATGTTGAAGGTGAAGATCGAAGCGCCGCCGTTCGGGAAGTACTTCTGATAGAGCGCGTGATCCGGGTGATCTGCGAGAGACGGGTGGTTCACCTTCTCAACCTGCGGATGCTTCGACAGGAACTCGACAACCTTCAGCGCGTTCTCGACATGGCGCTCCACGCGGAGCGACAGGGTCTCGGTGCCCTGCAGGAGCAGGAATGCGTTGAACGGCGAGATGGCACCGCCCTCATCGCGGAGCAGGATAGCACGGATATAGGTCACAAACGCCGCCGGACCTGCGACATCCGCGAAGGATGCGCCGTGGTAGCTCGGGTTCGGATCCGCAATGTTCGGGAACTTGCCGCTCTTCTTCCAGTCGTAGCTGCCGCCGTCCACAATGATGCCGCCGAGCGTGGTGCCGTGGCCGCCGATGAACTTTGTCGCGGAATGAACCACAATGTCAGCGCCGTGCTCAAACGGGCGAATCAGATAGGGCGTGCCGAAAGTGTTATCGACCACGAGCGGCAGGCCGTGCTTATGCGCAATCGCCGCAATCGCGTCGATGTCCGGGATATCGGAGTTCGGGTTGCCGAGGGTCTCAAGGTAGACTGCCTTGGTGTTCGGGCGGATTGCATTCTCGACTTCATCGAGTTTGTGCGCATCGACAAAGGTGGTCTCGACGCCGAACTGCTTCAGCGTATGCGCGAGCAGGTTGTAGGTGCCGCCGTAGATGGTCTTCTGTGCGACAATGTGGTCGCCCGCCTGTGCGAGCGCCTGGAAGGTGTAGGTGATTGCCGCCGCGCCGGATGCAACCGCGAGTGCCGCGGAACCGCCCTCGAGCGCTGCGATTCTCTTCTCAAAGACATCCTGGGTGGAGTTCGTGAGTCTGCCGTAGATGTTGCCGGCGTCTCTCAGACCAAAGCGGTCTGCCGCATGCTGCGAGTTGCGGAACACATAGGAAGTGGTCTGGTAAATCGGAACCGCTCTCGAATCGGTCGCCGGATCCGGGCTCTCCTGACCGACATGCAACTGAAGGGTCTCAAACTTGTACTTTCTCTGCTCGCTCATTTCTATTCCTCCATGAACCCGAACCGCTCGGGTTTCCTCTCTTCAAACTGAGGGTTTGTTCTCTCTGTTTCTTCCCTCAAACTCACTAGGTATGTTCGGATTATAGGGGATTCTATCTTGACTGTCAATGATTCCGGCGCCATAGCTTTCTTATACGCAGCCATTACTTTTTTTGATACCCAGGCTGCCTCCTGCTCTTCGTTTCAGCGCTTTGTGAGGCGCTGCAGAAGGGCAACTGCGAGCATCATCACAGTCGCTGCGACAAAGAGACCGCCCATGCCCTTGCCCATAATTTCCAGTGCGATTTCCGCTGTATTCATTTTCTTCTCCTCCTCTTTTCTTTAGAGGTACTGGGACACAATGCTGATGACGAGACCACCCGCAATGACGGATGCAACCTGACCCGCGACATTGGTGCCCGCCGCCTGCATCAGGATAATATTGCCCTTCTGCTCCTCGTTCGCGAGCTTCTGCACGACGCGGGACGACATCGGGAACGCCGAGATGCCGCAGCCGCCGATCATCGGATTGATGAGGGGCTTGTGAAGAATTGCGAGCACCACATTGACAAGCTTCGCAAAGAGCACACCCGCCATCGTATCAAAGACAAAGGCGACAAGGCCGAGTGCCAGTATCATGAGCGTCTGCAAATTCACGAACTGCTCCGCCCGCATGCTGAACGAAATCGTGATGCCGAGGAGCAGCGTAATCAGATTGACCAGCTGATCCTGCGCGGTCTGACTCAGCGTGTTCAGAACGCCGCACTCGCGGAGGAGGTTACCGAACATCAGGAAGCCGACCAGTGCGACCGACTGCGGGGAGATGAAGCCGACAATCATGGTGACCGCAATCGGGAACGCAATCCGGGTGAACTTCGGAATTGCCTTCGCGTTATAGCTCATGCGGATCTGGCGCTCCTTCTTCGTCGTGACCAGCTTGATTGCAAAGGGCTGGATAATCGGCACGAGCGCCATATAAGAATAGGCCGCGACCGCAATCGGGCCGATATAGGACGAATTCAGAACCTGCGAGACCAGAATCGAAGTGGGGCCGTCCGCCGCGCCGATGATGCCGATCGAAGCAGCATCCTTTAAGTCAAAGCCGAGGAGCGCTGCCACGAAGATGACCGCAAAGATGCCGAACTGCGCCGCCGCACCGAAGAGAAAATAGAACGGCTGGCTTAGAAGCGGCCCGAAGTCAATCATCGCGCCGATGCCAATGAAGAGTAAGAGCGGCATCATCTCCGAGGACTCAATGCCGACTTTGTAGAGCCACTGAATGATACCGGCCGCCGGAACCTTGCCCTGGACGAGCTGATCCAGAACGCCGCTCATCGGCAGATTTACCATAATGGCGCCGAACCCCATGGGCAGTAAGAGCGACGGCTCATACTCCTTGTTGATTGCGAGCCAGATGAGGACGATGCCGACCACATACATGACAAGCTGCTGCCAGGTGACAGCCCGGATGCCTTCGAGTAAAAAATCCATACTTTCTTCTCCTTTTCTGTTCCCGCTGTGCCACAGAGCCAACAAAAAAAGACTCTTACCACAGCTTTATCTGTGGTAAGAGTCTTGCCATCGGTTTTTCCTTAACCGGATTCGGACGCTCGCGCATCGGGTATGTCGCCTCCGGTTGCTGTGCTCTGCACTGCCAGCTACTCCCTCTTACGCGAATATCATACGCGCGGCGCTTTTAATTGTCAAGAAAAAACAAAGTTTAGAGCAGCGCCCAGAGGTTCTCCGTGACCTCCATAAGCAACTCGTTAATCTCAAAGAGGTTTTCGTTCCCCTGTCCCGCCGCTGCGAGATGACTCGCCTCGTCGAGCAGGTCCACCGAGTCCTCCATGACCGCGAGTTCCTCTTCGGTGTGATCCGCCGCATTGAGGTAGCGCTCCGACTCCGGGCACTCTTCAAACTTGTGCTCGCCGACATCCTTAATCTGCTTTAAGACCTCGCGCAACTCTTTGAGGTGTCCGATATCACAAGTCGCACCGTTGTGTGCCGCTTCTGCGACCGCAAGCCGCTCTTCCTTTAACTCCAGAAGGAATCTCCGTAAACCGTCTTTTTCTCTTCTGTGCATATGCTTCCTCCTGCCAGACTCTATCGTCAATCCCGCACTGCGGGAGGGGTTCACTGCGCGTGCGACACTTATGTTTTTCTTATTTAACTTTATATCATCATAATACTCAAAGAAGGTGGCTTTTTCAAGGGGCTATTTTGAACGCAGGCTCCCAGTGAAAGCTAAGTCTCTTCCGGGTCTTAGGGTGTGTAAAGCCAAGTCCGGTCGCCGCAAGGCAGAGACCGCCGTAGGAAAAGAGACTCTCCTGCTCCGGAAGCGACACGCCGTACTTTAGGTCACCGAGTATGGGAAGCTCTCGCGCCGCAAACTGCAGGCGAACTTGATGCCGTCTGCCGGTCAACAGTTCTATCTCCACCTCGGTGAACTGCTTCCCCGCAATGAACTTGCTGCGGAGCACGCGGTAGTTGAGGCGCGCCTCTTTGGCGCCCGGCGTTCCCTTCGGTACAACGCGACTTATATTTTCCTTCTTATCCTGCAAAATCCAGTCCGTAAAGCTTCCGCTCTTTTCCGCCGGCTTTCCGAGTATCAGCGCGCGGTAGCGCTTTTCCGTCTTCTGCGCCTGAAGTTCCTTCGAGAGCGCGGCCGCCGCGGCCGGTGTCTTGCCAAAGAGCATGAGCCCCGTGACAGGCTTATCGAGGCGGCGTATGAGCCCCACATAAGGCCTGCCCTTGCCGCCGACAGCGAGATGCTTTCGCACCAGATTCACCATATCGGGCGCAAGACCGCGCGCTTCCTCGCTCTCCACGCCGGCCGGTTTCACCGCGACCAGCACTTCGGCATCCTCATAGATGATTTCCATTCTCTCCTCCCGCCAGATTCCCGGGACTTCGCAGCAAGGCTTCCTTCCTGCTCCGCGGCAAGCGTTTCAGCGCCGCCTCCCGGCAGAGCGCCGCCCGCTTGTTTGGCAGGCGCTCCAGATAGACAAGGGTCAGCGGCCCGCGGCCGCGCGTATACTTCGCGCCCTTTCCGGCGCGGTGTGCCGACAGCCGTCGCTCCATATCCACCGTATAGCCGCAGTAGTAAGTCCCGTCACCGCAGAGGAGGAGGTAGACATACGCTGTCTCCTCCTCCTCTGCGGTGTTCTTTTCAGGCGCCACGCTTGCGGCTCTCCTCTTTGCTCTCCGCGAGTTCCTGCTCCAGCATGTCAATCTGCTGCTGCATGCTCTCGATCCTCTCCTGCAATTCACCGAGGTCTGCGCTGTAGGCATGCGCCTGCTTCTCGACCGTCTTGCCGCCGATTCGCACCGGGCGCGCCGGAATGCCGACCGCCGTCGAATCCGCCTGCAGAGGCTTTAAGAGCACGGCATTTGCCGCAATCTTGCAGTTGTCGCCGACTTCAAAGGAACCCAGAATTTTTGCGCCCGCACCGATGGTCACATTGTTGCCGATGGTCGGGTGGCGCTTGCCCTTTTTCGTGCCGACGCCGCCGAGCGTCACGCCCTGGTAAATCGTGCAGTTATCACCGACCTCCGCCGTCTCGCCGATTACGACACCGGTTCCGTGATCAATCAAAATGCCCTTGCCGAGCCTTGCCCCCGGATGAATCTCAATCAGTGTCATGAAGCGCGAAAACTGGGAAATGAAGCGCGCAATGAAATAGTGCTTGTGTTTCCAGAACCAGTGCGCAATGCGGTAGGCAATCAGCGCATGCACCCCCTGATACAGAAGCAGCACCTCAAGAAAACTGCGCGCCGCCGGATCTCTGTCCTGCGCTGCGCGGACATCCGCAATGATATCGCGAAGCAGCATAACTCCCTTACCTCTCCAATACATGGAGCGCGCGGAGCGCCTTTGCGATGCCGTCCGCCCTGACGGTATCCGCAATATAGCTCGCATACGCTTCCAATTCTCTGTCGTGCTCGCCCATCGCAATGCGATTGGCGGCGTTACTCTGAAACATCGTGAGATCGTTCACGCTGTCGCCGAAGACATAGCAATCGTCTGCCGCAATCGAAAAGCGCTCCATCAGAAAATTGACCGCTTTGCCCTTGGTAAATCCCTTCGGCACAAACTCGTAAAACCCTCTGCCGCGCGCAATTCCCGCAAAGTCCGGCGTAGCTCGCAGCAGTGTCTCGATGCGGGGATCTTTCTCCCCGCCGGGCACGGTCTGCACGCAAAACTTGTCGAATAAAAAGGTGTTGTCCGTCAGCGCATTTACCTTGGTCTTCACCCGGCTGCTGACAAACGCGAGCTGCTTCTCCATGAGCACCTCATTTTCAAACGGGCGGTTTGAAAAGTAGACAGCCTCCTGCGCTTCCAGTATGGCATCGAGCCGCAAGTTCAGCAGAAGCTCCCGGAGTTCCGTCCCTCGCGCGCGGGAAATGCGCCGCTCGAGGAGCACCGCTCCGTCCGCAACGATCTCTGTCCCGCAGCCGCAAACCGCGCAGGAGATGCCGAATTGTTCCATCTCCTGTGTCAGAAGGCAGCGCGTGCGACCGGAATTCAAATAAACAAGATGTCCCGCCTCACGCAGTGACCGGATAGCTGTCACTGCGCTCTGCGGGATCTCCTTGCTCTTGTCGTCGACCAGAGTTCCGTCGACATCGAAGAAAAATAATTTTTGATTCATGAAACGCTTACGGCTGGGTTGTGCTCTCTGCAGCCGCGCTGCCCTCGCTCGCCTGGGTTTCCGTCGTTGCCTCGCTTGCCTGCGTCTCGCCCGCTGCCTCGCTCGCCGCTGTCTCACCTGCGGATTCCCCGGCGGATGCCGCCTGCGTGTCATCCGCGCCTGCCGGGACCTTGGTCGCCTTGTCGAGGATGAAGTTCGCGACCTGCAGCTCTCTCGCCTGCAGATCCACCTGCTCCTTACCGAGAATCGAGACCAGCATATCCTTCGAGTAACCGTAGCTGTCCTCGAGCGCCTTATACGCCTCGTCGTTCAGCTTCAGCTTCTCTTTCTTCGCGATTGCATCGACCATCAGCTTGACCTTCGCGACATTCTCGCCCGCCGCCTGCATCTGCTGGTCGTAGTTCTCCTGCGTCATCGAAGTCATCTGCAGGTAGCTCTCGAGCGTGAGGCCGTACTGCTGGAGCTGCTTGTTCATGCGATCCTTCTGCAGCTCGGTCTCGTACTTCTTCGCCTCGTCGCTGACCTCAAACGTGGAGGAAGCCATGACAGCGTCCAGCGCCGACGTGAGCTCCTGGTTCTTCTCGTTCTTTTCCTTCTGCGCAAGCAGCTGCTTCTTCACTTCCTCGCGGTACTGCTCCACCGTGGTCTGCGCATTGTTCGTGGTCTTCGCAACCCACTCGTCGTTCAGCTCGGGCTTCGACTTCTCCTGCACCGAATTCACCGTGACATCAAAGGTAACCGCCTGGCCCGCGAGATCCTTGTTGCCGTAGTCCGCCGGGAAGGTGAGGTTTAAGGTTCTCTTCTCGCCCTTCGCCGCGCCGATCAGGCCGTCCTCGAAGCCGTCAATAAAGCTGTGGCTGCCGAGTTCCAGGTTTTGTCCCTTCGCCGTGCCGCCGTCAAACGCAACGCCGTCCTTCTTGCCCTCGTAGTCAATGTTGACGGTATCGCCGGAAGCCGCCGGGCGATCCACCTCGGTCAGGTTCTGGCTGTTCTCAAGCACATTCTGAATGTAGCTCTCGACTTCCTCATCGGATACGCTGACATCGTGGGTCTTGATCTCAATGCCCTCGTACTTGCCGAGCGTAACCTTGCCGAAGTTCTTCGGCTCCTTCGGGAGGTTTGCGTCGGCTGCGGTTGTGCTCTCCGCAGCTGCGCTGCCGTCCGAGCTCTTAGCCGCGGCCTTCTTGCCGCAGGCCGCAAACGAAATTGCCATCGCCGTAAGACCGGTCATCAGCAGCAACTTTTTCGGTGAAAATCTCATTCTTATAACTCCTTTTTTTTGATTCTTTCCTCGCAGAGGCGTTTACGCCTCCGGGTAGAACGCCTTGAATGCGAGGTACATATTGTAATTATCCAGCTTGCTCGTCACTTCAAACGGCGAGTGCATCGAGAGCACCGCAACGCCGAGATCCACGACATCGACATTGAGGCGCGCCACGTCACCGGCAATCGTGCCGCCGCCGCCGAGATCCAGCTTGCCGAGCTCACCAATCTGCCAGTATACGCCGTTCTTGTCCATGATATCAATCACTTTTGCCATGAACTCCGCGCTCGCATCGCTCGCGCCGAACTTGCCGCCGGAACCCGTGTACTTCGTGAGCACCACGCCGCGATTCAAGTAGCTCGAGTTCTTTGCCTCAAACGCATCGGCAAAGGTCGGGTCATACGCGCCGTTCACATCAGCCGAGAGGCAAGCGGACTTGGCAAAAACATCTTTCGCATCGACCCCCTCCATCTGCGCGAGATAGCAGATGTAATCATAGAGGAAATTCGACTTGGAACCGGTGGTGCCGCAGGAACCGATTTCCTCTTTGTCGGTGAGAATCGTGACGGTCGTGTACTCCGGATTTACGGTGTCGAGCTGTGCCCGCAGCGCCGCATATGCGCAGACTCTGTCGTCCTGACCGTAGCCGCCGATCAGCGAGCGGTCAAAGCCGATGTCGCGCGGCTTGTCCGCCGGTACAAATTCAATCTCCGCCCGTGCGAAATCGCGCTCGGTAATGCCGTACTTCTCATTCAGATAGCGAAGCACTTCGAGGCGGAACGGCTCCTTCACACTGTCGTCCGGATAGGGCGTCGTGCCGAGCACAATGTTCAGTTCCTCTGCGCGCAGTCCCTCGGAGAGCGTTCTCTGCATCTGCTGCTTCGCGAGGTGAATCAGGAGATCGGTGATGTAAAGAACCGGATCGCTCGGATCCTCACCGATCGTAATCTCGACCGTCGTGCCGTCCTTCTTCACGACAACGCCGTGCATCGCGAGCGGAATGGTGCCCCACTGATACTTCTTGATGCCGCCGTAGTAATGGGTCTTAAACAGCGCAATGTCATTCGACTCATAGAGCGGGTTTGGTCTCAGATCGATACGCGGGGAATCAATGTGCGCGCCGTTGATCCGGACGCCCTCCGCAAGCGACTTCTTGCCGAAGACGGTGATTGCCATTGCCTTGCCGCGATTGGTCGAGAAGACCTTGTCGCCTGCCTTGTACTTCTTCTTGGAATCGAAACGCTCGTAGCCGGCCTCCAGCAGAAGCTTCTCCGCGTAGTTCACGCACTCGCGCTCCGTCTTGCAGGCACCGAGAAACTCCATATAGCCCTTTGCAAATTCGTGCGCCTTTTCCCGCTGCTCAGGCGCCTTCTTTGCGATGTTCGGATACTCCCAGCAGAGCTCCTTCTCCAGCTGCTTGCCCTTGCTCAGTTCCTTCTCCGCCATTTCGTGCTCCTTTCCGCTACTTTGCTTTATGATATGAAAAACCGGCAGCCTAAGCTGACGGTTTCTCATTCCCAGAATCGGGTATAACTCAAAGCTTGATGTTCTTCAGCAGATCGCCGAGGTTGGTCGTCGCGCGGGTCTTCTCTTCGTACTTGAAGCCGCCGGTCTCCTCGAGCGTGTTGTTTCTGCCGCTGAAATGATCGTCCGGCTCCTCGAGTGCCCGCATGGAAAGGGAAATCTTGCCGTCGCCGATCTTGATGATCTTGACCTTGACTTCCTGGCCTTCCTTGAGGACATCTGCCGGTGTCTTGACTCTCTTTCTCGAAATCTGCGAGACGTGCAGGAGACCCGTCGCACCGCCGAGATCGATGAATGCGCCGTAGTCCTTCAGAGACTCGACCTTGCCGTCCAGCACATCGCCGACCTTGAGCTCGGCGAGGCGCGCTGCCTTCTCCTTTTCCTTCTCCTCCTGCTCAATCGCGCGGTGAGAAAGGACAAGGCGCTTCTTCTCCGGGTCTGCCGTAATCACGACAACCGTGATGTGCTTGTTTGCGTAGTCCTCGAGCTTCTCAACATAGCTCGAGGAGAGCTGGCTTGCCGGAATGAATGCGCGCGTATCCTCGAGATATGCGATGCAGCCTCCCTTCACAGCCTCGATGATTTTGACATCGAACTGCTCCTTGCTCTCGACAAGGCTCTGCAGATGCTCCCACTTGCCGCCGTCCTCATTTTCAACTTTCTTTGCGGTCTTGAACGATTCGTTAATTTCCTGCTCGAAATCCTTCATGCTCTCTTCTGCCACTGTGGTACCTCCCCCGAATCCAGCCAAAAGGCCGTTATTTACTGATAAGTATATCACATTTCCCGCCGGTCTGAAAGCAATAGTTCAATTTGTGCCCGCCTTATGCTTGACAGATGCGAATTTGTTGCTATACTAATAACAGTTCCTATTACTGATGGAGGCGCTATGAAAGTACGAAAGCACAGTCGACAGCGGGACGCCATCCTCTGCAATCTCTCCGCCCGTATGGATCATCCGACGGCGGACATGATTTATCGGGATCTCCGGGAGGAATATCCCCGCATCAGCCTCGGCACCGTCTACCGCAATCTGAACCTGCTCGCGGAACTTGGGCAGATTCGAAAGATTCACTGCGAAGGCGGCACAGAGCATTATGACTTTGATACCTCCGATCACTGTCACTTCGTCTGCAAGCACTGCGGCAGTGTCGTCGATCTCCCGCTGGAGACCGATCACACCCTGAACGCGCTCGCGGAACAGACAGGCATCGGAACGGTTGAGTGCCATGCCCTCGTATTTTACGGTGTTTGCCGCAGCTGTGAAGAGGCGGCAAAGGCGACGGTCTCCCGGGAACAAGTCGCGGCTCCTCTCTGAGTCCGCGCGGTCTCTTCCGGTTTGCCGGAAGAGATTGTTTTTGAAAATGTCAGGCAATGCAATACAACACGTAGAAAAGGAGAATACGATTATGAAGCAGTGGAGATGTACAGTTTGCGGTTACATTTTTGAGGGACAGAATCCGCCGGAGGCCTGTCCGCAGTGCAAGGCTCCCGCGAGCAAGTTCGAGGAAGTCAAGGAAGACGGCAACATGGTCTGGGCTGCCGAGCACCAGGTCGGCATCGCCAAGGATGTCGATGAGGAGATCAAGGCAGGCCTTCGCGCAAACTTCGAGGGCGAGTGCTCCGAGGTCGGCATGTATCTCGCAATGAGCCGCGTCGCATTCCGCGAGGGCTATCCGGAGATCGGCGAGTACTGGAGAAGAGCGGCTCTTGAGGAGGCGGATCACGCTTCCCGTTTCGCCGAGATGCTCGGCGAGGTCGTGACCTCTTCGACGAAGAAGAACCTCGAGATGAGAGTCGCTGCGGAGTTCGGCGCAACCCAGGGTAAGGTTGACCTTGCTACGCTGGCAAAGAAGCAGAACCTCGACGCGATTCACGACAGCGTTCACGAGATGGCGCGCGACGAGGCGAGACACGGCAGAGCTTTCCAGGGCCTGCTGAAGAGATATTTCGGCGAGGAGAAGTAATTTTTCTCTTCCGAACGGCTGTGAGAACCTTCCTCCATGGGTTCTCACAGCCTTTTTTCTTTGCGGATTTTCCTGTTTTTTGTTACGCTTCCGGTAGAAACTTCAACAGGAGGTTTGGTATGGATGATTTTGTAAAGGACTATTATGCGCTGCCAAGCGCCGGCGAACGGCTACGGTTTTTGGAGCGCGCGGAGCAGGGGGACACTCTCTCGGAGAACGAAAAGGTTCTCTGTGCGCTGCTGAAACAACTGCTGCACGCGCGTTTCGGCGCCCATCCCGCGCGCCCGCACGCGACCGATGCCTTTCTCGCTGCCTTCCTATCCCTCCGCGTCACCTTTCAGCGGGACAGCGGCTTTTTGTCGCGCGGCAAACAAAAAGCAGAAGTGCTGCGCGCCTTCGCAGCACTTCTGCTCCCTGACTTTCTCATAGAACCGCTCTCGGACGATCCCGCCTATCCGGCGCTCTTACAGGCCGAATGGGCCGATTTTGCCGACACGCTGTTTCGCACCTGTCTCCGTGACCCTGCCTACCGCACGCGCATCTTCGGCCTGCTCCCGATGAGCGACGAGATGACCGCCGATCGCATCCGCGGCGAAGTGCGGCAACTCTTTCGCGAGCTGCCCGCGCGCTTTTCGCTTCAGCGGGAGACCGCGCCGCTTCTCTCCGTCATGGAAGAGAGGCTTGCCGCCGTAATCGGCTCGTAAGGCAGGCGGATATAGCGCCCCTCCGTGAGCGGATATTCGCACTTCCCGCCGGTCGAGAGCGAGAGCGCGAGGGAGAGCATGGCCTTTGCCTGTCCCGCGCTGTCGTTTCTGACAGTGCCGGTCAGGCTCCCCTCTCGCACCGCCGTGAGCCCCGGATTCGTGCCGTCGATGCCGAAGACGGGCGGGGGTGTGACAGCACTCTCCCGATAGGCATCCAGCGCGCCAAGCGCCATGTCGTCGTTGTTCGCGAGTATCAGCTCAATCCGGCTGCCGTAGCTCGTGAGCAGCTGCCGCACCTGCGTCTGCGCCTGCAGGCGGTTCCAGTTTGCGAGCGCATAGCCGAGTTTTTCGAGCGCGATGCCCTCATCCCGGAGGGTCGAGGTTGCATACTCGGTCCGGAGAATCGCGTCCTGATGACCCGCCTCTCCCTCGAGCACCACATATTGAATCACACCGTCTCGGTTCCGGTCCGCCTCGGGATGTGCCTTCAGATAGGCGGCCGCAAGCCGCCCCTGAATGACGCCGGACTCCTTCGCATCGGCGCCGACATAGTAGAGCTTATTCCAGCGCTCCAGATCCTCTTCGACCAGCTCCCGGTTAAAAAAGATAATCGGGACATCCTTCTTCTTTGCCATATCGATGATTTTTCCGGGCGCCGTCCGGTCGACCAGGTTCACACAGATAATGTCGCAGCCGTTGTCGAGCATCTGCCGCACGGCCTTATCCTGCAGTTCCTGGCTCCGCGCGGCATCGCTCATCTCAATCTGCACGCTCCCCTGCTGCAGCGCGGCGTTCTCCCGGAAGACCCCGGTCAGCTCCGCGATAAAGGTATCGTAGCTGTCATAGACACTCACGCCGATTCGCACTTTCTTTTTGCTTTGCGCGCGCTGCGCCGTGCAGCCCGTGAGCAGCACGAGCGTGAGCAGCAGTGACAGCACGCGCCGTATTCGCTTTTGCATCTTGCCTCGCTTTCACCGCACCAGCGGAAAGAGTAATTTCTGATTTTCCGCGCTGAACATGGTATCCCTCGCGACCAGCGTATCGCCGACTCTCAGCTGCTCCATTTCCCGGAGCCCGCTCGAGAGTTTTTTCTTTGCCTCGGCGACTGCGAGGTAGCCCATGTTGAATTCGTTGATCACGATCATATCGGCGATGTCGCCCCGGTCCAGCGCGTAGATATTCCGGTTTGAATTCCCGACACCGACCACCAGCGGCCGCTTCTCTTCCGCCGCCGCGCTCTCCGCCGCCGCAGTCAGCGCACTGTCCTCGAGGCCCACAAGAAGCGCTACGCCCTGCGTCTCCTCCTGCACCTGAACGGCGCTCCCGCGGAGCGCCTCCCGAATGCCCTGTCTCCGCGCCGCAATCGAGCCCCGCGCGTCGCTCTCCGGCAACAGCGCAATCCGGCCGCCGTCCGGCAGGAGCGCGGATATCTCCTTGCCGAGCGCCACGCCGATTGCATAATTGTCGGCGCTCACACTGCCGAAGTGCCCGGCGGCCTCCGTGTCGGCGCGCTCGCCGAGCAGCACCACGGCGGCACGCTGGGAAAGTTCCTCTGCCATTTTGCCGCTCCCCGCCGTCGCGACCGGCTCGAGAAGCACCGCCCTTGCACCGTCCGCAATTTCCTGCCCTGCAAGCACCTGCTCTTCGGCAAGCGTCGCGGTCGGCGGCACGACGACATAGTTCAGAATCACCTTGCTGTCCTCTGCGGCTTTCTCCATCCCCGCAAAGAGCGCCGCGTCGCTGACATCCACATCGCGACGCGTGAGAACGGCAATTCGGGCACGCTGCGGCTCTGTCTGCCTGGTTGTCTGCAGAACAAGTACCAGTGCGAGCGCCGTCGCTGCGATTGTCACTGCGCCGAGCACGATATGCCGCCTCATCTTCCCTCCTCCAGACGCTGTCTGTTCTCTTCATTATAGGGAACGGCCGGTAAGCATATGCGCACTTCGGTTCCCTCATCCGGCTCGCTCTGAATCGCAAGGCCGTAGTGCTCCCCGAAGCGAAGCTGAATGCGGCGCTGCACATTCAAGAGCCCCACGCCGGAGCCGCGGCTCGGGCGCCGCTCGCCTTCCCGCAACAGAAGCGGCACTTCCTCTTCCGGAATTCCGAAACCGTTGTCCCGCACTGTGAGCAGAAGTTCGCCGTCTGTCAGTTCCGCGCGGAGCAGGATTTCGCCCTCGTCCTCCATGCCCTTCACGCCGTAGTAAATCGCGTTCTCCAGAATCGGCTGGAGTATCAGTTTGACTGTGCAGTAATTCCGCACTTCCGGATCAATCTCATAGCGCACGCGAAAGCTGTTCTTAAAGCGGACTTTCTGGATATTCATATAATTTTCCGCGTGTCGAAGCTCCGCCTCCATCGAAATGATGGTCTTGCCGCCGCCCAAACTGATGCGGAACAGGCTCGCGAGCTCGGTAATCATGACAACCGCGTCGTCGTAGCGCTGTCCCTCAATCATCCAGACGATTGAGTCCAGCGTGTTATAGAGAAAGTGCGGGTTAATCTGCGACTGGAGTGCGTCGAGCTCACTCTTTCGCTTCTCCTCCTGCTCGCGCACAATGTCCCGCATAAGGAGCTGAATCTCCCGCACATAGGACTGTAGCGTACGCCCGAGATGCCGCACTTCCGCGCTGCCGCCGACATAGATTTTGCTGTCCTGCCCGAGCTCCAATTTCCGGATGGACTCGTTCAGCCGGATCAGCGGCTTTGAAACCTGAGCCGCCATGAGGCGGTTCACGAGCGCGAGTGCAGCCGCTGTGAGCAGCACAAAGGAGAGCGCCAGTTGTCTCGCATTTAAGAGGCCCAGCGCAAAATAAGTGCCCGGAATCACACTGATCAGCTTCCATCCGGTGTAGCTCACCGTCTCGACGACGACCTCCCGCCGCTCTCCCTGAAAATACTCCCGGTGGGCGCCGTCCGCGTATCCGGCCTCCGTGAGATTGTTCTCCGCCACGAGACCCGCGTCAATCTGCATGCGGCGCGGATGGTAAATGATGTCTCCGCGGCTGTCACAGAGGTAGACATATCGCCCCGCGCTGTCCTGGTTCACATCGTCCAGCATGTCTGCGACACTCTTATAGTTCATGTCGACCAGCAATATGCCCTCGCTGCTCTGGCCGCCCTCGTTTAACTCGACCGCACGGCTCAGCGAGATGACCCAGTGATAGCGGTAGCTCGGATCGTCAAAGAGATCCTGCACATGCGGTGTCGAAAAGTGCAGATTTTCGACCTTCTCCGCCGCGCTCTGAAACCAGACCTGCCGCCGCACATCGACATCCTGTTTCTGCACTGCGACCGGAGCTGCGCCGAGGAGCGTCCCGTCCCGCCGGTAGAGTGCAAGGCTAATCAGATCGTCACGGTTTGCCTCGTAGAGCAGCTCCATCTCGCGGTTCGTATTGTCCACGGCAAAGTCCTTGCTCTTAATCGAGGCATAGTAAATCGCATCCGAGAGCGCGCGCATATTCTTCAGATAGTCACCCAGATTTTCCGAAACGCGGTGCAAGAGCTGCGCGCTGCTCTCGGTGAGGAGTTGTTCGGTGTGGCGCGCAAAAATACGATACAGCCCCACGCCGAGCAGTCCTGTGATGCTGACAGAGACCGCCGTAAAGGCAACGACGATGATGAAACGAATGGACCGCGGCAGCGTGAAAAATTCCGGCAGTCTCATTGCGCCGCCTCGCGGCTGTCCTTATATTTGCTCGGCGACATGCCGAACTGTTTTTTGAAGACATAGCTGAAATAGTTCGGATCGGCATAGCCGACCTTCCGCGCAATCATATAGGTCTTCTCATTGGTCGAGAGCAGAAGTCTCACCGCCTTTTCCATGCGCAGGTCGGTCAGATACTGCACAAAGGTCTTGCCGGTCTCCCGCTTAAAGACGGTCGAAAAGTAGGCGGCGCTCACATTCAGGTAGGAGCACATCGCATCGACCGTGAGATCGCCGTCGGCATAGTGCTCATTCACATGGTCAATCGCGCGGGCCGCAAAAGAGCGCGCGCTGTCCGCGCGCTTATGCTGTATCATCTCTCGCATTTTCCGACAGACCCCGTCCATCCAGCTCGTGAGTTCCCCGGGTTCTAACTGCTGTAATATCCGGTACATCGCGTCGTTGTCGCCGAATATCTCCTCGGTGCTCAGCTCATTGTCCTTCGCAAAGCGGTACAGCTCCCCGGCTGTCCCCATCACAAAAAAACGGTACTTCTGCACCGAGCCCTGCGCGGCCGCGTTGTCCGCCATGTAGCGCGCAATCGCAGCACTTAATTCCTCCTCTTGCTCCATGCGCATCTTCCGGAAAATGTCCTGCATGGATGCCTGCTCCGAGAGCTCGGTTCCGCTTTTCTCCTGCGGCGCAATCTCCGAAATGCTGATGGCCTTCCCCGTCCCGTAAATCATGCGGTACGAGAGCGCATTTCTCGCGCCTGTGTAGGAATCTCTGAGTTTCGACAGTTCTCCGCAGGCCTTTCCGATGCCGATCGTGACCGTCGCGCCGAGCTTGGCGGCCGCCAGACGGCAGAACTTGTCACAGGCGTCGGTCAGGAAGCGGAGCTGCCCTGACTCACCGAGCGAGACCAGCATGACCGTGTTGCCGAGATAGCCGAAAAAACGCGCCAAAAATTTCTCGCCGAGCTTCTCCTCCGCGAGCTTTCGGACCGAAGCCGCGAGGAGCACCGCGCTGACACCGACCGGCAGTCCCGCGCTCCCCGTGTGAATCACCGCTGCCACATAGGGCGAGCGCTCAAAGCTCAGCTGGTAGTCCTCTGCCTGGCGCATGAGCTCCTCCTCCGGAATTTTTCCGTCCAGGAGAGACACAAAAAAACTCTCCTGCAGGCGAGGCAGGCTCTTTTCATAGTAGGCGCGGAGCTGCTCCACATTTTGCCGCTCCGCCCGCTCGGCATCGAGCCGCTCCCGGATTCGGAGAAAGAGCTTTGACAGCTCCGCCGCGTGAATGGGTTTCAAAATATATTCTTCCGCCTCGAGGCGCAGCGCCTCGCGTGCGTATTCAAATTCATCGAAGCCGGAAAAGACGACAATGCGGATGTTCGGATAAAGCTCCTTTAAGCGGTGCGCGAGCTCCAGACCGTCCATATACGGCATCTTGATGTCGGTCAGCACGACATCCGGCGCGCTCTCCTCCGCGAACTCGAGTGCCTCGAGCCCGTTATGTGCCTCTGTCGGCACGGAGAAACCGAGGCTCTCCCAGTCTATGGTGCGCCGTATCGCATTGATCACATCTTCCTCATCATCCACCAGCATACAAGAATAGGGCATAGTCTTTCCTCCCGAATTCAAAAAAACCGCAGCGTAAGCTGCGGTTTCAGTATAGCATATGCGGGCTCTTTCCGTCCGACGGGAAGTCTCTTACTTCTTCTGGACATACTTTAAGCAGTCCAGGGTGACAGCCGTCAGGATGATGATGCCCTCGAAGACGAACTGGAGGTTCGTGTCGATACCGAGAATGGTCAGCGAATAGGTGAGTGCCGTGAAGATCAGCACACCGACCACAACGCCGGAAATCTTACCGATACCGCCGGTGAAGGAGACACCGCCGACCACGCAGGCTGCGATTGCGTCCATGTCCCAGCCCTGGCCGTAAGCCGCCGAACCGGAACCCACCATGCGCGCGCACTCAAGCCATGCGCCGAAGCCGTAGAGCACACCCGCCATCATGAAGGCGCCCATTGTCACGGCGAAGACCGAGATACCGGAGACCGAAGCCGCCTCCGGGTTGCCGCCGACTGCGTAGAGGTTTTTGCCGAAGCGAGTCTTGTTCCAGATGAACCAGACAATCACGATTGCCGCGACCGCCCAGAGAATGATGAGCGGGAAGCCGTTGACCTTCGGGACAATCATCGAAGCGATGCCCGGCTCAATCGCACCGAAGGACACACCCTTCGTCGCATAGGTCACGAGACCGAAGATGATCAGCATGTTCGACATCGTCGAAATGAACGGGTGCATCTTGAAGCGCGCCGTAAAGAAGCCGGCAATCGAGGTGAAGAAGGTGGTCAGAACAATGCAGACCAGCAACGCGAAAATGGCTCTTCCCGCATACGGCAAGCCGGTAAAGTCAAAAATCTTACCGAAGACCGCACCGGTGTTGATGCCCTTGTGCATGATGATAGTCGCTGCGACCATGCCCATACCTGTCATTCTTCCGATCGAGAGGTCGGTACCGGTCAGGAGAATCAGACCCGCGACGCCGAGCGCGAGGAACATACGCGGAGACGCCTGCTGCAGAATGTTCAGAATATTGTTGTAGGTAAAGAGCTGCGTGTTCTTCACAATCGGTGTCACAATGCTGAGCGCGATGAAAATCATCACGATGACAATGTAGAGACCGTTCTTTAAGAGGAACTGCCGCTGATTAAAGGTGTACTTGTAGTTCTCGATGCGCTGTGCCTGCTCCTGTGCAAACGTGAAGCGGGACATGCGGAGCAGGTCGATCATGTGATACTGCTCGGCGAATGCCTCATGGCGTCTGTCCTTGATGGTCTGGAGCTCCTGCTCGTAGGTCACCTTCGCGTCAAAGAGCTTGTTCTTGTAGACATAGTTCTCGTCCTTCAGCTCCTGCTGCAGATCCGGCGCGTTCTCCTTCCGGAGGCGCTGCACTTCCTGCTCGTGCTCCTTGCCGAGCTCCGCGACCCGCGCCTCGTAGCGCTGTTTTGCGCTCTCGCGGTCTTTCTTGCAGTTCTCGCTGACCGGGCCGAAGTAATCCTTCTCGTAGTGCTCCTTTAAGTAGCTCTCCGCCTCGGCGACAAGCCCGGCGACTTCGGCCTGGTTCTTGCTCTCGACAGCCTGTGCCGCCGAGAGAGCCGCATTACTTTCGGCAATCAGCGCATCCTTCTTCTCTTTCTTGATGTGCTTATCTTCTTTTAAGAGCTGAATGCGGTTCTTCAGCTTCTGTACCTGATCGCTGCCGTCCTTCCGGAGCACATCGATCTTCGCCTGAATCTCTCCAATGTGGGCGCGAATCGGCGCGAGGAGTTTTGCCTCCTCCTCTGCGTGCTGCAGAGCGCTCTTCTCTGTTCCTAACTGACTCATAACTCTCCCCTCACTTTACAGGTACTTTGCGCTGAGACGCAACAACTCTTCCTGATTGGTCTCCTTGGTCTCGACAATGCCGGACAGGTAGCCGTTCGACATCACGCCGATGCGGTTCGTGATTCCCAGAATCTCCGGCATCTCAGAGGAGACCACGATGATGGTCTTGCCCTCTTTTGCCATGCGGATGATGAGCTCATAGATCTCATATTTTGCGCCGACATCGATACCGCGGGTCGGCTCGTCCATCATGAAGACGTTCGGCTCTCGCTCGAGCCACTTGCCGAAGATAACCTTCTGCTGGTTGCCGCCCGAGAGGCTCGAAATCAGATCCTCAGGCCCCATGCACTTCGTGCGCATGGTCGCGAGCTGCTTGGAAGTCGCCTTCACCATCTTCTGATCCGAGAGTGCCGGTCCGTTCTTATAGTGCTTCAGATTTGCAATGGTCGTGTTAAAGGTCAAATTTCCCTTGAGGAAGAGACCGTTTGCCTTTCTCTCCTCGGTGATTAACGCGAAGCCGTGCTCCATGGCCTCTTTCGCCGAATTGAAGTTCATGAGCTCGCCGTCATAGTAGACGCGCCCCGCCGCGCGGGTGCGAATGCCGAAGATGGTCTCGAGGAGCTCTGTTCTGCCTGCGCCGACCAGGCCGTAGAGACCGAAAATCTCACCCTCGCGCACATTGAATGTCACGTCCTGGATGTGCGGCTCAAACTTGGTCGAGAGATGCTGAATCGAGAGAATATCATTGCCCGGTGTGTTGTCGACCGGCGGGAAGCGGTTCTCGAGCGAGCGACCGACCATCGCCGCAATCAGCTCATCGAGGTTCGTCTCCGAAGTGTCCTTCGTCATGACCAGCTTGCCGTCCCGGAGCACCGAGACCTGATCGCAGATCTCAAAAATCTCATCCATCTTGTGAGAGATGTAGATGAGGGAGATGCCCTGATCCCGGAGCTTCCGCATCATCGTGAACAGTTTTCTGACCTCGGGCTCGGTGAGCGAGGAGGTTGGCTCATCCAGCACGATAATCTTCGAGTGATAGGAAATTGCCTTCGCGATCTCGCACATCTGCCGCTGCGAGACAGACATGTTCCGCATCGGCTGCGTCAGGTTCACGGTCATGCCGAGACTGCGGAAGAGCTCTGCGGCTTCTTTCTTCATACGCGCCTCGTCGACGATGCCCGCGCCGTTCACCGGATAGCGCCCGAGGAACAGGTTATCCACGACCGAGCGCTCCAGACACTGATTCAGCTCCTGATGAACCATGGCAATTCCGTTCTCCAGCGCATCCTTCGGTCCGGAGAACGAGACCTCATGGCCGTCGAGAATAATCTCGCCCTCGTCCTTCTGATAGGTTCCGAAGAGGCACTTCATCATCGTGGACTTTCCGGCACCGTTCTCCCCCATGAGACCCATGACGGAGCCCCGCCTCAAATCGAGGTTGATGTGATCCAGCACGCGGTTTCTGCCGAAGGACTTTGACATACCGCGTATGGATAAAATGATATCTTCTTTCTGATCTGACATGGTTCTTCTCCCAAGAAATAGAACAGGGGTATCAGGTTTGCCCCCCGATACCCCCAAAATACAAGCTTCGATTACTGGTTCAGAATTGCGGTGTAGGAAGCTGCATTGTCCGTCTTCACCATGTTGATTGCGAATGCATCATACTGGCTCGGGTTGCCGAGGCGGTTCGTGATGTTGGACTCAGTCTGTCCGTCGCCGTCCACATAGTCAACATTCAGGTTCAGCAGCTCTGCATAGTTCTTCAGCAAGGGCTTGTAGGTAGAGCCAAGGAAGTTATCTGCCGCGTTGTAGGTGTTGAGCCACACCTTCTTCGATGCATGCTTCGAAGCGTCGAGCTTGTTTGCGACCGGTGCATAAACCTTGGTTGCATCCGTGAAGTCCTTATAGTTGTCTGCGGTCACTGCAAGGTTCAGAGCGTAGTAGGATCTGTCTTCCGGCACATACTTGTAGTCTGCTGCGGTGAGAACGTTGCCGGCCTCATCCGCGGTGCCGATACCCGTGTCGACATCCACGCCGTCGAGCAGGTTTCTCAGCACTCTCAGGGTCAGGTAAGCCTGCACGTCCGCGTGCTGGCTGATCGTGCCGCCGTAGCCCTCCGGAATCGCAGCGACTGCGTCGGAGTTTGCGTCGTAACCGAAGGTCGGAACCTTGTTCTCCTTGGACCAAGCGTTGAACATCGACATACCCATGCCGTCGTTGTTCGAAGCGACAATGTCAATCTGATCGCCGAAGGAGGAAGCCCAGGTGCTGATGCCGTTGCCTGCCGTTGCAGCGTCCCAGGTTGCGCCCGCCGCGTTCTTCATCTCCTGCGAAGCCAGCTCTCTGACCTTGTAGGTCTTGCCGTCGACTTCGAGCTCACCGTCCTTGACCACCGTAGCGGTGCCGTCGACGTTCGTGCCTGCCGGCGTGGAATCAATTGCGCCGTCCTTCTCAACTGCCGTGCCGAGTGCCTTTCTGACACCTCTCGTGCGGGCAATCGAGTCGTTGTGGCCGATGTCCCCAATCGCGAGCACATAGCCGATTGTGCCGTCGCCGTTCTTGTCGATCTCGGCCGCATGCTTCTTGATGTAGTCGACAATCATCTGACCCTGCAGCTCAGCGCCCTGATTTGCGTCGAAGCCGACATAGTAGGTCTTGTCGTTGTAGTGCAGCGCATCCTTGTCCAGTTCGCCGGTGGAGCTGTTCGAGGGCTGGCGGTTGTACCAGACCAGGGGCTTATCCTTGTTTGCGACTGCGGTCATATTGCCGCTTGCAGCGCTCTCGCTGCCTGCCGCTGCCGTGCTCGCTGCGCTGCTGCTCTCGCTCTTGCTGCCGCCGCAAGCTGCCAGCATTGTGGTAGCCATCGCCACAGCTGCGATGATGCTAATTGCCTTCTTCATATCTGACTCCTCCTCATTTCGGATGCGTTCTCCGCACTCCCGTTGATGAGTAAAGAATACCAAGTATCGGCACAAAAAAAAATAGGATTTTCTATACTATCTCTAGAAAATCCTATTCTATCCCGAAAAAATCTTGCAGGCATCCGTATGATCCTCCGCAAGGCCGCAATGTTTTTATATATATTGCACAATTATTCTAATTCGTTTTTGTGCACTGCGCTCAGAAGTCTACCTCAACCGCACCGAAGCGTCTGAGACCCATGCGGTAGATGTTCTCCCTGCCGAAGTACTGCGAGAGAAAGGCCGTGTAATCTTCCCGCTCTTCGCGCGGCAAAATCGCCATAATCACACCCGCAAAGCCGCCGCCGTGGATGCGGCAGGTGCCGCGCGCGCAGCGCTTTAAGAAGAGCTCGGTCAGGCAGAGCGCCAGCGGAATCGGCTGCTCCTTCGGGTTCTCCGTGCAATAGGCGTTTTGCAACCACTCGTAGGAGGACTTGCCGCTCTCTCCCATGAGCCGCAGGAGTTTGTCGCTGTCACCGTTCATAACCGCCTCCCGCGCCTCATCGACGCGCTTTTCCTCCTCAAAGAAGTGCAGGGCGCGGAGCAGCGCTCTGTCGTTACCCAGCTTTTCACGGACACCGGGAAGTGTCGTGAGCAAGGTCAGCTCCCGCACATCGGCAAGGCGGCTCTCGCCGAGCTTCTCCGCGACCGCATACATCTCCCGCGGAATTGCGGAGTACTCTTCGGTCAGATCCGCATGTCCCTTGCCTGTGTTCACAATGAAGAGATCCAGGCCGTACTTCTCAAAGGAAAAATCAATGGTTTCATAGCGGACGCCCTCCGAGAAATCGAGGAAAATCACGCCGCCCGCCGCACAGGCCATCTGGTCCATGAGGCCGGATGCCTTGTTCCACCAGTGGTTCTCGGCATACTGTCCCATGCGCGCATAGTCCGCGATACTCATCTTACCGTCATTGTAGAAGGCATTCAGGATGGTGCAGACCAGCATCTCAAACGAAGCCGAGCTCGAGACACCGGCCGCCGCAATGACTTCGCTCGTCACATAGGCGCGGAAACCGCCGACTTTGTAGCCGAAGTTCTCCGCCGCCTCTGCGATTCCCGCGACCAGAGACTTCGAGCCGTCCTCCTTTGCGGTAGCCGAAAGTACCTTGGTGTCGACCGAGACCGGGCGGTAGCCTTCGCTCACAATCGTGATGACGCCGTCGTCGGTCGGCGCGGCCGCACAGACGGTGTCGAGCGTAATGCTGCCCGCCAGAATTTTGCCGCCGTTGTGGTCCGTGTGATTGCCGATAATCTCTGTTCTGCCGGGAGAAGAAAAGTAGCGGAGATCCGCCTCTCCGTACTCCTCAATGTACTTTTCCCGCAGATGCTCATAGCGTTTTCTTGCCCGCGCGCTCTCCTCGCCGTAGAGCGCTTCCAAATCCGGTTTTGTCCCGTTCATAGTCCTATCCCCCTTGGGTTAATCTCGCGATACTGTTCCCATCATAACGAATTCCCGTTTTCTTTTCCAGCGCTTTCCAAGTCGGCCCTGCCCGCGAGCTCCGCCGCACGCGAGGCGTGAAGCAGCGCATCCAGAATTTCGTCGAGATCGCCGTCCATCACGCGGTCAATGCTGTAAAGCGTGAGCTTGATTCTGTGGTCGGTCACACGCCCCTGCGGGAAATTATAGGTTCTGATTTTTTCCGAGCGGTCTCCCGTCCCGATCTGCGCGCGCCGTGCCTCGGCGGTCTCGGCCTGCCGCCGCTCGAGTTCGAGGGCGTAAAGCTTACTGCGGAGCAGGCGGAACGCCTTTTCTTTGTTCTGCAACTGCGACTTCTCGGTCTGCGAGTAGATTACGATGCCGGTCGGGTAATGTGTGAGGCGCACCGCCGAGTCCGTCGTATTGACACACTGCCCGCCGTTTCCGGACGCACGCATCACGTCAATCCGCACATCCTTCATGTCGAGCTGCACGTCAACCTCCTCCGCCTCCGGCATCACGGCCACGCTCGCCGTGCTTGTGTGGATGCGGCCGCCTGCCTCGGTCGCCGGCACGCGCTGCACGCGGTGCACGCCGGACTCAAACTTGAGTCGCGAGAACGCCCCCTGTCCGCGCACGGTCGCGATGACCTCCTTGATGCCGCCGAGCCCACTCTCGTGAATGTCGTCGATTTCGACCTTCCAGCCGCGCTTTTCCGCATACTGCCGATACATGCGGAAGAGCTCTGCCGCAAAGAGTGCGGCCTCGTCGCCGCCCGCGCCCGCGCGAATCTCGAGCACCACATTTTTCTCATCGTTCGGGTCCTTCGGCAAAAGCAGTTCCTTCAGCTCTGCCGCGTGCCGCGCTTTCTCTTGCCGCGCCTCCTGCAATTCTTCTTTGGCGAGCTGGCGAAGCTCCTCGTCCCGCTCGGTCTCGAGCAACGAAAGTGCCTCTGCCTCCTGTCCTTCCGCGCACTGCAGTGCCTCGATACAGGCGACCAGCGGCGACAGTTCCGCCTGTTCCTTCAAAAGGCGCTGCAAGCGCACACTGTCCTCATGTGTCTCCGGCGCGGCGAGTTCGGCCATCACCTCCTCATAGCGGCGCAGCGTTTCCCTGAGATGTCCCTCTACCATGAAAAGTCCCTTTCACAACGCGATCCCGTCCGGCGAGATCCTGAATGATTTGTATGTCCGAAAACGCGGCCGCTTCGAGGAGCGCCGCCACCGCTGCGCCCTGCGACGCGCCGATCTCAAGATACAGGCTGCCGCCGTCCGTGAGGTGCGCGCCGCTCTCCGCCGCAAGCCGCCGGTAAAAGGCGAGCCCGTCCGCCGCGCCGTCGAGCGCAAGCCGCGGTTCATGCTCGCGCACCTCAACGCTCAGTGTCTCGATTTCCGCGCTCTCGATGTAGGGCGGATTCGCCGTGATGACGTCAAAGCGCTCCGGAATCTCCGAAAAGAGATCCGAGCGCCGGAGCGAAAGCGGCAGCCCCGTCCGCGCACGGTTTATTTCCGCGACTGCGAGCGCCTCTGCCGAGATGTCCGCGCCGAGCGCCGCGCGGAACCCGCCGCGTTTTAAGAGCGCCAGCGGAATGCAGCCGCTCCCGGTGCAGAGATCGAGCAAGCTTCCCTCTCTCCGGTCCCGCAGCACTACTTCGACCAAGCACTCCGTGTCGTAGCGCGGAATCAGCACGCGCTCGTCCACATAGAGTTCAAGCCCGCAAAAATTCTGCGCCTTTGTCAGATACTGTAACGGCACGCCCTGTGCCCGCCGCGTCAACAGTTGCTCATAGCGCCGCGCCGCTTCCGCCGGGAGTTCCCGCTCACGCGCAAGAATATAGCCCGTGAAATCCAGTCCCAGAATATGGCAGAGAAGAAGCCGCGCAGTCTGCGCGGCTTCTTCTCTGCCCGCCGCCGCGAGGTACGCTGCCCCGCGGCGCTCTGCCTCCCGAAGGCTCTCGGCACTCATGCGCTCGCCTCGTCTTCCGGAAACACCGTGCCGAAGTTCTTCCGGAGATAGGCCTTCCAGTCAAAAACCGCTTCGACGGCCTGCATCGCGACTTCCGCCATATCGGGCGTGGGTTCCCGCGTCGTAAGGCCCTGCATCCACATGCCGGGACGGCTCAGCGCGTTCACGAACGCCGAATCATGCGTGCCTGTAAAGCGGAGAAACTCATAGGAGACACCCGCAATGACCGGCATTAAGAGGATGCGCGAGACCGCGCGGAGCAAGAGGGTCTCCGGCCGTATCACAATAAAGAAGAGAATCGAAATCATCATCACAATCAGGATGAAACTGGTCCCGCAGCGCTTGTGCTCTCTGGAGCTCTTCATCACGTTTTCGACCGTGAGCGGAAGTCCGTGCTCCACGCAGTTGATGCACTTATGCTCGGCGCCGTGGTACATGAAGGTGCGGTGTATGTCCTCCATCCGCGAAATCGCCTTGATGTAGAGAATGAAAATCAGAATGCGGAACACGCCCTCCAGCACCGCAATCAGCGTCTCGCTCGCGATGACTCTCTTTAACAGCCGCGCGAGAAACATGGGCAGCAGCATGAAAATACCGATCGCAACAAGAAAGGAAAAGGCCATGATCACGCCCATCATCACCTTCATCGCCTTTTCGCCGAAGGTCTTTTCGAGAAAAGCCTCAAATTTCGAGGGCTCTTCCTCCGCCGCGCCCTCGCCGCCGCCCGCATAGATCTCGGCCGACCAGTTCAGCGCCCGCATGCCGAGTATCATCGAGTCCGCAAAGCTGAAGATGCCCCGCACAAACGGCAGGCGAAGCAGCGGATACCGGTCCGTGAGACTCACATAGCGCTGTTTGTCCACCGCAATGCCGCCGTCTTCCCGCCGCACCGCGCAAGCATAGTACTCTCCGTTTTTCATCATGATGCCTTCCAGAATCGCCTGTCCGCCGATGCCGGAATATTTTTGTCTTGCCATTTTGTCGCCTCCTCTCTCAAACGTAAAACAGGGGCTGAGTCTACCCTCAGCCCCTGTCCCCTGTTTATTTTTTACTCGCCCTTCACGCCGTACTTCTTGTTGAACTTCTCAATGCGTCCGCGCGCGCCGGCGGTCTTCTGCTGACCGGTGTAGAAGCTGTGGCACTTGGAGCACACCTCAACGTGAATCTCCGGCTTCGTCGAACCGGTCACAAAGGTGTTGCCGCAGTTGCAGGTCACCGTAGCCTGGTAGTAATTCGGATGGATTCCCTCTTTCATTTGTTTCACCTCGCTTTAACTTGATATTGATGAAAGCGGCGAACCGCTTTTCCGTTCCCATTCCCATTGAAAAACAGCTTTCACAGTATAGCATGCTTTCTCTGCCGCTGCAAGCCCGGAAACAGCTTTTATTTGGAGGGATGATTGTAAGATGAACTAGGACAATAAAAAAGAGCCGATGACGAACTCGTGG
>ERZ773007.13-NODE-13-length-128056-cov-10.822369_pt1 | contig 128056 bp, 155 predicted proteins | sample MGYA00580665_ERZ773007 | MGnify/ENA primary metagenome ERZ773007 (study PRJEB29015, sample SAMEA2738122) | human oral metagenome | biome: human oral; feature: human-associated habitat; material: saliva | place: China | collected 2167 ... | reverse complement strand
TACCATTCTTATACTTACGGAAAGAAAAAATTTCACGCTTGTTGTCTCTAAACATGTCTTACCTCATATCATAATTTTTAACATAAACTTTCCAAAAATTTAGAAAGAGAGCTATTTTACTACTATCTCTAGCAAAGAAAACCTATAATAATCAACCTAATATTGACTTACTATATAAGTCTAACACAGAATCTTTTGTATAGCAAGAATCAAACTTTGAAGATTTAAAACACTTACCCATTCTATATGCCAATAACTTAGATTTTAACTCTTCTTTTGTCTTAAAACCCTTAGTATTATCACATTTGCCAATATAATAGGTATGTGCCAAATCTACATCAGATAACAAGCAGACTAAACCATTAAAAGAAGCTTCAACTGCTGAGTTGGCAAAACACTCACTTCGTGAGCAAGAGAGATACCCTTGGTGGTTGTGGTAAGGGACTTCTTCTACAAATCCTTTATAATAAACGTTTTTAGGTAAATTTTCCTCAGTATAACCCTCAGGTAAATTACCATATATCGTTAAAGAATAATCAGAAGGCAACTCTCTAAACACTTCAATAGCCCACTCACACCTCTTTATGAAAGTCATATTACCTACAATACACCAATTAGTGACAGAAGTGTACTCTTTTTCTATACCTTTATCCACATAAATTGGAGGTAAAAATTTAACGTTATCTGAACCTAAACGCTCTTCCAAAACTGGACTTGCAACTAAGTTTTGACACCAGTTTTGTAATACAAACTTCATTTGAGGGTCTAAAATATTGTAATGTGTATAGGCAAACAAGGTACGACCTGTGTTTTGAAAGAATTTTCTGAGTTGTAAAGGATATTCATTTACCATGTCTATAATAAATTTATCGTCAGTAGTGGAATATTCAGCTAAATACTTAATCAATAAAGACCATTGACTATCTATCTCTCCTGTTCTTACGTTTTCGTAAGTGTGATAAGGTTGAGAAACATCACCACGTAATAACAAACCCCGACTGTCAAATAACTCAAAACATGTATTATCCTTAGTTAATCTATACAGTAAAGAATTAGTATAGCACTCAACTGAACCATCGTCATAATAAACTAAACCAACGAAACCTTCGTTAGTGTTTTCGATTGCTAACACATCTTCCAAATCTAAAAGATTCTCAGTCAAACAAGGTTTATTTCTTGCTAAATCAGACAAATCAAAAATAGAATGATAAAAGTTTTTAAAACCTAAATCTTTCAGCTTTTCTACAAAACTAGGAACTAAATTTTCTATATTCGTTAAAATCAAGTTATGCTCTACACCTAACTCAGCAAATAGTTCTTGACGAGCTAATTGACTACTTTCAAAACCAAACTTCCGAACCGGTACTTCTTCTTTTATTGTAAACACTCTTACCATAATTTAATTCATCACGTCCTCTAACTTTAACCCACGACTCCTAGCAAGTCTTGTACGGAAAGTCATACCTTTTATGTAACGTTCAGATAATCGGTAATAAGCAGTTACTAAACTTAAAACCAAAGCATTATCTTTTGTGACTATCCTAGACCATAAATGCCAATCCTCAAAGCCATCGAAACTAGAATCATACCCACCCTCTTCTTCGAAAACTGAGCGCTTAAAGATAACAGTTGAATGATTAAAGCAATTTCGGTAAGCAAGACTTAACCATAAACTCTCTCCTGACAAATGGTTTTGAGAATTTAAGTTTAGTTTTTCTGGTATATCTTCCTCTTCCACTACGACCCTAGAGCCAATAAGGTCAAGTTTAGAATTTCTTTCTAACTCATACAAAAGACAATCAAGATGCCAAGGTAACCACACGTCATCTGCGTCTAGTCTAGCTACATAAGTCGTGGTAGATAAACTAACTCCGTGATTTAGCGTCTCAGAGATACCCCTATGACTTTCTTTAAAATAATGTATTCGCTCATCTGAAAGATAAGGAATACATACTTCCTCTGTATTGTCAGTTGAACCATCATCTATAATGAGCAGACGAAAAGCTTGATGAGTTTGATTTAAAACAGAGTCAATAGCTTGATTAATCGTTTTAGCTCCATTATAGACAGGTATGACAATAGCAACAGGTGTACTAGACAGAGATAAATTTTGATATGAAATACCTAACTCTTCAAAAACGTCAGCTTCATAAGTCGTTAAAAGAGTTCGATACCCTTGTATAGATACACCTTCAATATCTTTAACCAATAGCAAAGAAGTTGAGTAAAAACCATGAACTTCCACGAACTCATAATCCTCTAGGAGATTGTAAATCTCTTCTTCAAAACATAATGGAGTTTCTTTCAAAATACCATTATAAAAATTCAAAGGTACTCTAGGGTGAGCATAATAGTAATCAATGCCTTCGCTACTTAGCACCTTAGAAGTCAATTTTTGAGTAAGTTCTAAATCTCCACGACTTTGAATAGAACCCAAATACTGACCTAGAAAAACCTTTACTGTCTTACCATTTCTAGCTCTATGAAAATAACTAGGTTTAAGATTAAGTCGTAACAGAACCTGCATATCTTTAGGAAAAAGAGTACAACCCTCAAATATCGTGTAGTGCTTTTTAGATAAAGACATAATATCTTCTAATCTAAAATTAGTATGAGGGATACCCCTAAGAATATTTACAGTGTACATATTCTTAAGCATTACCGAGGTACTACCATCATCAAAGGTATACAAACCCATTTTACTAGGGTTAAAGATACTAAGAGCCACAGGATTGTCTAAGCTGGCTAAGTAAAGGCTAGAGATTGACTTGTCTTTAAAGTAAACACCAATTTCATGAAAAGCAGTCTCTCCTTCTAAAACAAGGACATCTTTACAAAACTCTCTCATTTGCTCAGCGTATAAACCCTGACGAGGGTCAACAGACATCTTAAAATAAACCCCAACAAATTCTTCTCTTACATACCCTATTACTTCCCTAGCGATTAAAACCTGCAAAGGCGAAGTGCAAAATATAACGTTCATTTTATCTACCCATTTTCTAGGAATTGTTTTCAAGTTGAATTGCAAACTCTAAGTCTGATATGCAATTTATATCCACATTCAACTTACCTTCTTGCAAGAGATAACCCAGTTCTCCACCATAAAAAGATTGTGTTTTTAAAAAGCTATCTACCCTAACCCCGAACAGATTTCCGTTAGGATAATAATGCGAAGTTTGATGCTGACGATTAGTTTCTTCTGACCTAACTTCTTTATGTTTTAAAGCAGTAGAATTGATAGGTTGTACAATAAGAGATAAATTTATATCTAACTCTTTTACAGTAACAACCGAGTCATACTCACTTAAAAGCTCTAAAACTCTAATTACATCTTCTTTTACCCTAAATGGGCTTGTTGGTTGAAATAAGACAATTAAGTCATCATTCTTTACTTTGCATTTTGTAATTACATCTAGCAGAACATCAACCATTGTAGATGAGGACGTTGCAAGTTCTACAGGTCTTTTTATACTAATGATTTCTTTTGAATCATACTCGTTAGCACTATAGTCTGTTGTTACAACAACTTCATCAAACAAATATAATTCTTTTACAAACTTAATTGTTCTATCAAACAAACTCATTCCTGAAATTCTTTGTAAATTTTTATTAGGAATCCCTACTGAACCCTTTCTTGCAGGAATTACTGCTATTTTTCTCATAATCTACCTTTCCGTATAAATATAAATGAAGAAAGGAGAAACCGAAGTTTCTCTTTCCTTTATCTAATTAATGCTTACGTTTTCGTGAAAGATACCCCAAACCAAGCAAACCTGTAAAACTACCAATAGTTGAGACTACCGTATCGAAAGAACTCATACCCGTGTAAGGGAGTTGCTCTTTCCTAGGTTCTTCTTTTGGTTGTTCAACTTTCTTTCCTTCAACATTAGGTTCTTCTTTAGGCACTTCAAGTTTAGGCAACTCTACCTTTGAAGCATCATTTGGTGTGTCTACCGAAGGTTTAAGTTCACTAGGAACTTTAACATTATCTTCTGAACTATCTGAAACCTTATCCGTATCTCCTCTAGGAACTTCTTTTCTAGGGAAGGTCTCTCCAATAATTGAATTAAAAGCAGGCTCTTCTATTTTCAACTCAGGTTTCTCATAAATAGGCGCATCATAAGGATTAACCCCACCTGTAAACTCAGGAATATCTAAATACTCAACTGGACCGTTCACATGAATAGGCTCAGTATAATCCACACCATCAACTTTAGGAGCATCATTTGGAATAGTTGGAAACTCTTCGCTAGATACCACTGCTCTGTAAGTGAAATTCACTACTGTGCCACCCAATCCAATCAAACCACGAGCATTTTTAGGATTCTCTACAACTTCATATTTTGTAGTGATTACAACTTCTTTATTACGCTCTACTCGTTTTTCAACCTTGTCTTTCAAGACTAGTGGTTCTGTTACATAAGGGTCTCCAACTTTAACACTTTCTTTAATCAGACTTGCGTGAAGTTTCTCTCCTGTGCCTTCTAATACAAAGTTCACAGTCAATTTAGACTCTTTCATGACCACTTTTTCACGAACTAAAGCACGATAAGTATAAACAACAGATACTCCGTTTTCGGACACAATACCACTCTTATTATCAGGCTCTTTCTCTAAAACATAAGTAGTTGTTTTCGTAATAGTACGGTCAGCTAACTCAGTTACTTCAACTTTTGGCTCAAATACCTTACCACTTGTGTTATAAGGAGAACCTACTTGCATATTTTCTAACAAAGTAGCAGAACCTAACGAAGCACCTGTATCTTTCAATACATACGAAATTGTAACACTTGCTTTACGCTTCTTAGTACCTTTATGTACGACTTTCTTCTCCATAGGAACAGTCGATACCACAGGGTCTTTCTCTGTAATCTCTCCTGTTTTTGGATTAATTACATACTCAGTAGTAGTTGTTGTCGAACCTGCTTTACCATTTGAAGTAACTTTCTCATCTCCTTCAAATAATTCAGGATCCGCTATTTCATCTACCTCAATTGGAATAGGAGTCACAACTACCTTAGATTTAGCACCAACTTTAATAACTGTTTCCGTAGCTTTTACTACAACAGGAGAACCAACAGTTTCCGCTACAAAACCTGTTTTAGGGTCAACACTGTAAGTAGTGGTTACGGTACTTGAACCATCCAAACCTTTTACCTCTTTGTTAGGAGAGCCTTTTTCTGCTCTAGTATCACCCTCATAACGAATAGGAGACGGAATTGGAGTAACATCCACTTTGTCTTTAGCACCTACTTTTACTACTTTTTCAACCGCAGGTACAATTTCAATAACAGGTGTGCTTGGTGTAACATCTCCTGTTTTCGGATTAACTGTATAAGTAGTTGTTGTAGTCTTAGAACCGTCAGAACCCTCTACAGAGGTACTCAACACCCCTTTATCTTTCTCACTATCTTTCTCATAACGAATTGTCTTAGGAATAGTTACAACCTCAACTTTAGACTTATTACCTACTGCAACAACCTCTTCTTTCGGAGCAACTACTACAGGAGCTTCTTCTTTCGGAATTACTTTACCACTTGTAGGGTCTACGCTATAAGTTGTTGTAACTGAAGTTGTACCTTTCACACCTTTTTCACGTGTTTCTTTAAACCCAACTTCTTTACTAGAGTCTTCTATATAACGAGTAGGATAGTCTTGTCCTGTTATAACTGTTGTTGATTTAGACCCTACAGAAACAACTCGATTTGTAGGCTCTTCTCTCACAGAAGTTGATGAATTCTCAGATACCGCTCCTGTCTTAGGGTCAATTCTATAAGTAGTTGTAGTTGTTATTTTACCATCTTTTCCTACAACTTTATCAGAAGTTTCTCCATTTTCAATAGAGGAGGTAGCCTCATAACTTGTTGTAAACGGTACAGGAGTCACCTCTACTTTTGGTTTTGTACCTACTTTCACAACCTCAGTTATAGGTTCTTCTCTTACAGTGGTAGACGGATTTTCTGTAACAACACCAGTTGTAGGGTTCATAGTGTAAGTTGTCGTTGTGATAGTCTTACCTGCAACACCAGATACCGAAGGTGTCTTCTTACCTGCTTCGACTTCTTCATCACGTTCATAGCGAGTTATGAACTCAATAGGTGTTTCTACTACTTTCTTCTTAACCCCTACTTTTACAACTCTTTGAACCATAGGAGTAGTCTCTACCGTTGGTTTATTTGCAGTAGTTGTACCATCTGTAGGATTTAACGTATAGGTTGTAGTGGTAACAACTTTACCTTCTGAACCTTTTTCAGTTTCAACTACTTTACCAAACTCAAGAGTCTCATCTGCAATATACTTAGTTGTAATAGCAATTGTTTCTGTTGATACTGTAGGTTTTGTACCTACTTTTACCACTTTAGGCTCCATAGGAACATCAGTTTCTGATACCGTAGGACTACTTAAAGTACCTGTAGCAGCATCAACCTTATACAAAGTAGTTGTAGTGTGAACTCCTAAGACACCTTGAGATACAACTTCTTTGTCATCACGTAATTTCTCTGGATTTGCTTCATACCTTGTTGTAATAGGCGTTTCTCTTCTAGTTTGTTTCTTGTTTCCAACCCAATACACGTCTGGTAGCATTCTACCATCTTCATTTTCATCTACTGAACGAACAGGATTTGATAAACTACCATCTGTTGGAGATACCGTATATGTGTATGTGGCAGTAATTTCCCCATCTTGACCCTCTACTTGAAGCTCTTTCTTTTCAAAGTCAATATCAGAGTTAGCTTCATAGCGAGTCGTTTTCGGTAAAGGCTCATACTCTGTACGAACGTTACCAATCTTAATCACAGTATCTTGTTTCTCTACTGTATCTACTTTCGTTGTTGGAGTTACTTCCCCATTAGTTATATTTAATGTATATGTAGTAGTTGTTGTAGTTGAACCATCTCTACCTGCTACAGAAGTTGTTCTACTTTCATATGCTGCACCAGAATCTGCTTGATAAACAGTACCCTTTGGTGTAGATACTACATCTGTTTTAGTTTTTGTACCCACTTTAACAACTTTATCTTTAGGTGCAATAACGACTGGTTGACCTTTAGTTGGAATTACAACACCTGTTTCCTTGTCTACAGAATAAGTTGTTTCAGTCGTAGTTGTACCACGAACGCCTTCTATTTCAGTAAACTTCTCACCAGCAGTACGCTCAGGGTCTGCTACATAGCGAGTCGTAAAGTCTTGGTAAGTAACTTCAGTTGTTGGTTTTGTACCTAGTGTTACGACTGTTGGGGTTCCTTCTTGTACAGTAACCGTTTCTTTCGGAGTAGCAGTACGAGTTTCTGCGGAATAAATATACTCTGTACGAGTAATCGTTGTTTTAGGTGTACCGACAACTTCATTTCTATAATTACCATCTTTTGTATTATCTACAACATAAGTAACTGAAATAGGCTCTTTTGAAACTCTTTCTGACGGTTTAGCATAAGTCAACTCAATTGTACGTTCACCGCTACCTACAATAGTAGACAATACCTCAGACGAACGTTTAAACTGATACCCTGCGAAGTTTTGAGGATCTATTGTTATAGGAGTATACCACGGTTTATTATCCGCTATTACACTTTCAGCCTTTAAAATCTCACCAGTTTCAGATTTATGAACTACTTTCAAAGTACCTGTAGTATTTTCACCTAGAATTAAGTTGGTATTTTTATTAATTAAACCATCTCGACTTACCTCTTTTGTAACCCCGTTAGAAGTCCAAGTAGCATAAGCTTTTAATTGTTCACCTTTCAAATAGGAAGATGCACTACGAATATCTCCTTCCAAAAATCTCTTCAAATTAGCTTCTCCAAACCGAGATACCCAATCTGACCTCAATTCTACAGGAGTTAGATTTACAGTGCTCATGTAAAGTGTCGAGTTTTCCATAGTAAGATCGTCTAAGAGTTCCCACTTATAACCCTTTTCAGTTCGTTCTAACAATTTAAAACGGGCAGTACCTGTTCTATTTTGATTAGGGTTACTAGTTGGTTTTTCTAAATTGACATAATTGTCTGTATCTGTAAATCGATTAGAACTTACCCTCTCTTCATCCCGTACGTTATCAGAGTAATTTAAAGTAACAATATCTCCTACAGAATACTTCGAAGTTGCAAATAGCGAATCATCTGGTAATCTATAAGTTAAGACCGAACCTTTCCGAGCAACTACACTATCTGCGGAACTCGCCCTATTAGATACTCTAAACGAACCCGTTGTAGGAGTGTAAACTGTGTTTAAATAATTTGGTTTCGTTGCATTACCCCAATCCATATCAACAGTTAATTCATTAGATACCGGGGTTCCTGTAGGTGCACTTTTTACACTAATATAAGCTTTAGTGTTATCTAAGGCTAAACCTTTAGAATCATAAGGGTTCAATAAGTAAGAGGTAAATCGTTTCTCTAGGGTGTGAGATGTACCACTACTATCTATAACCGCATCAGAAGAACTAGATAATCCGTTCTTACGAACTAAAGAATAATCGACTAAGTTAAGCGTCCTTGACTCAAGTTCAAATTCAACCAATCGATTCAAATTATACTTAGAAAAATTAGAATTAAACTCTAAAACAAGAGAGTTCGCTGGTAAATCTTTAGTGCTCATATTCTCAAATGTTCGTATATAATCAGCTACAGTTGTTGAAGAATTTAATCTATCTGCTAAAGTATTCGTACCTTTTGTTGAGGGTCTAAATTCAGTAATCTTCCCTACTGTCTCCGAACCTATTACCAACTCTTTAGAAGTCGGAGAGCCTCCACCTAGCGTAGCCAAAACCAATTTTCCTCCATTAGGAATAGTTTGCCCATCTTTTAACTTAATTCTAAATCGATGACTATCTTTATTAGCTGTAGAAACTTTCTCAATACTTTCTATCTGATTATTATAGACTTTTTTATCAGAGATATCAGACTCTAAAGAAGGATTAGAACTTGTAGTATAATCAATCTTATTTGTTTCCGTTATATTAGAAACATTCATAGGAATACTAGCATTACCATAATTCAAAGGAAGATTAACGATAGTTGCAGGATTTTCTGAAGTAGAGCGCTTCCCACGTCTAGAGCGAACAGGTTGTGTGGACTCTGTTGATACCAAGGTTGTGCTTGGAGAAGTTGTATCAGGTTTACCCCCAACTTCTTTCTCTTTCGACTCAGTAATCTCAGTTACACCCTCAGAAACTGGTTTATTCTCAGAAGATACTACATTTGTAACAACAGGTTTCTTATCCTCTACAACTGACTCAACAGAAGAATTAACCACATCCGCCACTTCAGATTTGTCTGCACTATCAGTCTCTTTTAAGTTATCTGTGTTCTCAACAGTTTCTTTTACAGAAGTATTTGTAGTCATAGGACTAGCCACCTCTGTTGTGGGTTTTACATCCCCTTCCACTTTCTGGTTATCTGCTGTTGGGTTGGGTACCACCACAGAATTGCTAGACCCATTTGGAGATACCACTGGAGATTCTTCTGCTAACACCCCTTGAGACATAAAGGATAAACCTACTAAAGCAGAAGCTAAACCCACTCCTTTAAATTTTCTTAATGAATAATACTCTTTCTTTTCTTTAAAAATCAAACTTTATACTCCTTTCGCTTTCTTTACAAAACTTTTATAACTAATTTAGTATATCAAAGTTTCTTCGGTTTTACAAGCAAAACCCCTTTAACCATCTGACCAATAAACTCAAAAGAAAAGAGATTAGCAGTTTGCTAATCTCTTCATTCAACCTTTTCTTAGTCTTCTTTTTTCTTTAATGAAGCAAGACCTAACGCACCAAGTGCTAAACCTGCCATACCAAGTAGAGCATTGTCGCCACCACCTGTATTTGGCAATTCAGCAACAGTAGATGCACCACGACCGCTTGAAGCTACAGAAGATGCTTGTACTGTACTTGTTGAAGTACCTACCGCATTTGAAGCTTCTACAGTAGTATTTGCAAGTGGGCTTGCAGAAGGAGAATCAGTTGAAACAGTTGGTTCAACCACTTTCTTATCTGCTGGAACTACTTCCACATCAGATACCGCTGGGGCTTCGTCAATGCTTGGTTTGTTATCCTCAGCAGGAGCTTTTGGATAACGACCATCATTGAAGCTGTCACCAATACCATACTCAGGCTCAGGTTTCAATGTTGACAAATCAAACGCAGGTACTTCTTCAATAGCTGGTTGACCATCAGCATCCCCATTCACACCGCCTGTGAACTCAGGAACATCTAATACTGGAGGTAAATCTTCCCCAACAGTTCCTACATTACCTGTGAACTCAGGTACTTCATTGATTGCAGAATTTCCATCTGCACCACCATTAACAGCACCGTTAAACTCAGGAACCTCTAATATTGGAGCGCCTTCTTTACCGACACTAGATACCAACTCACGGAGTTTAGTCTCAGTAACTTTACCTGTATTCAAGTCTACTGTGAATGTAGTTGTTACTCGAGTTGTATCTCCATCTTTCTTCTCAAGTTCAACAATTGGTTTTGCACCCACACGAATAATTGTTTCAGTTGGAGTAGACAAGTGTTTAACTGTTGTACTTTCTGTAACCTCACCAGTTAACGGATTCAAGTTGTAAACAGTTGTTACCAAATCTTTACCATTTCGACCAAGAGAAATTTCATTCTCAGTACCATGTGACTTCTCTACATCAGCAACATACTTACGAGGAGAAGATACAGTAACCTCAGTTACTTTATCTTTCAATGCAACTTTAACAATAGTGTTCTTAGGTGGAACAACTACTGGAGAACTTGTATGCTCAGATACCGCTCCTGTTTTTGGATCTACTGTGTAAGTAGTTGTAATAGTGCTAGTACCATCAGCACCCTCTGTTGTAATGTTTTCAGCACCTCTCTCACGAGTAGTGTCTTTTTCAAAACGTTTCTCTTTAGGAGTAGTTGTTACTACAACCTTATCCTTAGCAGGCACACTTACTACAGTCGCAACTGGAGCTTTCTTAACTGTCTTCGTAACTTTTTCACTAACTTTACCAGTTACAGGGTCTACAGTATACTCTGTGCGAGTTACCTCAATACCTGGAGTACCCTCTTTACGAACATTTCCAGAACCTGCTTCTCTACCTTTATCAGCAGAATAAGTTACAGTAGGTGCAATTGGAGACTCTTCTTCTTTATCTGTTACCACAGTACGAGTTGTTGTAGTTGGAGTTACTTTACCTGTTGTAGGGTCTACTGTGTACTTAGTAGTAGTTTCTACTACAGAAGCACCTTGCTTACCAAAACCTACAGTCGGTTTTGTTGCAACTTTTACAATAGTCTCAGTTGGGTCAGACTCTTTAACAGTTGTTGTTTTCTCAGTCACATTACCTGTAGTAGGGTCTACTGTATAAGTAGTCGTAACAACCTCTTTACCCGGTTTACCTGCTACCTCTACATTAGGTTGACCATAAGCACGTGTAGTGTCACCTTCAAATTTCTTAGGAGAAGGAAGAGTATTTACTACTACCTTATCTTTCGCTGCAACCTTAATCTTAGTAGATACCGGATCTACTGTACGAACTGGGTTTCCTACGGTTGGAGTTACTTTACCAGAAGCTGGGTCTACTGCATAAGTAGTTGTTACAGTTTCTTCACCGTCTTTACCTTTTTCTTCTACATTCGGTTGACCATATTCACGAGTTTTATCCGCTACATACTCTTTGGAAGCTGGGATAACTTTCTTCTCTACAGTAGGCTCTTTACTTGTACCATAACTTGTAGCAGTAGTTGGTGTTACCTTACCTGTTGCAGGGTCTACTTTGTAAGTAGTAGTCTCAGTTACTGTACGACCTTGGTCATCCTTACGAGTAGTTACAGTCGGTTTAGTACCTACTGTTACAATTGTATCTGTAGGCTCTTTCTCAGTTACTGTAGTAGTCTTCTCAGTCACATTACCTGTAGTAGGGTCTACTGTATAAACAGTTGTAGTTTTTGAGATACCCGGAGTTCCTGCTACTTCTGTATTTTGAGAACCGTAATCTTTTGTGTCAGAAGCCTTGAACTTCTTAGTTGGAGCAATCGGTGTTGTCACAACCTTATCTTTCGCTGCAACCTTAACAATTGTCTTAGTAGGAGGTGTTGTTACAGGTTGACCTACTCGGTCAGTAATCACACCAGTTGTAGTGTTTAAATCGTAAGTTGTTGTTGTCTCTTTACGACCCGGTGTTCCTGCTACTTCAACATTCTCTGCGCCTCTATCACGTGCTGGGTCTTTTACAAACTCTTTCGGAGAAGCAATAACCTCAGTCACAGTCTTCGGTTTTGTACCAACTGATACCACACGAGTAACCGCAGGCTCTGTCTTCGTAGTTGGAGCGTTCGGTGTTACTGTACCTGTTTCTTTGTTCAAAGTATAAGTTGTGGTTTTAATCGTTTTACCGTCTTTACCAACTACTTTATCTGAACGAACGTCACGATCCGCTTTTGGATTTGGCTCATAGCGAGTTTCAAATGGAATACGAGTTTCTTCTACTTTTGGATGGGTTCCAATTCTTACAGTATTATCTGGACCGGGTGTACGAGTTCCTGCTTCTGAACCGGGATCTTCACCATAAGTAATCTCCTTCACAACACGCTCAGATACCGACTCAGTTACATCTCCTGTGTTCTCATTGACATTGTAAACCGTTGTCTTCTCCACAGTCTGCCGACCTCTTTGGATGGTTTCCACCTTGTTTTTTGCTGCGACTTTTACTACTGTTGGGGTTGGGTCTTTAATAATACGAGTAGTTGGTTCGTTTGGTGTAACTGTACCGTTAGTCTCATTTAGAGTATAAGTAGTTGTAACTTCTTTTTGACCCGCTTGACCTTTTTCTTCAATGTTTTGATTTTGAGGTGTTCTTTCGCGTTCTTTGTCCGCTACATAACGTTTCTTTGTAGGTTGAATTTCTTCTGTAACTACTTTAGGTTTTGTACCTACAGAGAATACACTAGGAACAGCTGGGTCAGTAACATATCGGTAAGTACGTCCGTCATCACTGTGATATCTTTTTCTTGCTGGTTTTCCTTGTGTAATAAGTGTTTTTTCTCCTGCAGGTTTTGTAGGATCAGCTTGATACGTTTCAGGAGTAGTACCTATTGTAATACCCTCTGATGAATCATACTCTGCACCTGGGTTACCTACCGGCGCAGAGGGTGTAGATGGTTTAGGTGTAGAATCACCACTAGAACTACTACCACTTTCTTCAGGATAAGTAAGTAGTTCGATAGGTCCGTATCGTCCTTCTGTAGGAGCACCATTAATTGACCATCCTTCCGGTAAAGCATATTGAACATGTCCAAAAGAGTCTACAGTGTACTTAACAGTACCTACCCATCTTCCTTTGTAGTAAGCCATTACTTCACCAGAATCTCCCGGTGTATACGCATACGCAGTTTCAGCTGCAAATAATCTATTTAAAACAGGCACATTATCTAAAGCACCTGTAGCCCCTAACATACTTAAACCAACAATCGCACTTGCAAGTCCGACAGACTTGTATTTTCTAAGCGAAAAGTGTTGCTTTCTATCAAATTTCATGTAAATATACTCCTATGCATAAGCTATTTTGAGTTAAGTATAGCATATCTTTATGGTCAAGTCGAGTAAAAAGATAAACTTTTTACTTTTTCTTTTTGACAATGACCAGATGTCATGCTAAAATAGTTTCATCAATAAAATAAAGATAAAGAGGTTTTTAGTTCATGCATGATAATAAAAACAAATATACGTTTAGAAAACATAAAGCCTACGGTCTAGTAGGCGCTATGTTTGCTACGGCTCTTGCGTTAAATCCAAATGTAACAAGCTTGATTCCATTTGGAGATCAGTTATTGGGTGCTTCTACGGTTCATGCGGATGATGCGTCAATTTTAAGAGCACAAAATCAACCAAGTACACCAACTACTTCTGATAAAAATTTTACAGTTCGAATTAACTTTGGTGGTACAAGATACTCTGAAAATAACCATTCTGGCGCAGAATTTGTAGGTCAAACTACTGTTACAGGAACATACGATTCAAACGGTAATTGGTCTTATAGCGTAACACCTCCGTCAGGTTATGAGATTATCGGGCCGTCTACTTTTACAGGAACAGGTAAAGCTCCAACAGATGCTTCAGTTGCAGTTCAGCCTAAGTCTAAGCCAGTAGCTCCTCCTAGTGCTAATTCTACCTTTTTGGTTAGAGTGACTTTCGGAGAAGAACAACCAAAATGGAAATATGTAAGTGAAACGACTACGATTGGACGAGATAATGGAGACGGTACTTGGAGTTATGATGTACCAACTCCACCAGAAGGTTATGAAATTGTTGGTCCGAGTCATTATTCAGGTAGTGGGACTAGACCTAACGGAACTACAGTTTACGTACGTCCAAAACAAGCGTCTACACAACCTACACAACCATCTACTACACCAAAACCTACAGATTCCGACTTAAATGTTTCTCGTCAAGTTACAATTTTAGATAGAGCTAACGGAAATAGAATAAGTCAATCTAATACAACTTGGACGAAAAACTATACAAGTGATGGGAAATTTTTAAATTACTCTACTGACTTACAAGCTCCTCAAGGTTATGTGTTTGAACAAAATTCACATCAAACAATTCACATTGAGCAAACTTTTCCAGAAGATATGACTTTGTATGTTGTAGATGCAAACCCTAAAACAGTTTACGCTCCTGACGATAACTTAGACTTAGGAAAAACAAGAACAGAAGGAAATACTACTTACAAAGGTACTAAACCAACTATAACAGAAACTCCGATTAACTTTACTACTCGTTATGTAAAAGACACAGAGCGTGTTAGAGGTGCCGAAAATGTTACCCAAACAGAAGGTAAAGCAGGAAAGATTGTAAAAACTGTTCGACACACGGTAAACGCTGAGACAGGTGTAGTAAATGACCTACCTGCAACAGAAACAAGAACAGAACCTACTAACAAAGTAGTAAAAGTCGCAGCAAAAAACAAGGTGGAAACCATCCAAAGAGGTCGGCAGACTGTGGAGAATGAAACACAAATAACAAAACAGTACGAGCAATCGGCTTTTTATTTTGTCTAAAATAAGCGCTCCTACTACTTCATCCACCATAATCAAAACAACTAAATACCACAAAAATATTTCTAAACAAAAGAAAAGAGGAAAGCTTGTTTACTTCCCTCTATCTTGTATAAATCTTTTTGAGTCTTTATTCTAAAATATTCTTAACAACTTGCTTTATCGAACCTATTAGCGAACCCACTCACCATTGCCGTTTACAGCGTAACCACCAATAGTTATGTTTACTGCAAGAGCACCTGAAGCATATGAGTAGTACCATTTTTCACCAACTTGATACCAACCAGTTGCCATAGCACCATTTGATTTCAAGTAGTACCAAGTTCCATTGTCGTTAACCCAACCTGTAACCATAGCACCTGAATTGTTTAGGTAATACCAAGTACCGTTGTCGTTAACCCAACCAGTTTGCATAGCGCCTGAGTTATTGAAGAAGTACCAAACTCCATTAACTTTAGCCCAACCAGCACCTTGCATTTCACCAGCTGCATCTAAGAAGTACCAAGTGTTACCATCTTTAATCCAGCTATTTTCTACGGCTTTACCTTCTTTGATAAATTGCCATTTACCATTTTCAAGCTTTTTCCAACCGTCTTTTACTTCTGGTTTAGTTTCTTCTGGTTTCTTGTTCTCATCTTCTACTTTTGTGACTTTACCTACAAGTTGAGGAGCTTTCACAAGCATAGCTTTACCGTTTGATACAGTAACTTCAAGTTTGTAGATACTACGATCAGATTTGAACTCAATTGTTTGACGACCTTCAGTAGCTTTTACAGTTACTTCCTTACCGTCCAATTTCAAAGCTTTACCGTCAAAACCAATTACAGCAATATCTTTTACTTCAGGTTTCTTCTCTGGTTTTGGAAGATAAGCCGAATCACCACGGTAAGCATAAATGTCATCGATTGTGATTGGACTTGATGGGTCATGAATTGCACGTTTTACACGTTCTTCTTCTGCTTTCGCTTCTGCTTTCTTGGCTTCTTCAGCTTTTCTAGCTTCATCAGCTTTTTTAGCTTCTTCAAGCAATTTAGCAGAGTCTTTATCTGCTTCTGTTGCTTTGTCTACTTTAACATCTTTTGGTAACGTCTGAACGTTAGCATCTGACGCAGTAGTTGTTGTTGCTTCATCAGCAGAAACCGCACCTTGAGCGGCAAAGAGAGCTGCCCCAAGAGCAACTGTTGATAATAGAAGTTTCTTTGTCATTAAAACTTACCTTCTTTTTATTTTATTTATTGATGGAAACCCACCAATATGTGATGATAAGGACTTGAACCTACTGTAGAACCAAATCAAACACTGATTTCTTCTAACTCACTTAAGTTTACTTAATAAAGTTTACCACAAACCAAAATAAGTGTCAAGAAAAAACTGTACTTTTTCTAAAACTTTATTTTACAAAATTTATTTTACCACAAAATGAAAGCTTTGTCAAATAAAAAAGTTACTCCTATGAATAAGAGTAACTAAAAATCCAGCAAGGCAGTTCATCTTTGTACTGAAACTTCTTTTATTATCATTTATAAGTATACACCACTTTTCACAATCTGTCAAGTCAGAAACTTCGCTTTTAGAAAACTTTAAGAAATAAAGTATCATTCTACAGGAACAATGCGAACCTCTTCTTTTGATTTCTCTTTGTCACTCATACTTGGTTGTGATGAACTACTTGGACGAGAATTAGAACTGGAAGAACTTGAAGAAGACGAGATACCGCTTGGTGCTTCTTCTTTCTTACTGCTAGGAGGTGTACTGGACTCAATAATCGGCTTGTAGTTGGGGTCTTCTACATACTTAGGGGAAATAACTGCAGTGACAGCTACACCACTTAAAATATAAGAGGTGTTTGGAACACTTGAACCGTTTACCCATAAACTACTAACAGGAGAAGAGTCACTAATCAAGAAACCACTACGCTTCGTCAAACCTTCTAAAACAAAACCTTTGGAACGAGCTTCTGCTAAAGTGGTAATACTACTTGCAGAAACATAATTAGATTTCTGATTAGTTAGTTTTGTCTGAAAGGCTAACCAACTTAACTGATGTGCTAATTGTTTATTATTCTCAACTACCCCTTTACCCTCTTTCTCAATTAAAGAGATTAAAGAAGATACCGCTGCGTATTTCTTATAAGACTCTGCTTCTTCCACTAATGAAGAGAAACCATCCACGCTTTTAGATACCACAAAGGTACTGTCTTTAATTGAACCATATTGACTCAAAACGTTTGTAAGAAAGTAATTTAAACCGCTATAGTCTTTAACAACCGTCTCTAAACGTTTGAGCATTTCTTTATCAATATCTCGATTAGTTTCTGCAACCCTAGTCGTCTCAAGTTGAGTCAACTGTTCCAACTGTTTTGAATCAGGTAAAATATAAGCACTATCCAAGAAGTCTAATATCTGAACATAAGACTCTAAACGAGTAACATTTTCAACCATAGTACCTTTATCAATACCTGTGCGAGCTAAAACTTCTTTTGCACTCTCAACTAACCTAGCCGTTGTACTTCTATCTGCTACAGTTTTATCTTTATCCACTCTCTCTAATTGGCGAGTTACTTTAGCCAATAATTCAATATCATCTACCGCACCAATGGATAAATTATCCTGCACAAACTCCGCAGGAACATCAGATAAACTAGAACTCAATTTAGAAGATGACCAAGAACTAGTGCTTCTATACTGGTAAATAATTAAACCTACCAAAATTAAAACAGAACCCAACCCACAAGCCAAAACAATAAGATACCGCTTGTCCTGCTTCTTTAATTTTTTCTTGCTCTCCTTATCCTTTAACCAATTCGGAGGAGGCGGTGCTTGATTTAATCGTGTAAATTCCACTATTCTGACACCTCCTGTAAAGCCTTATAGGTCTTTTCATCTAGTACGTTGGTAGAGTCGGCAATACTTGGATTTGAAGTCCACAGTTTATACAAGGACTTCCAAGAACCTAACTTGGACTCAAAGTCTTTGTCTGTTACTTCTTCTGCCTTTATTGCAGTGACCGAAGGCATCTCTGTTAATTGTTCTACTTCCACACTTGTACTGCTTATATCTTCTGAGTCTAATACCTTGTAATGTGCATCAACTCCATTTCCTGAAATCTTACTAACAGTATCTGGCTGTACCCAGTTCGGAACCGAACGAGAACCATTTAAAAACAACTGCAAATCTTTTCCTAAATTTGTGTACTCTTTATAAGTATCCGCAACTTGTGGACTTGTGTTTGGCTCATCGTAACCTGTCCAAATAGCAACTGAATAACCTCCATTGGTTATTGAATCATACCAAGCATCAGAACCTCCTGACCCATAAGGTTTAGGAGGAGATACCGATTCATCAAAGGCAACTGTACCTGTTTTACCACCATAACCTTCATACTCTGAAATCTTCGCAGCAGGAGCGGTATACCCAGTTTGGGGAACACCCCTTAACATTTGAGATAAAACAAAGGCAGTGGATTCTTTCATAGCTCGATAAGACACTGCTTCAACTTTTTTCACAGAACCATCGACAAAGGTAATGCTATCCACAAAACGAGGTTCGATATAAATCCCTTTATTATTGATAGCGTTATAAGCAGCAGAAGCCTGTAATGTAGAAATATTTAAACCAATACCATCCACAGAAGAGTAACTTTCTTTTGTGTCTAACCTTAAGCCATGTAAAAAAGTTTTCATTCTCCTAGAACCTAGAATCTCATCGTCAATTCGAGCTACTGGAGTATTTAAAGACAAACGAAGAGCTTCTTGTAAAGACTTTTTACCGTAAGTATACTTGCCCCAATTGTACATAATCGCGTTTGAACCGGGATACTGATAGTTATCAGTAGACATTAAAGTTGCAGTGTTATACTTATCGCCACCTAAATACTCAAATAAGGCACCGTAAGCCGTAAAAGGTTTCATAGAAGAGCCTGACGACCTTGTTTGTTGAATAGCTCTATTTAACTCGTCATTTTCTTGTCTGGAACCCACCATACCAACTACTACACCCTCAGAGTTCATAACAGATACCGCTATTTGTTGGTTTTCATCTTGAAACTTCATAGCCAAAACCTTTTCACATATCTGCTGAAAACGGTCAGGGTCTAAAAAAGTCTTAATATTTAGAGTCGCTTTCTGCGTGTCATACCCTAAAGCTTCAACTTGCGCTTTTACGCTATCTGTATAAACCTTAAAACGCAAGTTCTGTTGCCTTAATTCTTCTTGAATGTGATACCGCTCTTTCAATTGACTTACTAAATCAACCTGACTTGCTTTTTCACGCTCACTAGACGAAATCAAACCACGAGACTCCATAATACCTAAAACAACCTCAGTACGCTCTCTAGCCCCATCAGGGTTTTCATATAAGTTATAAGTCGTAGGAGACTGACCCAACCCTGCTAAATAAGCCTGCTCTGCAATATTCTCAGGAGTTCGCTCTGCATAATCCGAAGGAGTTTTACCAAAGTACACAGCCATAGCAGCAGACACCCCTATTGCACTCTCTGCAAATTCTAATTTATTGACATAAAAGCTTAGAACCTCTTCCTTTGAGAAGTTCTCATCCAACTGTTTAGATAAGAACCACTCCCCTATCTTTCTAGTAAAGGTAGAAGTTAAATCACCACGCTCATAATACGTATTCTTTATCAATTGTTGCTCTAATGTAGAACCCCCACGAGCCACATAACCTTTATCCACTAAAGAACGAGCTTTCCCTACAAACACACCTAATAATGCCTTCGTAGAAAAGCCGTGATTTGTCCAAAAATCCTTATCCTCAGTTGCAATTAAAGCATCTCGGTATAACTCAGGAATCTCATCATAAGTCAACGGTTTTGAAATCTTACTCGTCTCTTTCCAAATTACTTGTCCGTTTTTATCGGTAATCTGACTTGTGCCAAATGTATTTAAACGATAACTATCAACCTTCGGTAATTTCTGTAATTCTAAATACACAATAGTGGTAGATACCAATAAAGCAGATGCGATAGCACCTGCAATGGAATAACCAATTATTCTCTTAATTTTTGCTTTCTGAATCTTCTTCATGTTCAAACCTAATATTTTGCATTTCATAAGCATACTCAACTAAGCTATGTCGAGTTGGTGCGGATAAAGCACTAAACTCTTCTTCTGATAATTTGTTCTCAGCAAAAATTTTTGCTAAAGTGAATAAACAAGAAGCATACAATTCGTTCGCCACTTCGCCTGACTTTACACCTAATTCTTTTTCTACAGTCTCAGGTAATAATAGTTGAGAAAAGCTTGTCATCATAGCTTTTAAAAGCTCAAAGCGCATGCCATTTTTAGAAGCAACAAACTGGTCAACATAAAGATTGCCATCTTCGCCTTCGACTACGGCTACTTCTAAGATACCACAAGTGGTTTTACGATTCCTTAATAAATTCTGATTGAAAACCAATAACTGTTTCAAAGTATCTTCTAAAGTGCTTCTATCATCATTTACTTTTACCATATTTATTCTTCTTTCTTACTTTTTACAGTCGGCAGTTCTCCGGGAAAACCAATAATCTCACCAATGCGCAAATTCGATACCGCCTCAGAACCTTCTACCAAAGCAAAGTTACGCTGATAAACCTTAATAGCATCAGGAGAATGGTAGGATGTTCCAAAATAAAGAGCAATATAATCAAGCAAAGAGGAGAAAATCTGTAACAGACATGCTGAGTCCCTAGTATCACAAGAACGAATAGACTCTCTAAACAAAGCAATTGACTGCTTATAGGATACCGGTAAAACCACTCCTTTAGCTAACTCAGGTAACAAAAAATCAACCAAAACCTGTAGAATAGGTAAGGTTTCTTTAGACTCTACACTTACTTTCACTTCAATGTGAGTCAAGTTATATTCTATCAAGTATGAAACCGTGGCAAGAACTGCTTCTTTATCATAAGATTGTTTTAATTCTTTAAAGGCTTCTGCCGTTAAAGAACCATTTGCAACCTGTTTTATAGATTCAATCAAACTAAGCTAAACCTACTTTCTAATTTTCTAAACTGTTCCAAATTTCTCTAAACAAAGCTTCCAAACAAGGAACGGCAATTGAATTACCTGCTTGCTTATATAACTGCAACTTAGATAAACCTATTGCTTTTGCTTTCTCATAATCTTCCGCAGAAAATCCCATATAAAGCCAAGACTCTTCTGGTGTAATATTTCTCATAGTTAGAAATTGAGGAAGTTCACTCATAGATTGAGATACCACTTCTTCTCTTTCTTCAAGATTAAATAAACCAAAACCACTAATTTGAGGTTGTTCTGAAAACCACAAGACAGAAGGGTCTTTTGCTAAAACCTCTCTAGGCTCTCTTAAACCCCTCTCATACTCAACAAAAGGATAAGCTTGAGGATTTGTACTTGAACTTGGGAAAAGCTTATCAGGGAGCTTAAAATTGACGGATTCTAATACCATTTTAGGACACTTATAATCAGTTGCTAACAAACAACTAACCTTATCACTTGGATAAAGGCAACGAGTGCGCAAACCTAACGCATCCTCACGAGTTTTGTAATCACCAAAATAATGTACTGAACCCTCACTCTTCAAATTGTACTTAAACCTTGATATTTGTAGCTCTGTTGCATACTTTTTCTCTTCTTCACTAGTTACCAAACAATCAGACATAATCTTTCGAGAATCAAACCCTACTGGGAACCTATACGGTTTATGATCCCCTTGGATTGATACCGCAAAAACTCTTTCTCGATTTTGAGAACACCCAAAGTCCTTAGCATTTAAGACACCGTAATAGGTTGTATAACCTAAACCTCTCAAAATAGCCAACCACTCATGGAAACCACCTAAAAACTTATTGCTCAACAAAGCTTTAACATTTTCAAGGAGCAACACTTTAGGAAGTTTACCCTCAATAAGTCTTTGACACTCCCATAAAAGAGAGGAAGAGGTACCAGAACCTTTTTCAAATCCCTTTTGTTGACCTACCGTACTTAACGCTGTACAAGGAAAGGAGTATGTAAATAAGTCAAAATCAGGTAACTCATTAGGGTTTATCTTGGTAATATCTCCAAAATTCTTTGTTTCTCCATGAATCGCTTCATAGGCTTGATGAGCGTAAGTGTCAATTTCAGATACACCTACAACCTCATAATCAAGACCTAAATTTCGTAAAGCCATATGCTGAGACCCTACTCCTGAGAAAGCTTCAAAAACTCTTAGAAAAACCAATTTCAACCCAACTCCTTCGTAAATACCGTAAGCCAAAAGTGCGAAAAATCAGAAATTGAATAACACAATTGACATTCCCATCTTGAGCCAAATTTTGCTTACGCTACTCTTTGTTTGATATACTCATACTTTTCAGGGCGTGTATATTATAGTGGTTCGGCTTCACGGCTGACCTACCACTGAAACTAACTTCCTCTAGTTACCAAAGGCAATAAAACAATTTAATTAAGCTAATACATATCTGTCTGTTCTTGCAATATTTAATGAAGCATTGAAATCTCTATCTACTTTCTCTTGGCAATTATCACAATGATACACTCGTTGACTGAGTTTTAAATCCCTTTTATAACTACCACAGTTTGAGCAAGTCTTACTAGAAGGGTAAAACCTATCCACCAACCTAACTGCTATGTGGCGCTCAGTTGCCTTTCTAATAAGATGTTCTCTGATAGTGTAAAAGGAACAATTCGCAACATCTTTTGCAAGATGTTTATTCTTCATCAGTCCTTTTACATTCAAATCCTCGATTGCAATATATTGTGGTTGCTTTTTAACCAAATCTGAGATAAATTTACGAATATGATTGATACGGATATTCTTTATTGAACGGTGTATCAACTTAATCTGTCTTTCTAGCTTAATAATGTTCTTTGTTTTATTGTGTTTGTTGCATTTGTTAATAAGGTATTTGCGAGATACTTTACGTTGTAATCGTTTCAAACGCTTGTTCAAAATGCGAACTCTTCTAAAAGTCTTAATACTAGGAACAAGTGTACCATCCGAAACAGTCGCAAGATTTTTGATACCCAAATCGACTCCTACACCTTCTGTATAATCTGGTAAATCAGTTACTTGAACTTCAATACCCTCAGTATAAGATAAGTACCAATATTTCCCATCGAAAGAAATGTTAGCAACTTGTTTCTTACAAGAAAGGTCAAAATCTGTTCTAACGGAACCAAGCTTCATATCTCCAAGTGTAGGTATTTGGAGTTTTCCATTATCTTTCAGATAAATTCGACTGGGGCGCTTTTTGTTGGAAGATATAGAACAAACAACGTTGAAATTTGGTTGAACTTTACGGATACTCCTGAAATTCAATTTTCCTTTATTTTGTCTACGAATCGTAACTAGTTCCCTAGCGATAAACGAGTAGATAAAAGATTGATTGGATTTGTAATACCAAGACCAATTATCTATACTCTCTTCATAATTATTAGCAACAACAATCTTAGCAAGGTTTCGATAATCTGATGAGCTAAGATTATAAATCTCTCTATCGTAAAAGTTTGAATGATAAGTTCTATTCCCATTTCTACTCAAAATCTCATCAAACTCACCTATATTGTTACGCTTATCAATATCAACTAAAAGATTCCAATAATTTCGTGCTACTTTACTATACCACCACATCAGACTTTCTTGGTCTTTTGTTGGCTTTAATCTAATCTTCTGACTTCTCATCACGCTCTAGTCTCTCCAAAACAGCTTTGTTAATGTACGCTGACAGACTCACTTCTAATTTCTCAGCCATAGCTTGCGCTCTCTCCTTATCTGCTGGATAAATTTTGAACGCAGTATGTACCTTAACACCCTTTTTAGATTTAGGTCTTCCTGTCATATAAGTTTTCTCCTTAAACATTTGATAAACCTATTGTATCATAGTGTGGATTTTAATGCAACAAATTTTTATCGTGTTATTCAATTTTCAATGTGCTTTTCGTACTTTTGACAGTTTCCATTAAGGCGCAACCCTTAATAGCTAGGTCTTTTCCTAGACACTTCCATTACAGAACGTGCGCAGACTGTACCATCAACCAAATCTCCTCTCTGCTTTCGCTCTACATTGTGGCAAACCGAATTTTAGTTACTTCCACAGTTTAACTTTTGTTATGATACAAACCTATCACAAGATGGACAGGGTTTTTATTTGCCATTGTTACATAAAATACAGAAACTATAAACTATTTATTTTCAATATTTATGTAAACTAACAATTTGCACCTGCAAAAATTTCGAATACTAGCAAATAAACCATTTTACTAACTAATCTCTTTACTAAACATACCCCGTAAACCGTCAAAACGACTACCAACGTTAGGGAAGATACCGACTAAGACAGTATTTTCCCTTAACTCATCTATTGGAAAACCTTTCTTACCCAAATTCTCATAAGTCCGAAAAGTTACACAGTCCACAATCGTGAAATCAAAACCTTCTTCATCACCCTCTAAGGGTGTAAAAATCAATGTGTATTTCATTAAAACCTCAAATTTCTAAATATGAATTTGGAACTTCAAAGCTTGTGTACGCAACAAAGATAAATCCAAAGGAGGAATTATATAGTCTGCACCATATTCCAAGGGTTCTAATATCCGATAAGGTTTTCTTCTATGCTTCGGATTTTCCATCTCTAAAAAAGCACCATTTAAGTTCATAGCACGATACCGCTCTACAAACTGATGACCCTCTTCTTCAGTTAACCCATACTTTTCAAAAAGTTGGCGCATATACTCTACTTTCTCTGCTGGCTCCTCCACTTTTACAAACCAATCTCTAAGGTTAAACAAAGGAGGTAAACCACTTACCGAAAAAGGAACACTAGCCAAGGTAGAAGGTTCATACTTTGTTAGTTGGCGCTTATAAGGTAATAAAGGATACCGCTCTCCTGTTGGTTTATATTCATAAAATACCTTACTAGGCTCATAACGGAAAATGTCCACACCTTCTTTTTCCATAAGTTCTGTTAATAAATCAACTAAGCGCTTCGGTTTTCTAAAGAAACCACTCATACAAGGAATAGTGTCAGAACTATCACCTCGAATAATCTTAGTCGCTAATAAACTATTGTAAGGAGCAAAACCACTTAACTTCTTCACAGAAGTTTTCCGCTCCAAAATACGCTGATAACTATTTGGAGTAATTTGCTCGTAATTGTGTAACTCAGGAAAGCCGTCTTCTGCAAAAGTTTGAGTTGCTGGGTACATATAAACAGAAACTTGTCCATCAACCAAAGGAACCATATCTAAATCCCCTGTTAATACACAAATCGGATTGTTAGGATATTGTTCTTTTGCAACGCGAACTGCTTCTGCAATCAAATCATCAGCCTCATAGTTATCCTTTTGTAGCACACAAGCACCGATACCACGGAAAAGATTTAAACAAGTTTCCGCTGAATCCCACCAATCCGGAGCTAGTCTAGGACGACCTGATTTATAGGTACCTGCTTTACCTTCATTCTTCAACAAGGTTTTTATATACTCTTTCCGAGACCAAATCTTTGAGTCTGCACAGATAACCATAGGATTGTAACCATCACCCGATAAGCGATTGGCAAAGAACTTCAACATAGAAGATAAGATCGTAGTATCTACAATCACAGTCTCATGATAAATAGAACCTCTCGAATCTACCCTCTCAACTGTAACCTCTGCTGTCAAAGTTACACCTTTTGCGCGCATCCCTTGAAAATACTTGTGCACCAAGTGGTTAAAATCCACCACCCACACAATCTTTGACATGTCTAAATTTTGCATAATCTATCTAATCGTTATCTAAACTACCTTTCTGTTGTCGTTCGATAGGAACTATTATAACATAAAAATGAGGATTTTGCAAATCGGATACCCCTAATTAGAGGAAAAGAAAACTACGAAACTAGGTCGTAGTTTTAAAATATCTACTTCAGTAAAGCTTTCCGAAAGATTAAATCAAGCAAATCAGAAGTTAAACTCGAGTTTAACTTAGTAATGTCACAGGAAGTATGTAAAAATCGAGTGACTTTTTCAGACTTATTCAATCCAAAAGCCGAATAGGTTTGAGTTTTTGTTTCGTGATAATTAAACCTAATAGAAAACCATGAAATTTCTTTACCCACTTTAACTTGAAACTCTAAACAAGCAAACCTATTTTGTAATTCAGGTACTGAAAATAAAGATACCGAGACCTCTACTTGTTGAGCGTTCCACTCAAAAATTTGCTTTTTCAAAATAGGTAATGAAATCGACTCAGAACGTAAGTTGTACTTGTACTTCCCAAAAACTTGAAAAACAATTAAGTATTGAGGTTGGTTCAAAACGGTTTGAACGTAAGCGTTGAAATCATCTTTGCTGATAAAAGGCGTTGAACCAAGTTCCTCAAAATATTTTCGCTTTATATCAGAATCTATATCTGCTAAATTTAATTCATCAATTTCTGGATTGTAAAACATGAAAACTCCTAATCTTAACGTTTAATTTTATTTTTACGCATGAACTTATCAATAGCGTGAGGGACTTCTAAAACTAGCTCAGTAGGACTAAAGTAAACCTCAATTAAAGCTTCGATGGGGTCTTCTAAAGCATCACGCTCTTCCTTAGACCAATACACATAACTGGTGTAAGTAAAACCTTCCTCTGGGTGTCCATTTTCTGCTTGATTGAAAGGGGTACGTTCAATCAAGAAACCTTTATATTCGAATTCAATCATGTTTTAAGCACCTTACTTTGAAACCAGCTGCTCCACTTGTTCTTCTACCAAATTTAAAATATCAAACTCTTCTAAACCACTCTTCAAACTAAAGAAGAAAGAGTCTACCAATTCAGGAGAGAATTTAGAAATTAAGTAGTCAATATCACTCAAACCACGTATAACTTGTACTTTTGTCTTAGAAGATACCGCTTGACCTTTTCTAAATGTACGACTTGTACCAATAACTGCACAGGCAACAACACTATACCCAAACGAAATCTCTTGTAAAACTAGTTCTTCTTTATCTTTAATCTGCAAGAAAAACATGGCATCATAAAAGGTGAAATTATAAGAAGATTCTACCACCTCTGAAAAAGACCGTGGAACATATTCTAATTTCTCCTTCTCCCCTTTAAGCCATAATTGATAAGTTGCATATAACCAGATGGATAACTCTCTTTTTGTTGTCATATCAAAATCTCCGTATTTCTTTAATCTAATTTAATTATACTACAAAATTTGATAATTGTCAACTAAATATTTGATACCGATAAGCAAATAGAGAGAGCACATGCTCTCTCTATTTAAGTTATAAGTTCTCAAACCTACTTGTAAACGTAACCTATCAAAAGGTGCCGATACAGTTTTATCGCTTAATCTTGTTCTTGCGTATAAACTTATCAATGGCTTTAATTGTTTCCGAGTGATACTCATCTACACTATCGTAGGAAACGAGTAAGTCCTCAATAGGGTCTTCGTGATTCTCTCTGCTTTCTGCATTCCAATAGACATAACTTGTGAATGTGACTCCAAGTTCTGGATACCCGTTCTCTTTTTGGTCTATCACTTCACACTCAATCCAAAACCCTTTATAGTAAAAATTTAACATAAACATAGTTAACCTCAATAATAAATATATCCCATCGGAATAAAGTAATCAGACCATAAGTTTAAAGAAACCAAACACTCTTCTACTTCGTTCAAGAACTGCAACTGTCGTTCTTCCGGTATTTTACTTGCTAGGTATTCTGCAAGTTTAAATTCTAAGTCGTAACCTGTGAACTTAGACAAGTAACCAAAGTCAGTTGAAAGTTCAAAGTTAAAAGTCATGCGCTTATATTCTGGTATACGTTTAATTTGGAAAATGTAACTATCACCCTCTCCAAACTCAATCTCAAAGCTCAAATAGTTCTCAGAAATAATTAATTCAGAGTTATCCGTTCCAGAAGTATTCGAGTCCTTATCTGTCCAACGAGAAGAACGTAAACCTTTCTCATAAAGATTAGCTAAACGAGAGAACATGTAAGCAAATTCTTTGTGTAAATCCTCAATAACTCGTGATTCTTTAGCTTGTAAGGAAGTATCTTTGCTAAATTCAGAAAGCGAATTCTCTAAATGATACCCAAATTGAGTAGACCAATTTCTATCAGAAATTATGCTAGGTGTAAGCTTAGATAATACTTCTACATAGTTCTTATGTAGTTGAGAGACTAAAAACTCAATAGAGTCTTCCTCAACCAAGGCAACTACGACCATTTCATCAAAAACTGGTTTTGAATAACGATAAGGAGTTATAGTAACTTCAATGTCCTCTGAGTTTATATGTGTAAAACTTAAAGTAAAATACAATGAACCTGACGAACGATAAGCAATTAAGTAGAAACCCCTCTCATCAGCAGTTACCATAACATCCTCAAACGTAAATTTTGTAGGTAGGTCAGAACCTAACTCGACCCACGTATTCACTAGAGCTTTTAAAATAAGCACCGTTTGTTGAGTCGGTAGAAGTTTATTCCATTTTTCCATAATTTGATTTTCCTTTTTCAGTTATTTTCTTTATTATTATATCAAAAATAATTACATTTGTCAATTAAAATCAAATAAAACCAAGAAACTTTGAGGATACCCCTCTAAAAAGAAAAGGAGCAAACGCTCCTTAACTCTAATAGAAATAACAGTAAACATTACTTAAAATATTAGAATTTACATAGTAATTAACATAATTCAAATCAAGGTAATTTAGAATTGCTCTAATTCCTCCAGTAAGCTCACCAACTTCATGCAGTAAATAAGTTTCTTCTTGAGAGTAAATCTTATTCGGTGTAACATAATAATCTTGAGAAATCAAGAAAGACATGAACCTATTAAATAAGTCTACAAGGTAGTCAAGTTCAATCGGTGCATCAAATACCGACTCTTTTTCTAATAGATACCGCAAAGTATCAGTATTAAGTTTGAAGTGCTTCGTATTGTAGATAGAACCAATTTCCATCATTACGGAAGAATAGCCATTAGTTGGGGTTGTTAGAAATTGAGACTTAGTAAAAACATCACTATCTATCTCCTTAGCATGTTCAAATACTGGAATCACTAAGTTCTCATTATACTCAGCATAATTCAAATGTCTAACAGTCTCGATAAAAAGTGTAGTATCTAAAATCAACTTATCAACCGCAGTTTTCTTACGAAGAAACTTATATTGAACACCTGTTAAGTGCAATTTACGAGGAAGCACACCACCGTACTTGTAAATTACTTTAAGAACTTCGCCTAACCCTTGCACAATATTATATTGAAGGTCTCTACTGAAGTTCTTATCGATGAAAGAATGTAGTGAACTATATTCAATCTCAGCATTCTTGTCTAAATACCAAGCATCAACTACCTTATTTCTGCGATAGTAATTGAAAGAGAAATCAAAGGTATCAAACGAACTTGGATTTAGATGATTAAAGTAATCAACATGTACTGAAAACAACTTAGCGTTATCTCTAATAAAAGGTCTTCCACTATTTCTGTGGAAAAAGAGGTCTAAGTAAGGTGCAGGATACTCCTTACGTTCTTGAGCGTAACCTCTCACATTAGGAAACTCCCAAGCATGCGGTAAAGGTGGAACACCCTTCTCTTTTACAACCCCAATTAAAGTAATCAAAGTCAACGCAGCTTGGTCTGTGATAGGTAAATCACTAAATAAATTTTCTTTCATCTTCCACCTCTAATCTTTCAAATCCAACAAGTTGGTAGCAACACCTAAGTAATACGAAAATTCGCTAAACATACCGTGGTGATTAAAACCCTCTGACAAACCTTGGAGTATAACTTCAACCGTTTGCTCGGGGAAGTTGTTTGCTAATTTCAAATAATCATCAAAAGTAGCATTAGGTTTGTTTAACTCAAGTTTATCACGTGCAACACCTCTGAAGTAATTCTCTACAGAAATATAACAATACCCTTGAGAATTGTATTGCATGTAAAGACTAGTGTGAGCGTATTCACTTCCTTTGCGCCAAACATAAAATGTCAAATCTTGTGGAAGTATGTCAAACCTATATTTGTCAACTGAAAACATTAAACTACTACGACCATCAGACTTCTCCATCCAATTAACATAAACCTTCTCAGTTGCCATAAGAGCAAGAGCTAGTTGAGTTCTATTATCTAGTGTTTTGAACATAAAATACCTCCTCTATTTTACAGAACCTAAACTTCTATAAAGAGACCAAAGACCCGCTTTTGTAATCAAGGATTCAAATTCCTTGACGAAATCTAGCATATCTTCTCTAGGAAGTAAACCTGATAATTTATCTGCGTCTTCATAAAATATACCAACTTCAGTAAAATTAGCTAAATTCCCGTTTTGATTTGAAAGTCTGTAAAGGTATTGGTCTCGCTCATCTGTTGGTGCAATCGTAAAAGTATAATAAGCTTTGGAATCAATTAAGACAGAGTATGAAAGACCCATTTTGTTGACAGTCAATAAAGAGGTTGGAGTTGCTTCTGCGTAGCTCTGCTCATCCAACATAGAATGTCGCAAAAGAGACTTATAGAAGTCCGACATACGAAGAAACGTTGTTCTTAACTCTTTTCTAGCATCTACTTTATCTGCATGTTGTCGTTTTACTAACTGATTTACAGTTGGTGTTAATCCACTCAGATTGGATAATCTTTGATTAAACACCTTAGACCATGAGTTATCTTCACTGAAAATAAGCATTAAATTCTTTACAAAAGAATCTAAGTAATCAGAAGGCAACTCCGAAGCTAACCTTTCAAAATCGCTATACGCAGTGAAGATACCCCGAGTAGCTTTATCAAATTGCGGATTATCTCTAACATAAGGAGTTACTTCAAAAGCCAATTTATTGTCTGTGTTCAACTTTAAACTGAACGTGTACCACATCAATTTATTTTGTCTCAAAATGTAAACGAGACAACCTTCACTATCCACATTTAACAAAAGTGCACCATTGGTAAACTCAGTAGCATCTGAACCATTTAAGTAGTCTCTCACTCTCTCCCAAGTATCAACCAAAGCAGTTGCTACTAAGGCAAAGCGTTGTTCTTTTGTGAATTGTTTTAAATTTATCATAAATCTACCTTCTCAAATCTTCAAAAACTAATGGTTGACTGAACTCTTTCTCCAAACCCCTCAGTTCGTACTGTAAACCTAACTGCAAGTCACTTAATGACTCATAAAGTTTACTTTGTTGAGAGTTACTAATCGGATAAAATATTTTACGAGTAAACGCGTGCCAATCTGAATTATAATCCCCTACTAGTTCATCTGTAATTTCAAATTCTACCTTACCTCGACAATACGACTTAAAGGATACCGAGAACACTAAATCAGAATAAAGTCCATTAATTTCTTTTCTAATTCTAGTCAAGGTTAAAGAAGAACTAGGTAAACCTCTATCACGATAAGTGAACAGATTGAACACATTAGAGTCAATATCACAAGAATAAGTTGAAGTCTCAGCTTGGTACTTAAGAGTCTGAAAAGGTATAGTATCAATCCATGTATCTATAACCAACTTTAGTCGTTGGTACAAATCTGTTAAATCAAGTTGTTTAGTTGCCATTTGAAATCTTCTCTCTAAACTCTACTTCTCTATCTAATTGTATCAAAACATCTCTTAAAATCATCTCTAAAGCAAAACGTTGTGACTCATTTAAAGGAGCTAAAATCTCAGAGACATAGGGATACCACATGAAAGAGTCCATACCTAAACTATCACGTCGAAATTCCAATAAGAGTTTCCCTCTTCCAAAGAAAGCTACTTTAGACTCAATATCAAAATCGGCAACTCCATTAACCCAAGAGTCATAAGACGGACTAGGAGAGTTTACCATAAGCGAAATATTCACACTTGGATAACGATTGTCTCTAAATGCAGTAACAACTAAAGTAATCTTGTTAATATAAAAGTTATACAAAGGAGTTTCACTCTCAATATTGAAAGAAATAAATCTCCGACTCTCTAACCACTTCTACAAAACCTTTTGAAACAAGCTAGTCAGTTTAATTAAATCTACTTCTAATGGAACCATAATAACCCCCTTTAATACAAATCAAACCCAACTCTATTATATATAGACCAAAGACCACAACCCACTAAACAAGTTTCTAAACCCATTAAAAACTTCTGAGATAAGTCAGCGCCTAGACTATCGGCTAACAGACATGCGTATTCTTGAAAACTAGAAATATCTTGAAAAACAATAGGTTTTAATAGATTAGCATGCCACAAAGTAAACTCGTAATTTTCTAACTCACTACTTAAAACAATACTAAACCCTAAAAATCTAGTATGATCAACTTCAAACAACTCTAAAGTTAATTCTTTGGCTGAAAGTATTAAGCCATATGTATTAGTTGTCTTATGCACTAAACCCTTCTTGTTCTGTTGTTGAAAACCTTTAAATAAATCAAATAACCCTATAAACATATCTTTTACTTCTTTATGTAAGTCTTTTAAATTTCGGTTAGATAGCAAAGGAATCTTAGGTGTTTTAGAAACAAGTTCAATGAGGATACCTTCAAAGGTCTCCCTCCAAATAGTATGCTCTCTTAAAGTAATCTGAAGAGAGTCAATAATCGCAATAAGTTCTAAATCTGTTAAATTGAGAGAAGCACATTCACAGTCTCGCATACTCTTGATATAGTGCACATCTTTGTGCTCTTTCTGTAAATCCCCTCTTAAATAAGTAGTTAGAGTCAAAGTAATAAACCCATTAAAGTCTCTCTTAATTAAAAAATTACACAAAGGTTTCCCATTATCTCTCCATAAGTCCAAATCAAAGGCATAACCATCTACTACAACATCAGTAGTTTCTAAACTTGAGTGATTATAAAGCAAATCTGTTTCAAATTGTTCCCACGTTTTTCGTGTAGCTAAAGTCAGTAATGCGAACTTCTGTTGTTTTGTATACCCTCTTAAATTTACCATATTTCCTACCTTTCAAATCTTAATACTACTTCTTTTTCTTTAATTTCCAATAAAGAAGAAAGATTATGTTTTTCCACCAAGTCACTTATTCCATCTAAAAACTGTTGCGGAATGACAGGTAACATTTCAAAAAATTCTGCTAAGTCTTTTCTAGTATACGCAGATTTTGTTTTGTTATAAGACCAAGAAACCTTTCCATACAAGTAATTATAAGCTTCCAAACTACAGTAACGATAAACCTTGCTTCGTCTAAAGCGAATCAAATAAAATAATGTTCCGTTTCTATGATACCGCTCAAACTGTAAACAATCCTTTGTCCAACTTAATTTGTAATTAGAACCATAATCTACAAATTCAATGGAACTATCTAACCAAGTTTCCATCAACGTGACTAGCATAATATAAGCAGAATGCCTGCTACTTGACTTTTCTGACTGAACCATAATACCGCAACTTCTATTGAAATAACCATCCCATTATCCTGAACATGAAAGCAACTTGTACTTCAAATTTCTACCCTTTAACTAAAACGTTGTCAACCCTAATATACCTTAGAGTTTTATTTTATCTAGTATAACAAATTTTAGGGATTTTGGCAAATTGAAAAAGAGGGTATGGACAGACGACAAAACCTCTTAAAGCCTTAATCTAATGAATCTTCCAAACTATCTGAACCAACCAAACCAAACTTCTCCAAAGTTTTAAAATGATGGTTTAAAAAGTCTGCAAAGGCTTCATCCGTATCAAGCAAAGAGTTTACTTTTTCTTCCCCTACCTGAATAATTCCATCAGAAACTTTGTCAATGTAAACCTCCATCATATCAGCGATAATGGAAGCTGGCTCAATACCTAAATTTGTTAAAACTTTATCATTATCAATAGCGTTAATCATAGTCGCTACAGAATTATATAATAGCTCTAAATAGTCACCATTGTAAGAACCGGCTACAGTAGCAAAAGAAGCTTGACCATCTGTTTCAAACATGGCAACTTCTACTATACCTGTCAAATCTCCTTTTGAAGTATCTTCTGCCAAGTTTTTATTAAAGGATACTAACTCCTTCAAAACATCGTTTGAATTGTTTACTTGCTTTGTGTATCTTTCTTCCACACTTAATTACCTCACTTTTTATTTATATCCTATATTATACTGCAAAATTGTCAAAAATACAAGAAAAACGTAGACTAAGCTACGTTTCCCTATCTTTTTCTTAAAAACTATTCCTGAAAAAGTACCAAGCAATAAATAATACAATGAAAGCTACTAAGGCACCTTTCGTAGAACTATCTAAGTTAGACCACCATTTTTTCATAAACTTACCTCCAACCTTCATCGGAAGATACCCAATCCGTGTCTAATTCTTGCTTTTCAAAGACACTTACTACACGAGAGTTCTCTTCTTCCTCTTCCTCTTGTTTTAGATATTGCTCTCTCTTTACCCATAGTAAGTAAATAAAAGTACAAATAAGACCAAAACACAACAAGGTTAAGAACCATAAAAGATACTCATTACTTGTGTAGCGGAACCAAAATTGCATAATTGTACCTAACGTAATCAACACAATTTTATATAAGGCAAACAACAAAGCTAAACCAACCACAGTTGATAATAACAAGAACAAAGCAATGCGAGTCTTCCTGTGGGTTTTCAGAAACTGTAAAACTCTTTTATCAAAGCGTAAATGTTCTTTTGGCTCACTGTTAGATACCGCTGGTTGTGGGAACGGAGTCTGTTTTTTCTTTCGTTTAAACATTATTCATCACCTTCCAACTGCGCTTTCTTACGAGCTTCTATCTCTTCTTTTGCTAAACGCTCAAGAGCTTTCTGGTCTGCTTGCGCTTTATTCTCTACAACCTTCTTCGTATTACGCTCAATCTTACGAGCATATTGATCGTAAATTTCATTACCTAATGTATTCACAAAAATTGCAGGTTGTTGATGGTTGAACGTCTTGCCCCACATTAAATTCAATGTCTTAGTTTCTTTCGTGTTGAACCAATCTGCCATCTCAACAGTACCGCGAGCAGGAATCTTCGCACGCTCAGGAATGTTATAAACAGTACCTGTACGAGTAACCAAGTTTTGCTCCGAATCAGCTAACGTAAATTCAGAGTTTAACTCAACCTCACTCTCCTCCAAGTTCTCAACTTGGAACTTAACAACCCCAAGAACCAACTCAGATACCGAGGTGAAGCCTTTGTTCTTATCGTTATAAGTCTGAACATCTTTTATAGCATCATCTGCTACCAAAACTTTCATAACCGTTACTCGAACATCATGGTAATTACCATCAGTTCCTTGCATTTTCGTTACAAATGGAGTACCAAACGTTACAGGGTCTTCGTATTTTCCAGTTCCAATATGTACATTAGTCGTCTTAGCGTCACTATCTTTACTTGAAATGTAACCTGTACCAATCCAACTATAGTAAACCACTTTATCCAAATTCTTATCAGCATTTGAATAAGTATATGGACTTGGCTCAACCTTCTTCAACTCCAACCAAGCAGATACCGCACTGTCATAAGTAGGATTGTTCAACTTATCAAAACTATTGGGGTTTGCAACTTCTACCTTCTCAATCTCACCTGTAGCAGACTTCTTAGACTGTTCAACTGTACGAGCCGTCAAACCAAGGTAAGAACGCAAGCTATTGATGTAAGAAGTTAACTCTTTCTCTCGACCAGCCCAATCTTCATGAGCCTTACTTTCATGCTTCTCCCCAAAGGTGTCCTCTGCGACCCCAACAAACATATCTTCTGCCTTATGAAACCCTTCAGCACTAAAAGTAGACTTATCCAAAGCAACTGCAAAATCCTCAGTTAATTTACCGCCAACAACGGCTCCATTTACTTCATTATCTACCAATGACTTAGGCACATCTGTCCCTTGCATATAAGCAGCTACATAACTATTCTTGTATGCTAACATATCTGCTAAATTTGCAGAAATATACTTACTAAACGCATCAATTAAATCGTCTTTATAAGTATAACTTTCCTTCTTCAAATCCTTAGTTAGCTCTTTTACTTTGTCATGGTCAACGTGTTTAATAACCCAAGCCACATAATCCCAGTTAGGAGACTGATACCGAATAGTATCTCCTGATAAATTTGCAGTAATCGAACGAGCAACTGCAGCTGCAAAGTCTGTACGAGCAGTATTGGTACTGACATGAGTTAAGTTAAGATCCCATAAAGAAACACCATCATGATTGCTTGTATCAGAAATTTCTGCCAAAGCAAAGTGAGGAATACTTGTCTGTAACTGTTCCTCTAAGGTTTTCATAGCTTCTTCTTTTGCTTTCTTCTCCTGAGCAACCCTCTGATTATGTTTAATAACCATATAAGTCCCTCCAGAAGCTAAAGCTAACGTAGCTAAGATTCCTAAACCAATAAATAGTTTCTTATACGAACGCTTTGGTGGCTCAGGAGTTTTCTTAAACTCAAAACCTTGATGATTGTTACCAAAACCACCTCCTTGGAAATTCGAAGTGCTTGGAGCATTAAAGCCACCAGACCCACCAAAGGAACCTCCGGAGTTTCCAAATAAATCATCTTTATTTTCCAAAATTCTAGCTCCTTTCTATTTTACATAAATCCTTGCATAATCAAGGCTTCTGTATCAATCAACTCATCAATCTCTGAATTATCTGAGGAACTTTCTACTGAACCTTCTTTAGATGATACCACTTCTTCCTTTTTCTCTTGCTCTTTTAAATCCTCTACAGGCTCTTCTACGGCAGGAGAACTTTCTTCTTGACTAAAACCCTTAACTACTTCTGAAACCTCTTCTAAGGACTCCGTAGGAGCTTCTACAGGCTCTTCCAGTTCTTCTTTAGCAAGCACTAAACTATCAGTAGAACCTAACCTATAATTTAAGTTCTCAGCTACCAAACGAGCTACCAAAGCTTCTAACTCAGAAGATGAACTAGAAACAGGAGAAGAAAAACCTTGAGACGGATTAACTTCAGTAGATACCACTTCTGTCTCTGTACCTTGTTCAACCAACTCTAATCCCAAGTCATCAAGCAAGTCAAGCATAGCAGACTTAACATCTACTAAAGGCATAGATAGACCGCCTAAATGAGCTAATTTAACAGAATTTAAGGTTTCAACCCACTCTACAAAAGGAGTTTCAACCTTTAACTCTAACCACTTCTCATATAAGTTAGCCTTAACAGTAGACTCTACTAAGTCATTATAAGCAACCGACTGATCAGACAGTCCTAGCAAAAATTGAGTCGTGGAAACTTTATCTTGCAATAAAGCACTAAACAATAATGACATATAACTGTTCAATTTACGCTCTTTTCGTAAAACCTCAACTAACTTGAGATTATCTTCACTCAAGCGAATAGATAATGTTGTTCTTACACTCAAATCGTAACCTCCTCAACTGCTCCTTCGTGTTGTCTTACAATACGTTTCCAAGCACGCTCACTAAGAGCATTCGTACCTCTCAATACTTTAGGCTGTTTATCTAAACGATGTAAGAACTCTTGAACACCTTGATTCGACTCCAATCCTAAGTAAATAGATACTGGGCGACCTAAACGAGCTAAATCATGAAACTTGGTTTCCCAATCTACTTCTGCTAAAAAATTAGGAGGAAGTAAATTTGTAGGAGAAGTTAGTAACTCTAACCCATCTGATACCGCTAGGCGCAGGCGCTCATAAGGACTATACAATACTCGAATATTTTGAGAACCTAATAACCATTTCCCTACGCGGTTGCGCTTCGTAATCTTAACTAAAGTATCCATAATGCTCTCAGGTGACAAATCAATCAACAAGGTGTCTTTTGAATTACACAATAAATATTGATAAGACTGAGCCAAATCAAAGCTAGAAGCTGTTACATAAACTTCTACGTTTCTAGGAACAGACAAGGCAGATAAAGGAGCAAAAGTACCTAATCGTAATTGATCCGCTACCTGTTCTTTCTCTAACAGAAGACGAGAATAGTCTAAAGATTTTTGATCTATGGTATCACCTAAATCTGCAATTGTACCTTTCTGCTCTTCAACCAACTGCTTCTCTGTAGCTAACTCAGACTTTAACCCTTCTATTTGAGTTTCCAAAGCTTGAACAACTTCTGAGGATACCGCGTGTTGCTGTTGCTCTTTCAAGCGACTATTTTCGTCACGTAGAACTTGTACTTCTTCCTCCAACGTCAAACCAAAACCATCATCAACAATAGGTTCTGAAATTTGAGTAGGAAGCTCTTCTATTGGTTTAGGTGCTTCCACTATAGGAGCTTGATTAACAATAGGAACCGCCTCTCTTTGTGGTTGAATTTGTGGTTGAGATAACACTTTAGGTGCTTCAACAACCTCTTCTGTTCTCTCCTCAATCTGCTGAGAAATACCGCTAGTTAAACTAACTTCCAACTCTTGTTCTAATAAGGAAATCAATTCCTGAGCAGAACTAATTACATGTACACGGTCTTCAATCGTAGTATAAAGACTACTATTTTGTGACTGCAAAGTTTGCTTTTCATCTGCCGTTAGCAAGAACCCTGCTGTAGACGGTTTATTCGCTTTTCCTCTGACGACCAAAGGAACCATACGAGAACCGCCTTGCTCCAAAGTCACATCTGTTCGGTGAGAACGTAACAGAAGTGTTTCCACTTCTGAAACAATCACCTTACTTAATTCATAATAAATGTAGTTGTACATAGACAAAACCTACCTTACTTTTTACCAACTTTTTGAGCCAAAGATACCCCTGTCATCAATCCTAGGATATTCAAATAACGAGGGTTGGTTAAATCAAAAGGAATACCAGCCACTTCAGGCTCTTCTAAGTAACTCAAATCAACTAAGTCTAAGTCAGGCAACTCTTCCTTCAACTGAGTTAACAATGCTTCTGAAATCGTTACAGTAGATCCATTTGAAACAACTCCACCACCAACTAACAAAAGACGGTCAAATGAAGAAACTTCCACATCTGCTCCACGCAAATAATTCAAAATTTCCACGGTCATATCAGAAGAAACCGAATAAATAGCACTCTCTACCTCTTCTTGAACATCATAAGTGTTTGAACCATAATGAACTTCACACGTACGCAAGACATCACGGAAATTGGATACCGGGATATCGAAACCTAGTTTCTGATTAACCAAAGTACGCACTTTGCTTACTACAGTCGAACCACCAATCTTAATTGTATGTTTCAACCCTTCTAGCAAACGCTGGTGAGAAACACCAATCAAATCTGTGGTACCTTCTCCAAAGTCAATAATCAAAACGTCTCGCGAAGCTAAATCTGCATATTCTGCTCTTGTTCGACCTGTCGCATAAGACATAAAGACAGAATAGAAGGATGCATATCCTTCTGCAAGAACCATGATAGAACCAATGTTTAAGGTTAACTCAGCTTTATCATACACGTTGGTGTAAGTTAGAGACTTTTGGAAATTCTTCTCAAAAGAATTACGAGCAGTTGAAGCTTGAGCAGGAGGAACTAGCAAAGCTAAATCAAACTGTACTTCTTGCACCAACTCAACTTTAGATAAACTACGGTAATAGGTAGATACCCAATCCAAAACCTTATCCATTAAGTTAATCAAAATGACATAGTTCTGTACTGTATCTGCTTTAGCACGACCACTAACAGGCGGTCTAAGTTTCTTAGACAGATTTTTAACTGCAAGTTCACCCCATAATACCAATTTATTAAAACGCAAGGCTCCTTGGTTCAAACTCAATTCTAAAATATTAGAATCTAACTTGCTAAAGTCTTCTGAGTTAAAATATTGCTCAAAATTCCCTTTAGTTGCCAACTCCTCAACCACAAAGCGGTTCTCTAGGAGATACCCTCTTGTGTGAAGAACTTGACCCTCTTCCATAATCTGTGCCACTGCACGTGTTTCTGAATTTCCCAAATCAACCATCAATTTTACTTGAATCATACTTTTACTCTTTTCTTTTTATTTTCTTTATTTTTGTACTATTTTCTTAAAATTAAACTTAATTCACCGCCAATAAGATAAGGAACAATCAAAGCGTTCTTAGGGTTTAACTCTTTATCAAAAGAATCAACAAACATACCATTCACTTCATAACCCTTCTTATTTGCAGTCTCTTTATAAGTGGAATAAGCTAAACCACTATAAGATACTGAATGGAAGTGCGAACTTAATAAGAACTCATTTTCATAAGCTAAGTCCCTTAGCTTATCCATATTACTCAATAAGTTATCCATCACATGAATGTTTGATACCGCTGAGTCAGCACTACTTTCCAACTTGGTTAAGTCTTCGGATAATCTACCAAAATCAAAACGACTTTTTACGGCAACTAAACCAAAAGCACCTTTGTGACCTTGTGCATCAAAGTTATGTTGACTAAAAAATTGACGATAATCTACATCTGAGTGAACCCCTCGCACAGAACCTCTCAACCACTTCTTTCCTTCTGTTGCTACAATCATAACGGTTTTACCTGTATCTCTCAAATACTGATTGGCAATCAAACCTAAAAAAGAAGTGTACTTGAAGTTGTACATATCGGAGTCCGCAGTTGGTGGAATCTCAGATACATCTAAAGCCAACACTACTAAGTCTCCAACCTCTTTTACCTTTAAGTACGACTTCATGTGACTTAAAACCCTTGCACGTATGGTTTTTGCAGGCAAAGAATAAAAGAAGGTCGTTTCCATACATAGACGGAACAAATACTCAGTTAAGTTGAGCTGATAGGAAGCATTGATATAAGGAGATAAGCTAAAGTCAACAAATGTACGGTCTAAGTAATCAGGATACCGCTGAAAAGCTTCAGGCACCTCTGCTTGACTTATCTTTGAAAGTTTCCTCAATACAGGCATCTGAGTTAAAGGGGTACTATAAGTTACCTCAAGAATTTTTCGAGCTAAGGAGTTCTCAATATCACGAACATCTGAGAGCAAAGTGACTCCGTGCATAGCAACCCACTCACGCTCAACCTCAATATCTAAAATCTTAGATAAAGCATTTAAGACAACACCTGTACCCGACCAAAATCGTAATTCCTCAGGCTCAAAACTGTACTGATTATTGATTAAAACAGCTTCTCCTATCGTGTCAAATCCTTCTCCATTTTCCACCTTAGTAGACCAATACTGTTGGTCTGGAAATAAAGGATTACTTTCAACCTCATGGTGGTCTAAACTAATTACAAAATTGCCTTGGCTTGTAAGCTGCAACATCTCCTCAGCAGAAAAAGAAGAATCAACATTGATAATAATCTCATTTTGATGATACTCTGTTGGAATGTAATAGTCATATTGACCCCAACTACGCTCACATTTTTTAAACTCTTCTTCTACTAAACCGTGTCTTCTATCTGTGTTAACACAAGAGTGAAAAGAATAACCTGCTTTCTGTAACATCTTACCTGCTACGAACCAAGCGAGCAAACCGTCAACATCCGGGTCGCCTTTCAAAACAATAGGATACTCTCGCGCTAAACCATTTGCAAATACTTGCTTTGCTAAATCAACACCCTTTAAGGTGTAAGTTTCTAAGTTCAATCGTCTAACTGCTCCTTCCTTTTAACAATAAATCTATTATAGCAGAAGTAAGGTCTTTTTGCAAATTTTATGACAAATGTATGACAACTTTTTCTTAATGTATGACAGGTTTAATTAGTTATAGGACAAATGTGTTTAAGGTTAGGACAAATTATCAAAAATGTAAGACAAATGAGAAAGATTGTAAGACACTATATACTTCTTTTAGGACATTTTCAAATAATTATAGGACAAATTTTATAAACTGTATGACAAAAGGCACTAAAGCTAAGACAAACTAACCTAAGTTTATGACTAGCTTAGTTTAAAGTAAGACAAAACACCTTAAATTTATGACTTATTTCTAATAAACTAAGACAAAATAAAGGTACCTCGCACAAAAGAGAGATACCGCTTGGAGTTATTCAGACCAAATTACAATGCTATCATTTTTAACAAAGACTGAAAAACCCCTTCATCAAATAACTCAAATAAGTCTTTCTTTAATTTATCAGGAGAATTGAACTTAAAAGAATGAGAATCCCACATACCATTAGCATTTGATGCCGAAACCTCTAAAAGACCATGTGTATAATACCCTCTAGTAGGTTCCTCCGAATACTGAGGAAATGAAATTTCAATGTCCCAAACTCTGTAATCTTTAAAGTGAGTCAAAACAAACTCACTTATTAAAAGTGAAAAAGCACCTACTTCTTTCATTTATTTACCTCAATTTTCTAGTTTATCCAACGAACCATAGGTTCGCCACGATACCCTTTCTCCGCTACGAAAAATATAGATTTTTGTACCTATATCTTTACTTTGTGAAAACTTAGGTTGCTACAAGCTCAAAACTTGTAGGCTTATCCGTTTCGTTTTTCACTTCCTACATCAACGTGTCTGACCTCGACACATGAGCAAAGCTCATGTATCTACTATCATTTGATATAACACTCAATAGGCTTAAATTCCCCAGTAGCGATGGGTACTTAAAGTATTAACCTTTATAGAAATAATAAGCTAAATTCTCGGCAGCGTTTAAATCTCTGTCTTTTTCTAAACCACAAGAGCTACATTTATAAACTCTTTCTTTGAGGTTTAAATTAGACTTAATACTACCACAATAACTGCAAGTCTTAGAACTTGGATAAAAACGATCTGCAACGACTAAATAAATACCGTATTGTAAACACTTATACTCTAACTGCCTACGAAACTCATAAAGCATAGCGTTTTGAATGTGTCTTGCTAAGTGTCTGTTCTTCATCATCCCTTTAACATTCAAATCTTCAATCACAATACCTTTTGGTAGTTGTTTTACAAGATAAGAAGTTGTTTGATGAAGATGATTTATTCGAATAGACTGAAGTTTACGGTGAATTAACTTTATCTTACGTTTTGTTTCTTGGATATTAGAACATAACTCTAAAGGTCGCTTATAAATTGGCTTTCTACCACCGTTTGCAGTTGTGAGATACTCTTTGGTGTTAGCTTGCAACTGACGTGCAAGGTGACGTTGTTCCCGTCTTAGTTGTTTCTCCAACTGTTTTACTCTGCGACTTTTATTGATATTCTCAATAAATTCACCTGTAGATAAAGTTGCTAATGTTTTTACCCCTAAATCTACACCTATAATTAAATCTGTCAACTCTACTGAAATCTCTGGAACTTCATAAGAGAAAGACAAATACCAATATTTTCCATCAAATGAAATTCGAGGGTTCTTATAATATGAACCTTTAGGTATTCTAGGTAAAGGTTGGGTTGTTTTTACAAAACCTAACCTTTCACCTCTGAAACCACCTTCAACTCTTCTCAAACTTTCATAGTTTACATAAAAGCTTGGCTTTGAAGTAATTCTTGACTTATACTTAGGAGCTTTACCTAAACCTTTAAAGAACCGACTACGAGCATCATTCCAATCTTTAATAGCTTGTTTAATGACATTAGAGCCTACTTCTTTCAACCAAGGATGTGTTGTGTTTTTCAACACAGTCAATTCTTTTCGAATCTGACCCTCAGTTAGAGCTTTAGGTAAGGTATTATCTTCTAAGTAATTTAAGTAATGCTCGTTATCTCTTGTTATAGCGTAGTTATAAGACCAACGAGCAACCCCAGCAGACTTCCACATCTGTTGTTCTTGCTCATCAGTTAAATCAAGTGCGATTTTAACCCCTCGTAACATCAGAAACTCTCTCAATAATATCTTCTCAACTCTTCTTGGTTCTTCCCAAAGAAGTCACGTAACCAATCCATACCATAAGCTAAATGAAAACCATCTAATATATAAGCGAAGTCTAAAGAAGCAAAACCCATTTTCACTAACCTCTCATACAAAGCAAACGGAGAACGTAAACGTTTATGCTTAATAATTTCCCCAACATCTTTCAAATCTTGGTCGCGCACACTTGTTAGTTTCATCCCTAAAACATAGTCTAAAGAAACTACATAGACAGTCAAATTCTCAAAAGAATACAGAACCTCACAATACTCAATAGGAGGTAGTGGATTTAAATTTGCTACGCTATTGTTTAACCAAAGCTCTTCAGAAGTGTTTAAAGCTAACTTTTGACCTACTTTAAAAATAAGCTCTCTAATTCTCTGGTTTTCTTCATAAAAAGCATCAACATCTTGTGTAGAACGCAAACCGTAGTATTCTAAAACATAACCACCTACACAAATAATGTTTAAATATAAACCCTCTTTTGCTAATTCATTATTTAAAAGCTCAAAAGCAATTTGTCGTTTATCCATGTTTATATTGCTCCATCAAGTTTCTGACATCGTCTAGTTTAGCTGGTTTGTTCAAGGATACCACATGCTCATGGGTTGGAGTTCCTTGTTGTACTGCAAACTCTAAACTAACCTTTTGAAAAGCAGTCAACTCAGCAGAACTAAGCAACTTTTCAATATCCTCATTAGTTAAATAAATGTAGTCTTCAAAAATCACTTTTCGTAAGTAACGAAACCAATGTCGAGCATTATGTCGAGACTCTTTAGCTGCACTTATCATAAATTCATACCAAGTCATTACCTTCAAAACCTCAATTAGTTACCGCTCTCAATTTCAATGTCGTTTAAAAAGGACTCAAGTGACTCATAATGCGAATTCCAATCTTTCAAATCAAAAACTGGTGGTTTTAGGGATACTACATAGTAACTACAGCTAGGGTGTTCAATTAAACCAACTAACAAATTTCCAAAAACATAAGTCTTATTTGCGCTGTACTTAAACGTGAAGGGAATATCTTCGTTCTCAAGTCTACTAATTAGGTAATCAGTGTTTACAACTCTACGGTTATTTGCTTGAATAACAAAACCGTTCTGCTCACACAAGCTATGCAACAACTCAGTTTTATATTGCTCAGTTTCCTTTAAAATTCTACGGACTCTAGCGACCATACGTTTATTGAAATGTTCTTTTGACTCCACTCAAATCACCTCTTTTATCTATTTCCATAATAGAACCAGCACCATAACTGTTTTTTAATATAAAGTCTAAAGGAGTCGAACCATCACTAAGTTTAATAGGACTGTTTGTCTTACCTGTTCTATTTCCGATAAAGAAAAATTCTTCAACCATACTTGTAACCTCAAAATTCTAATTGCAAAGGAGAGATTCCGAGACCTACCTCTTCAAATCGAGAGTGTAAATTATTTAAGACAGAAGTAGGCACAACCAAGTACCTACCAAATTTCTCTAAGTCAATCTCAACTTTCTCACCTAATAATTCACCTGATTTTAAAAGAGTCTGCAAACGTTTTGCAGTTGCTAGATATTGGTAATCACCGTAAAACTCTACAAGATAAACTTCTTTGCTTTTCTCATAAACTTGCTTTACCATAAATTACCTCACTATCCTAAGTTATCAGCAATATATTTACCTAAATTCTCAACAACCTCAACAACTAAAGCATTTCCCATAAAGAACTTTCTGCGAGTGTCTGATACCACTACTTCTTTCCCTTTACTCAATTTAACCTCAGTCCAGTTATCGGGAAACCCTTGTAAGCGCTCAGTTTCAAGTGCCGTTAAAAGTCGATAACCTTTTTCATCTTCAATCAAATGAGTGGTGCGACTTATAGAACCTTCAGAAGTAAGTAAAGTGCGAGAAGGTAACTCTGCGCTATCTACCAAAGCCATAGCACCTTCAGAGTAAGTATAAGTGAACCCTTCTGAGTTAGTGCGCTCAAACTTTTTATCACCCCTCAAATAACGGAATTTATCTACTTTGTCCTCAGACAAATAAATAGAGTTAGGCAAATCTGAAGGGTTTTCCAAAATATCTCCTAGAACCTTACGAGAACCCCTATATTTTGGCTCTAGCTCCTTTGTAACCACTTGACCCTCTATCATACTACCAGCGTTCCAAAACTGCGTAGAAAAGGAATCTGAGACCTCTACGATGTCTTCTGGCAATACAAATGAATGACTTCTATCCTTTACAATATCACCTTTAGTTTCGTGAGTTTCTTCGAAGATACCACTAATACCTACTCCGAAATCCTCTAAACTTTGTTGTTGCTCAAAATAAGGAGTGTCTTTTCGATAAACAAAGAGAAAGACTCTTTTTCTTCTTTGACACCAACCGTAGTCTGCAGGGTTAATTACTCTCCAATCTACACCATAACCTAAGTCAGCAAAAGCTCTTAGCATTATAGCAAAATCTCTCCCTCTTTGCTTAGATGGTGCTTTTAACAAACGATCTACGTTTTCAAGGAGTAAATACTTAGGGTTGCTTAGTTTAGTAACTCTCACAATCTCCCAAAATAGAACTCCCTTCTTACCTTCGATACCCTTTTCATCTTTCTTAGTTCTTGCTACAGAGTAATCTTGACAAGGGAAGCCACCTACAATTAAATCCACTTTACCTTTTAAAGCTGAAAAGCGCTCATCGGAAATAGTGGTGATATCTTCATTCCAATTACCACTATCTGGGAAATGATAATTATAGACTTCAAAAGCATCTTGAGACTTTCTCGATGGCTCAAACTGATTCGACCACAAAGTTTTAAAAGTAGGACTTGCTTTCTCAAGACCTACTCGGAAACCGCCTACTCCTGCAAATAGCTCTAATACATTCATTTAATCACTTCCATAGTCTAGGATTTGTTACGATGTCTTTCAGTCTTACCAACAAATCCATTTTGTTAGAAAGACTTAACAGAGGATCTTCTGAGGATACCCAAACTAACTCCTTCCCCTCCTCTTTCAAATCTCTTTTAGAATTATCTTGGAAAACAAAGTGGATAAAATTACCTCTAAATTCCACTTGTTTAACTAAAGAATAAACCCCAAAAGAACCGTCTTCATTTTTGTAACTTTCGTGAACAAACAAAAGTTTAGCAAGTATACGCTCCATCAAATAGTCTGGAATGCTCTCCAAATAACTTCCTTTGGAATTTTCAATCTTTATATCGAGAAAATCAATCATACTTTACCCCTTACCCTTCTGTGTACAAATACTGAAGAACCACTTTCTCAAATATAGCCAATAAATCTGAGCTGAAAATAACCTCACCAAAGTTTAATTGAATGTCTTTTTCGTTCCATTCAACTCCATCTTCCAACAGGTTCAAGACCAAATTGGAACCTTCAGTCAATCGGATAATAATAAAGGTTTTAGAAAGAGTAACCGAGTGTACCAAGTTGGCTCTAGTAAACAAACCTGTTGTCTTATCTCTTGCAGAAACAAAACCAGTAACTAAGTCTTCACTTAATTTATTGAGAATGTTTTGTTGCAATGTGTAGTCACTAAACTTTAACTCCATCTTAACCAAATCTCCTAATCTTCCATATACAAAATCTCAATTACTTCAAGAAGAAATTGGTCTAAAACCTGTTCTGGTTCGATTTGTGGATACCCGAAAGTTGGTGTAATCTCATTTTCAGACCAATAAGGTTCAGAATTGCCTAAAATTACGAATTTTTCTGTACCGTCTACAAACTCAACTGAAATTTGCGACTTGGTTAATTTGAGGGAACGAACTAAAGTATAAGTATCCCAAAGCTGTTCTTCTCTATCTACACTATGAAAAACAAGTGAAACTAGAGTGGCTACTAGGTATTCTGGTACAGTCTTATCCAACATGTAATTTTCGTACTTTAATTTCATCAATTAGACCTCATCATTTAAATCTTCATATAAATAATCTACAACAACTTGTTTTATCTTATCTAATAAACGAGTTGGACTAAGGTAACTAGAACCAAAATCTGGTTTAATCTCATTTTCTGCCCAGTAAGGTTCATTATCTCCAAGAATTAAAACCTTAGTTGTATCATCTGTAAAAACAAATTGGATGCAAAGACGAGATAGATGCACGGATCGAACCAAATTTAAACGAGATCTAAAGCTAGAATCACTTTCTGTAGTAAAAACAGTGTAACTAGCTAAAACTTCACTCAATTCAATTACCAAATTTGTGTTTTCTGTGTAGTCCTCATATTTTAATTTCATCAAATGCTACCTCACTTCACATTATTATAATAAAAACCCTTACGAACAATCTTCTTCAGATGTTTCTTTAATAAAGGATTTTCTGCAAATAAACGACCTGAAGGTTCATTTTCTTTCCAAACGGGTCCGTCTGGTGCTAAATAAAGAGTATTAACCACGCCATCTACAAACTGCAATAATAAACCACCTTTAAACTCACGTACTTGAGATACTGCTACTTTACAGTCTAAATAACCATCAACCTCAGTAAGTAAGGTATAAGATAAAATGTCTCTTAAAACTTTCGGTTTCTTTTTAAAGTTTCCTTTTAGTCTCCATTTTGCCATAACCTATACCTCCACAACCTTGAACCGATAACCTAAATCTTCTACAATACTTTCAATCTTCCAAAAAGAAGAGATACCGAGACCTTTAAAGCTCTGCAAACCTATCTTAGTATAGTCCTCTAAATCAGATAAATACAAAACACCTCTACTACGCAACAAACCTCTAATCTTCGAATTGAACAAATCGACCGTCAAACAAGGCTCAATACGAGTTGTCTTTTCATCTTTTTTAGGTCTGTAAGTAACCACACCTTCAACTTCTGTTAATAACTGACCTTCTTTCAATAAGCGCTCAGAAACCTCTTTATACATAATATAACGAAAGACTGAACCACGGTCAACATACCAAGCCTTACTTACATTTTTAATAATATTCGCAATAGAACGTTCTACAAAAGCTCTACGAGTATTTGATACCGCTACTGTACTTGAAATAGCTACTAAGAAATTTCCAGTAGAGGAAGCACCCAACCAAGCAGAACCTTTGAAAAACTTCTCAAACCACTTCTGCTCTGTCTCACTTACGCTTGAAACTACTGTTTGCACAAAAGGTAAAAAAGAACTAAAAAACCCCTCTGAGAACTCACGTACTTGAGTCCCAAATACAAACTCACAAAAGGAACCAAAAGCTGTATCAGTAAGCCCATCATATAATTCCTGATTAAAAACCAACGTATCTTGTAAAGGAGATACTAAACGACTAGATACCCAAGCGCTTTTATTTAATTTCTTTCTTGAAAAGCTTGAATAATTAGCACCTAACTGTCTCTCCGCTTCCTGAGCACTAATAGACCCTTTTATCAACTCTGTCATAATCTTAGAGATACGATCAGCTTCTACTTTTACTTCTTCATAAACTTTTTTATCTAAAGCTGGCATAACTTTTACTTTCTATTCTTGATTAAATAAAGTGGCTGCAAACAACCGCTTATTAGCAGTAATATCAACCAAAACAACAGCTACCAAAGACGGAATCATGTAGTTCCCTGAATAGTAACACTCCACACCATAGCGGTAGGTATGATAATAATCTTCTGCACTTCTATGAATGAACTCACCAATAGAACGCTCAAAATCATCCAAGGATAAATGAGTGGAGTTTTTTGGATCCAAATAATGATTTGGACTAACCCTTGTTTTCTTTAATATTTCTTCTACATTTTCCGCATGGTCGTCATCCGTTGGGAGATACCCTTCAGAAGCTTTCAAACCCATATTAAGACGAGCTGAACCTGTGAACATAACATCTGCAAATTCCCCATCATTTAAGCAATATCTGAAAGGTACTAAGTGAGTTCTGTGGTATAGTGGCATTTCTTTATCTCCAACCTGCGCCCATTTCCGCTTCACCAAGTCAAATCCGGGAACAAAGGCATTTTTACGAGCTTCATCATTTCGAGAATACACCCCATAATTCACATCACGAACTCTCTCATCGGCTTCTTCTCCTGTAAAAGTAACGTAACCACCTACAATGCGACCTAAGTCATCTTTTTCAGCTAGTACATAGCTTCCTATCGGATAAGACTCTTTAGTGGAAATTAAAGCTTGGTGGAAATCTGTACGACCCTTCAAACTGTAGTAATCTAAACCTCGAAAATGACCAAAAGGCTTTAAGCCACCAATTCTATCTGTTGATTTGTCTATGATACTAGCACGTGGTTTGTCGGTAGATGATACCCCAAAGAAAAGATAAGCATGGAAAGCCAACCAACCAAGTATGAGCAACCAACCAAGCAACTTAAAAGGGGTAAACAACAAAACCAAACCAGACCAAAATATAATCTTACTTAGACACATAAAAACCTACTTCTACTTAAGCGTAGCTTCCAACAAAGCTACGTACTCTAAGAAACTTAGCAAATCTACAACATATTGACCGACATCTAACAAACGAGAAGAAACAGTACCTACTACGCTATTTGTAGATTTGTAGCGTACAAAGAAGGAATCTCCTTGAGGAACCACTTCAAACGAACCTCCTAACTCCAACTCATATTTATCCTGCAAATTTTCAATCATTGACAACATCGTCTAACCTACTTTCATCTTTTTTTTCTTTTATTATATCAGAAAATAGACTAAAAGTCAATAAAAGACGGTAAAGTTACCGTCTTAAATCTTAATCGTTAACGTAAGAAAATCCCAATCATTAAAGCAATCAAAGTAAACAAACCGATACCGCCCAAAACAAGATGGTCAAAGTGCATCCGTTTCCTATTTTTCAGGGGTTTAAATACTTGACTTTCCTTTATGCAAAAAGATACCGCTACTGCCATGAGATAAAGCATATTAAAGACAAAGATAAACCAAATGGCTAAATCTGTATAGTCTATTTCCAAAACGCACCTCGAGGTTTATAAGAAGAAAGTTTACTAGAAAGCTCACCCTTCTTATTTTCATCCGCTTGTTTAAATAACTCAGTTCGCTTCAAAGCCATCTCTGAATCATTGAGCATAGGGTCAGCATAAGCTCTGTAATTCAAATTAAAACGAGCACCTTCCACTAACTGATACATTTGATATTCATTATAGATAGGATACCCTTCTGGATCAGTGCTGCATACCAAAGGTAAACAACCAAATTCATAAGCACGCACACACTGCTCAATCTGACCTGCTGTAAATTTATCATTGATATAATGTGTAATAAAGTCTACAATCGAAATTTTCGCACGTACTTTGAGAATAACCATAATCTTATCCTCAGACCAAGAACCACTCAAGAATGGCTTAATATCCACACCTGCTAATCGTAAAGAAATTAAAAAGTCTAAGTAGTCCTTATCCGATACCGCTCTGCTCTCTTGCAAATCTTCCACTTCAACACCCTGAGCCAAAGCAGAAGCAAACAAAGATACTGTAGCTAAAGGAATCATTGTAAAATCAATCTTTGAAAAATCAACATTTTCTAAAGCTAAACTTACCAAAACTGCAAAAGTTTCAGCTTCAAGTTGTAACTCATGTGTATGTTTATTGAAATAAACTAGCAGTCCTGCTGAATCTACCGTTTGATGTGCACTGTACAAACGATACAAAGGAGTTAAAATCTTCTCTGATAAATTAGCTTCAATCAAATACAAAGGTACATCATATTCTAAACATAAACGAACTGCACGTAGAATATGAAAATCAACAGTATCATCAGTAAGGAAAGGAGTTAAATCTAAGCCATGTAACAAACCTAAAGTTAACTCATCTTTTACACCCTGACTCACTTCCAATCCTTGAACATCAAAAAATGAAAGTCCTAAATAAGTATTTTTACCCATTTTAGTTATAAACCTCACTAAAGGCTTGAAATCTTACCATAGGTCAAAGGAGAAGTCAGAAGCAGCCCCTAAAGCTTCCTCTGCTTTTTGTTTTTCCATACGCTCTTTCAAGCTCAAATCTTTCTTTAATTTTACACTATTAAGAGCCAATCCGTCAAGTGGAGTCCATCCTTTAATGGGCACTTGCATTTCTTTCAAGAACGGAGACATTTTAGAGGAACGAGTCAAATAAACAGTTCTCTCTCTACCACGTGTACCTGCAACAAAATGAATACGGCGCTCTTCTTCAAAACTCATATCTGTACTTAAAACATAAGGAAATACACCATCAGAATCATCAAAAATAATATTGACATCCGCTTCTCGACCTTTAAAACCAAATGGAGTTGCAAAAGTTACTAAAGAAGTTCCACCTCTTTTCGCCCCTGCAATTTTGTTATTCACAAAATCCATACTCATAAAGAAATCAGAAACAGTAGATACCTCTTCCGCTAGTGTAGCAATTGTCCCTACAACCTCAGCATTGGCAGGTTCTCCCCAATATTGCACATGATTTAAAAGTTCTTTAAATAAAGTCATCTCACTAGGAATACCCTCACCTAACGAGCGTAATTTATCTACTAAAGTAGCTAAAGACTTAAGACCATATTCCTGAGCTATAAAATCAAGATACCCATAATTCTGTGAATAAAGAATGTTTTCATTCTCAGGAACTAAATTCATCAAACGCTCTGCAAGACGTTTCGCATCCCAAGGCTTTAAGTCAGGAGCCAATACTTTTAAGTTATCTTTAATATCAACCAAGCCACGACCACGAACCATTTCAATCAGGTTCCAAACTTTACGATACCGTACTGTGTTTAAATCACGTACATCACCCAATAAATTAAAGTCTCCCTGACGTTTAATCGCATACAAAATGGATGCAGGAGAATAGGAGAAGTTTACACGAGACTGCACAACTACCGATTTGCCTTCTAGTAAAGCTTGGTCAATCAACTCCAAACAAGCTTCTGCCATATCTTGCATACGCTCAAAACGATAAGCAGACAACTCTCCACCTTCTTTATACGAACGCAAAGAATGTTTATAGCGATGACTATTCTTATCAATTGATTTTGCAATGGGATTCAAAATATTAGATGGACAACGATAGGATACCGAAAGAGGGTAGGTTTCTGGTTTAAAGTCTGTCTCAAACCAAGACATAAGCTTAGGATTGGAACCACGGAAACCATAAATAGACTGATCAGGGTCTCCTACTAAAACAACTCTAGGACAAGATTCAAAAACAGGACGTAACACTTCATATTGAAGTTCTGACATATCCTGCGCTTCATCCAACATCAAATATTCGTAACGGTTTCTAAAATAACTCAACCACTGCTTCTTAACCGCACTGTCTTCCTCAGTCTCAGATACCATGAGTCTTTTAACCTCAGTCATCAAATCATCGAAATCCATGATATAGTAGGTTTTCTTCAACTCTTGGAAATCCTCAACAACGTCAGGCAACAAATTCAAAGGTAAGTTTAATCGTTTTGCAGTATCCTCAGCTTCTCCAAACGTATACTCAGATAAAGTACAGTTACGATAGTTAGAAATAATTTCTAATAAAGCCTTCCGATCTTGCTGTGAGATATAATTAGAACCCTCTTCTCCTAAATCATGTTTACGGAATAGACGACCTGTTATCGTGTTGTAAATACGAGAAACTTCAGCATCATCTCTCGAATCCAAAAAACGGTAATACTCCATCTTCGTCTTATCTGTGAAGTTGTACCCCCTCAGTTTCAGTAAATTTAAAAACTCCGAGTGAAGCGTACTAAACATAATATCATTTGTTGAAATATGAGATAAACCCAACTTCGCAAGAGTCCGTTCAATATTCAATTGAAGTTCTTCCGCACCGGATTTCAAGAAAGTTGTCACCCACGCTACTTTCTTACCTCTCTTCTCAGGAGATAAGTCTCCAAATAACTTATCCTTAGCAAAAATAAGAGATAAGGCAGTAGATTTCCCTGCCCCTGCTGTAGCATAAAGCTCAGTTTTTCCTTTAGAGCGAATAATCGGCTCTAACTCCTCTAAATTATAACCTTTTGAAGCTACAAGTTCTAAGTAGTTCTTCATTTTCTCTTCATAAAGAGATACTGCACCATTTTCTGAATTAGACACTTGAGGTGTGTCTTGACCTAAATTATCTAATGCTGACTTATACATATTTTTACCTATTTTTATTTCAAATATTTTACTTAACTTAATTTACTTTTTAATAAAACAACCAACCTACAAAGAGAACTCCACCTAAAACTACTAAAACAAGTAAACCTACCCACAAACTTGACGAAAGACTTCTTTTGTCTGCTTTTTCTTCATCTTCAGTCTTCACTAAACTCTGAGAATGATGGGTATAAGGATACCCAAACAAAGGACGGTAAAGCAAAGCATTTATAGGACTAGAACTTGAATACAACGGACTTATTTCACTTGTTTTAACTTTAGACGAAGATAATGCAGACTCACTAGACTTAACAGACTTCACCTGAGAAGATAAAGAGCGCCAAGAAGATACTGGAGTGCTAACCGCACTTGCTCGATAGGAATGACCGCTACTTTTGGAAGAACTGCTGTGACCAACGTGGCTTGTAGAGCTACCACCTTTATGTGAACCAGATGAACCTTTAGAAGTTCCGTGACTTCCGGTAGAGCCGTGATGACCCCCACCATGACTTCCACCATGACTTCCACCATGACCTCCTCCATGACCTCCTCCATGACCTCCTCCGTGACCACCTTTTGCAAGAACCATCGTAGGACTTAAAGATACCAAGGTTAAAGCCAAAATAAACCATTTCTTTTTCATATTTCTATCCGTCCTTTTCTATAAAGCGCCTAATGTAATTCTTCTCTAACTCTTCATAATTAGCTACTAATCTTTTATACTTAGTAGAACTAACTCTTTTATTGTAAAGATATAGTTCTGGAATAGCATACTTAAAAGCCATATGCAATAACTCCAAGGGAATAAATGAACGTAATTCTGTCATTTGTGTTTCCGTCAAAACAGGAATATCAAAAATCCGTTTCTTAACGAGACGACCTCGATACCGACAGAGACTGTTAGTTTTTACATAAGGCAACGTATAATCCACCACTTCAAACAAACAAGTATAAAAACCACGTTGAATTCGTTGTACTAAACCACGATAGAGCTTGTGTTTCTTTAAGTTCACACAAGCAACTGTACGCTCTAAACCATCGTCTTCCACTTCTACTTTATAATGATATTTATCCATGACAACAACCTAACTAGGTAAGGATTGAACCTTACAAAACGAACGAATAGAAAAACCTAATAAATCTTCTAATAAACCCAATTGAAAATCTACTCGTTTTTGCAAGCTCTCTAAATTTACCGAATACTCTTTTTCAAACAAGTCTTTATCGAAATCAACTTGATACGCTAAGAGCAAATAAGCAGTCGCTTCAGATACCGATAAAGTAGTTACATCAAAGTGTAAATTTTCATCTAATACTGTCAAAGGAACGGAATAAATAGAGTCAACTTTAGTAACAAAATAGTGCTCTGCATAAGTTGGATTGTTGCTCTGAGCATAACCTACTCCTAACATATCCCACTGAACTTCTGTTCTACTTACTGTAAGTGACGGCTCTAAAAACTCTTCAAAGCTACCATATAACTGCTGAACCACCTCAGGTAAAGCCAAATACTGCTCATATAAACCTTCTTGTGTTTTAAAGAGGTTATATAGATGAAACTGAACCTCAGTATCTGTTACTTTTGTTATTTTCGCTAAATGTACTTTATCTATGTACTTATTTTCACCAACTCGACTACGAACTTCGCTATTTGATAAGTAATTCTTTTCATACAAGAAGACAATGGAACCTACTTGATACCCTTGCTCTTTAAAGACTTCCTTTTTCTTTGTCTTTGTTAGAACTTCTTGTGTCATAAACCCTTGATAACGAGCCATCTCAACATAAAGCTGACTGTTGATAACATCAATATCTTTTGTCTCTAACTCATAATCTACTTTCAAATAGTCAAAAATCTTAAAATAGTAGAACAAACTTGATTCTGCTAAATAACGTGATAGACCCTTAATCTTCAGCTTGTACTTGCCTTTTGTAGTCACATCTAAATAGAAAGCAAACCACATCAAAATAATGCTAAACGAGACTTGATAAGGATAAGAACTTGGTTTTAAATAACCATAGTTCTCTTCTGTCACAACATAAGACTTACTCGATACTTGATACCGCTCTACAACTTCTTTAAAATGATGAATCAATCTCCTATAGTCATAACTTGGAGGTAGTGGTTGAACTTCTTCCAATAAAGAAACCAAATCCCTACTTGAAGCCATACTAATGTAAGGATAGCCGTCCAAACTCTTTAAGGCTTCTACTCTAAAAGGAGAACTGGGTTTATAAGAAACTTCAAGTCCTAACTCATTTTGCACCAAGTTAAACATAGACCAATACAAGACTTTGTAAGGAGAGTCTATTGTTTTTAACCTCATTCGATACCCTCTACCTTCTCAATTTGAACTTTTGGTTCTGGGAACCCTCTTAAACGCAATTCTTGAATTAAAGCTGCTGGGATAGTTTTATTTAACTTTTGATACCGCAACAGACTTCCCCAAATCAACCACTGAGCCTTGAATTCATCTAAATAAGCAACGACTTCTTTATTCAACTCCACAATTTTCTCTAAAGCGTCTGCCATCTCTTTTACAGAGCACTCCTGAACTAAGTCTGCACTAAATAAAGAACGGTTGTTAGTGCTTTTTAAAGTCGGCAAAGCTTTCATCAAAGGTAAATTATGAAGAGTATCTAAAATAGTAGAAATCTCAGAAGAGTCTAAAGAAATATACTCACTAATTATTTCAAACTGACGATTTTGCCACAAACTTAATAAGCCTGTAGGAAATCGCTCAAGCAAACTATCTTCAACTGCGTTGCTTGCGTAATAAACTTGACGAATAGTCATCCCAGTCAACTCAACTAAACGAGAAGCGCTAAAACCGCTTCGATAACAAGATAAAACAGTCATAGCAGTCTGTTTTCCTTGTTTCAATGTAAGATAAGAACCACTCTTTAAATACCGTACTAATTCTTTTGCAAATTCTAAGTCTTCTAACTCTTGTAAAACTGAGGTTTTAGGAATAGGCAATCCTTGTTCTAATCGAGTTTGAAAGGTACTGATATCCGAATAAATGGTAAATAATGTATTAAATACAGGTTTCTTTGGTTTTCTCATACTAAATAACTATAACTATATAAAAGAAAGCTAACTCTATTTGTTTATTTATTTAACAAAATTTTAACTTACTTTTATATGTATATAACCCTCTCTAAAAAAGTTTCACTCCTTCAACTAGTAAATTTTCAGGATTTTTCTAATTGAAATTCTTTAAAGACTATTATACACTATATTTAACTTTAAATCAAGTAATAAATTTAACATAAAATGGACAAATTTTCTATTATTCCTACTTTAAACTCTCTTACTAAATTTTATTAACTACAATTTATTCAAACTTATTAAATCTAAAGAAAAATTTAGGTTATTTTATAAAATGAAAGACCTCTATAACCCAATAAGAATGATGACAAACAGATAGACTGAAAGTTTAGCTGAGAGAGGGTTTCTGAAGAAAGATGCACTATAAGGTTAGGATACCGCTTATGTGTACCTATTAAAATAAGTAAGTAAAACCAACCTAACACACAGAAACAAAATCGAAAGTGCAGACCAAATTCTTTCCAAAATGGAAACAACTCAAAAGAAAAACATCAGTCCATCTAAAAGAATAAACGAATCAAATAATCTAAACTAAAGCTGAATAAGAAAACTATCTCTAAGAAACCCTAGTTTAATTAAACCGTATGACAAATAAAGAACTACTTAGGACAACTTTTAACTTTATAATGACAATTTTAAAATAGTGTAGGACACTTTCCACTTATTTTATGACAATGTAAATTCAATGTATGACAAATATCCAAACTTTTATGACAACTTCACTAGACTTCATGACAAATCAGCTTCTTTGGAAGACAATACATCCGATAATTAGGACAAACTGTACTAAATGTAAGACAACTTCTAATAAAGCTAGGACAATCTTAAAACTTTTTATGACAAAGTTCTGTAAGTCTAAGACAAATAGACCAACAGGTATGACAAAGTTTGAAAAGTTTATGACAAGTAAATAATAAGGTAAGACAAGTAATAAGATACCCTATTTACCGAACTAAACTGCCTATAAGATACACAAAAGCTTAAAAACTAATCAAAACTCAGGAAATTTTCTAAAAGATACCACTGTAACTCAGTAGGAAACCGATTATATGTCTTCAAAAAGAAAAGAACCTCTTAAATCATTTTTAAAGGCTCTCATTTGCTCCGTATGCGATTTTTATTTTATATTCGATATTTTATACCCTAGGAGGTTAAAATCGATTAGATACGATTTTAAAGCGGTATTTTGAAAAATAGAAAAAGCAAGTAGTATTTGCTTGCTAACTTGCTTTCTTTATATCTTTTAATAGTGGCTCTTCTGTTACAACCTTGTTTTCTAACAAAAACTGATCATGAAAGTCTTCAAAATCTTCTAAAGCAACTTCCTTTAACAAAATAGAACCAACTACTAAGCCTAGAACAACTACGACTAATAGAAACCACATCTTAAACCTACGTTATTCCCACCCATCGTCTGAGTTAGACACTTGATTGTAATCAATCTCTGCACCGTCAGTATAACTTGAACCTGTGATAGCTGAATAAATCCACAAAACTAGATACCACACGACTGTAAGAGTAAAACCTACCCCCATAGGAACAGTAGCATAAATAATGTCAAGGTTTGTTAAACCTAACAAGCGAAGAACAAATAAAAACAATACACCAATAACAGATAAAACTGCTACAACACCAAAAACTAAAATCGGTAAATTCCATTTATTTACAAATTTCATCACAAAGAACCTAATGCCTTTCTTTTCTATAGCTTGAATCGATATTCTTTTTGACCTACTCGATACCGCAAAAGGGTAGAACCCTGAACAACCTCAGCTACTTTTTCCTCTAAATCTACAGTCAAACCTACTGCACTTTCTAATAGCAATTCATAAGCAGACTGCAACTCCTTGAACGCTCCGTGGCTACCTCCAACATCAGGATGTACCTCCTTGGAACGCTTTTTGTAAGCTCTCCTCAGCTCTTTCTGTTCTACTTTTACAATACCTTTAAACCCTAGAATACCTAAAGCTTGTTTAATGTTTTTTAATTCTACCAAAATTTTACCAAACTTTCAAGTACAAATTGCTTATCCGAGACGGTAGTAATTGGCAACGCCAAGATAAACCGAACTAGGGTAACGACCTTGAGTGTAAGGATGGCGCAAAACCCTATAGGCTACCTTACTATCCTGAAACTTCAAAATACGATAAGGATTATCATCGATAAAGATAACTTCTTCCTTACTCTCCTTAGCTGAACGTAATAAACTTACCATAATTTGAGCTTCTTGCTCTTGGTTCAAGAAAGATAAAAAGTCACAATCTTGATACCCTAAAGTATCTAATAACTTTCTTTTTGCTACTGCCACTTCATTTGTTGGGCTTAAACTCAAGAAACATAAAGTAGCACCTTTTTCACGTACTAAAGAATCTAGATACCACTGCAAATTCTGATTTGCTTTAATACCACTTGGATTATAGAACTCCGGGTTTGCAAAATGTTTCAACAAAGAAGGGTCTAATTCATAAGTAAATTGATTCTCAGGAGCATACCAACTCTCAAAATCAACTAACCGACTTGCTGAGTCTAATAAAGTATTGTCTAAATCTACATAAACGCGCACAAGGCACCTCCACTATTACTATTCAAAGGCAACGTAAACAATTTGATGCCAAGAAAATTGAGAAAGAGTCTTTAACACTTGCTCCAAATTAACCCTATTCATACTTCTAGGAGAGTTTTCTAAGTAAGAATCCATGTTGAACTGAGGATAAATTGTTTGAAAAGTTTCGGTATCTAATCTAGACCCTAAATGAGAAAAACCTTTATAAAATAAAGCATCTTCTAAACCTAGATTATAAACCCAATTATAAAAAAGCTCACTCTGACTGGGTGCAAACCGATACTGCTTACTGCTTTGTACAACTGAAGTGGGAGACATAGCAGTTAGAATAGTATCCAATAAACCTTCACCTTCAATCCAAATTAAACCTCGTTCTTTCAAAGCTTGTAGTAAAGTAGCACGCTCATAAACAGTTACAACCAATCTACGCCCTAAAGTCATAACCAACCTCACAATGCAAATCCTTACAAGCTTTATCTTTACACTCATGGTTATAGTTTGTTACGACTGCTTTTGCTGCACCACTAGATACCGATTCTTGTGTTTTTCTTGCTTTCGTCATCAACTAAAACCTGCTTTCTTATTATTTTTTCTTGCTACTTCCTGTTCGAATTACTTTCGGACGTGCAACTTCTCCAAATTTCTTATAGGAGTCTACAACTTCTCCGTTTACTTTCTTTTCACGTAGAACTCCTGATGTCGAATAAACTAACTCAACCTCAGAACTATCTGCAAGTTGACCTGTTACAATCTGCTGAGAGTTTTCTCTACGGACAGTAATCTCTCCAACTAAAGCATTCTCCTTACGAACTTTCTCCAAAGCTTTGTAGATAGGAACCATAGACTCTTTGATACCGCGCTCTTCTTCAAGTAAGTAACCCATTGGAATGTGATAATCTCGCTCTGTTAAGATAACTACAGAACCTAAGCTTACAAAAGGCTCTTTAACTTGCATATCTGATTTTAATTTAGATGAAATCTCTAAATCAATCCAAATATCAAATCGTACCGGAATTTCTCTATCCTCACGTTTTAATCGAACCAAACGATCAATGTAGGCGTGTGCTATAGTACCCTCTTGACTAAAGCAAATCGTATTCATACTATGGGTGTCTAACTTAAACTCTTTTCTTGGATAAAGTTTTGCTAACACATTCTTTTCTGCACTTCTTTCCCAATACTTCTTTAAAATCTGTGTTGTACGGATAAAAGGGGTAGAAGGAACTCTTCCTAAATCTAAATCTGCTTGTTTCTTACTTACCAAATAAGTTCCCTTCTTTCTAATCACTAAACATATATAAACTTCTATCTCGTGTTAACTGCTCTCTATACCGCTCTAAACGATAATACATAGCTGTTTTTGTAATCCCTACTGTTTTAGCATAAGTAGGTACTGGAATCCCTTTTAAGAAAATAGACTCCAAATCCTCTTTCATCTGCTTTTCAGAAGGACTTTCTAAATAAGCACATAATTTAATGGGAGATACCCTGTATAAGTCTTCCATGTGACCTAACCCTTTGAAAACATATTCTACTGCGTTATACGGATAAAATGTAGCCAAATGCTCAGGAGTTACCTTTACATAAGTCGAAACCTCTCTTGCTCTATTTTTACGAGATAACGTAGGCTTCTTAGAACTCTGAGACTCTAACCAATTTAAAAAAGCACCTTCATAAGACTTTTCTAAACCAACCAACAAAGCAGACGGTTCAAAGGTCTTTTCAAAATAAGAATAACGAACAATCGGATAATCCGTCTCTTCTGCAAACTTCTGTAATTTAATCCCAATACGAGAAACTAACGAGATACCCGTGGCTTCTACCAAATCAAAAACAGACAGTACAGAACCTTCTTCTAACAAAACACCTTCAGGTGTATACTTTGGTAAGTCTTTTGCTTCTAAATCTGAAATAGGTGCGCGATCTACATAGCGACTTCCTCTTAACTGCTTACGAGACTTACCGTTAACATTTGCTTTAACACCACTACCTTCAGGTACATAGGCAAAACCAATACGACCTTTCTGTAAATGGTACGTGAAAGCTGAATCTAATAATTGATACTTAACTCGGTATTCACTCCGAGTCAACCCTTCAGATTGGATACTACTCATACTAATAAAAGCACTCCTTTAATCTTACTTCTCTATAATTATAACATAATTGATTGAAAAAGTCAAGAAACTATTTTGAAAACACAACCTGTTTTCAAGTATTTGGACAAATAAAAGAAGCCTAAAAGACTTCTCTTTATTTTAAAGTTACTTAAAAGGATAAGGTACTTGTACAGTACCTTCCTCAGAAGGATACCCTTCTTTACCTCGATAAAGAGCTTTTTCTAAAGCATCTAAACCATGTGAGGTTGAATTCACAAGAGCTGCGGAAGAACCTTCTAACAAGGATTTCAAAAAATAAATAGTACCGTGACCTACAAAACGCTTCACCACTAAAACAATATCAAAATCTTTTAATTTAGAAGGAATGCGAACTTGGTCTTCGTGACTGCTTGAATCAACAAACACTAACTCTTCTGCTTCCTTCTCTGTTACAACCATAGTTCGAAACCGCTCAGTTTGTGACTTCGGTAAACCTACAACCGCTACTTTCAAACCTTTTAAATCAAAGTCTAATTTTGAAAATACCCTAACGCTTTTCTTTTCTACTTGTTTACTAAACTTACCTACAGGCTTAGTAGAACTTTTATTCATACTATTCACAGAAATATCGTCAGGTTGATGTACCCAAACAACACGAGGAATAGAACCGGGACGAATGAACAAATCAACAGATACCGCCGTAGCTATATTATAGCTTTCTACGACTTTCGGAATAATATTGAAAGGACTACAAATGGAACCAAACTCCGTTAAAGAACGACCTTCTGAATCAGAAGGCACATAGTAACCCTCATCATCTTTCTCAACCGGGCAATGTTTAACAATTTCTACACCATCTTCCAAATCAATGTAATCTTCAAAATAAACATTTAGTAAGCTAATACCACTTATATTAAACGAGATAACCGCTCCATGATAGAAATTGAAATGAGTCACTACTTTATAATTTCCTTCGTAAAGGACTTTACCACTTTCTACATCTTCAATGGAACAACCAGTCTCCGTTAAAATAACAATACCACATAGATTTCCTTTAGCTTCAGGAGAAATGTACTTCCGTTTCCACTTGTAAGCAGGTTCTTGAGAATCCCCAGACTCTCCTTGCTCTATTTTAATTGTGGACGGAGATACCCCAAGAGATAGGGAGGTGTGATCTTCCTCGGATAATTTTACGAGATTAGAATCACTAGAAGAGTAAGAAACTAAATGGTGAAGAGAAATATCTTGTGGTGATAAGAGAGGAGCTAAAAAGTCTCCAAACTGAGAACTGTCATAATCTAATAATTGTTTTACCAAGGTAACTTTTTCTAAGTCGCCTTGCAAAAGACAGTCTTTTACAACTAATCGTAATTCATCTAAAAATGTGTCGCTAAATTTCATAATTTATTTTTTCTTTCTTTTTTTTCGTTTAAATAGCAAGATCCACAAAAGTAATGGATAGCAAATCCAACAGGAATAGAATACAACTGATAACTTTTACGGTGATACTTATCACAAGGCAAAAGAGATCGAATTAAAGGAGATACCGCTACTGTTCTTTGTGACGAGCTATTGTAAGTTGTTTCAGTGTCAAAAGCTACTTGTTTCCCTTTCTGAGAGATTGCAATCTTACTAAGGTCTATATAATTATCTAACTTCATATTATCTATACTTTACTTTCTGAAATACAATAAAATCTAAGGAATTTAAAAAGACATAACAAGTTAAACAGGGATTTTTGCACTATGTAAGAAATTTTCAATTTTCTCCATAGCTTCATTTATCTTTGTTATTACTGCTGAATTAGAATAAATCTTGCACGGAACAGTAATTTTCGCAGTAAGTGGGTCATTAGCAAAATTTGAAAAGTCAAGTACCGAACCCTCTGAACCTAAGTTAAACTTAGCGGCACGTGACCCTGTAACTTTCTTAGAAACTTCCACATGATCAATCGTAACGCTAGAAATAGCAGTCACAACTACTTGAAATTGATTAAACTCAAAGGCAATCTGTGATTTTGTAAAGTCATATTTTAAATCAAATTTATAAAAGTTACCACCTGTTAATTCAAATAGAAATGACAAAGCGTTTACTAAACCTGAGATATGATTTAACCAATAGGTGATGGGGTTTGTAGTGGTTGCCGTGCCTAACATTCTCTCCATTTTAGATCGAACTTCAGTCTCAGAATAAACTGCAATAGTGTAAGAGATATCAGAACAATGTTGAACCAACTGCAATGTGCCTAAAATATGATTTACTACAACTTCCATCTGCAATTTAGAACGTAAAGTAGAGTTTAGACTATCAAGCTCTTGTTGTTGCTTTGTACTTAATTTCAATAAAGAAACTTCAAGTTTTTGAGTTTGTTTCTTTTGTTCAATATCTTTTAAAGTTTGCAATTTAGACATCTCACTTTGTAAATCAAGCAAGCGACTATCAATAACATCAATTAAATCCATCTTAATTTACCATCTCTCTATGCTTAAATAAAAGTTCAAATGACTCTAAAATATCAAATTTCCGACTAGGGTGCAGTGTAAGTCTATAAAAACCTCCACTTAAACTAAATTTCAAACCTACCTTGTTCAACTTCAAAATAGTGTTTGTGTCTATATGAGTCTCAAAACCAACTATACCAACTAAGTTTAATTTATTATCCGAACCTAACCTAATCTTGGAATAGTCACTTAGAGGAATTTCAAAATCATCTATCTCATTTTGCACAAATTGCAGACTTGTTTTAGCTAAAACAGACAACAAAACCTCTACTAACTCTGCCCTTTTCTTACTTGTAAAGCAAAGTTTAGGTACAAAAGGGCTATTTGTAGAGACATAAAAATAGGGTTTCATAAGTATCCTCACTTTCTTCTTTATTTTCTTTATTATACCAAAATAACCTTATTTTGTCAAACTAAAAGAGAGGAGATACCCTCTCTATCTTTGTTATTTGTAAGTCCACAAATTTCCACTTGCTGTCTTTTCTCCGTAAACAGGTAATTCGCCTAGAATATCGGTTACTTTACGAACCAAACAAGGTAGAGGAACAAAGTTCTCAACTTTAGAGACTTTTATGGGTTTAGTCATAGCCAAACCATTCCATGAAAGTAAGTAACCTTGTGAAGTTTCAACTGATAACTGTTCTGTTTCCCCACAAAAGCTAGTTTCTGCTTTAAAACCACATATAGACTCCGAATTTGAAATCTCTACAGTGGTACCTGTCTTACTATCTTTAATAATAACTGCGTTTAAGCTATTAGAAGTTTTATTCTCCAAGCTTAAATTAGAATCCCAAGTTAAAATCTGAGCCAAAGCGAAGTGGTACGGAAGTTTTAACAAATAAGGATATACAAAGGTTAAAAGTTCAGAGACAGAACCAACGTTTGAAACAGGTTTAGTAAACACAGGTACATTTGAATTAGGTAATGTAATTGTAAATTCCAAGTTAAAGCTATCAATTAGATTAAAACCATACTGAACATTATAAGTAACACCTAACTCTACAAGTTTTTGAATAACCTCTTCGTAAGAGAGTGCGTCATTATTTTCTAATGAAGTTACATAAGTGTTTACTGAGTTTTCCCAAATAGAGGTATAACGTTCAAGATTATGTAAAAGGTCTTGTTTAGTAGACTTTTCAAGTCTTGAAGGTAAAATACCTCTCACATAAGGAGTAGCTGTAATCTTAGATAAAGCAAGGTAAATAGGATAGATCTCTTGAAGCTCTGAAGTTACAAAATTCAATTTTCCTTGCAACGCATCATTGTTAGATAATACCATTAGTTTAGTCATAGTAGTTTCCTTTCAAATTAAATAAAATCATTGAATTAGAGGTGTTTCGCAAGCTCAAGATACCGCTCAAAAGCTGTTTCTAGGTCAAGAGCGTCTGCTAGTTTCAAACTAACAACACCTCGGTCTAGTTCGTAAAGCAAACCTTTTTCGTAAAGGTCTAAGACCTTTTTAGTTGAAACATAAGGCTCAGGGTCGTAAACTTCAACTAAGTAAAGACCTGTTTCCTCAAAAAAGACCAAATCATAACGATTACTTGCCTTAAAGCGGAAAGAATCATCCCTTGCTTCTTTTAGCTCTAAATCATAATCAATCATAGCCTTATAAGTAATCTCTTCAAATGCTAGAGCAACCTTCTCACTTGTGAAGGAGTGATTGCCGTAAACCGTTTCCGTTACATAACTAGTGCTTTGTTTCACCATTTCAATCCCCTTTCTACTCAGTAACCAACGTAATAGGCACAGTTACTTTATCTTTGTCTTTCTCATTAAGTTCTAACAAGCGAGCTTTCAAATCATCTAAAGCACTTTGTAAATCACTTGAACGCACCCCTTCTTTACTTACAGTTAAAGTCAAACTCTCTACGTCCTTAAAGCAAATATCAGTTTTAACATCTGTAAAGTTTGCTGAAGATACCTCAACATCATCTTCACAAAACCATTCAACCAAGTTTTTAAGCTTAACAGTATATCGGTCAATAACTTTGTCATAAGAAATAACTAAATCAGTATCAATAACTGGGAAACCACCTAAATCATAATAAAACATCGAAATTTCAGCACCGAAAGTACCTTTGAAGTATGGAGGTAGTTCTATTTTTGATTTTAAGTTTAATTTACAAAGAAACTGCAACAAATCTAATTGTTGCTCAACTAAATTAAGTTGAGCTAAAAGGTCTCCAACAGTTTCTACAACGTCAAAAGTGTGCAAGAGAGAAAAACTTTTATCTTGACTTCGTTGGTAAAAGAAAGCTAACTGCTTGTAAGCACTCAGTTTCTCCCCTTTATAAACAAACTCAACATTATCAGACACACGAGCGACAAACAAAGGGATACCACGATTGCTGAGTAAATCATTTATATAAGCGAGTTTACTTTGGAATTGAACATCTCCAAACAACAAATCACCTTTCTCTGCTGCTTTCAATTGCTCTTCCAAAGGTTTAATTTTGTGAGAAAAATCTAAACAAGCGTCAAATTCCTCTCTTCTCAACTGTTCTAGTTCTTTTCTTAGTTCTTCTGTTGTTTTCATAATAACGTCCTCTTTAAATCTTATAACCAAGTGCTTCCATATTGTCTTTAACTTTGTTTTTCAAGCCTATGAGTATAGAGTGGGTAAACTCACTCAAAGGAACAGTATCTTCAACGTAATACTTAAAATGAATAACACTACCTAACCCTTCGGAGTAAACACTTAAAAGACCCTCCTTAAGATTAAAATCGTGTGAACTAAATCTACGATGGTTGTGATAATAAGCAACTTTAATCTTCACTTCTTCTGTATCGAGTAATTCTAAGGTTACATTGAACTTTTTATCATAAACAAAGGAAAGCTCTAAGTCAGTAGAACCCTCAAATTCTCCATGTGTAATCTCTGATGTAAAAGTTTTTAAAACTTTGTACAAAGGAATAAGTTTGGTTTGATTAGATACCCAATCACTTTTTGTACAATTGAAACGAGATTTAAACAAAGGAATTTTTAAAAATCCCGTGTACATGTACAAGTGGTTATCTTCCCTACTCAAACAGACTTCAAAGTCGACCCCATTGTTTTTTAGCAACTGGTTAAATCTTTGTGTACTAGGAGTTTGTGAGTTTTCATCATAAAAAACTTTCTTCAAGGTTGTGTAGTCTAACTCTTCTGTTAGCATCTCTTTTCCTTTCATTTCCGTGAATTTAATCAAATCGAGGCTCCAAAGCTTCATAAAACAAAGCAAGTTTCTCCTCTAAATCCTTTGCTACTCCGCCCAACTCACTAAACTTTCTAAAGGATTGTTTTACAGACAACTTCTGCTCAAAGTTACCAAGGTAATCTTCCTCACGAATATATTGAGAATTTGCAAGAGTTTCAAGGGATACCCCTCCGCCTAAGAAAAAGATAGTTGAGTATTCTGAATCAAAGGTTAAACGTTTACTCATCTTTAATTTATAGGGTCTGTTCATAGTTAAAACACAATCGTAGTCGTGTAAACCGTCTAAACTAAAATAGAGTTTACTAAGTGCATTATCGTAAGAGTTAAACTCAACCTGAAAGGAATTAACTACTAACTTAGACTTTATTTTAATTAAAAAGTCTACTACCTTTAGAGCTTTTTCGAGCCAAGTTTGAATATTTTCTATGGTAATCTCCTGATTATATCCTTCAACCAAACCATAGAAAATACGTTTGTCCTTAAGATCAAGAACTTTGAAACAAGCTAAACCCTCTTTAGAACTATTATCATGTACTAAGAAAATCCAATTCTGTCTGTAGTTAAAACTTAAAGCTAAACCTAACTCAGACGTTACCAACTTTTCTTGTAATCTTTGAATTAAAGGAGTCAAATTCTCATTTTTAAATAAACTCTCAGACTTCTCTTTACTTAAAGACTCTTGTGCTTTTACTAATTGTCGTTCTGCTTTTAAAGAATTTAATTTATCTTCTAAGTCTTTAATTTCTTTATCTAATTGTGCTGAATTTGTCATAATCAGCTCCTTCTTCATTTTATATCAGTATTATATCAAAAACAAAACAAAAAGTCAAGGTTTTACCTTGACTTAATTTAATAAGGTACCACTAATTCATGTAGTTCTCTAACAGTTCCAAGTCTTAACTTCATAAGTAATCTCTACAAGTAACAAAGCAATCACTAAGACTAAAGAAGCACCAACCCAAGTTTCCAGATAGAACCGAACATGAGTGTTCGTTACAAAATACCAAGCTAAAAGAAACGCAATAGTTTGAATAAGTGCTAAAGTGCGAATTACTTGAACTCTTCTTCCAAAGTTCAAGTCTTTGTAAAGTTGGAATAATTCAACCATGCGATAACTCTCCTTTCTCTAATCTACTTCTACATCATTGGAGCCACAATTTGAGCAAGTGACATCTTCTATAGTATCTCCTACAAACAAAGATACAAGACCTCTATACCCACAATCATAACACTCCACATAAACGTAACCATCCATCACAATTACCTCCTTTTTAACTAACTTACCGCAAATAAAGAAACAAAATAACTGCACTAGAACTAAGATAATGCCCTAACGCAATATAGAATAATATCTCAGAAACCACCAAATATACGGAAGCTCCTAAAAAGAAGGATACCCCTAGAGCTGGAAATAAAATTAGTGAAGTTATAGTTAAGTAAATAAAATAACTTTTACAACGTTCTTGATTTTCCTCTGAAAAAGGCTTTAGACTCCACTCAAGGTAGTAGTTCGTTTGAAAAATATTCAATACAATAAATAATACAAATAAACCACTCACAATCAAACTTTTTACAAAATCTGAACCAAGCACCTCATGAAGTTGCAACTTCCCTAAATAAACTGTAAAAGCAAATAAACCGAGATAAACTAAAGGATAACTTGTTAACAGTAATTTCTTTTTTATCATAACACCCTTCATAACTTTCTTTTATTCTACAGTTTAATTATATCAAAATAAAATAAAAAAGTCAAGCAAATTAGTGCTTGAAATTATAATTTACGACAAGAACTTACTAATGTAGAAGGCACTAGCAAAGTATAAAAGACTGAAAAACTCATAAATAAGTAACAGGATACCGTAAAACCAAGCCAAATAGGTACCAGATTTACTAAATTTAACCAAGTTAGTGAAAAAACTATTAAACTTAATAAAATCAAGATAAATAAACAAACTATAGAAACCCTAGTACCATAAATTAAGAACGACTGAAAACGAGTTTGTAACATACCAAAACCTCTTAAATAAAGTAGTTTAAGTATATCACAAACTTCTAAATGTTACAACATTTTAAACTGAATAAACTATTTAGATGTAGCTTGAAATAATCCATCTTCTACTAATAAACCTAGAGAAAGAGCAGATAACCAAGCAAAACCTAAAGGAATTAAAACAAAGTCCGTTACAAGAAATTGAATAGATTGATATGCTTCTGAGTTTATCGAATAAACTAAGAACCCTACTAAAAGACTCAGTAAAGCAACGCATATATTCACTATAAAAAGTCTTTCAAACCAAACTAATAAGCGATTTCGCCACTTTTTTGATACCACTGCTGTACCTGTTTTCTTTCTAGTTTACCTTATGTAAACGATAAGCTACTAAATTTAAAAATAGTCGGAAAAGCCAAACTAAACCTGTTGTTGCAACAAGAGCAATCAATAAGTTTACCAAAAAGGATGCTAAAGTTAAAACCCCAAAAACACTAAAACAACCTGTCAAAATAGCTAAAGATACCGTAAACATCGCTAACGAACTTAACGTAACTTCTACTACTTCTAAAAACTGATTCATGAGATAACCTCAACTTCTTTCATTTTTTCTTTAATTATATCAAAATTAAGTTAAAAAGTCAATATAAAAAGAGCATGTAATTGCTCTTTCTCTAATCTTTATTAGTTTGAAGAAATATCAGACCAACGTAAAACATTTTTGTTGTAAGGACTTACTGAACTATATTGGATAAACAATATTATAAGTAGCATCGCAATCGCTAAACTACCGAAAAAAGTAAAAGCTGGAACAAATCCTTTAGTCGTTAAGTAAGTAAGTATTAAGTTGAGACCAATTTACCAAGGAATCTGCTGATTTTAAAAATGGATTTTCTACGGATGGGTCATAAGAATCTTTTAGGAACAAAAGAGTAATCCAATGAACCAACGGACTTACTGCCAAAGCAATAGGTAATGAAACTAATAATGCCCAATATTCCAAATGTTGTAGGCGCTTATAAGCTTTAGATTTTTCTTTAGCACAAGTTAAGTACAATCGACCTTTTAACTTGAAATATTTGCAATAAACGTAAGGACTTTCAAGTTTACCCATAATGATACCCAAATAATCGTATTCCATAGTTTTAACATCTGTCACATCAACTGTGAAATCAACCGTATCAAGCTCTTTTGCTTTATCAACTTCAGGTTTAATTAAAGCAGTTAATAAGTCTAACTTTTGTCGTTCTTCTTTTAGAACCGTATCATCAGTTAGAACCTTGTTGTACTTAGCAAGTAATTCAGCGTAAGAACGCTTCTTAAATAATTTCATTTAACTAACTCTCCTTTTCATACTTCTGAATAAATTTAGTTTAGCACAAAATAGTTGGTTTGTCAATGTTTTCAATCTTATCAAAATGAAGAACTTGCACTAAAGAACAACCGAACTTAGTTTGTCTAATTTTACGCACATAGAAATCAATGCAAACTAAACTAATTAAACAACTTACATAGAAATTTATTGCTACTAAAAAAGAAATGATAACTTGAAACACCCAAGTTAAGGAATCAAACAGGTAGTTACTAGATAAATAATATAAAACAAGACAAATAGGAATAAAACCAAATAATAAAGCTAACAAATACCCTACTAGAAACAAAACCAACTGCACTTGATACCACAAATAGTCTTTAGGTTTAAAATTATAAAGAACTAAATCATGACCTAACTCTGTCTCTACCCATTTATAATAAGTGTAGTTACAATAATTGTGTTCCAAAACTTCAGGGAGCAAAGCTAAATCAAAAGGATCCGTATCAGATACATGGATTGTCTGTCTAACTCTGTACAAAGCAAAATAGGGAGGGTTATAATTTTTAAAATTCTCACCCATCACTTCCATCACTTTAGCCTTTACTTGCTTAGAGATAGGAGAACTCAATAATTTCTTAGGTAGAAAAGCATATAAATCTCCAAAGTAATCACGTAAAAACTCAATCATCTATAGTTACCTCATCAAATCTAATAGTGTGTTGAAATTCTTTAGCGACCTTAAATTGTTCGAAAATAACCCCTGAAAGTACATTAGAGCTAGAAATACCAAAGAACCCTACTAAAAAGTTTAAAAGAATAGAAAAAATAAAAGATGAGGAATAATGTGAAGTCAACAACTCAATACTTGGATGTGCAACTAAATAAAGCGGATAAACCATCACACTAGCAACCACAATCCATAATACAATCCGTAAAACTATAGCTAAATAAAGCCGAGAAATCGATTCTGGACGACTTTTATAAAGTGTAAGGTAAAATATATCATCTTCACTTTCTAATCGAGTATACGCAATTTTAGAGCCATATTTTACAAATACTAAAGAGAGCAATGTATAGTCAAACTTCGATAAATTCGAAATTGGGAAAGTTAAGTTCTCTAAATTGTTTTTCTCCATAAGTTTTAAATAAGGACTTAAAGTCTCAAACATTGTGACTAGATTCTCTTCTTGTTTCTTAGCTTCGTCCTGTTTCTTACGTTTCGCAATTTCTTTCAGTTGTTGATGCTCATCCCTAAATAAAAAACTAAACAAATACATAACAAAATACCTAATCCTGAGAAGGAAGTTCATCAAATCGTATCGTATTCTTAAATTCTTTAAACAAATCAGTCCACCTAAAACTTATTGTAGATAACAAACTAGCAACAGAAACAACAACAGATACCGCTAGAGCATAAATTACAAAGTGAAGTAAGAAACTTAAAGAAATAAAAGATAACCCTAAGTCTATTACATAGTTTGCAAGTAAGAAAGTAGGATAAGCTAAAATTAAACAATAGAAAAACCACAGACAAGCTAATAAAATATTAGCCACTAGAAAGCGAGAATGAGCTTCTGAGTGATTTTTGTAAAGAGTTAGGGTATATTTACCTTCTTCTTTTTCTAAACGAGTATGAGTGATTTTAGAGCCTAATTTTGAAAAGACTGCAGGTAACAAATCGTAATCGAACTTAACCTTAGACTCAATCGGAATAGATACCTCCGTCGACCCTCCATCTTTCTCAAAAGAAGATAGATAGGGTTCCAAAAATTCAACCATATAACCTACAGTTGTCTTTTTGTACTCAATTTCAGATATTCTGCGAGCTTCCTCCATGTGCTCATAACGAGCACTTTCTTTGCCTAACAAATACCCTAATAAAAACATAATAAATTCTCCACTTTAACTTAAATCAAATTCAATAAACAAATTAAATTCGTTCTTTCTACTGTGAGGTGTCAACCACAAACCCTTAACCTTATAAGGTTCTTCAATGCGCTCAATAGAACGCATAAGACCGTGCAGTTCTTTCAGGTTGTCAATGTAGTAATGAGGACTGATACCATAATTGTAAGTCTCAACTCTCCCATATTGGCGCAATTTAGAGCGAGATACCCCACCTGTGCCTTTCAATAAATTGTAAAATCGCAATCTGTTCCCAATATTAGACGAGAACCAAATTTTTGTTGAACTCATTTTAGTCTCCCTTATTCAATTTCTTTAACGTAACGTTTCGCAGATAAATCTAATTTTTCAATAGCTCTTACTACTAAATCATTTAATAGAGCTTTCCTATTACTTATATATCGTGTAAGCTTGGAATGGACATTTGAAAAAGCACCACCTTTTATCTTTAAAGGAGTACCATCTGGTAACTCTAGTTGAATGTTTGGACTAGAAAGTAAAGTAGCACTTACACGTCCTGTAACAAGGTCAGACCCTACTTCAAAATTAAACTTACCTTCAATTTCATAAAAGTCAGTACCTTTAGTAGCAAACAAAGCAACCAATTCATAGTTGGACTTAGTATAGTCCAAAAGGTTTGCGTTCCAATGTACTTTCTTACAAACTGCAAAACTCTCAAGAAATCTATAAGAAGTTACACAACCCAAGTAAAACTCTAACCACAACTCAAAATCAGCTAACTTACCCAACTCAAAGACGTTATAAACTCTATGTCCTGCGAAATCTGGGAAAATAGAGTCTTCAAGTTTCCAATGGTTTGAGTAACCCCCTAAATTGGATACCTCTAAACGAAAGTGTTGAGCTGCAAATAAAGGTGCATATTTTTCAAGTAGTTCTTGTTCTTTTTGAGTTAAAATAGTTGGGTTCATACTAAACACCCCCTCTATCAAAACAGAGTTTCAAAGCAAATTCAGCTAATTCATCTGTTGAAATCTCTCGAACAGAACTACCATAACTATCTTCATTTTCCAGTGCAGAACGAAGTGCTGCAAAAGCTAAAAGTCGGTCTCGCTTATTCATCAAGTCTTCTACAGACAAGAAAAGCTCTCCATCAAAGTCAAAAGAGTCTTCATCTGCTTGGTGGATACCGCTAGGTAATTCAAAGTTACCTAATGTAGTTTGAACCAAATTATCTTCAATTTTTGCTACATAACCGACCTCAAAATAATTGTCTGGGTAGATAGACCGAGGACGAGACTTATTCTCATAATGGTCTACATAAATTTCTTGACCTAATGTAAATTGGTCTTTTGTTAAGTGTTGTTCTAACATAACTGTTCTTTCTATTTATTATCTAAATAAGAGTTCAAACCTAAATTCAGTTGAGTCACCTTCTCAATTTCCTCCCATTTGTTTTCAAACGTATCTTTGTACTCATCAGAAGGTGGTTGAGTTTTCGAATACGACACTATAGCTAACAATTCTTCTAAGATCAATTTAGCTAACTTCATAGGGCTTGTAGGTTGTTCAAAACCATCTTCATATACAATAGTCTTTACAATCTCACCTTTATCGGTCATGTGAAACTTATGTTCTAACAAGACTTTACCTAAAGGGTCTACAATAGCGTAAACTCCAAAATATTCCTCACTTAAAGCCAAGTAATTCAACAAAGTTTGAATATCTGAACTTACAATCTGTACTTCTTTTAATAATTGTTTTGTGCGCACCTTTTACCTCTGTTAGTTTGTGACAACAGGAACCAAGTTCCATACAAAAATAAAATCCAAATCAGTTTCGTGGTCTAAATAGTCCGACTGTCTCTTATATTTTCCAATATAATTCCCCCACTTAGACCAACGGAAACCACCATAATTGCTTACATCATGATTGTTCCAAATAGGAGACATTAACAAAACATAACCAAATTTAGTAGAAACTTTACAATAGTCAAGAGTACGAGCTAAGTGTTTACCTAACCAATATAAGGTAGCACCACTTACCGAATTGCCTGTAAAGTAAACTTCTAAAGCTTTTTCTAAATAAACTTTGACCTGTGTAGCATTATCAGATACCCCAAAGAAGTTGCTTGTACCCTTCGTTTCTCTACGAGAAAGAACCTGTGATGTTGTTAAAGGCTCAATATCTTGTTTACCATTTAAGTGAGTTAAATAAATTCCTTTAGTATCTAAGTCTCTGCTATCTTCCTCAATAATTGTTGTTTGTTGAGTTTCTAAAGACTCAGAAAACCAAGGAAACTCTTGATTATAAACAATCTGAGAGTGAGTTTCCTTCAAAATAGGTTGCCAAGATTGAAACCTTAATGAATCATCATTTTTCACACCCAGTAAACGAGGGTCTTCTTCTTGCATCTCTTTCCAAAGAAACTCACGCAAATCTAACTCAGCTTGATTATATTTCAACTCAGTATAAGGAATTGTTGGAAGAGTTGGTTGATGCCCCTTACCTGTTACTGTTAAACTATAAGGTTTAGTTGTAATCACTTCCTGCAAATAATCAAATAATTGCTTAGAAATCTCCACAACTTGAACCCTTGACTCCCCTAACGGAAGAGATAAATTAAGACCCTCCAAAAAAGTATACACCTCTTCTTCTGTCTCACAAAGAGAGTTTACATAATATTCATCTGAGTCCTCTAGCCAAGCTGCGTAATAAGGTTTAATTGAAGTCATAAACCCTTACCTCCTAGTCTATTGAACCGTCCAATGGAGGATACCACTGAGTTGTTGCTACAACCTCTTCCCATTTATTTTCAAATGTATCTTGACATTTTGCTGAAGGTGGTTGTGTTTTAGTGTACTTAACTAGTTCAATTAATTCTGCAAATGGACTATCCTTCAGTTTAGTTGGACTTGTTCGTTGTCTACGACCATCCTCATAAACTAAAGTTCGAACAAGACGACCTTGACTATCCATATAAACCAAGTGTTTCCAAAGAACTCTGTTTGAAGACTTATCAACTACCTCAAAATCAAGTATGTGGTCTTCACTCAATGCCAAATAAGTTAATAAGGTTGAAATATCCGAACCGAGTTCTTGCATTTCTTGTATCAGTTGGTTTGTACTCATCAAACCCCTCCCACTAAAAACTTAATTTCTTCCCACTTAGTTGCACAAATTCCTCTGTACCTCAAAGGGGTTTGGTGTTTACTATGCTCAATAGCTTTTTCTAAATCAGCTAAAGTAACTTCCATAGGAAAACCTTTAGATTGCTCAAAACTTTCAAAAGATACCGATTTTCGTAGCTGACCATCTACGGTTGCATAAATATCAACTTCCAAAAGAGAACCATCTGAAGTAGTATATAGGTATTGAACCGTATTTGAAGGACTCTGTTGTAAATAATGACTTAGAATTACAAAATCACCATAATCTTCTTGGTCTTTCAACTGTTCCAAATCAATTAGAATTAAAGTTTCACTCTTCATAGTTAAACCTCCTTACAATCTAAAGCTTTTTGAAACTCTTCACTTGTATGTTGAGTTCCACCTTTGTTAATTAAAATGTAATAGTCAATCAAATCATTCCACTCTTCAATATAAGAATGAATAACGCTAATAGGATACCGCTTGATCTTTAACCATTCTTGAAATGATAAATCAGCTACATAAAACTCTTTACCTTCAACTGTAATTGGGAACTTTCCAGTGAGAAAGTCTAAAATAGCCATAAACCGTTGTTGACCGTCAAACAAAACATAATCCATCTTAGCTCATTTTTCTTTCTCATCAAACCACCAAGTGTTGAGATAGAAAGAACCAATCGGCAAGCCATTGAGCATAGATAAAATCAACTGTTCTTTCTGCTCTTGTGTCCAAACTAAACCACGCTGAAACTCTGGGAACCAAGAACCGTTAGGATGTTCCTCACAGTAAGTTGTGTAGATATTGTACAAGCTTTCAAAACTGGAGGAATACGTATCACACCGAACCATTTTAATATCGAGACCTTTGTTTTCTTTGTCAGGCTTGTATTTTCGTAAATCCATTATAGCATCATACCTTTTTAACAATTGAATTCTCTAACTCTTTTTTAAACATAAAGTAGAAGCACTTGCCGTAAGCTACCTGCTCCTTCACTGCTCTTACAAAAGCCAATTGGCGCTCCTGTGAAGTCAAATCTTTCAAGTGGTTTGTTTCGTTCAGTTTTACATTTAAAATTCTCGTAATGTAATTTCTTTGAAATTGGGAAAGCTCAAACCAATTAAAGATACCCAATTCACGCATAAAAACTGTGCGGATATCGTGGTACAAAGCTTTTCGGTTCCGTTGTCCATTTTCGAAAATCCTATGTGGGTAACTTTTAGAATCGTGTATTTTAAACCCTTGATAATCACCACGTCTTACTTTCTGTTCCAGTTGATTAAAATTCGACAATATTGATTTCATAAACTTAATTCCTTTTCCTTTTAGTTTTCTTTATTATATCAGAATACCTTAAATAAGTCAAATAAAAAGAGAAAACACCTTCTCTTTTACTCTTAGTCTTCTACAAGGTCTAACAATCTTTGTTCAGCACCTCTTAAACTATCCGTCAACTGTGTAAATGTTGTCTGTATAGTAAACTTAACCTCAGACTCAAATACAGAAGAAGCCTTATCTTTACCAACTATCTCTACAGTTTTTATTCTTACTCTACGATCCCAACTAACTAAATTAGATAAGTCTTTAGTTGACTTCAATGTTACTTGTACTACTATCTGATCATCTTTCAACAAGCTTAATCTATATTGAAAAGGTAATATCTCTAAATTAAAATTAGCAACAGAATTTACTAGAAAGGGTTGATTTTGTAGAACTAACTTCGCATAAGTCTCTGTACCAAAGTATCTCATTAAAGGATAGTACAAAGGAATGAAGCGCTCTTGATAGCTTAACCAATCTAAAGCTTCAGCTTCTGTGAAAACTTCCAAAACCGCAAGTAATGAAGTATAATCAGAAAACTTTTCAATCAAGACAAGATACCCATCTTCACTAAGCTTAACTGAAAAAGCATCTAAACCTTGAACTTGTAGTTTACTATTTAATTCTATTATTCGTTTTGCAATTCTTAAGGTTACTCTATTTTTCGTATCTCTCATAATTTACCTTACTTTCGATTCTTTTCAACAGACAACAAACGCTCTTCTGCCAACCTCAGTGAAGAAATGAACTTATCAAACGTAGTTTCAAACTTCATTGTGATAGTTGTGTGGAATAAAGGCGCTTTATTTTTAACGACTGGGAATTGAAAAGTCATAAGTTCCAAACCATCCTCATGATTTTCCACTTCTGACAAACCCTTGCTAGAGTTCAAAATAACGGCTACTGCTAATTTTTCATTTCTAAAAAACTTCAATCGGCACTGAAAAGCACCGTTACCTAAGTTAAAAGCTGACCGCTTATCAATAAGGTATACAATACTTTCTCTAACACTTTAGGGATTGTCAATTATTTCACCTCAGCATAAAATTGGTCTTTTAATGCTTTTGCTACACTCGCAACCATTGGAACACAAATACTATTTCCTATTCTTTCATATAGGTTTGTATCCTTACCCTCCTTTATAAAATCTTTAGGGAAGCCCATAAACGAGTAACACTCATTCATTGTTAATTTTCTGACAACACCTTTATCTAGTATCCAATATCTTCCACTTTTTTCTTGGGCAACTAATGTAGGATGCATTCCTTTAGAAGAATAAATTCTATTAGGCTGTTTATGGACTCTTGATAGATGCAAGGTCCCCTCTCTAACTCCAACCGTTCGAGTCTTTTTATTTCTGTAACCTACAAAAATCAAACCTGATTTTTCTTGTAGTTTAACAAATTTACTGTCAATTAGTGTATATTCTGACGGTGCTAATATTTCGAAATTTCCTTCTGATTCTAAAAATTCTTCCATACTTTGTACATAAGTCTTATTTACGTTATCAAAATCAAAGACTCTACCATCACTACTGCCAACTAAGATTATTCTTTCTCTATTTTGAGGAACCCCAAAATCTTTTGCATTTAAAACCTTATATGATACAGAATATCCTAAATCATTAAGTTCTCTTAACATCACACAGAGAGTATTACCTTTGTCATGCGTTTCTAAGTTTTTAACGTTTTCTAATATAAAATAAGGAGGTTTCTTTTCACTTAATACTCTACAAATATCAAAAAATAATGTCCCTCTAGTTTCATCCTTAAAACCCCTTTGCTTCCCACTTATAGAAAATGACTGACAAGGAAACCCCGCACATAATATATCAAAATCTGGAATCATTGAGGGATCTAAGGTAGTAATATCACATTTTGAGTTTTCATGAAAATTTGCTTCATACATAGCAATAGCATGTTCATCTATTTCAGAACTAAAAACACACTTTGCTCCAATAGATTCAAGACCCAACCTGAACCCTCCAATACCCGCAAATAAATCAATAAATCTTATATCTTTCATTAAGTATCCCTTACATTATTTATTTTATTAATATTTGAATAAAATTACACCCCTCCATAGTAAGAAATCAGGGGTTTATACAACTAAACTTGAGTTTCTTGGGTTTTCAACCACTTAAGTATTTCTATTAAAATAGAATCTACAATAAAGTCAACCAATTGATTTAAGGTGTCTATTTTATACAAGATTTAAACTACTTCATCTTCGAAGTCAAAATCAAAACAAAGTTGAGGGACACCAATATCATTTGATTCTTGGTTTAGTTGCGCTACTCTCTCTTCAATTCTTCTTCGTTCAGTTAAACTCACCAATAAAACATCCCCTCATCAGGTTCTCTCATAGGTGTACCAGTCCTTACAAATTTATAAGTGTCATCCAAGTCAACAATCGCATCATTAAAAATGGGAATGCTCTTATTAGGTTGAACGTAACCAAAATCTTTATTTTGCGCTTGTATTTCTACATTCTGACGTTTAAGATACTTATCTTGTGGTTCACTACGATTCCGAGCACACACACTTGTTAGATGCTTATGACGAATAACCTCTTCAAAATCACAATCAGAAAAACCCCAAGATAACCCTGCGTCAACTACTAAGGAATATAATTCAACTTTCTTTCGAAATCGTCTTTCTTCTGAAATCATATCAACCCCCAACTTCCTCATAAACCAACTCTTCATATTTGATAATATAGGAAACTTTAGACCAAACTCGCTTATCATAAAAAGTAATAGGAATGAAAGAGTACAAATCACCTACTAAGTATTGGTATAACGATTTTAAAGCATCTTCTTTTACAGAGTTATCCAATCCACTTGGATCAGAACAAAGAAAACTACCTACAGTTATATCATCAACGCTCAAATCTGCAAACTCAAACTCTGAACGCATAAAACTGATACCGAAGTCAACAACTGCTGACAAGTGTTCACTTTCGATTGTTTGTAGCAAGTTCAATTTAAACTCTGAAGTTTTATCTTTGGCAAGGGAATACGGTTCCCGATAAATCTCAATTCTATGTAACATAATCAGTCTCCTACTTCAAGCAAACCTTCACTAAGCATAAACGGTAAAGGTGCTTGTTTTAATTTTTCTTTTGGAACACACTCAGATAAAGCAGACTCCGATGCACGAGCCATATCTATCAACCAAAAATCAGAGCCGTTTTGCATAACATCAACAGACCACTGACCCTTCAATTTACAGTTTTTGAGCAGTTTTGAAACTTCAGATACCACTAAGTCTTTATTCTCTTCATAGCGCTTCATCAAAGTTTCTTCATGGTTGATGTAGTTGATATAATCGTGGTTCTTTTGTATAGGAGCCGAAACTCCAATATCAAGGAAGTTCTCTTTCATAACTTCTGGGTGCCAATATGGAGAAATACCAATTACTTCTTCTGTATCAAAATCTACAAAAACTCTATATTCTGTGTGCAAAGGCAAACCGTTATAAATTGTGGGATTGTCTTCTTTATCATCAATAAACTCTCTGACAACCCACTCATTGTTTGAGGAAACCCCATAAATAACCTTATTGTTTAAAGGCGAAGCCATTTGATTGGCTTGACTTTGAATGTACCACAAGTAAGAACCTAGCTCTGAAACTTCTTGACCTTTGGTAACTTTGGCGTTTCTAAAGTCAAATTTAGATGAGAACGTACCTGTTTTAATAAAATAATCTTTCTCTAAGTCTAAATCGAAAACTCTACAAGCAAATCGGTTAATAATCTCTAAAGACAAAGGACTCAACTCTCTAAAGTCATAAACACGTGTACTTTGTAATAAAGCTAATGGAACTTTTATAATACGAGTCCTTGGAATTTTAAAGAATTGTGTTTTATCAACCACTTCTTTAATCGCAAAGAGCCAATTCGACATAGTATTTGGGTCGTGATTTAATAACTCATATACAAAAGGGTCTAAATCTAAAATGTCCAACCCTTGTCTAAACAAGTCATAGAAAAGCTTGTTCCCAGTCTTTACATACGAGTTGTATTGACTTAGAAGAGCTTTAGAACTTGACTCTGGTATATCTGTCTTACACATATACCCACTAAACTGAACACCTTGCTCTTTCAACGAAAGCAAAGCTTTCGCATCTGCTAGATACCGCACTGGTTTAGGAGAAGGTAAAACCTCTCCTTTTGTAGAATCCCAAACAACTGTTTGAGACACCAACTCTTCAACTATCTGCTCAACTAGAACTTCTGCACTCTCAGACAAAGAAACAAACTTATCTGATTTATCAATCACTTTTGCAGCATTTTGTTGAAACAAATTCAAGTTCTCTGTATCAATCTCAAACTGAGTATAAATGTTTTCAAATTCTCTTTGTCGATCTGGGTTATCTTTAAGGAGTAACGCAATATTTTGTAATTCCTTTTCCGTGTAGTTCCGAGAAAGAGACAAATCAAAGGAAGGTTCCCCCTTGACTAAATTTCTTAATTTTTCAAACATACAATCTCCTAAAATATTTCCAAATTAAAACCGAGGACGAAACTCAAAGGTGTGATACCCTTTTCGTATGTTCCGAAGATGTAAATCCAATTCTTCCAAGGTTTTAAAGTAGTTGGTACGCTTAACTTCCCCAATTTTATCGCTTTTACGCAAGATTTCGATAACTTTAAAAACATAAACATTGTAATTAGAGTCTCTTGAAATAATGCGTATATGATGAGTATTAAACCCTCGTCTTAAAGTGAAATCTGAAAGAGAACCATGACTTTCAAAGTCTGGTTCATCAAAGATTTCTTGGACTAACTTTGCAACAGTCAATCTACTCTACCTCCGTTGAATAACAACAAGAAATTCTGCAAACGCTTAAATGACTTAAATCTGCGAATTTTTGAGATAGTTCCACCTAACTCTCTCGATTCATAAGTTTCCACTACTTTAACCATACCGTCAATCAAAGTTAATGTCACTACAGACGTCCCTTTATCTCGGTTAATAACTACCTCTAAAGTAGCACCCTCTTGCGTAAACTTAGTATAGTTAAGCTCAGATTGTATAAATGACTTAATTTCTTCTAAATTCATAAGTACCTATCTTTCTAATTCTTAGGCGAAAAATAACCAATAGGAAATCCTTCAATAATTCCGTTTGAGTTGTAGTTCAAATGAATCGCTGAAACACCAGAGTATTCAACTTGAACAGAAACCTCAGTCGGAGCAATCTCTTGATATTCAATCTTTTCACCTACCCAATTCAAAAAGCTAGAAGAGTAAGTCGAAACTTCAACTGTGTAACCCTCCAAAACCAAACCAAGCAAAGATTTATAAATGATACCCAAATGCTCTGGGTAGAAATAAGCTTCTGGTTTAGGAAAATTGACTTCTCTACGATTAGATAAAGCAATCTGTTTGACTGCACTCTAATATCTATCTAAGTTTTCACTAGAGGTTGCACTTACAGATAAACCACCTAAATCAACTAAAGACTTACCTTTCAGCTTAGTCTTTTGACTAATTTCTGAGTAAATGATGAGCATAAAATTTACCTCACAAATCTAAATCAACTGGCGCGCTAGGTTCAAAATAACCAACTGGCCAATTTCGGATACAACCTCGCTCATCAAAGCGCAATTCTCGTCTTCCACCATCTACAAGTTCAAATTGAATGCGAACTTGGTCATCTAAAACTGAACCTCGTAAAATGCTTTCTCCAACTAAGTTAATTAGAGTGCTATCATAAACAGAAAAGTCGATTGTGACTGCACGTTCCATAATTAGATACCGCAAGTATTCATACACTTCTCTGAGGTGTGTTGGGTGGAAATAGCTTGTCATATTAGGGAAATTGACTACTTTACCTCCAAATTCACCACTCTCAATAAGAGGTTTAATTTGAGTTGTAAACAACTCTAAATTCTCCAAAGAAGACTTACGAGTTGAAAGTCCAAATAAATCAACGAGAGACTTACCACGTAGCTTAGGTTTCTTACTAAATTCTGATTTTATAATAAACATAACTTTACCTCTCCAACAAAACAGGAACTTCTAACTCACAACCATAACTTACTTCTAAAAAATAAACATAGTAATACCCTTTGGTCTTTATAAATCTACGCAAGTTTTCGTAATTAAACATTCCAACCACAACTTCCCCAGACCTCACAATTACTTGAGACTGATACAAGAAAATTAAATCAAATAAATGTTCTAAGGACTCATCCGTCAAATCATATCTTTCTTTTGTCACTTCTATTCTTCCTTTACAAATTTTCTTTTATTATATCAAAAATATATAATAAAGTCAAATTAAAACCCTCTAATAAACTCAAAAATTTAAAAATTAACTAATATAGCACTTACATCATCATGACGTTTAACTTCCTTGTTAGAAGTAGACTCCCAACTCCGTAATAAATTTAAAGCAGACTCTAATGAAATCGACTGTGTAAGAATTGAATCATAAGAGTATAAGCCGACTTCAAAACCACGTGCAAACCCATCAGAATAAAGTAAACAGCAATCTAATTGAGATATAGGTATCGAGCTAGTAAGCATCTCAGATTTGAAATAACCTTTAAATGAAGCCGTCCAAAATCCACCTTCAACATTCATACAAGCTCTATTCTCTGTCATTTGTTTTTGTACTGCAACCAAAGGATCAACACCATTAGCTATAGCACCCAATCTAACTTGTTTCGTTTTATCAGAATAGTAGTTCACACGTGTATCAGTTATAACTTCCGAAACCCCATCTAAACGCTTGAAAGCTAAACCACAATCTCCTAGAACATAGAAGTTCACAAAGTTATCTTCTAGTTCCATTGCACTCAACATAGAACAAGGTAAGTTTTCTGAACTCCTATTAGATAAAATCTCATTATTTTCAGACCACAGTTCATCTACTGAACGTTGGCAAACTTCAGCAAATTTACAAAGTGTATTATCCTCTACGAGTTTATTTATTAAAAGTTGTACAAACCACTCAGCTTGAGAATGATACCCCTTCATCGGTAGTTTAGTTATCGGACTTGAACCATCCAAGACACCTATAAATCTACTGTTTTCCCCTAAAATAAAACAATCTTCACCCCAAGACCCATTCGGAAAATCTAAAACTGTATCTACAATCTTCATACAACAACCAACCCTTCTATCAGCAAGTAAACTCAAAATGATTCAAAGCTCTTTTATTATATCAAAATTAAGCAGTACCATCAAGCATATGAAAGCACACAAAAAGAGAGCTTTAGCTCTCTTTTATAATTACCAAACAATAGTTTCCAACAAGTTTTACAATTCTTCCAACACTGGGTGTAATACTTAAACTCCTAAACTACAACTTAAAAAAGCTTAGAGAAATAAAATAAACCTTTACCACTTAATGCCTTGCACTACTCTGTTCTTTCCAACCTTCTGCTACAGAAGCACCTGCTTTCTTAGCTACTCTAGCAAACTTATTTAAGAAACCACCTACATGACTAGCACCTTGGAATCCAACACCAAGACCCGCACCAACAGCAGAAGCCATAGCTCTACCTGTACGACCTTGTGCCATATGCTCTCTCGCTTTTTGCCAACGTCTCTGACGGAAAGAACGACCTGCACTATTACCTCGACTAAAGACCTGTCTTCGTCTATCATAGCTAGATAAGAACGGTTGTTTTTCTGTAATCATCTCTTCAATTTCATCACGTTTGAAAGTAAAAGAACCTATTTGTAACTCCTGTAAAGTAGGATACCGCTTGAAAGCACTCTCTACAACCTCACTAGAAGTGCGCGATTTCATCTGATCAAACTCGCTATAAGCATACTCCATAGAGTCAAATGTAATTGAAGTTGGACTTAGGTAAGAGCCAATTGTCTCCCAAGAGAATAGTTCACCAAAACTTCGAGCGTTCCACAAGGAAACACTATATGGAGATACCGAAGGGCTTAGTTGAACTCCTACAATATCAGGCTCATATAACAAACCATTAAAGTACAATTGACGACCTACTACCTCAATCTTACGAACCCTGCTCCAATCTCCAAAGTAATTATAAATATCCTCTAACAAATACTCTTGCAAATCTTTGTCATCTTTTATCTCTAAACGACTTGCTTCTGCTTTATGAGAAGCAACACGACTCATAACTTTACGACCGTTTAAATCATCTACAAAGTCAACCTTTGAAGAACTTGGAGGTACAGAACCTTGTAAACCAAAAGCAGACTGCAATACACTCAATAAAGCATCTTCGGATACCCCAAATTGACTTGCCAATGTTGCAGCAACGTTTTGTGGAGGTATATTCTCAGACGGCTCAGAATGCTCTCTAGTCCATTTTTGAGGTTCACCCTCTAAGTTATCGACTGAGGAATTATTTTCTAATATAGGCTCTTCTGGAACTTCTGAAGAGGTGTCTGAGACGTCTTCTTCAACTTCTGCAAATTCTTTCTTAGCAAACTCAGGAGTCAACCCTTCAACATGTGTGGAAGAGCCTGAAGGAGAAACATCTGTCTCAGAAGTTTTTGCATGTTCTAACCTCTCTAACAATTCTTCAACCTGTGCATAAACAGTCTGTTTCTTACGAGACTGATAAACCTCTTGGTTCGTAAACGCTAAAATAATATCCTCACAAGAGAAATTCCATTCAGGGTTCAAATCAAGTAAGAACTCTAAGTAAGAACCGGGATACCCCAAACGCTCTACAACCATATCTGCAATCTCTCTTGCACGTACAAAAGAACGACTGATATCACTTGAACCTAGGGCTTTAAGATACCCTAGAACACCTACTCTTTCGTCCCACTCACTAGGATTATTCGGATTGCAGTTTCGAGACTTAATAGACTCTGCTTTACTTCCTAAGTTCTTTTCCATCTGTTCGATACACGAACCTTTAGAATCACCTAAAATCAAGTAAGGCTTAAAGTAAACCGCCCCACCCTCTCTTTGAGAGTTTACCGAACGAGCCAAATGACGATTCTGAGGAGACTCATCTCGAATAGTTGGATAGTCAACCCCACCAAAGTAAGCAAATCTACGAGAACTTGCAGTTAAATACCTGTTTGAATCAGACCCTTTTTGACTAGACCAATACTGGGAATCCTCAGTACCTTTATATCCAACCATAAAACCTGTGTCTAAATTTAACAAGCTGTATAACCAAGCATCCACGCTACCATTCTTATAATCACAAGCGCCTTTAAATGAAGAAGCATCATTCCCTTTATTTCTTGGTAATTTATCGAAACCACCTAAATTAAAGCTTTGACCTACAATATAAATACTAGAACGTAAACTCTCTTCATTTTGGAAACCTGCTTTCTTCAGCTTGTTCAACAGTTGCATACTTTCATCCATTTTATCATAGATATCTCTCAAGTAAGCACGATTACGGAAGTCATCTGACTTGCTTGCAATTGTGTTTTCAAATTTCCGAAGAGCTTGCTCCTTCATGATACCACCAAGGTAAGTTTTGGTATTGTCTTGCAATTCTTCTAATTCTTTATCAGATAAGATATTACTAAACCAACCACCACTCGAAGTTAATTTACTAGAGCCAAATAAATTAGACCAGTTGGTAACTTCATCGAAAATACCTAAAATACCTTCATCGCCACCTAGTTTATTATATAAACCAGTATCACTTGAACGAACAGTAGCACGTAATGAAACGATACCCATAACAAGAAGCATATGACGATAAAAAGCCATATCACCCCAAGAACCTGTATAACGTTTCTCTAAACTACTTACACCTGAGAACCACTTCGGAATAGACTTATCAAACCAACCCATAATTGTGGGGTTATTATCCCAATCTAATTGCTCTGTTATATCATTGGTTACAGGCATGGCAGACTTATTAAATACACCTGCTTGAATAAAGTAACCCTTCGGAATACCTTGAGAATCCGCACCGCCAAAGGCTATGTAGTAAGGAACCATCGTGTCCGGTTTACCGTCACCCCCAAAAACAGGACGACCGTTTGCAATCGATACCGCTAATCCATTGGAAATAGAAACCCCTTTACCAGAACGAGAACCAGCCCAGTAAACCAAAACTAGTTTTGCACCAGCATTTACCGCAGCTGTTAAATCATTAGAAGCCGTCAAAATACGACCGTCCAAACCTTTACCTAATAACTGATAACCATAGGTTAGCTTTTCACCTTTACGTTGCAACGATTCTAATGCTTTAAAAGCAAACAACGGCTCACTCTCTGCAATATCGGGATTTGCAATGTGAGAATAATGACTGACTACAACATCTTTAAACTCTTTTGTTAAAGGCTCTTCAAACTCTCCACCATAATCAAAAACTTCTGTATATAAGAAAGACTGTGGTGTAAAGTCACTCTCGCCTAAATACTTCACAGGTGCAGAAACAACCCACTCAGCAGAAGCCCACTTCTCGTCTTCCATCATCCCTACATGACTTTTTAAAACGGCAAAGGTTGAAAAAGAACCTTTAAACTTAGCTAAATATTCTTTAAAAACTTCATTATCCGCAGGAGTTATCGGACGTGTTGCGCCTTTACCAAAATAGGAAACCTCCTCAGTCCAAAAATAACCGTCACGATAAGTATCACAAACCAAAACTAAATATTCCCAAGCACGTTTTGTTAAGTAATCTTCTATTGCTTTTCGTTGCCCATCAGAACCTCTCCACTTCATGGGAACAGACGGAAAAACCAAATCATCTTTCTCTACAGTTACTTTACGACTTAATGCAAACTCTAACATTTTGTAAGGGTAATAAACAGGCTCTTCAGACTCCAAAATATCTTTCAGTTGAACTTGTCGAGAAGTGCTGACTTTAACCCCTTTCAAAGGAGAAAACATAGCTTCTCCTGCATAATAAGATGATGTATAACTAGGTTGTACTGCAATTTCCCCTTGCAACACAACCATAGGTAAAGTCTCAGAACCAACTACAATACCTTCATAACGATCTAACTCATATCCTGCTTCAAAAGCAAAATCATAAATCTCTAATAAACTAAATACTAAGGAATGAATGTCTGCCTTTAATTTACCTGAAGTTTGTAATGCTTCTAACTTTCTCTTAAAACTTTCATCTTCTACCGAAACTAAACTCTCTTTAACCTCATTCGATACCGCTTGACTATCAAACTCTAAATCTAAAGCCTTAGAAACAGTCGCTAAATCATCTACTAAACAAGACTCTAATTCACTTGAACTCAAAGAAACCAACGAATTAGAACGTAAATCGGATACCGCTAACTGACTCTTTAAATGATTTTCTACTTCTCTTACCGCTAACTCTAACTCCAATTGACGGTAAACTGTTTCAAGTTCCTTAAAACCAAAAGTAAAGCCACTTGCTTTTCTATCCAAAGAAAGTTGTCCGAAAGCACAGGCTAACAAACAAGTAGCATAGAAATAAATAATTTCATCTGAACCTTCAAGACCTGATTCTACTAAATCTTCAACGGAACTATACACTACATCCACAATTTGTTGATTTTCCAAACCCAAACCTAACTTTTCTGTGATGGTTTCCATCTGATCTTGTACTTTACTCACTGCTTTCTGCTCCTTTCTTCTCTACTAAATTTAAAGCCTTTTGAAAGACTCCACTAATGTCTCTTATTTCACTCGGTGGATAGTAACTAAAAATACTACTCATTACCTTTACAAAAGTATTAGGATCGATAGTACAACTCAGAAAATCTCCCTCTTTGGTTAATTGCTTACTACTCAAACGACTAATAACATCTGCTCCAAATTCTTTTTCAAACTTCTCAAAGTCTCGACGGAAACGGTAAGATACCCGTGTGGTGTTTACCAAATCAGTCAGAAGTTTACTCAATTTAGGTAGTTGAGAAACTTTAGGTAATGGAACACCCCAAGCATTGAAGCTATAAGCAGAGCGTAAAACATCTACTGCTAAGTAGCTTGGTGCAGTCAACAGCTCCACAGAAACTTCATTTGCAAAACGGTCTGCAAAGTCTTTAAAGGATGATCTAATTTGTTTAAATTCTGACCCTTTACCTTCATCTGCGAAGTAACTATCCAATTCTCTGAAATGCTCTTTTAACTTAGAGTTCTTATCAATAAAATCATTGTAACCCTCAAAAATAGAAGTCGAATCTAAACCAAAGATACCGAAACTCGCCAGTTTAATTGCTTCTTCATCTGTTAAATCTAAATCTTTTAAAGAACAAGCTAGTTGGAAGAACTCATCTTCCTTAAAGAATGTATCAAAAGAATAAACCGAATTCATAGATAGCCAACTGATTACTGCAAATAAAGGAGAAACCTCTCCTACTGTTTCTAAAACACTCTCTGGTAAAAAATCTACACCATCTAAAGTAATTTCTCTGGTTAAAGGTTTAAACTCTACACCCTCTAACTCAAAACCAAAACCTACGAGTAAATTATATATACCTTGATAATCCTCTTTCTTTTCGTCTAAATCTTCTACTTCTTCAACTTCCGTGAAGTCCGACTCATTAGATACTCCGTCTCCTTGTTTCTTTTCAAAGTAAAGAGCCAAACCTCGATCATATTCAGCCACAAAGTCCGAACTCGTATACTCTAACAAAAGTTCAGGAACTTCTAACGATAAGCACGTAGAAAGAGCCGTCATAAACCCTACAAAAACTGAAGAGACACCTGATAAATCCCCTGCTCCTTCTCTTTTCTTATGAGCATAAGTAGCAACAGATACCGCTTGTAAGTAAGTTTTATCATCAGAAACTGTTATCTGAGGTAATACTGTGTTTACAACCTCTCTGTGATCTTTCGCATAGGATAGCAACAACTTCTTGTACTCAGCTGCTAAATCGTTATTTAACTCACTGACTTTTAACGTCTCACTCAACGTTGGAAAGTCACTTAGAATAGAAGAACTATATTTCTCTAATGTATGTAATAAACCAAAGAAATTATCTATCAAACGCAAATCAGAAGCACTTGTTTCAACAGAAACCTCTTTTACAGGTGCAACTTCTACAACTTTCTTACTAGGCGCACCTAACTTCAACTCTTTAAAGTAAGTCCATAAAGTTCCACCTTCTTCGTCCATCTCATAATACTGAGGACGAAGAGCTGTTCTTGTGTAATACAAAGCATCATTGAAAGTAGAACCAATAAAGCCAAACTGAGTATCTTTTAAGACCAAACCATAAGGATCATTTAAAATCTCTCTGTGAGCTTCTACAAAATCTTTACAAGATACCGCTTCTTCAATCAAACCAACTGCACGCAACCGCTTAAAAGAAGACTCTACTGTTTGTTTTCTACTTGGGTCTAAAAACCAATCCAAACCATGATTTTCAAACTGTAATCCACTTACCGTTGGACTAGCACCCAGTACAATAATCTCTTCCAAACTAGAGAAGACCCTTGAACCAAACAAGGAACGAATATCCCCTCGTAAGACCTTTGTAACGGGAGTTGATTTCGTTTCAATTGTACACAACTCTTGTGCCAACTGCTCTGAAAAGGTAATAGGCATCATCTGTTCTTTCTTCTTAAAATTCACAGGAGAAACATAGAACTGAACATAAATCCCATCCAAACCTAAAATGACCCTACGAACATTATTCGGAGAAAAGTGAGAAATAACACCCTCTGTGATACCTTTATCTTTTCTTTCTTTTAGCTGTTTATAAGCTCCTGCACAAAGCAAGCGCTCAAATTGCTCTACATACTTATTTGTAGTCTTTACTGCCTTTGGCTTATCGTCAACCACTTGCTGACTACCTCTTAATACATCATACATGAAAAGAACTTCCCTTTCTTTTATCTGCTATTTATAATCAAACCGAAAATCAAAAAATACCCTGCATTACTGCAAGGTAAGAAAAATTTTTATCTTAATCAGCGTAAATGTACGTTACAAAGCCCTCAGAAGTTGTTGTCGGATCAAACCAACCTCGATGGTTACCAATGTAACGCTTACCGCCATAATTTGATTCAGATACTTGAATACGATTAGCTGACTCAACTGCGGTTACAACAGCAACGTGACCATAACCACCATCATTCCAACATGCAATCGCACCAACTTGAGGTGTTGAACCTGTTCTAAATCCTGCTGCCGCTGCACTTGTAGCCCATTGTGCTCCATTACCCCAGTAATCTCCAGCCCAAGGTGCCAATGTCTTAGCTCCCCATGTACACTCACCCATAGGATAACTTGAAGCGTCTGTGTTGTATTTAGGATGTACTTTAGGTGTTGACTTAGTTTCTACAACTTCCTCAGATACCGCAGGAGCAACTTCACTTACCGAGTTAGACTCATTTGTAGCAACTACTTCTGATGTAGTAGATGTCGTAAGTACACTAGGTGCAGTTTCTTCCACCGCTTTAATTTGCGCTGCTAAACTAGTGGTAGCCGAAGCAGAAACAACCGCTTCTTGTGCTTGTTTCTCTTCTTTATACGCTTTCTCAGCTTCCTCAGCTACTTTAACCTCAGCTTCTGCTTGAGCTTTTTGCTCTAATAAAGCTTCTTTTTCACTCTCTGCACTAGCTTTTTCTACCGCCAAACCTAATTCAGCTACTTTCAACTCAGCTTGTTTCGTAGTCAACTCTTGGCTACGAATATCTAAAGTATTTTGATTTGCAATAACCGTGTTAATCGCATTATTGTTTGTTTCTTGCTTCTTCAAAATAGCTTCTTTATCCGTTTTTTGTTGCTCTAACATCTTATTGTTTGCTGAAACAATCTCTGTCATAGCCATAACTCTTGAAATAGCTTCTGAGATAGAATCCGAATTAACAATAGTGTCAATATAACTAGTACCTACACCACTTGTCTGCGCACTACGAGCTTGCTCCTCTAAAGAACTACTGCGAGAAACAATATTCTTAGATAACTCTGTAATGTCTTTCTCCAAATCTTTTGATACCGCTTGAAGTTTTTCATTTTCACTTTGCAAATTTTCTTGCTCTTTTTGAATAGATGAAACCTTAGTTTGAGCTTCTTCCAACTCTTTTTCAGCAGATTTTTGCTTCGTTGAAATCTCTTTAATTTTATCGTTTGTTGCTTCAATCTTATCCTCAGTAGTTTCCGCAGATACCGCTACTACATGAGCTGACTGACTTAAAAATACTGTACTTAGTAAAAGGGTCGCTAAGACTTTTTTCTTCATACTGTTTTCTTTTCCTTCCTGTATTCAAGACTTTATAAGTATACCAAAAAAGTTGTAATAAGACTATTACAACTATGTTACAATTTAGCAAATTTTAAGGAGTAGCGTCCAAGTAAGGGATATATAATTCTTCAAAGTCCGCTAACGATAAGACTTCTCTCTTTGGAGGAACTAACCAACAAATATCACTTGATAGAGAAGGTGCGTGTAAAATCGTGACCTGACCATTTTCAATCTCACGTACTACAACCACTTTATCTAAGTCGCTCTTTAAACGATAAAGTCTATAAAGTTCTGCCATGTTAAGATACCGCTGCTACTTTTTCTTCTGGTAGTAATGGGAACTCTCTTGAGTCTACAATAGTTGTACGCTCTTTCTTAGAGTCAAAAGCAAGTAACAATTCCTTACCAAAGTCTTCAAAGGTATACTCAATCATAGCAAATTGACCACCGTGCCCCTCGAACTCAGCAATACAACGCTGAACCAACTCTACTGCTTTCTCATGAAGTCCACCCATAATCTCATCAACTACAAATAACATACGATGGTTAGTGATTTCAGTCAACACCACAGAAAATAGAAAGGCAATGATTTGACCCATACCATCTCCTGTTTGTTTCCCGATAACCAATTCATTCCATTGTCCATTTTTATACTCTAACAAGTTTAAATGAACCTTCTGAGCTTTTAAATCAGAAATCAAAGAAAACTTATAAACATTTTCCCCAAATACCAACGATAAGGCACGGTTGATGATACCTTCCATATAGTCACGAAGAGCTTTTGTACCATCATTGCTCAACATAACGATATACTGCAGAGCCTTAGCTCTATCTAAATACAAGAGTCGCAATTCCTCTAGCTTTGCAATATCCGCTTGTCTTCTTACTAAACGATCTTCTTTCAAAGCATAATCTTGCTTTAAGGCACCTAAACGACTTGTAAAGGAATGTGTAACCATAAAGTCGATACCACCTTTCTAACCTGCAACCATTGATACAGACCAAATATCCGAAGAGTCAAACGACTTAACCAATATATAATGATAGTGCTTTGCAAAAGCGAAGCGAATATCATCTGCATATTCACCCCTACCAAAGAGAAACGAAGCAAAATAAGAAATAGGAACGCTAAAATGGAAACCAGATAACTCAATTTTCTGCTCATCAAACCCTTCTGAATAGTGTATCAATTCAATAGGTGCTTCTAACTCTAACTCCCCACAATGGAAGGTTGCAACTGTCTTATCCTCACTTACAACTATTCGAACTTGTGCGGAATCTCCTGAAATATTCAAGTTTGTCATACGCTTATAATACATCTCCACTAAAGGACGAGATAATGAAAACCAAGTTAAATCTCCGTAAGAATCCACAGGATTATCTTGATAGTTTAAGTCTGAGTCATATAAAAATCCAATAATCGTAGAACCTTGCTTCATAACGCAGAAACTCTTATCGGAGTCTAAATAAAAACTAAACAAACCTTTAGACAATAACTCTTTCAAAACAAGCAAACCTGCTGGGCGGATACCACCCTCACTCATAAAGAAAGATAACTGACTCTTCATACAAAAGAACTGATCCTTCAACGGAAGTTCTATTGTATGTCTCTCAGGGTGGAAAATCAAATCCGAAGTTGGAGCATTATTACTTGGAATATAAGGAAACATATTCTGCAAAGCTGAAATCATATCATCTCTTTGCTCTTCTGTTAACTCTGTAAATTCTACACCCTCTGTTTCTGCAATTTCAATACGCTCTAAACGGTGCAAGTCCGAAAGATAAAAAGGAGAGACAGTTACAGTAACCGAAGAAGTACGCTCCTCTTCTGCTTTATTCGGAATTTTTAGATTTTCTCGAACCGTAATAGCTACCTGCATATCCGATACCGGGTGGAATGTTAAAGACAAAGGAGTGTTTAACTCACTTGCAGCATAGGTAGATAAAATCTTCTCAAGAACCAATGCAGGCACTTGGAAGTAACTAGGCTCACCACTCTCACTTACAAAATCTGAAACTTCTACCGAAGACGATTCTAGTTGTGTTTTTGCAACAACCAAATCTGTTAAAGCAAGAAGAGAAACACCATCATCACTAACTTTAAAAACCAAGTTTTTGCTATCTGCTGATAAAACAGAACGCTTCAAGGTATCTATCAACAAACGGCTCTCATCAACCAACGTATCATAGGCTACTTTTACAAACATTGATAAAACCTACTTTCTATTCTTCGCCAAAGAAGTCAGACCAAGAGTCAGCCCAAGAGCTACCTGCATCTTCTGTTGAAGAATCATCTTCAGTTTTTTCTTCGTTTTCCGTAGCTACATCTTCTTTCGCAGTGTTATCTACAGAAAGATCTACCACAGAAGGGCTTTCTTCTACCTTAACTTCAACTGTGTCAAAACCTAAGTCTAACTCAGTAGAGCTTTCTGAGACTGTAGACTCTGCTGGCTTCTCTTCCACAACCTTTTTGTTTCCACTTGCTTCTACCAAAGCATCATTTTCAATCATTTTAGCAGTCAACTCTTTCGCGTCTGCTTTAATATCCTTACTGCTTTCAATTTCAATATCGTAAGATACTGCTGAGACATCTTCGCCTGTCAACTCTTTAATAGTGTCGTAGTCTTTATTCTCTACCGCAGTAAAGAAACGCTCTAAACGAAGTGCTTCCGCTTCTTTTTCTGCTAAAATCTTCCCTGCAACTTCTTTATAAGCTGCAATAGACTCCGTTGTAAATTCAGTTTCACTTTTTAGCTCCATTTTTAAGTTATACCCCAAAGAGTTTAACTTTTCAACGTCCGCTAAAATACTCTGAATACGAGCTTTTTTAAACCCATTAATTTCATCTTCTCTGCGATTGTGCGCCACTGCTTTTTTATTTAACTGTTCTAAACGCTCTAATGTTTCTGTTACTGACATCTAGTTGTACTTCCGTTTCTTTTTTCTGTGATATTTTATTTCAAAATAAATCTGATTTCCAATAATTATTAAAGTTTGCGAGATAACGAGCAAACAAATTGTAATTAGAAGTATCATCACAAGTGAAGATACTCTTCAATCAAAGCCTTTACCGAAGGCTCAATAACCAATAAGTCTACACGCTCTTTTAAAGAGATACCCGCCCAGTTGAAATCTTGCAAATCTTTTAGAGCTTCTGATAACTCTAACTGCTTACTGTCTGACTTCACTTGCTCTGCTACTGAACCTTCCGTATCTGGTAGAAATACTTCAGATACCGGACGTAATGGAAACTCTTGTGCTTCAAAATGTACTTCAGGTTGTTGGGTGTGTGGGTTTTTCCGCATCTGCACCAAAGCACACCACACAAACTCATAATCCTCAGAACGCTTCGGACGAGCCATGCACCCTAAATTCATAAAGGCGCAAGAAGTACCACCTTCTGTATTAAATTGAGCTAACTCACTTGGTTGATGGATATGACCATTTAAAATCAAATCAACACCATAAAAAGGTGTATGAGTTACCAAATCAATCGCATCAGGATTATTCGTAAAGTTCTTCAAACCAACCCTAAAATCATTGTGAGTTACTGCAATATTTGTTGCACCTTCTACAATATCTAGTTGCTCAAACTCTTTACCATAAGGCACATAGTGAAAGACCACTCTTAAAGGCTCATTTGTATCAGGATCAATTAAGTCAGGAGACTCTAACATTACACGACCTACAGTTTTTCCGTCTTCTGCTAATTGTGCAGGAGAGTCAAAATAACCTAAAGAAGACAAAAACAAATAATCGTTACGCTCTTCTGAACCATGTAAATCGTGATTACCTCTGTTAATAACCTTATGACCTTGAATAGAATCCAAGAACTTCATAGTGCGACTCAACATAATACGATCTCCTGACAACCAAGATACCCCTGTACGAACACCAATGAAATCACCTGTTTCATTATAGAGGTCAGGAGCTTCTTGCCAAACCTTCTCTACCGTTTTATCCATACACCAATAACAATTCTCTTGATAATTGACGTGTTGACCTCTATAGACATTTTCAATATGCCTATCTCCGAAAGTCAAGGACTTGTTTCCAATAATCTTTTTCAAGTATTCCCCTTTCTTTTAAACCCTCTTAAAAACCGCTCTAACCCATTTTATACTTTAGAAATATAAACAGACTACTTAATATTTAAAATCAATTCTGAGCCAATCTAAGACTTCTCAGCTATGTTCATGCGGACTTACTATAGTCGAACCAACTTGAAAGGGTTGTGTAATCGACAAGTGACCACAATGTGAACAAACCCCTACAGGATAACCTTCTTCTTTCAACTGCTTTAACAAGGCTTCACTTTCTTTGAAACAAAGCTCTTTTTGACGAACCTCTTCTGCTAACTCTTCTGACAAATTCATAAAATAAGCAAAAGAGTCATCTAAACCACGTAAGATGGCTAAACTTTCCACAGAACTTGAAGAAACCGTTGCACTGCTTTCTAAAGAGTTCAGTTCTTCAAAAGCCTTGTCTAAGTTTTCTACTAAAGCTAACTCTCCTACAGAGATACCTCCCACAGTACCTACCGTCTCAGCACTAACTAAAGCTTCTATTTCCTTAGACATATTCGCTAAAACTTCTAAACTACCTACACTAGAAACCTCTACGCTAGGAAGAGAAACCTTAGACCCCAAGGCAGATAATTGAGACTCAATCAAACTTACCTGCTCTAAAGCTTCACTAGAAATTAAATCAACCGCAACGGTACCTTGTAAGTCAGACATCTCTCTCAAATGACTTGCTACATCCGATACCGCTTGGGTACTTTCTTCTAACTCCTCATAATGAGAAGTTGCACTTTCAAGCTTATTTAAAACCCCTTTTGTTAGATGACGTCTCTCTACAATATCCTGAGAATACACTCGAATACGACTCTCAACAACTTCTAAGTCCTGAAAAGTCTCTTTATTGTCATCCGTCATCTTCTTAATCGCCTGCTCCGCAGTCTCTAAATCCGCTGCTTGTGAGAGCATTTTATTCAAAGAAGCAGGAGATTGCTCTAATACAGGCAACCCTTCCGAACCACGTAGTAAGTTCAAATACCGCCCATTCACTTCCGCCAAATTAAAATAACGTTTTAAAAAGCTTGGTGTTTCTGTAATCTTTACAAAACGACCGTCAACTAAAGTATTATAAACTTCTCTACGCTCTTCACCCTCACATAAATAAACACGATAACCGTTTTTAAACGTAGAACGGGGTCCTAAACTAGTTCTTGTTAAGTAATACTCAACCTCTAAACCATCCGACCAAACTGTTGTAATCTTCGCTTCTAAGGCTCCATGTTTAATCAAACCTTTGGCATAAGTGATACCCACCCCTTTGGTAGTTAAGTTATACTCCAAGGCTTTTAAAGCATTTGACTTACCGGTAGAGTTAAATGCTTTCAATAACAAAACCCAATTAGAACCAAATTCAAAACGCTCATTCTCATACTGCGCAAAATTCTCAACCGTCCAATACAATAAACGAGATTTGCGACCTCTTGCAATGATACCCTCTAAATAGTCTCTATGCTCTTCTGAGTCAAATAAAGACTTTTGACTTAACTTAGTGGAACTCTCATCTTGAGAATTTCCTAAGTCCAATAATAAATCATCGACTAGTGACAAACTTTCCCCTCCAATTCTTTTTATCTTTACTAAATTCAGGAACTTTTCTCTAAACTTAATAAAAACAAAGAGAAATTTCTCTTTGATAAAAGCCAAGCGACTCAAACTTGACTTTTTAAACTACTTTTGTATAAAACCCCAAGTGCCTTTCCTACAGGCGAGTAAAAAGGATACCCTTACTCAAACTATATTTAAACCCTCAATGCTTATTCAGCACCAAAGTCCAAACTATCTTCCGGGTGTACTTCTTCACCCGGCGGAAGAACATCCGCTAGACCACTACCTAGTCGGTTTGAAGCTGATGTAACCAAGGTGTCTGAACTACCACCATGCGCTTTCTTCTCACGAAGAGCTTTCGCAGTGTCGTTCATCTTTTCAATCTCAGCTTGTACATGCTCCAAGCTTGTGTACTTCGCATTCAACTTAGCGTTCACTTCCTCGTCTGACAACAAACCACAAGCACGAACAGTCGCAACAAGGTAATACTCATTGTAAAACTCTTGAGCTTGTCGATCCCACTCAGCTTGTAAACCAAGTAATTCTGTCAATTGATAAAGTTTGTAATACTCACCAGTTGGAGGAAGTACCTGTACGCTCAATGAAGCACCAGATTTAGAATCCTCAGAGGTATAAACCATACCTCCACCTTTACTTGCTTCAGCTAAGGCTTTCTCATTGATAGTGTAGTCAAACACTACAAAGAATCCACCAAGCTCAGTAAGGTTGTCATCTTGATCATACAAACTAAAAGCTTTTGCAAACTTCTCATCAAATGACTTAGTTGAAAGACGATGCCACTTAATAACCCCTTCAAGAGTACGATCAATCTTAACTTTAGAGAGAACTGGATTACCGTCAGGATCTACAATCAACTCTCCTGATTGATTCATTTGCTTAACGTCAAATGTTTTCGATACCGCTTCTCCATTTTCATCAACCAATTCAGAAAAATCAGGTCTCATTGAACGTTTTCCTGTTTTTTGGTCTTTAACCAATGGAATTTCTACAATCGGGAACCACATCTCTGACTTACGGCTTACATTCAAGAAGTTATACTCACTAAACTGACGAGTATATTCTGCTTCTTCTTTCAAACCAAGAGCAGTTGCAGCTTCCGCAGGGGTATCAAAACCTTGACGAGCTAAATCCAATTCCATTTTAGCTGCACGGAAATCCCAACCAGCGGCAATAAAGTCTCTCAAGTATTGGTTAGCACCTGACTGACCTTGAGCCTTGAATACAGGATTATCGATACCCTCAAAGTAAGGCATAGAGTCAGCCCAGTTCTTGTTTGCATCCCCATTGTTTAATTTTTTCAATGTAACCGTACGCATTGGAACACGGAAAGGAATCAGCTTCTTGCTTGTTTCATCAATTGTTGGTTTACCTACACGAGGAATGTAAACCAAAAGCTTGTCGTTAGTGTACCCATCGTTTGCACGATTGAAAATGCGGATACCCAACTCAGTTCCAAGCTCCGTCAAAGGAGAACGTTTTGCACCTGCATTGTCTTTACTCAACGCTGCTGACATTGCTTCCAATTGTTCTGCACTAAGTGCGCGTGGGTCAAATTTTACCATGTTTTACCTCAATTTTAATTCTAGTTTTACTTTTTTTTCTTTTGTTGTATTTATCTGTTAAACTTAATTTTAAATTTTTTAACTTCTTAACTTTTACAAAATTTTTCTGAAACTATCCTTTTTGAGGTTTTTACAAAAGTACCTAGTCCGACTTCACAGCCGTACATAAAAACCAACGAAAGAACCTCCTTAAAAAGCATGGAGTTTTCATTGGTTTGTCCGTTTCACAACAGTCAATTACAAGTTGTAACTAAACTTAAGTTTAAGCTACAAATTAGTATTTTAGAAATAAGTACGTACAGTAACTTTTAAAGTTCTGCGGAAAGTAATTGAGTCTAACTACTTTCAACGAGACGACAACCTTTGACAGTCGAAGTCCCCTATCTTTCTTAAAATTAAGAAATAGAGATAGAAATGAGAACAGGTAGTTCTAAACAAACAAATAAACTACCTAACGAGGTAGCGACCTACGAAAGTCGATACCCCTCTGCTTTAGGATAAAAGCAGAAAAAGGAAACAAGATGTGTAATCTTGCAAGGCAGTATGTCTCAACCTGCCTAAGAAACAATAACCGATGAAAGTTATTGCTCCGAGGTATTTATGAAAAAGAAAAGCTAACCAGTTTCTTTTTCGGATAGTTTATTAAGACTAAACTATCCTACGAAGTGTAGACCTTTTACAGTCAACACCTCTGTATGTATGTGATTCATGAGAATCTGAAAGGAAAAACCTACATATGGAAAAGATGTAAGTTCTAGCGGCGAAAATGTTTTCAAAAACCGCTACGAAGTACCAACCGATTAAAGTTGATACCCCTTATTAGGAGCCTTTATGTCTGAAGGCTAAAGAAGAAATGATGAGTTTTTACATCAATCGGTAAGCAAAACTTACCTAAGAAAGTAAAGCCTTTGACAACCTTACTTCCGTCTTGCAAAGAAACTTTTGCAAGAGTTAGATAAAAATGAAAAGGAATCAATCCTAAAAGAATATTGGAGGACGGCTAACAACGCAACCGTCTATAACGCAACTACCTGTTACAATAGTTACGCAAAAAGACAAAATCGAAAATCTTTCGATTAAACAGCACGAACCTTTGACAGTCCGTACCGTCAAAAAAAAAAATGAAAGAAGGAAGATTAAACTTCCAAAATTCTGGTAGCATAGTGCTACCTAAAGCCTAACAACCTATTACAATTGTTAGGCTGACTCAAGAATCATCTTTTAGGATAAAAAGATTAAGTGCTAATCTGTTGACTAGCTAAGAGCTTTAAACCTTTGACAGCTCAAAGCCCTGAACTTGAATTAATGTTAAAACAAAGGAGAGTTCTTCTTACAAGAACAATCTTTATGGGTAGCAAGAGCTACCTAAACGGTAACAACCTTTGACAATCGATACCGCTAAAATTTAATCAGGAGATTCTTATGAACAAAAGGTTCATTTTGGCTTCAACAAGTAGTGAAGCAATAAGCACCAAACCTTTTACAATCAGGTGCCTAGAAAAATATTTAAAGAAAAATGTTGGAGATAATCTCTCCGCCTTTTGAAAAAGGCTATGCACCAACTCACTTTTACGCAAAATTGATGCTTAACGCGAACTCTGAAAAGTCCTACGAAAAATAATATTTATGAAAAACCCTCAAGCTACTTAACGTAGCTACTCGGCACAGACCTTTGACAATCTGTACCGATGAAAAAGAAAAGTTAAAATCAACTATCCAATTGACTTACTTTATTAGTTTACCATAAAACTAAGTATTTGTCAAGCAAAACCAAATTTTTAGATAAACTTTTTGAAAGCGAAATAAAGACCTCTCACAGTTTTTCGCCATCAACATTGACAAGTGCGCCAACTACCGTTGGCTAAACGAATCAGACCTTTTACAATCTGATCCGTGAAAAATGGAAATATAAATCGAATTCTTTTATAGTATAGCATAAAACAAAAGAAAAGTCAAGAAGTTTCTGCTATTTTAGGAAAATTTTGAACAAAATTCTAACTCAAACAGTCTAATCCCCCTGAATAAGGGCGTCAGGGCGCATTCGACACATAGTTAACAACTGAGTCAAAGCCTTCTTCACATTCCCTTCAGTAGGTTCCCAATAGTCACTAGAAACCTCATCTGAAAGCTGAGATACCGCTCTCTCTAAATGAGGAATTGCTTCTAAAGCTGTCATACCATACAAAGAACGAACCCCTGTTTTATCCTCAGAAGGTGTGGTACTAGGAGTTAAAACCCTATGTAAGTGAACACTGTAATTATAAGTCATGTTCAACGAAAGCTCACTAGAACCGCCTACTCGATAAGTACCACCCCTCATAAAATGAGGATTTTCCACCTGTAGAACCTCTTTACTTACAGGGTTTACTAAATCTATATCATAAGACACTTTAAATCACCTACTAACTAACGAACCTGCTCTAGTTTCAAATGAACTACAACCTTACCTGCATAATCTGTACGGTCAATATCACGTTGTAAACGGTAAGAAATATAATGCTCCGCAATATGAAGATACCCTGCTGCAAGCAATTTATCCTCTACTAAGGCTTGTATCATAGAGATAGTAACTACATGAGCATCCACCTCAAGTAAGTGCAACTCAATCTGTTTTGCAATTCTAGCTAAATTTTGGCGTAAGTCATCACTTACTGCATAAACAGACTTCGCAGCGTTTAACATAGCTGCAAAAATTTTAAGTACATTAAAATCCTCCATAGAACCATTTCGCTTCATAATCTTTAAATCAGAGCGACCGTCTACTTTAACTAACTTTGAATTAATCTCTCTACTTACTTGTTCTAAATCCACTTTATTTCTCACTTTCTTTTACCTTACCACTTTCTCAAAACGACCATCTAAAAATTCAGATAACGGACGAATCCAATGTACCTTAGAAGCTCCTAGCTCTTTGTAGGATACCACCAAGGATAAATCGTACTCAAGGATTGCAATATCTTTGACTGTGTAGATTGTACCTGTTTTCTTATGTCTCCACAAAGAACCTACAGGTACTTCTTGCTTTTTAGCACCTAACTCAACTAATGCTTCTTCTAAATTTCTAATCACAAACTTAACCTTTCTACAAATGAACCTTGACGCTCTACTAAAGGAAGTAATACCTCATGAATCTGAGAACCAAACAAACTTAGAAAATTATCAATATCTTTTACTTGGAAAGATAAACCCTCTCCAAATTGATACCTCTTCTCTTCTACATACAAAAAGGAAGCACTTGAAGGAACTTGCCAACGTTTGTTTAACAAAGCCTTTTGACCTGCGCTATCATTATCTGGTATGCAAATAATCTTGTCAAATAAGCTCAACATAGAGCCTTTATAAGCATTCACATCAGAACCCATAGTCGCAATAGCAGGAATCCCATAAGCATCCAAATGAAGAGCATCAAAAATACCCTCAACCACTACAACAGCACCACGATACCGCTTATCGCCTTTAAAAGACTTATCAAGTGCTCTATCTAAGTTAAACCAATGACTTTCCTTAGAGAAATCCTTATCTGCAATCGTATAATACTTTGGAAAGCCTTTGCGCCACCCAACTAAAGTTGCAATAGAACCATCTACGTTTCGAATAGGAACGACTACACGACCTGCCAAGGTAAAGGAACCTTTGTCTAACCAACCTACTGAACCTAAGTTCTCATAAAGCTCTACACTAGGTGTACTGAAACTTGCAAAGCCTAAATAATGCTCTTTAAGATAGTCTACTATCTCAGAGTGAATATACTTCCGCTGGTTTGCAACCTCGGATACCGAGTCTAACTCAATCAACTCTTTTTGAACCTGTTTAAAGACTTCTTCTTTCGTTATCAAGACAAAAGTTCTTCCTTTCTTTTCATTTTCTATTATTATAGCACAAAAACACAAAGAAAACAAGCTAAGGACTTGTCTCTTTTTACAGATATTTTGAAATAAGTTTATTTTCTGTTAGAACAGTAACGTCTTGTAACTTAATAGAGTTCAAGACTGCTTGTAGCTCTTTAGAGGGTTTAGAGTCAAGAATTTTTAAAGCATCCTCATTTGTTAGTTTTATATCACGTGTTAAACTGATTGTAGGCATTTGTTCTATTACCTCAAAAAACTCTATCGTTGAGCACACTTGAGCTTACTAAACTTAAAAGTAAATATTTAATGTAAAGCAAACAAACCCTATGGGATATCCCGTTCACTGCGTCTTTTGGTTTAAAGTTTTTAAAAGACTGCAGACCTATATTCAAAGCATCTGACTGCGACCATCGAGGATTTAACTTAAAAGAGCAACCATAATAATTTAATAAGCCTAAAAGCTCACCTTTAGTAATTCCATTTGGGTACTTATAAGCAATAATATTGTAAACATCTACTTTATCTTTTGCTCGACGATCTACATACTTGTTGCACATTTGAATTTTTCTTGCTAAAGACTGTTCAATAGGAATAACTTCAGACTGCCAAGTTCCAAGATTTGAGCTAAAATCAATCTTCAAACAAGGAGTGACACAAGTACCGTCTGTTACTTGGAATTTATACGTTACCGAAGTTTCTCGGATTTTTATCGGTTTGAAAGATACCGTTAAACCTAAACCATTAAGTCTTAATGCGAAACGGTCTTGAAATGTAAAATAATCAAGCTCAGATAAGTCACCAAAGTAATCTAAATCTAGGTCGGTTGTTTCTCTTGTTTCCTCAGCTAAATCAATCAGACCTGCAAAGTAATTGGAATAAATCGCATGCTCTCCTACTACGGTTATCTTATTAGCTAAACCTAAATCCTCTTGCAGAGTACAGAAAGCTAAATTTAATAAGTCATTGTAAGTGCTCTTTGTGTTTAAAAGTGTCACTTGAAAACTCCTTTCTTAACAGTTTTTCTTGTTACTTATTATAACATAAAACAATAGAAAAATCAACCCTCTAGGAGAGTTGACTGTTTCAATTCTATTTATTTCTTCAACCGTTTCAAAACTTCAAACAACATAGTAATGTCTGGAGCCAAAATAGTTTGAAGAGAAAGTAAAGCATAATCAATTATGCAAAGCACAACTACGGATACCGCTAGTCTCTTTAACCAACGTTTGCGAAAGAGATTGGTTTCATCTTTTGCAGAATATCTTGCATCAGACTGAAGTTTAATTCCAAAATATACTATTACACCCAACATTACAAAAATCGCAAAACTTATAAAATCGTTCCATAGGTCAAAAACCTTATAAAGTTGCCACTGTGAACGTAACTGTGGATAATTTCCCACAAATTGTTGCACTAAGTCTGTGCTTACATTTAGTGATTTAGCCAATTCATCAAACAATTTGCCCATCTTCTACCTCTAATCTTTGTACACCGTATTTAGATACGAAATCTTGCACAGGTACTCTATAAGTTAGTTCCCAAAAGTGATTTAAAACATCAAAATCAACCATTATGGAACCTATCTTACTGTTGTAATAAACATTTGCAATCTGACCTATATATTCGCTACCTAAAATTTTAACTATCCACTTAGAATCTAAATCTAAATAAGACCTCCAACTTTAAATTGCTTGTTCTAACTCCATAATCTAAAACTTACCACTTTCTACAGTATCTCAAGTCTTCTATACTCATAATTGCAATCTTAGAATTTTTGCGGACAACCCCTAATGATACCCAGTCTGAGTTTTGCTAATAGTTTATCCATTTTTATTATCTCCGAAATAAAGATTTACCTAACTCATTACAATTAAGAATAATCAGTTTGTATCTTGTATTCACAACTTCTAATGAAATTCTATCTTGTACTGCACTTACTGTAAAGGTTACATAACTAGTCAATAAAATTGAACTTACAAGTTCAAGGGTTTTATCTACACTCAAATAAGACTGCTGATAAGAAATAGAATCGTGTCCGAGTCTATCTTCTTCAAATTTTGAGACTACATAACGTGCATCTTTCTTTAAATGTCTTCTCAATTTCTTAACTACTTCTTCAGTTGAGTAAACTGTTAAGCGTTTTGGTTTTGATTGTGCAGGAAACATTTAGATACCCTTTCTAAAGTTATTTCGTAATGAGCAAGTCTGAACCATTTGTGAACTGTTTAGATAAAGCTGAAAGTTCGGACTCAGAAATATAAGTGATACCCTTACGCTTTATGTAAGAACATGTTCTGTTGTACATTTCATCTGGTACTGAAAGCCAACCAAAGTCATTTCGGAAGAACATCTTCAAAATTTGGTCTTGCACCATGAAAATGGTTTGGTCTCCGTTCTTAAAATTGATACGGAAAGGTTTTAATTCTTCTACCATTTTTAGTCCTCAAATTCTATAACCACCAGTAAATCATCAGCCAAATTCAATTTTGGTAAATCTTCTGGTGAAAATTCACTAGCTAAAACAAAGAAAGCGTATTTAGAACGGTCTTTTGCACAGAATTTTACAAAAGCTACAACTTGTCCTAATGTTGTAACATACTTACTTTTACAACGGGTAATTTCATTAAAAGTATCAAACACCTCTTGGTTTAATGGACTAAATGTAAACAAAAGGTCTCGTTCATTTGGATCAAGTAAATCATCACATAAACCTAAAGGGTTTTTAGTAGTCTCCAAGTCAGAAAGTCGAATTTCTGTCAAATGCAAATGTATTAAATCGTGAAGTCTCCAAGCCATATTTAATTTCCTTTCAAATCTTCTACATAATAAGTCGCAAGTTCTTCCATGTATTTCCTTGTCCAACGTTTGATTTTTGCAAGTTGATTGTTGTCAAGCATACAAATTCCATGCAATGGGAGTAGTGAGCTTTTACGTTCCCAATACATAGTAGAGTCATGCCAAATATAACCCTCACAAACAGTCGCACCACCACATGAATTTTCTTCAATTTCAACGTTTAAAGGACTAGTCGTGTTAGAGTAAATATTAACTTCTAACTTTAAGTCTTTATCTTTCAACTTTTTACGAAGTAACGACTGCAACTCAATAGAGCAATATTCTAAGTTCTTAGGGTCTATTTTTACTAAAGGCTCCTTCTTCTTCATAATGATACCCCTTCTTTCTGCAAAATAACCAAATCCTCTAAGTACCGCCTAATCCAACGCTTTACTTTAGCTAATTGATTCACAGATACCACTCCTTTTGAGGAGTGTTTCTCATCAGATAAAATGCGCCTATAAAAATGAACTGTACCCAAAGCAGAAACAAACCCTGAACACAACTCAAGCTCAGAATCTCTTAAAGCTACTTCAAACTCCAACTGAAAGTGAGTGCTTTCCATAAGTTGAACAGATACCGCTAGACTTGTAGGTTCTAGCTTTTTAGATAATAAATCCGATAACTCAGTAGAACAAGCTCCTAGGTCTGTAGGAACTGCTTTTACTATTGACTTTTTTCTTTTCACATCAAACACCGCCTTTCTTTATGCAATTTCCTAATGTAATCTTCTACAAAACAATTGATTTTGTGTAGTTGTGAAATAGTGAAAACTGTAACATCACTTAAAGGATTGAGTACATCATGAGGTTCTATGTAAACACCTTTTGATGTGTAACTATAACCTTTACAAATTGTATAATTAGCTTTCGTGCAATCCTTAACTTCAAAATTTATCCAATCTGAACTATAAGCCGTTATTGAAACTTGAAAATCTACTTCTTGGTTAGTGGCAAATCGATTTAAAAGTTGATGTTTTAAGTCTTCTGCGTAAGTAGTTAAATCAGCCATATCAAACCTCCAACCTATTCGGGTAAATACTGCCAAGAAAAATACTCAGTATCGATACCCTCAAAGTAGTAACATCCATTAGAATCCCTCTTCATAATAGTTACTCTGTACCAACCATCAGCTACTTTAACTAAGACAGATGTGTAAGTTTCGGGTAAGTCACCAACAAGAGGGAAAGTAGGCTCTTCTTCTAATTTATCTGAAATCCAAGAAGAGTCTTGCATTTCTCTTTCAAAAAGAGACCTACGGTTCCAAACTGAATTCCACTTAAATCTTGAGTGAGGCTCTGAACCATTTGGTACTTCAAATAAAACCATAATGGAACTTGACTGCTTTACATAATCCTCTTCTTCAGTCATAACGTGTTGGTATTTCACATCTTTAATTTCAACATTGGGGTTTTCTGAAGCCCAAGCATTAAATTGATCTTCAATACTACAAAAATGAGAAGAATTTCCAACATCACTACTTAAAAACACCTTTGTTTGTAACATAAATATTCCCCTAACCTAAACAATCTCATAAAGCAAACAAATAGACTTATGAAAATCAGAAGCAGATACTCCACTGTCAGCAAAGCCTGAGACGTTCGCTTGGTAGCGCATGTCTAAAATTCGGACATTTGGGTTTTCTGAAAGCCACTTGTTGGCTTTATCATCTGCAGAAACCCAACCCTCTTTGTAAGCTGAATCTGATGTAAAAATCTTAATTTGTTGCATCTTTCAAATCCTTCTCTTTAACCCACTTACCATCAATAACTTGACCTTGACGGTCTTTAATTTCTAACCAAGCGTGTTCTACACAATCCGTCAAATTCCAACCGTAATGCTTCGCAATATGTTTTAAATCTGCAACAACATCTCGCAAAACCCAAATACCTCTTGCACCTGAGAAAATCAAATTAGTCGAAATAGCGATTTGTTCTAGATGAAAACCTAAGTATTGAAACTCACCTTTGTCTATCCACCAAAATTCCTCAAAGAAATCTCTTCCTCCACTTGAGAATTGTTGCACATAGATAATCAAAGTGACTACAATATCTCCTAAAGAGTCTTTTAGCAACTCTAAATCACCTCGATAATAAGCTCCAAATAGTTCTCCAAACTCCTCCATAATTTTATAGCATTGTTCTTGGTACGAGAGTTTATCGATACCCCTAACCCTAGACCACTCTTCTATTTTGGCAATCAAGATGGGCATTTCTTTCAGTTCGTTTTTAATCATTTTACCAAACCTTCTAAATCTAAATCATGTCCTTGTTTAAGAAATTCTACTAAGAGACTCAAGCGAGTAGTTGGAGTTAACTCCTGCAAATAAAGAGCCAACCACAAGTCTTCGTCTACTTCAAAGTCCGATAAAGATAATTCTCTATTCAACAGTTTCTGCAAACCATTCATAGAAACTTTATGAGGTTTACTGATTGCAGCACCTTCATCTAAAACTACTTTTAGAGACTCACGATGAGGATCGTAATAATAGGATACCCCTTGGTGTTTGAATAACCAACCTTCGTTGTGTTTGGTATTTTCCAAAGAACAGTCAGATAGCTGTTCTCTATCACTATAATAAACAACTTCCTTTGGTAGCTTAAAATAGTTGTTTCTACGAACTAAATAATCCACTTCTTCTGGGGATAAATTATTAAACATATTTAAACCTCTTCTTCTAATAAATCTCTATCTTCATAAATATTCCCTACAACAGTAAACTCAACCGACAATCGTAAAAAATCACTCAGAACTCTCATATTATCTTCATAAATAGAAGACCACAAAGCAGAATCTTCTAAAAGTCCATATTTACTTTTTGTCAGTAAGAACTCAAAACCATCAAATTCTAAAGCAAAATAGTTATCAAATTGTACTTCACCATAAGCTTCATCTTGATTTTCATAAAAACCACCGTCAGAGAAATAAACGGTATCTGCTACCTTAATAATATCCCCTGCAAACAAAGGTTGACCCTCAGAATCTACAAAAGGAGTTTGTGGTAAAAGGATACCATCAGATAGTGGGATGAACCGTTTGAGTTCATCTTCATGAACTGGATAAATCTCTTTTTGGATGTAATCAATTCCGGCTACTTGAAACATCTTTTTGGTTTTAGTGTCCCATACTCTGTAAGTTCTTATTTCACTCACTCATCTTCTCCTAATAAATCTTTATTTTCATAAATGTTCCCAACAACCTTCACGTCAAGTTTATTATCACCTAGTAACAAGTCTTCTAATTCAGCTTCAAATCTATTAGTAATGTTTAAACCTAAGTCAGTTAGCTCTACCACACCAAAATTTATATAGGGGTCACCATAATCTGAATTGTAATCTTCAAATTCAACAATATCCCCTTCGTATATCTCCACACCATTTAATCTTTTATCAAAGACATGGAAGGATTGCATAACATGTTGTGGGTCTATTTCATGTGCAATCACTAACTTCCTACCGGTAACAGGCGAACAGACTGCGTAAATCTTACCACTCTCATGTTTTGTTAAACAATGGTCAGGAACCATGAGACAAAGCTCTGGATCCCATGCTCTCATTTTTGGTACAGTCATCTACTTAACCTCACCTAATAATTCTTGCAAGCTATAAACAAGGTTATCACTCTCCATTTTCTTAATTGAAGTTGGAAGTAAGTGCTTGATTTCTCCTCGGACAATATTATTTTCACAAACTAGCTCCAAAGGCAAGATACCCCAAGGGTGTGTTGATTTAATTGCTAACAATAACCTCAAAGCTGACTTATAATAAACATAATTACCTTGCTTGTCTGCACATTCTTTAGCATATTGCAAGTGGTCTAAGGTAGTCTCATAATCTCTTTGGAATGACCTACTAAGTATACGCCCATGAATTAAACTCCTAATCAAATCCGTAGTTAAATCATCTAAGGTAAATTGAACAACACCATTTGTTGAACTTGTCAAATCAACACCATTAGATAAAACTTGAGTTAAATAAACTGCACTTGCAGATTTAGAGTCCTCAGTTGGTAAGTACAAGATTGTATGACCCAAATACTTATATCTACCCCAACTCAATTCAACACTATGTGTATGCCCAAATTTTTCGAAATAATGATGAACAAAGTCTTCCAAACTCAAACTATCAGCACCCTCAAGAGCATGGGAAATCAAATCTTTGAAAATCTCAGTCGAGATACCGAAACCTTTATCTCTATCGTCTCCATAAGAGTGGTAAGCACCTATCTCTTGAGGTTTGATTGTCATCTTTAAGTCAACATCTTTTCCATCAACCAAAGTTGAAATATCAATCGTAATCTCACAAACATTCGTGCGATTATCTGCCCAAGTTCCTTGAAATTCATGTACTTCATGAACTGTATCAGTAATGTTCTCAATCACAAAATCCTTAAATTCGACAATAGACATAAACTTTCCTCAATTTCTCACTTGTTTAATTATACTTTATTATAACACAAATAAAGGAATAAGTCAAGTATTAAATCACTCGACCTACTCCCATAACAAGTAACAACAAAACAAAGGATACCACTAATAAAACAATCAGACCATTGAAAAACCACTGCACCAAACGCTTTCTCTCCGACCTACTCTTAGAACTCTTAAATAACTTCCAAAAAATACGAAACCAACTTAAAAAGAGAAAAGTCAGCAAACCAAAGAAAACATAAGGATGTTGATCCATGAAACTTAAAAAGTTATGCACATATTTTTTGAGAGTTTTCCACAGATGTGTATAAGTCATGAGTACATTTTTTCTAAATCTAAATCAGAAAGTAAGCTTAACTGAAAACCATCCAAAGTTTCCAATAAACCAGTGTTCACTTTAAGGTCGAACCACTCTCCTTGAATATTTATCTTATGACTAAACTCTTGGAAACAACCATATCTTTTATGTAACAAATAAATTACGCGCAAAAAGAGCAAACCATAATGTTGATCTAACCACACCCAAAAAGAACGTGCAATTAAACGGTGACTAGAATCTTGCAATGTCCCCCAAAACCTAATTTCATTCTCTGTAATAGAAACTTCAATTGCTAAAGTACAAGTATCTTCAAATTCGTAAACAATCCGAGTTTCATTACCCGTTTCGAAACTACTTTCAAAATATCGGATACCGAGAAAAGTTAAAACCTCTTCAAGCGTAGCTTCTCTCAATAAATAAGTAAGGTCTTTTTCTAAGTTTTGTAGTGTTTTTAAGGTCATAAATGCTACTCCTATATAAGAATTTTGAAACCTTTATGTGAGTAAAGATACCCCAACAGACTTGTTTGAGTAGCTACTTCAACTAAAGGTTTATTCAACCAATGAAACATAGAGTCTTTTCCAAAAGTATTCTGAGTATAAGTCAATAATCGAAGTGACTTTAAGAAAGTCTCTAAAGAAACTGAAGTATCTTCAACTAAAATAACCTTCTGCTCTTTTCTAAGGCGTTCTTTAATTAAATCTAACTGATTTAAGTTCAATTCAGGTAACTCAGAATTAAAGAAATAGTATTCTTTATAAGTCTCAATCTTTTGCTTTAAACTAGAGTAACTACTTAACTTAGGAAAAATATATTGAACCAAATCATCTAAATCTTTAATACGAGTTGAGAAGAGCTTCATAACTGCTAAATCTTCATAAGACAAAACTTTAACCGTTAAATTCTTAAATCCGTTTAGCTCTAAAGCCGTGTATTCATCAGTACCGTATAAAGCAAAGAAGGTCTTCACATTATTTGAGAAACCTAAACTAGCTAAATAGTTTTTCGGTAAATAGTCGAGAGACCCAATGTAATCAACATCTGAGGTTAACCTTGATTCACCCAACAAGGCTAAAGCAGAACCACCTACAATAAGGACATCTGTTGGTGAAGATACCCCTTGTGATTGTTCATCTAATTTAACTAAACGTTCTAAAATATCTGCTTTTGATAGAAACATCCGCTTACCTACCTTCTCAATTACTCTTCTCTCTCAAACCAACCACCAAGCGCCATTTGGATATTCAACCAAACTTTGTGTGGTAATTCTTCTTCAGACATATTAGCAGAGTATGTACCGTCTTCAAAAGCTGAAATCAACTCAGTAAGTTCATGATACCGCACTCTATCTGCCATGAATAATCTCTGTGCTTTTAAGAAATCTATTACTTTCTTGTCTTTTTCACTCATAACCTTAAAACCCTCTCATTTGCTTTCTAACGAGTTTTATTTTTCTGAGGTACAAATTATCGACCTAAACTTTAAAATTAAATCTGGGGGCAATCTGGAACTTCTGAAAGGGTAATTTACATTTTATCTTAATTTACGAAAAATAGCAGATGCCGAATCTGCTATTTTTACCTTCCCAAAATGTGGAACCGCCGAACGAGGTATGTAGGACTCGAACCTACAGCTCTTCCAAAACTATCGTAGGAGCAACAGTTCTTAAAAGATACCTCAACCCCTTGTACAAAGACAAGAGGAAATCATGAAACATCACAAATTACATCCGAAATAACAGGTCTTTAAGACAAATAGAAGTCTATATAAGAATCCTTTCGTTTCTTTATGTATTTTGTTCACGTAAAGTAATCAGCTTTACGCTATATATTTAACACCTTTGACAGCGATAAATACTAAAAGTCAACTAGCTATATATACTAAAATATTCGGTTTGAATGAATGTATGCAAAGTTCAGTTCATATCCTTAAATTATGTATAGTAAACAACTATTAACGAAGTTTCACTGAATGTACAAATAAATAAGTAATAAAAGATGTACCTCAACCACTAAGGATTACAATTCATTTTACCAAAAGTAGAATCAAATAAACACCAAAACATCTAATTCTTTGCTGAAAAACAGGCAGTCGTTTCACTAAGTGTTCAAATAGACTAGTACCAAAACTTGATAGTTTTTCAACTTGACTTTAAAAGTGTTTCACCAAATGTACAAATAGACAGGTACCAAAACCTTTACTTTAGATCATGGTAAAGTTGTAGAATTTCACCAAGTGTACAAATAGACAGGTACCAAAACAATATTTTTATGATATTTCTCGTCGGCATGTTTCACCAAGTGTACAAATAGATAGGTGCCAAAACAATATTTTTATGATATTTCTCGTCGGCATGTTTCACCAAGTATACAAATAGATAGGTGCCAAAACTTTTGAATCAAAGCGGAGAAAAATTTTTTGTTTCACCAAGTGCTCAAACAGACTAGTACCAAAACCTCACAACTAAGTTCTTACCGTAGTTTCCCTTTATGCGAGGTTATTCGCAAAGATATAAAATATCTTCACAGGACTGTGAACTACCCTAACTATCTATAAGTATAACATAAAACCTCTTAGCTGTCAAGAGGTTTACTGTTTTTCTTTTGTTTTTATCTGTTTTACTGCAGATAAACCATTATATCCTAATTTCGTATCTAGCATTCGAATAAATTCTGAGGGAGCGTTGAACATAATCTCCGCACCACGAGATTTACGAGAATCAAACCAAGACATGGTCTCCTTATTATATTGAATACGCTCCTGCAATGCTTTGAAGTCTTGCATGTGAACCTCAAACTCAGAACCAAACTCCAACAAATCATTGATAACACGACCATAAAAGTTCTTTCGAGTTTGAGTTAATTTATGCCAAATATATCTGCGCTTACCTAATAACTTGTAGTAAGTCTTCGTATTACTCCATTTGAGACGACCTTGTTTAAGGGTACCATCTTCGTTGAAGTTTTGAGGATTGTTGACTCGACGAGAGTTTTCAATCAATCGATCCAACTCTACTAATTTATCTGAGATACCGTGGTCTCTCGTTAAATCATATCGAACAGTTTGCTTACTTGAAGTTGCAGTCAATTCTAAAGTGTCTACGTCTACCGAAATAAGAACTGCTTCTTTACCTTTTACATGTCTGTGACGATAAGGCTCTCCGTCAAAAATCATTTGAGCATAATAAACCCAATTTCCAAACTTATCTTGTTTGCGATAGACACCCCAATAAGACATCTTTTGTTCAGCTAAGGCATATGCTAACTCAATATCTTTACCTTTATTTGCTTCAAAGTCAAAAGGTAAGTAAATACCCTTTTCTTTTTCAACCCCTCTTGAACTGCCTAAATACAACCTATCCTCAGTTACATTAGTATTTCTTTTACGAACAATGAACCCATGAAAATCAACATAGCGAGGAACCTTCATAAAGTTCTCTGAATTAGACTGTTTTCTACGCTTCAGATACCCTTTCTTAACTGCTAAAGCTAAATCCTCAAAACTAGACCAGTTTACATACCCTTCTTCTGAGTATCTTCTAAACATATTTGTAGCTTGACCTAAGTCGGTGTACTTGATAAATTTACTAGAGTCTAACTTGAATGAAGAATTCAGTTCACCCCACTTTTTCATAAACTCTTTATCTTTTGCTTTTCGTTCCGTTTTAGATAACGTATCTTTTACTTCTAAATACTCTTTAAATTCCGTAGCTAAAAGTTTATACTCTTCTGAGGATACCCTTCTATGTTCCTGAGTGTTAAACCACTGAATAGTTGCTCTTTTCAATTTGTACATCAACCAAAAGCGCTTCTCCAACTGTTTTTCGTAACCTCTAGGGTTTAGTCGAATAGATAAAACATACATAAATTAAACTTCTCTTTCATTTCTTTTCTTTATTATATCAAAAATAATGAGAAAAGTCAAATTAAAAAGTACCTAAAGCTAGGTACTTTAAATTATATCTAAAATAGTTCTACTTTTTATAGCAAGTAATCTAACGAAGAAAAGTAACCGAATGCAGGTTCTTCTGACTCATCATCTACAGCAGAGATAGTTTTAGTCACTGACTTCAAAAGCCCATCTTCAATATGAAGATAAAGTGGATAAAAATCATCACAATAAGTGTAACTCAAATCAATAAGATACCCATTGGATAGTGGTTCTAGTTCTTCTGGAAGGAGTCCCCCTAACTCTAAGTTATCCAAGTGTGGAAATATAAAAGCTTTTATTCTTTTTAAATTTGCGTGTTCTGCCATACTAATTTCACCCATTAAAGTCCAATTTAATTGGTGAGTTAGAACGGCTCTGTAAGTTTTGATTAAGTGCATAAAACTCTCTCTCTTTCTAGTCTAAATAACGTTGAAATCTACTTCTAAGTCTTTTAGAATCCAGCATAAGTGCTGGTAACTCTCTCAAGTGACTCAGTAAATCATTAGCTTTTTCATAAACTTTTTTGCATTTCTCTTTGTTATGCTCTTTATTAAGGTGATCCATTTGAATAAAGAGTGTACTTACCGTCATCTCATTATTCCCTAAATGCTCTTCCCACCTCTCAACTTGCGAAAGACTGAATACTCCATAGTTAATGTAATAATCAAGACAACCTAACCTAGAAAAATTATCAGACAGTAACAGGAACTCTGCGCCATTAAGTGAACTGTTTAACCCAAGTTTTCTATAATAAATATCTTTTAAAAACTCTCTAGCTTCAAACTCTTCTGTAGTCAAAGAAGGTAAAGGCGGTTTGTCTTTCTTTACTTTAACTGTGTAGTACAAAGTAAATATAGTAGTCAAGACTATAGACACAAAAGACAATAAGTAAGGACTTGGCGTTGGTGTGCCAATTAAAGGTAAAGCGAAGTAGCAACCAAAGGATACCACCGTCATAAATAAGGCTACAAATATAGAGTTCATGTAATAAGCATAATGCCCTACTCTATGACGATTGTAAATCATGTTCCAATTTTCATAAACTTCAACATAAGTAGACCCTGCAAATCCTGAAAGAATAAAAACCATCAAGAAAGGTAAACCTATATAAATTACTGTATCAGAGTAACGATAAAATAAATAACCTAAAACAAAGAGTAAAACTACAAAAGTTAAAGCTAAAATAGTAAACAAGGATACAGTTTGAAATTTCTCCCAATAAGCTGCTTTTTCCTCTTTAGTAGGTGGTTTGATATAAGACATAAGTTTCAATCCTTTCTCTAACTTTAACATTCAATCATTTTATTTCAAATAAATAAGTTTATCTCATTTACAAAAACTAGTATATAAATATTATATAATAAAAGAAGAAATTTTAAGATACCCTTTGAGTTAAAAGTCATCATAGTGTAAACCTAAAAGGTGGATTTCTTCAATTTCTTCCTTAGTTTCTAAGAAATCTTCCCACTCTTCTTGTGTAGCTTGTTCTTTAGACTTGTGCTGACCTAACCGACCAACTCGGTTTGAGTATAGCAACAGTTTATCATTTATAGTCAACCTACCTATTTCGCGCTCAACTGAGGTATTTGGTTCCGGTAGACAATCGAAGCAAACCCAATAGCGAGGTTTTAACCGAGGATTGAAAGTATAACACCTAGTACCTTTACCTAAAGTGCAACCACAATCTTTACAAATACGCTCTGCTTTAATTTTTACAACCTTACAGTTTGAATTAGGTTCTTCAAGGGTTATTTCATTTATTTCAACAATAGCTTCTGAAAAATATCGAACTCCTATTTTCTGAGTGTTTACTAATCTAGGCATATTAAACCACCTCCACCTCAATGAACGGTCTAACACAGACTTGAGTGTTAATTGTAGAACTTGACTGATAAGGAAGAACTTCTAAAGAAGATACCCAACTAGAATGTGGAAACTCTGTATAAGTTGAATAAGATAAATGTTTCAATGATTTCGCTCTCTCATGCAAAAACCTTAACTTCTCTAAGTAAACCGATTTACCTTTACCTTTATCTGTAACCAATAAATCATCAACCTTAGTCCTCAGTAGAATCGAAGATATTTGAGGTACTGTCGAATCACACCGAAGAGCACGACTTCCCTCCAATTTTTCTGGGAACTCCCAATAACCGGACATATAAGCTAAATTAAAGCCATTTTCATAACTATACCAAACATGAGAAAGTAATTTAACAGCTTCTTCCGTAGATACCGAGTATAACATAGGCAAATCAGTGTAGTGACATGTAATTAAACCTAACTCAAGCTCCCCTCTATCCCTAACTCGAACTTTCAAACCACCTTCTGAAACGACAATTTCTATAACATCAAAAAAGAATCGTTGCAAATAAAGTCTCAAACTCTCTTGCATAGCCGTTGGATTACTTTCTCTTAAGTAACTCTGGTAGTCCTCTCTTGTTGCTTTTGGATTGATCTTCTCTAAATAAAACTTATAATCATTTTCCAATTTCTTATTGAACTGCAAAATATAACCCTTCTTTCATCTATAGTTTTTATTATTATACCATAAATACCTCAATAAATCAAGCAAAAACAAAGAGAACCTAAGCACAGTAAAGGTTCTCTCCAAATTATATTAAGTTCAAAATCAAACTTCGTTTATCGGTACGAAGTGAACCACAACAGTTTTCTATCGTATTGAGGATAAAGCTAGATCTTTTCAATCTTGCTAAGTTGAATGTCCATAAGACCTAACATAAAGATGAAATTTACTTTTCCTTTAAAAGTAAATCCAACCTTAATTAGCTATTCAAGTGTAACATAAAATCAGGGATTTGTCAAGCTTAAACGTAGTCAGAATGAACAAGTGACTTTAAGTTAGAGAACCTATAAGTGATCTAGAAAAATTATATAAAAATGAAATAACTAAACCCAAATTAAGTACAAGAACAAGTGTAAGAGATACCCAAAGTAAATGGATTATAACTTTCTTAAACTGAACGTTAGGTTTAAGATTTGTATGGAATAATTTCTGTCTATAAATCGTATAATAAATAGGAGTTATTACAAGGACACCTAAAGTTAAACCATCTACATGAGGTTGTAAAACCCCAAAATAAACCCATATTTTAGCTAAGAATATATAAGCAAACAAACCTGTAACTGAAGCTGATATTACGCTAGATAAGACTAAAAAGACATTAGAAGTTAAACTAAATAAAAGCTCAGAAGAATCATTGTTCTTAGAATTCATGTTTTTAAAACCTTTCACTTAAGTATATACTCTATGATAGCCTAAAAACCTTGAAAAATCAAGGCTTATGGGAGGATACCTTTAAATAATTCTGAGTTAACGTCTTCGTCTATATCAACTAAACGTACTCAACCTTTTAAAATGCTCAATACAGACTGAGCAACTGCCTTAGCTAACTCAACTGGCACTGCATTTCCTATCTGTTGTTGAATAGATATACTAGACCCTTCAAAAATAAAATCATCTGGGAAAGTTTGTAATCTCGCAAGCTCACGTGGAGTTAACGCTCGGTTTTGAGAATAATGAAAAACTTTTCGCATATCTCCCGTTACCGTTACAGAAGGTTCCTCACTGTTATATCGAATGTACTTGCGAACATCACCTGTTTTTGGTCTTAACTCTTCAGGTATCTCAGAACGATTACCACCATCACTCACATAAGACATTTTCTCTAGCATTTGTTTAGAATGATTCATAGCTACATGATTGGGAACTAAGGAAGAACACCCACTTTCTAAAAAAGGTAAGTCGTCTATAGCGTCTTTTACAGTCCGAACTGAATTTAAAGGTAAAGGAAACGCAAAATCTCCACTTTTATACCCCACTATAAAAATACGTTGACGTTTCTGAGGAACACCATAATCACAAGCTTGTAACACCTGATAGTTTACTTGATACCCTAAAGTTTCAAAAGCAGAAACTACTTCTTTTAAAGTTTCTCCTTTATTGTGCGTGGCTAGGCGTGCTACATTCTCCATAACAAACATCTTAGGGTTTACAAGTTCCACGAAACGCACAAACTCTTTGAATAAGTAATTTCTCTCATCTTCTATAAACTTACGACCGATATTTCCAGCTAAACTAAACCCTTGACATGGCGGGCCTCCAATTATAATATCTACTTCTTGATTCCCTTTCAACCGCATCAAATCTTCATTGGAAATAGTCTCAATATCTTGATTTAGCAGTAAATGATTTGGGAAATTTCTTTGGTATGTTTTAGCTGCGTTTGTATCATACTCTACTGAGAATACATTTTTAAAACCCGCATTATCAAACCCTAAAGAAAAACCCCCTGCTCCTGCAAACAAATCAATGTAAGTATAAATCATATTTCACTCCTAAGTCATTTTAATATGTTTAAGTATAACATAAAAACCTTGAAAAAATCAAGGTTTAATTGAGGATACCACAAGGTTATTTTCTTCCTGTGCTTCCAAATGTAAAATTAAAGCAACCACCTCATCTACTGCAGACTGAGGTAGCCAAGAATCTAAATCCAAAATAGACTCATCTAAAACAACTTCTTTAATCATTAGTCAATCTATTCCTCATATAACAAAAATACGAAAGAGGTCACCTTTCGCACAACAGTCGATAAAGTTTAATGTCTCTTATCCGACCAAATTCGGTTTTCCCCAACGAGGTCGTCACCGAAAACCCTAAACAAAGCTTGTTGATAAACCTGTGGGTAGTCTAAAAATTTTATAACGCTTAAGTATACTCGTGGTAACACTTTAATGACAACTAAACCTTTCACAGTTTAATTGCCTAATAGCTTTTAGGAAGTTCTTAGGTGACTTCTTGAAGCTTGGTTTTTATTCTTTGCTGGTTTTAACGTCTATCCTTGACGGTTATCTTTTTGATAACGATAATGGAAACTAAACCTTTGACAGTTTAGTTGCCCCAAATGCATCTGGGAAGCAAGAACCCACCGAAGCAGATTCTCACCGTAACCCCATGCCGATTAACGGGTTCGAACCGCTGACCCTCTAATTACAAATCAGATGCTCTACCAACTGAGCTAAATCGGCGTACTAAGTTTGTGGTCAAGCACTTAGAAAACTTGTCAAATGTTCCCATCTCATTTGAAGAAACTACCTCACGGTTAACCAATCTCATTAGATTCCGAGTATTTTGGGTTTATGTAGTTTTTATTTAGGAATTCCCATCCAAAGACCTTCTACCAAAGCCTCTCTCCGTCGAGTATTGAGCATACCCAGCCAACTTTGTTACTGCTTTGTTTTGCTAGTAGTTGATCTAGAGTTTCTTTTTTGGGCTCTAAAGAAACTTAAACCTCAATGGTGTGTAGCAGATTAGTCTTGCGCACGACCTTTCTTTTGCACCAACCGCTAAGCGCGACTGGACTACACGATTTGAAAAGGGGATCAGGTCCCCAAAAAATTGCTCTTTACTGACATGCTAGAGCGAGCGTATCAGCATTTAAGTTTCTTGGTTTTTTACTTAGGGTTCAAGGGGCGGAAACGACAGCCCGCTGCCAAACTTACGCCTTGGTCCACCTATTTCGGATGTACACTTGAAGTAGGATTTTTCACAATTACCGCCTGAGTTTATTGACATCATCGGGTTATTGGTCAATTATAAAAGTTATTTAAGCTTTTATCTAAGATATATTTATTAGTCTGTTTGCGGAAAATATATAAAACCCATTAAACCTATCTACGAATTACTGACCTTACACAGACCGACCAGTTTTTCTTTGGTTAGATTGATAGTTCTTTTCTACCAAGCTCGGTTTTAAATCCCCACACGCCGTTGATACCGAAAACGCAAGTCGAAAGCTCGTCTAACTAACCGTGGGGTAGCTATCTAGAGTCAACGCTCGTTTAACGTCCAAGAGACGAAACAGTTTAAGTGTCTTGTTTAGGACAAATACACATCTTATAATTAAAAACCTGAACCTTCAATATAATTTAAGCGAGCTAGTAAAGTATAGGCAGTATCAGCCATAGTTTTTAATGTTATTTTAGGTATCTTAGCGTCTTCATTAAACCTTAAATCATCATAAGAAAACTGTTGAAGATACCGCAATTCTCCGCTACGACCTAACTCTTTAGAAACACTAGCAACCACGGGATCGTGAGGTTGTAACTTAAATAATAAGTTATTTAAACTGTGAGAATTTAATGAAATCTCTAAACCATAATACAAAGCCAATTTCTTCAAACATACTTCTATAATTAAGTGTAATACCGTAGAAACCACTCTAAAATCTTGATATTTTACGGATACTATAGAGTTATACATAGAAACTAACGTAGCATGACTCAAATATCCATTAAAAGTCGGTTTTGGCTTATTTCGAGCAGATGCGGAACTCATAAAATTACCTCTTCCACACCAACTAACTCATCTCTATCATCAGATAAACCATAACGAGAACCTACTGGAGTAGAAGATACCGCAAGACCTGTTTCTTCTCTAAACTTATCAATCGAATCTTCCATAAGACCCTCACTTAAAAAAGCATTATCTATATGGTCTGGGTAAATTAAGTGTACCCATTTTTCTTCTGCATTATAGAAAGCTACAACCTCTTTGCGAGTGTAACGCTTTCTATCTGGAAATAATCTACGAACCATAATACACAATAACTACCTTTCTTTTAACTTAGGTTTAAAACTATATTGCAGAGACAGGACTCAAACCTGCGACATTTAGCTTATGAGGCTGACGAGCTATCAACTGCTTCTACTCTACTATAATTCAACAAACACGAACAGTAGGAATCGAACCCACACTAACGATTTTGGAGACCGTTGTTCTACCGTTAAACTATATTCGTATTAGGTAATAGGACGGTCTTGAACCGACTTCCTTAAGACTGACGTCACTTGTCTTTACCGCATCAACCACCAAATGCTTCTATTACAAAATAAAATACACCGTACGGGAATCGAACCCATGTTACTGCCGTGAAAAGGCAGCGTCTTAACCACTTGACTAACGGTGCATGTTTAAGGATACCCTTATCTCAGTCGAGTAACCTCTTTTAAACATTTGTTGCTTAATACTACTAGACAACTAGGTCTAGGGCGGACTTGAACCCCCATCTCACCTCTGAGAAGATGCGTTTTATTTTCAACAATGACTTGAGGAGGAATCGAACCTCCGTTCTAAATGCACATCCATCATCTGCAATCAAGTCTGAATGGAGGATAAGTCTCTGCTTTTCCGCAGACAGATTTGGCTTTCGTAACCATGTTCTTTATAGGCGACTCGCTACAAAAGACATAGACCCTCCTATCTATATCTTTACTTTGTGAAAACTTATGTTGCCTTATTTAAGGACTTATCCGTTTCGTTTTTCACTTCCTACATCAACGTGTCTGACCGCGATACATGAGCAAAGCTCATGTGTCTACTACCATTTGATATAACACTCAATAGGCTTAAATTCCCCAGTAGCGATGGGTACATAAACATACTGTTTAATAGATACACCTATGTAACAGTATAGTTTTCCATGTAGACAAATATGTAGCAAATGTTTGATAGTCGTTACCTAACTACTCAACTAAATTTATCTGCAAAAACTTAACTTCTATGCTTTATATCATAACACACTTAGTTAGATTTGTCAACAAATTTTAAAAGTCTATGTTTTATATAAAATAGTCGAAAATACAAAAAAGCCTTCTAGTAATTTCTGACACTTAAATCATAATTCACTTTATCAAACTAAATTACAAATAACTAAGAAGAACATCAAATTCTTTATTAGCTTTTTTAATGCGAGCATCTAATAAAGAATTATCTTCTGGGAAAATATCTAACCAATCTAAACTGGAAATGTAATACCCTGTTTCTTTGTATATTTGAGCAGAAACCTCATCTATGAGTTTAGCAAGTTTATCTACCTCAGTAGGTTTAAAATCACCCAAACCACAAATTGAACCTCTATCTTGCCAATAGTAAGGATTAACACAAACATGTACACTACAAGGATACTCAGACAGAACTTCTTTTGCTAAATTTCTATAATCGTTAGACATTTTCCATACCTCAACCTTCATTAACATATATCACATGTATCAAACTCATTCTTACTTACTTATCTCTTTATAAAACTCATCTGAAATCTTATCAATCTTCTTAGGAAAAAAAAGGTACCCAGAAATATTCCAGCGAAATATATGTAGAAACATCTCGCAGTAACAATTTTCTATATTTTTCAGAGGTAATAGGGGAACCTCCTAAAACAAAAGAGATTAAACTAACCAACAAGAAACCACTACAAATAAACCCCGTAGCAATAAAAAGATAGAACAAAATGTAAAGCCACAAAAGACCTTGATCGCTCATTATCACATAATTATTTTTCATAGTGTTCGTTAAATATGCGAACCTTATAAACAATAACAAATTAGCTATCAAAGGTATTGCCAAATGTTTAAATGATATTCTTCTAAAAGACTTGTTCATGAAACCTACATTTCTTATGTTTTATGGAGCCGGTGGGAGTCGAACCCACGTCCAAACGACCTTTCCAGTTAACCTTACTGCGCACTGCTACGTTTTAACATTCCACTTTTAGTAAACGCACAAAGCTAAAAGCTATATCTCTTTTTAACAAACTAAGTCGAGAAAACTTAGTTGCGAGTACCGAGGTTTATAGCAACTGAAAGATACCGGTACTTATCTCAGTCGCTTGTCTATTCGACTATTTTACTTGTGTTCGTATCAACTACCGAAGCCAAAGGCTTAGGCAGCCATACGAACTGGTGCATTGTTATTTGCAGTTATATTTAATTTTGACTATAACGTAGTCACTCGGTGCGAGGTTAAAAGGTACAACCGCCTGTCGAATCCAGACGACCCCTTAATATTAAAGTTTTGTTGTGTCTAACTCATAATAAGAAAAACCATTACCGTTTTCATCTTCGCCCTCTATAAATCTAAGGTGTTCAGACTTAATAGGTGCAATTTCCTCTGATAAATCTCCTTCTTTAAAAAGAGACACAACAGGCATGCAACTGTAAGTAGAAACATGTTTAGTAGCATTAGACAATTCCCTTAGAAAAAGGAACTGCTCCTCAGTACAAGTAAGTGAAATTTCTGTAGTTGCATCACAACCTTTAAGTTCTACAAAAACGTTCATAATGAAGTCTCCTTATTAAGATGGTTTTATTATAGCAAAAAATATCTTAAAAGTCAAGACTTATTTACTTATTTCTACGACTTTAACAGGTGTTTTTGAAAATAACATCAAACCAAATAAACCTGCGAACCACAAAAAGAGAACAGATACAGCTTGTAATATGTACTTAGTCTCTAACGGAGAACGACTCAATTTGTTCGAAACATACTCTATGCTATCGACAGGAAACTTAAATTCTAAGTTTAAGAACAACCCTAAAGAACCTAGAACACATAACACAATACAAATTTTCAAAAACCAAAAACGCATAAACTTTAAAACTTTCTTACACAAAATAAAGAGGCTATTTAAACCTCTTGCTATGACCTATTTATTTACCTGCTTGCGGAAAAATAGATAAAACCCAATAAGCCTACGAAACTGACTACTAACCTAATACAGACTGACTAATAGCCTTTCAGCTACGCTAAACGCGATAGTTTTCTTCTACAGAGTTAGTTTACCATAATAGAAACAACCTGTCAAGCAATCGTTCGAATAAACAAGAAAGCAAGAAGCTCCTCTTTATTTTGACATCGCATCAACCGTTTAAATTCTAAACCACCTGCAATTAGAGCTTCAAATTCCATGTCTTTATTTGAATCATAATAACCAATAGTCAAATGGTTTCCTTCATCTACCTTAATTTGAGCAGATACTCCATATTCACTATCATAATCTTCTAAAACAATTTCTAAATGCCGTTGCAATTCAACAAGACTAGATAAAAGTTCACTATGTAATTTCATCATTTTGTTATAAGTTAGCATTTAATAGATATCCTTTCCTATATGAGAAGAAACTTAGTGTCAAGTAAATAAAAAACCATCAGCAAGGAATTATACCAAATGGCTGGGGACATTATGTAATTAAGTAGCGGTTCTCACCTTTCGGTGGCTACAACAAGGGCATTTAAGCTTGGATGTAGTCTGATTCCTGTCCACTCACACCGCTTCAACAAATTACGGAGAATAAGGGATTCGAACCCTTGCGCCAGTTACCCGACCTAACGATTTAGCAAACCGTCCTCTTCAACCTCTTGAGTAATTCTCCTAAAACTAAAAGGTCTTACTAAGCAAATTAGTGATGAACGTGTTTTATAGAACTTAGTACCTTTTGAAAAGGACTCTTACTTTAAGTAAAAGTAGACTAAAGGGTAACTACCTGTGAAAGTGAGATACCCTTGGAGTAAATAATGTCTGACCTACAGACGTCCCTAGGTCAAAGATGTACTAAGTGACCAAACTTAGCACACCGCACAAATTGAAAGCGTGACTAACCAATCACATATAAGCTAACTCAAGGTTAGCTAAGACATGTAAATCTTATTCAAACTTACATGCCAAGCCTTTATAAAATTTAGAAAGAGGTCTAAATGACCTATAACTTAGATTACATCTAAGTTAGCGAGCTAGTGAAAATCGAACCCACGCATTTCGACTATCAAAGTCTATCTTTACCTCTTAGATATAGCTCAACCAGTCTTTATCCGAAGCAGACAACACTTCTACACTTCACGTCGCGAACTTTGAGTGTAACGGAGGTTCTTTAGAACCCTAACTATTATGAGCTAGGGGGTTTTGTCAATCCTCAAATGACGATGTTTAATGAACCGCAAGGTTCTATAAGTGGGTAACCTTTTACAATTAACCACCTATTTCCCAAAAGGAGGCTTATTTATGAAAGCTCCAACCCCTCTTGTTAAAGATAAAATCAAAACACTTAAACAAGAGGGAATGAAGTAACGACCTTTTAAAGTCGATACCCCAAAGAAATCTCTGATGAACCTCTTGAAAACTAGATAGCTCATCTTAGGTTATATTTTAACCTAAAGGAAGATGTGGGATTCGAACCCACGCGCCGTTTTACCGACCTGACGGTTTTCAAGACCGTTCCCTTAAACCAGACTTGGGTAATCTTCCAAAGGTCCGAGAAATAAAAATAAGTAAAAATCCCTCAGACTACGAGATACCTGCCTTTTACAACAGATACCCCCTCACTCTTAAAGAAAAAATGGAGCAATAAATGCTTCGCCTTGTAGGAAACGTCCTAAACCTACAAGGCTACGAGATACCAACCGACTAAAGTTGATACCCCTAGAAAGGTTAAATATATGCTGAATATCCTTTTAAGATATTCTTCACTTCGCCTTAATAGCGGTTTAGGACATAACTTCACAAGAACCCTGAGAGTAAATGCTACTGACACTAAAGTTTGCAGCTACTAAAGCTATAAGATGTCGACCTACAAAAGTCAACACCCCTTAGAGAGAATTAATATATGTTGAATATCCTTTTAAAATATTCTTCGCTTTAGTAGTTTAGGTAGAAGCCACAACCTAAAGCTTGTCTCTACTAAAGCTACGATTCAACAACCTTATTCAGACTGTTGAACCTAAAAGGTAACACATACGAAAAGATATGTAATACGTTTGGCATCGGAATTGCAGGATTCGAACCTACGACCCCTTGCTCCCAAAGCAAGTGCGCTAACCAAACTGCGCTAAATTCCGATAGTATAAAATGGGGTATGATGGAATCGAACCACCGTATTCAAATTGCGCACTTCGAACTCCGTTGTACGTACGGAGGACACACTCGCCAAGTCCTGTGTCTGGCTACCCCTAACAACTAAAAATACGAAGAGCAAATTACTTGCTCTAAGAACTTTAGCAATCCTCTTTCAAGCATTGCACGCCGTTGTGGCACAAAACAAATACCACCCCAAGGATTCGAACAGTTATTTCAAGAAATAACTCCGCTGATTTACCGGCTCGTCTATGTAAGTCATGACTCAAACACAAGCACCATGCTATAGGTGGTAATCAGAACTAAAACGTTTTAACTTTCACCTCACAGTGAAACTCCACCAACAGGTCTCGAACCTGTGACATCATGATTAACAGTCATGCGCTCTACCAACTGAGCTATGGTGGAATAAAGATACCCCTTCGTAGCTTAACATCAGTTACTAGTTAGGTATCAGTGTTAGGCATGACTAAAAAATCACTAAAGAAGCCTATACTCCTACTCTTTTCTAAAAATCACTGTTGAGCGCAGCAGAACCTCAAATAGAACATCTATATAAACAAATCAGCGAAAGAAGAACCGTTCGATAAGTATATTCAAACTAAGTAAACGAAATTACTTACAACCGCAAATTTTTTAAACTAGCACTGAAACTTAATCTTCAAGAAGATACCAAGTGACAAAAGAGGTACCAAAAATCAGTCAAATTCAAGTTTTGCCCTATTTAAGTAAACGAACGCGTATCGTTTGGTTTCCAATCTTTTTGTCTTTTCTGGGCTTCTGTTCTCTGAAACAAAATAGTAAGCTATCTTAAAATGAAACAGGTTCCGCTAATTAAACTTTGCGCGCTTAAATTTAAGTAGTTATGGCGCAAGGCGGAATCGAACCACCGACACACAGGGCTTCAACCTGCTGCTCTACCTAACTGAGCTATCGCGCCTAAAAATGATACCCTTAACATCTCTAGTATCTTATGTTGGAGAACCTTACAACCAACAAGTTTTTGAACATCAACCCCGTACAGTCAGATTGATATTGTTCATGCGTTTTATTGCTTAGAAACTGTACTTCTAAAGCAAAAGGATTTTATGTGCCTATGCTACTAATTTCCACATAGGAGGTAATACCCCAACACTTGTTACAATAGAGCTACAAGGTTACACCAAATGACTTAACAATCTTATTCAAATTGTTAAGCCTAAGTTGCAATGATTAAATCAAGACAATCTTTTCGGCATGACTCGAGCAGGGTTCGAACCTGCGACCCTCGGATTAAAAGTCCGATGCTCTACCAACTGAGCTATCGAGTCTAAATATAGCATTATGTAACTATCCAAAACGTGTCCATCATTTTTCTTGTTAGTTTCGAACCTAACGTTGAAAAACTCCTCCACACATCATCCGTTTTAGCTACCACCCCTTCACAATAACTCAGAAGTTAGCTACACTTCATCATCGTTATTGTCGCCCTAGTTCAGTGATTCGAGCAGGGAAATAGTTACAAGTTCATCATTTTTTATTTCTTGAACGACGCTTTGTCTTTGTCCAAGAAACTACACTCCCCTATGTGTCATCAGAAAGATAATGATGTAGATTTACATCTAAAGCTATAACGATTCCAACAAGATTCGAACTTGTGACAATTCGCTTAGAAGGCGAATGCTCTATCCAGCTGAGCTATGGAACCTTTATATCTAAAAACCTTAACCAAATTTCAAACGGAACGTAATTTCCGCACACATAGTCCGCTTAGGATTGCTTTATGCGTTTACTTCTTCTTTTTCAATTAAGGTATGCGCAGAACGGGAATCGAACCCGTATGAGCCTAAAGCTCGCAGGATTTTAAGTCCTGTGCGTCTGCCTATTCCGCCATCCACGCTAAATTTTCTA